>Ga0182238_1000480_pt1 | contig 11992 bp, 12 predicted proteins | sample hydfrates6_PW_90_FD_132439 | JGI IMG/M metagenome (GOLD analysis project Ga0182238, IMG submission 132439) | Subsurface microbial communities from deep shales in Texas, USA - hydraulic fracturing test 6_PW_90 | ecosystem: Environmental > Aquatic > Deep subsurface > Shale gas/oil reservoir >... | reverse complement strand
ACTATAAATATTATCCCCAACAAACCATTAGGTATAATTTCCTAGCTAATTAAAAAAATTCCTCCTGGTATACCAGGAGGAATTTTAGTCATTAACTAAAGTATGGTGCCGAAGGTGGGATTCTGTGCTATATTTAAAATGTTAAAAATAACAACCTGCTGTAATCACTGTCATATCAAGGCTTAAAGCAGGTTGGATAATAACAAGTAAATCTGATAACTGTTTCAAAAGTGCCATTTAAGTGCCATAGGTTTAATTTTCTTCGATTAACCCCTCTAATTTATCAGCTGCTTCCTGTTGTAAGCTGGGAATAACATGTGAATAAGTGTCTAAAGTTTGAGTTATGCTTGAGTGGCCAAGACGTTCTTGAACTACCTTTGGATGTACTCCTTCTTGTAATAGAAGAGTAGCGTGTGTATGGCGTAAGTCATGCAGTCTTATATCTTTGAATCCAGCTCTTTTAGCAACTCGTTTAAACCGTCTAGTAACTCCTTGAGGATTTGCAGGTGATCCGTCTTCATTACAGAAGACAAGGTTTTGTTTAGTATAATAATTAGGTCCTAGGAGTAGTTTATTTTCAGATTGCTCTCTTTTTATTTTTTTGATAGCTTTAACAACATTATTTGAAATGCTTATTAATCTCTCGCTAGATTTAGTTTTAGGTTTTTTAAATATAATACCTTCATTTCTAATTCTTTGCGATATTTGTCTGACTTGAATAGTCTTTTTATTTAAGTCTATATCTTTCCATCTTAAACCTAACATTTCTCCTCTTCGCATACCCGTATTAACACTTATGTAAATGAAATTATAAATCCATTTATCTTTTGTTTCTTTTAAAACCTTATTGACTTGTTCTTTATTCAAATATTTAATTTCAGGCTCTTCTGGTGAAGGAGCTTTGATTGGGTCAGCTGGATTGCTTTTAATTATCTGTAACTTAACAGCATATTTTAAAGCTTGACTTAATATCCGATTATGCTTTTCTACGGTAGTCTTAGATAAACCGCCAGGTTTACCATCCTGTCTACCGGTCGTTAATTTTTTGCTTTGGTAAGACTGAATATGCATTGGTTTTAAATTTTTCAACTGTATGCTGCCAAGTTCAGGGATAAAATGTCTTTCAATTATTTCTCGGTAATTAGCATAGCTACTAGGAGCTAGGTTAGGTTTACAATATTCTTTAAGCCATTTTTGCAATAGTTCTGCTGTGGTCATTTTTGAAGGCTCTACATAAGTACCAGTTTCCATTTCATGAATTAGCTTAGCCATAATTTTTTGGGCTTCTTTTTTAGTACCATTTACAGTTTTAGTCTTGCGCTTACGTTTACCAGTAGCAGGGTTACGTCCAAGTTCAATTATTATTTTATACTTTTTTTGTCCAAGTTTTCTTAAATGAGCCATAAATGTTACCTCCTCTTCACAATAATAAATTAAATAGTGACAAATTAGCACATATGTTCGATAAGGGGCTAAAAAAATACTAAAACACACTTACTATATATGATTATTTCTAGATAAATTGTTAATAATCCTTTTAAAGTTTATATTTTTGTTCTTTGAAAGGGAATTAATGGATTGTTGGTGAATTAATATTATAGTAATGATTGTGGAGTTTAGCAGGATAAGAATTATATATGAACTATACAAGAGAAAAAATATGATTAAAAGAGTAAAGAGGAGTTGAATTTTAATGAGAACAAGTAGGATTAAGAATCAAATCAGTTATTACCAGTGGTATGAAAATATAGAATATTAGATACTTGATTATTAAATACTATCCATAAAGACTGGGTGTGAGAAAACAATGGATAGTATGTTAAAAGAAAAATTATTAAAAATCCAAAATCAAGTTAATATCATGCAAACAAAATATTATGATTTATGGTATGATGAGATTCTGTTTTCATGGAGGTGGTGGTTAACATTAATATTAGCCACCATCCCTTGGATAATTTGGATTAAGTTTAGGAAAAAGGAGAGTACTGATAGGTTATTATATGTTGCTTTATTTGTCATTGGTATTTCTTCTTGGCTTGACTTTTTAGGGTTGCAGTTAGGGCTTTGGTTTTATCCAGTAGATTTAGTTCCATCTATTCCTGCATATATCTCTTATGATTTTTGTATTTTACCAGTTACCTATATGGGTTTTATTCAAATAAGGCCTAAAGTCTCACCTTTACTTAAAGGGATTACTATCGGGGTCATAAATGCATTTATTGCCGAACCTATATTAATAGCACTAGATATGTATGTAGAGTCTAATAATTGGAGTAAAGGGTATTCATTTATTATATATGTGTTAATTTATTTAGTAGCACATAAAATTAGCAGAAGGTCTAAGTTTAAAAGTATTTAAGTAGGTTGTGGGAATAGTTAATATAAAATATTTAGTAGATAAGACTCATTCTAATATGGAAGCTTTAAATAAATTTAAGAATTATTTAAAAAATTAAATCAGTCTATGTCCTAAAAAGCAGTATTACCGACGTTAGTGTCGGTAATAATTAAAGTTATCTGAAAGTGCAATATTAAATAACTGCTTTAAAGTGTTAAATATCGAGAGGATGATGATGGTGCTAATTTTAGATAAACCATATATTTCGAAGTTTTTAGAAAATACGATTATGGAAATGAAGTTGCCTGTTTTAAAAAATGATGCTACAAAAGAATTTGGGTTAACTAGTGATATTGATTATTTAAAAGATGAAGAATTTATTAGGAAATTTAAAGAGAATGAGGAGTTTTTTATTTATAGCAACTCAGAAAATCCAATAAATTGGATAGCTAATAATCTATCCTTTACTGATTTACCGGGAAAAATTAACCTTTTTAAGGATAAAGTTGAATTTCGGAAATTATTAAAAGATATTTATCCTGATTTTTTTTATAAAGAAATAACTTTTAATGAATTAGATGAGGTAGATATAACAGAAATAAGAAAACCTTTTATTATAAAACCTTCAATTGGTTTTTTTAGTATGGGGGTTTATAAAGTTAATAGTGTTGATGACTGGGGAAATGTAGTAAAGAAATTGAAGAGAGAAGTTAAGAGAATGAAAGGTAAATATCCTATTGAAGTAATAGATTCTAGTAAATTTATTATAGAAGAAAATATAGAAGGTGAAGAATTTGCTATTGATGTATATTATAATGATTCAGGAGAACCAGTAATTTTAAATATTTTTAAGCATATTTTTTCTTCAGGTAAGGATGTTAGTGACAGAGTTTATATAACTTCAAAAGAAATAATAGAAAATTATCATAATTTATTTTTAGATTTTTTATCTCAAATGGGCAATTTAGTTAACATATATAATTTTCCGATGCATGTAGAGTTTAGAGTTGATAAAGATAAACAGGTAATCCCCATCGAAGTGAATCCGATGAGATTTGCAGGTTGGTGCACAGCTGATATAGCTTATTATGCTTATGGAATAAATGTTTATGAATACTTTTTCAAGCAAAAGGTGCCTGATTGGGAAGAAATACTTAAGGATAAAGAAAATAAAATTTATAGTATTGTAGTTGCTGATCTACCAGGAGGTATAGATATAGATGATATTAAGGGAATTGATTATGAAGGATTTGTTTCACATTTTGAAAATCCTTTAGAAGTAAGGAAGATAGATTATGAGGAACATGCTGTTTTTGCATTTTTATTTACTGAAACAAGTCGAGAAAATTGGCAAGAGTTAGAACAGATATTAAATTCAGATTTAAAAGAATATATAAAGTTGAAGGAGTAAACATTTAATTTATTTTTGGCTATTTTAGAGATGTCTTATAGGATATATGAATATTGCACCATCAGATAACATCGCGTGGCCGACACCTATCTTAGTACATAAAAGAAAATTTGATTTCACTTATGAAAACTTTGATTTTTACTTGAAGTCTATAAGTTTTCGCGGGCGTCGGCAACACGAGTAACGTTAGTACGCCAAGCAAGTTTGATATTTCTGGCAAGGTGAAGCCGTCTACTAGAGTAGACTTAGGATAATATCGATTATGAGAGATTACAACAGAACCAACGTAAATAGCTCAATGGTAAGAGCTTAAAAGATCGCCGACAGAAGGTCCACCTTTCACTACCTCACTGTCTTTGGTAAAGTGAAGGTCGTTCAATGGTTTGAGTAATATTTTAATTAGTCAATATATCTGATAACAGTCTTTGCTAGGTAAGGACTAACCATCCACCTATATCGAGTGTTGCGCTTTGAATTGGTAACAATTCAGGTGAAGTGTACACAGAGAACTTTTTAGGCCAGAGGGAAGACCGTAATTCCTGAAGCATATTGAGCCCCGTTAGTATCGGGTCCTGGAAACAGGAGAAGAGCAGATGACGACGTAGTTAACGTTGCGGAAGTCAATACGAAGGAATTGTAAAAGGTGAGATTCCGGAGGGTCTGTCGGGGTCAGAGAACCTGGCATGAAGAGAAAGAAATATCAGGAATTTGGGAGGTCCTACAGGTTCCAATGATTATTGGAAGGTCTATCCAATCGAAAAAGAGGACGACCTGCGACTTGTAGGAAGTCGGATTAACTCATAGTACTCTGAGACCAGGAGAGCTGGTTACATGGGGAAGGGGTGACAGAAATATGTACTCATCAAAGGAAACACTAACCGGACGCGCAAGGCCGGAGCAATTAGTGCAAACCTCACTGAAGGGAATAGCAAAGAAAGCAAAACGACTCAAAAAGTATAGATTTCGTGACCTATATAGGCAGATAAACCATAGTGCTTTAAGTAAAGCTTGGGATAACATAAATAAGAAAGCAGCCGCAGGAGTAGATAAAATAACTGCCAAAGAATTTGCTAAAAACTTAAAAGATAATATTGAAAGTATATTAGATAGCTTAATAGGTAAGCGATATCATGCAAAGATGGTACGTAGAGTGAATATAGAAAAGGACAATGGGAAACTTCGTCCACTGGGGATTCCAGTAGTTGCCGATAAAATAGTACAAAGAGCAACAGCCGATATATTAGAAGCAATTTATGAACAAGATTTTATAGATAATAGCTATGGATATAGACCAAACCGTGATTCAAAAGTAGCAATAAAATCTTTAACAAAAGAATTACAGTTTGGCAAATACAGTTACATAGTTGAAGCAGATATCAAAGGATTTTTCGATAACATAGACCATGATTGGTTAATAGAAATGTTAAAACAAAGAGTTAATGATAAAGAATTTATAAGGCTAATCAAGAAATGGTTAAAAGCTGGGATATTAAAAGAAGATGGACAAGTCATTCATCCAGTTACAGGAACTCCTCAAGGTGGCATAATAAGTCCCATTCTAGCAAATATCTATCTACACTACGTATTAGATATCTGGTTTATAGGAAAAGTTAAGAAAGAATGTGCAGGTGAAGCCCATCTATGTCGTTACGCTGATGACTTTGTTTGTGCTTTTAGGTACAAAAGAGATGCAGAACGATTTTATCACATGTTACAAAAGAGGCTAAATAAATTTGGTCTAGCACTTTCATTGGAAAAGACAAATATAATCAGTTTCTCTAGATTCCGTAAATATGAAAATAATAGCTTTGAATTTCTAGGGTTCGAGATGCGTTGGGGAACTTCAAGGAAAGGTAAGGACATAATTAAAAGGAGAACTTCACGCAAGAAACTAAGAAAATCACTTAAGAATTTTACTAAGTGGTGCAAAGAAAATAGGAATAAGCGACTCAGAAGTTTAAAGATTTTGCCGATAGTGTTATGGAAGATGGTGCTTTATCGAAAAAAGAGAAAAAATTATAAATAAAAGAAGGATTTTTTTAACAGTTGGAGAATAATATACATACAATATCACAAATATAATTTTCGTGTTATTTTTTTAAAGGTTGCGTGTTACTTTTTGAGAAATGATGTTATGGAAAAGGGGGGGACTATTCTGATTAATTCTTATTATACTGGAAAAGTGCTTGCTCCAGAAGATATAGAAGCTGTCTATGGAGTTAGAGTAAGTATTAGAGAACATTTTGGTAGGACATTAGTGGCTCCGGAAGAACCTATTGCTTAAATTTAAAAGAGAGGAGTGGTCAAATTAAAATGAATCAGATTAAATCAATTGGAAGAGTACAGAGTAAATTTAAGGAAGCAGCTTCACCAGAAGAGATGCGAAAAGAAGAAAGCACAATAATTATTGATTCAAAGTATGAAGATGGATTATATAAGATAGAAGATAATGATTATCTGCAAGTGATTTTTTCTTTTCATTTATCCGAAGGCTATGAGTTAATAGCTCCTAGGCGTCATGGCAAAGAAAGGGGAGTTTTTGCCTGTAGGAGTCCAAGACGGCCAAGTTCAATTGGAGTTACCACTGTAGAATTGTTGGAGAGAGATGGAAGAAAATTAAGAGTCAAAGGACTTGATGCTATAGATGGAACTCCTGTAATTGATATAAAGCCCTATGCTAATGTGATGGATACACCTGAATAGTTTTCTAAGGAAACTTTGAAGGTTAATCCTAGAGATGAGATAAATCAATTAATTAAAGCTGGTAATCTAGAATCTTTATTATTAATAGGAAATTTAGATTAGACAAAGATTTAAAATTAAAAACTTTCTTGTAAAAAGAAGGATTTTTTTAACAATTAAAGAATGTATTTAATATGATGTTACAAAGAATAGTTTTGTGTTATTTTTTTAGAATTACAGTGTTACTTTTAAATGAAATAGTATCATAAATTGATTTATATATAACCAAGGAGGAGAAAACATGAAAAAACAAATTCTAGTGTTATTATTAACTTTGGTTTTAGTGGTAGGAATTACAGTTACGGCTTCAGCTCATTTTCAGATGATTTTACCTTCTGATGATATGGTAACGAAACAGGATAATAGGGAAATAACTTTAAACTTATTTTTTACTCATCCAATGTCGGCGGCAGAGGTAATGGATATGGAGCAGCCAAATAAATTTGGAGTAATGCATAAGGGGCGTAAAATAAGTTTATTAAAGGATTTACAAACTCAAGAAATTATGGGCGGTAAAGCTTTTGAAACATCTTATAGAATAAAAGGGTTTGGTGATTATATATTCTATTTAGAACCTGGTCCTTATTGGGAACCACTGGAGAATAAATATATTACTCATTGTACCAAAGTAATAGTCAATTCAATGGCAGTTTCTGATAGTTGGGACCGAGAAATTGGTATGAAGGCAGAAATCGTTCCTTTAACACGACCTTATGGATTATGGACTGGAAATGCATTTAGAGGAATTGTTAAGAAGAATGGGAAGCCTGTTCCATATGCTGAGATTGAGGTAGAATATTTTAATAAAGCTAAATTCCCTTCATTAAGGGAAGATGGTAATAAAAGTGTAAGAATACCAAATGCTAATTTCATTACTCAAGTTATTAAAGCGGATAAGAACGGAGTCTTCTCTTATACTATGCCTAAGGAAGGCTGGTGGGGATTTGCTGCCTTGATGGAAGGAGAAAAAATCAATGGTAAAGATCATGAACTAGGAGCTTTGATGTGGGTAAAAACTTATGATATGAAGTAAGTTAATTATTTATTGAGGAGATATTGGAAGAGTATTAAAAATCTCTTCTATTACTTCTTGATATATAAATGAGATATAAATCTATTTAAAAAGGTGTGGTTTTATGCATATTTCAGAAGGGGTGCTTTCTGCTCCGGTTTTGGTTTCTGGTGGAGTCGGAACAGTAGTAGGAATGACTATAGGTTTGAAGCAGATGGAGGATAAAGACATACCTAAAACGGCCATAATTTCGGCTGCTCTATTTGTAGCTTCACTTATTCATCTGCCTGTAGGACCAACTAATATACATTTGATTTTAAATGGAATTGCTGGAATTCTATTAGGTTGGCGGGCATTTCCTGCTTTCTTTATAGCTTTCTTTCTCCAGGGAATACTTTTTCAGTTTGGAGGAGTCACTACTTTAGGGGTAAATGTAATTATTATGGCGTTACCTGCTGTTATCTGTTATTATTTATTTAAAATTTTATTTAAGGTTATTAACGATGAAAATTTAGTTAGTCTAGGGATTATTACCTTTGTTTGTGGATTTTTAGCTGTCTTTTTAGCGGCGTTATTAATGGCTGTGGCATTAGTATTTACTGAAGAAGCCTTTTTAGAAGTTGCTAAGGTTGCTATTATATCCGAAGCTCCGTTGATGATTGTGGAAGGAATTGTAAGTGCATTTTGTTTAGTTTTCATTAAAAAGGTTAAACCAGAGATTTTGAAAGGAAGGTAAGAGATATGAAAAATTATAAGGTTGCTACCTCGTTTAGATTATTATTAATAATTCTACTAATGACTACTTTGTTGGCTGTGCCTGCTTATGCTCATCGGGTGGTGACTTATGCATATGTTAGTGGAGAAAGTATAGTAGTTGAAACCGCTTTTGGTAATGGAAGCCCGTTTGGAGGAGCAATGGTAAAGGTTTATGGCTCTGAAGGGGAATTATTAAAAAAAGGAAAGACTAACAAAAAAGGAATATATAAATTTAAGATTCCTCAAAAGTCAGATTTAAAAATTGTAGTGGGTGGTGAACTAGGACATCAAGGTAAATATACTATAAAGGAAGAAGAGCTTCCTAGTGTATCTAATCAAAATTCTAGGAAAAACGAACTATCTATTGATAAAAATTCATCTATGGCTGAATCTGATATAGATACAGATAAAATTAATCAAACAGAGGATAAAATTAGGCAGAGTAGTAAAGATAAACTTATTGCCCAAGAAGAGGTTCGCTCTATTCTTAAAGAGGAGTTAAGTAAACAGATAGCACCTTTAAATAGAAAGATAACTCAATTGCAGATAAAGAAGGGGCCTGGTATGACTGAGGTTATAGGAGGAATCGGTTATATTTTTGGTTTAATGGGGATTGCTTTTTATTTTAAATCTAAGGGGGAGTAGATATTATGTTTAATGAAAAGTTTGCTATGGGTTCTAGTTGGGTTCACGATTTAGACCCTCGCTTAAAAATCATAATGGCTATCTTATTGGCTGTGATTACTGCAGTAGGCAATAATATATTGATGTTATTACAGATCTTCTTTTTAGCTTGTTTCTTCTTGGTCTCTGCTAAACTGGATTTAAAACAAGTTTTAAAACGATTATTAGTTATTAATACTTTTATCTTCTTTATGTGGTTATTTATCCCGTTTACCTATCCAGGAGATAGTCTATTTCAAATAGGTCCTCTAAGTGCGTCTTGGGCAGGAATTATATACGCTACTAAGATAACAATTAGGTCGAATACAATTATGATTGCGGTTATTTCTTTATTATCTACTTCCACTATATCTTCACTTATGCATGCTATGAAGTGTCTGTATGTGCCTGAAAAGCTTATTTATCTATTCTTCTTTGTTTATCGTTATCTTTACGTAATAAGTGATGAGTTCAATAGTCTTCATAATTCGATGAAAGTTAGAGGGTTTAAACCAGAAACGAGCTTACATTGTTATAAAAATTATGCCTATTTAGTAGGGATGCTAATTATAAAAAGTTATGAACGGTCAATAAGAGTTTATAGAGCGATGTTAGCCCGTGGATTTAAAGGAAAAATATATATAAATGATGAATTTAAAGTAATTCCTCGGGATATAGTAATTTTTGCTTGTACTTTAGCTTGTTTAAGCTGGTTTGTTATTTTAGAACAAGGAATTATTTTGATGTAAACAGAGTTTGTGGTTAGTTTTTTTACTCACAAGGAAGGAGTTTGTAAAAGTTATAAAGAATAATATAGGTGAAGTGTAATAAAATGTTATAAAGCATTATTGTTGATTATTAAAAATTAAATAACGTTAATGATTAGGTGCCTTTAACTACGGTTAAAGGAGAATAGGGAATCAGGTGTAAGACCTGAACGGGCCCGCCACTGTAACCGGTGAAGTGCAATTTACAATTAAAAGTCAAAAGTTAACAGTCAAAAGATAATTAATTGTTAATTGCTAGAGGATGAGAAGACCACTTGGATATTTTAAGTATTCAGGGAAGGTGAAGTCCTTACAACCGGAAGTCAGGAGACCTGCCTAGTCATTAACCTACTATATCTTCGATGGCAAGGAAGGTAGGTGATTAGTGTGGTTTGGAGCTAATTAACCTCAATCTTGTTAATCTGAGATTGAGGTTTTTTATTTGCAATCAGGAAGAGATATAAGTGATTAAAGGAATGAGGATTGGGTAATGAGATTAAAATAAGGGGAGATTTTGATGGGGAGAAAGAATTATTGGTTAGTAAGTGTAGGGATAGTATTAGTTTCGCTGTTTTTACCAGAAAATGCTTATGCGATGCATATTGCTGAAGGTTTTTTACCAGCTAAGTGGGAAGAGAAGTTAAAGGCAATTACTCAAAAGTCAGTTGTGCATGGAGCTACAGGTGTTCCTACTTTTATTATTAATGATGAATATCGTATTGTAGGAGCTCAACCTTATGAAAAGTTTGAAGAAATATTAAAAAAAATTAAAAGATCAGATTGATCTTATCTTTTAAATTTTTAATGAATTAATAAAGAATATAATATAGATAAGTAATCAAAGAGTAATATTAAACTATGAAGTAGGAGGTTTAAAATGTTTAAAAGAATTGATCATGTTGAAATCATATCGTCAGATGTCGAAGTATCAATTACATTTTATACTGAAATATTGGGATTTAAGATTAAACAAAGAGAAGAAGTTGATGCACCATCAATAAAGGAAGTTGTCTTTTTAGAATTAAATGATTCAATGCTTGAACTGTTATCTATGAAAGAACCTCAACCTATTAACAAACAGGACCGTCAAGTAGGTTATAGGATGTTAGCTTTAGAAGTAGAAGATATGGATGAAGTAATAACATATTTAGAAGATAAAGGAGTAGAAGTCAGTTGGGGTCCAGTAGATTTAGGGCCTTCTAAAAGAGCTGAAATAAGGGATCCCGATGGATTACCAATTGAATTGCGGCAATGGTAAAATAGTTTTCTCGTCGCAAGAGAAAATGTAGAAAAACTATCAATTTTGCCTTTTATCTGCTTGGATTAGATGATATAATCATTGTCATAACTAATTTAAATATAATATATGGAGTGAGGAAAGTGGATAACAATGAATCTAAATTGATAGGTCTTTTTTATGGTATAACTGCTTATATTCTGTGGGGTATTTTGCCTCTTTATTGGAAGGCATTAGATAAAATTGCCCCCATGGAAATACTTGCCCATCGTATTCTTTGGTCTCTGGTTTTTGTTCTGGTAATTTTATGTTTTCAGAAAAAACTACATCAGTTTAAGGAAATCTTTAAATCCAAATCTGATTTAATTCGTCTCATCTTTGCAACTATATTCATCTCTATTAATTGGGGAGTATATATATGGGCGGTAAATACTGGCCATATTGTCGAAACAAGCATGGGCTATTATATGAATCCTTTAATTGTTATTTTGTTAGGTGTAGTAGTTTTAAAAGAGAAGTTAAATTCTTGGCAGATAGTATCTATAATTATGGCTATAATTGGTGTTGGTATTATGACTTTTAAATATGGAGAAGTACCCTGGATTTCTTTGACTTTAGCCTTATCTTTTGCATTATATGGACTTATGAAAAAGACCGTTTCAGTTGGTTCAACGGTAGGGTTAGCTATGGAGACCGCTATTTTAACACCAATTGCGTTGGGTTATATTATCTTTAGACAGGTTAACGGTGTAGGTGCTTTAGGTCATGTTTCTAGTATTACAACTATAATTCTTATATGTTCTGGAATAGTAACAGCTCTCCCCTTATTATTCTTTACTAGAGGAACCCAAAGATTACCACTATCTAGTATGGGTTATTTACAGTATATTGCCCCGACCATAAGCCTTATATTAGGGATATTTGTGTTTAAAGAAGAATTTACAACTACTCATCTTATAAGTTTTGGTTTTATTTGGATTGGTTTAGTTATCTTTACTACTTTTCAGATAAGAGATGTACAGATAAAGAGGCAGAAGCAAGAGATAGAGACATCAAAGAGTATATT
>Ga0182238_1000479_pt1 | contig 11997 bp, 10 predicted proteins | sample hydfrates6_PW_90_FD_132439 | JGI IMG/M metagenome (GOLD analysis project Ga0182238, IMG submission 132439) | Subsurface microbial communities from deep shales in Texas, USA - hydraulic fracturing test 6_PW_90 | ecosystem: Environmental > Aquatic > Deep subsurface > Shale gas/oil reservoir >... | reverse complement strand
TGGATTCTGCTTTATCACTTCCTCCAGCAACGGCTATAATATTTTCCATATTTTTATACTGCTCTAATTTTATTCCAATTGTACTTATTTCATGTAAAATTTCACCTGAATCATTGAAGTAGTATCCAAATGCCTCTGATACAGCCTCTCTTTGAAGCAGATCTTCTATTTTAGATTTATCAAGCCCTCTCCTCTTAGCCATCACATCTGCTCTACCAATTCCAAAAACTAATATGTCAAGTTTTGTTATGTAATCCATTATTTCTCTTATAATTGGCTCATTCATGAGACTATTTATAGCATCCTTTGATAGATAATCTGGAGTGTAAAGGAGTTTATATCTTGAGTTCATTTTGTTTGCTAATTTTTGAACTAATGTATTCGCTTGATATTCCACCTTTTTGCCCAATCCTCCACGGGCAGGCACTATAATAGTATTTTTAAAGCCTTCTCTCTCATTTTTTCCATATTCTTCAACTACATGGGCCATTGTAGTGCCGCCGGTGAGTCCGATTATACTATCTTCTTTTATCTGATTTTTCAAATAGTTTGCGGCTGCTCTTCCTATCTCTTTAAATACTAGTTCATCACTTTCAACTGACCCCGGGACTACTATAACTTTTTTTATCTTAATTATATTTTCTACCCTTTTTTCAAGTTCATTAATCCCTCTTAAGTTATGAAATACAATTTTAAATTTTTCTATAGTATTCTTTCCTAATGGTGTTATATTCATACCTTCAGAAGTTATTTCTATAAGACCTTGTTTTTTTAAGACACTTGCTTCTGTTCTTATGTTTCTCTCGCTTAATCCCAGCTTATTAGACAAGTTTCTTCTTCCTATTGGCTGTAAGTAGTTTATTATTCTTAAAATGCTATATCTAGTTTCTAAAATATTCGTTATATCAGGTGTTATAGTTTTCATCAATTCTACAAAGATTTTAATATTTAAATCGTCTCTACTGTCATTACCTTTTTTTAGATTCAATGTAACACCCCAATCTAGCACAAAATCTTTTCACAGGGTCGTTTTTAGACCATATGTATTATTATCGTCCCATGGCTATGAAAAAAATATGCCCATTTGTATTTTAGCATAAACTGGTATCACTATTCAATATACAAAACAAAAAAGTGCAATTAAAATTGCACTAATTAAATCTAGTATCTTTTTCGTTTTGATGAAGAAGGTATCTGCATTTCATCTCTATACTTTGCTACAGTTCTTCTAGATATCTTTATGCCGATTTTATTAAGCTCATTAGATAAAACCTGATCGCTCAAAGGTTTTTTGGGATCTTCTTTATCAATTAAATCTTTAATAATAGATTTTATGCTCTCAGCTGATATTCCATCGCCAAAGGTACTAGAGACACCACTTTGGAAAAAATATTTCAGTTCGAAAGTTCCTCGTGGACACTGCATATATTTACCATTGACAGCACGGCTTACAGTAGACTCATGAACTCCTATTTCATCAGCTATTTCTTTAAGGGTCAAGGGCTTTAAATACATCATCCCTTTATCAAAAAAATCTACCTGATGATTTATTATTGCTTTAACTACTTTGTATATTGTGTTTCTTCGCTGCTGAATACTTTTTATAATCTTTAGAGCTGAATTTAATTTTTTATTTATATAGGATGAGGTGCCCATCTCTACTTCTTTACCCATTAGAAGTTTTTTATAATAACTATTAATAAAAAGTCTTGGAGCTGTACTATCCTTTACAACAACTATATATTCACCATCTACTTTTTCAACCGTAACATCAGGGGTTATATATCTTACATCTCTTAATGAACTAAATAATCTTCCTGGTTTAGGTTCCAACGTCTTAATTAAGTCTGCAGCCTCCTGAACCTTATGGGCTGAAATATCCAATTTTTTTGAAATATAACTAATTTTATTGGCGGCAAGCTCTTCTAAAAAGTTTTTTACAATTTTATATGCTATCTCGTTTTGGATATTATTGTGATGTAACTGAATCAATAGACATTCTTTTAAATCCCTGGCTCCAATACCCACCGGGTCAAAACTTTGGATTATTTTAATTATATCTTCTACTTCTTCTATAGATAAATTAAATTTTTTAGCAACCTCTTCATTAGTTATCTGAAGATAACCATTGCTGTCTATATTTTCAACAATATATTTACCTGCAACTTTATATTTCCCTCGAAGCGTTGTAAATTGCAGTTGAAATAATAAATGATCAATTAGGGTAGTTTCCGTCGATAAATAATTGTCAAAGGAAGTTTCTTCTCTATCTTCATAAGTCCTAATCCTGTTTTTGTTCTTATACCTAAAGTCATCATACTCTGAAAAAAGCTCTTTCCAATCCATTTCTTTTTCCGAATTGTTGTCTTTATCAGCATCTCCTAAACTATCATTTTCACCTTTTACTTGATAGGGTTCAAGCACAGGATTTGTCATTAGTTCTTCTTGAATAAATTGATTAAGTTCTAGAGAATTGTACTGTAATATTTCAATGGCTTGCTTCAATTCTGGGGTCATTATCAATTTCTGAGTTTGTTCCAAATTTAAGTTATAAGACATCCTCATAAAAAACCACCCTGCCATCATTATGTTTAAATTCTTCATCTATATTATATCAGAAAAACATTTTCTAACAAAGATATAGACTCTAAAATAGATTTTTAACAATTTGGAAAAGAGTTAAGCCTTAACCCTAGCTTAACTCTTTTAATATTATCTTTCACCCTTTTCATATGGCTTGCCAACGGCTCTAGGTGCCACTGACCTTCCTGAAAAGACTACCAACGCTATTATTGTCAAAATGTAAGGAAAAGCCCAGAAAAATTCCTGTGGGAGATTTTTCAAAAGCGGCATTTGATAAGCCACTACACCTAGAGCTTGTGAAAAACCGAAGAAAATACCTGCTCCTAATACACCAATCGGATGCCACTTGCCAAATATAAGGGCTGCCAATGCAATAAAACCAGTTCCATGAATTGTAGCATAGGTATATTGAATGTCCTGAGTCAATACCATAATAGAACCGCCCATTCCGGCAAACATTCCTGACAAAATCACACCAATATACCTCATCTTATATACATTTATTCCCATCGAATCAGCAGCTCCAGGGTGTTCTCCTACCGCTCTGAGTCTAAGTCCAAAAGGAGTCTGGTAAACAACATACCAAACTATGAATGCTATTATTATAACTATATATGATGTAATATGAACACTACTGAAAAACATTTTACCTAATACAGGGAGTTTCGCAAAAACAGGAATATTTTGTTTCTTTATTCCGTATAGAAATGCTTTTGTTCTTTGCTGATTGAAAATAATTTGAGCAAGGTATATGGTTATACCTCCAGCTAATAGATTTATAGCCGTACCACTTATAACCTGGTCAGCTTTTAGGTTGATACTTACGTAAGCGTGAATAATTGACATTAGTCCCCCTGCAATTATACCGGCAAATATGCCAATCCATGGACTGATTGCTCCCAATGAAGATTCAATAAGCACCGTTACAGTAGCAGCAGTAAAGGCTCCTATCATCATAAGCCCTTCAAGTCCTATATTTACCACACCAGATCTTTCACTAAATAATCCACCAAGGGAGGCTGAAATAATAGGCGCTGCAGCAGCCAATGTCAGAGGAATAATTATGCTGATAAAATCCATGATTCCCATATTATTTCGCCTCCTTTCCTAATCGAACCAAAAGTTTTTTAATACCGTAATTCATAGCTGCAAATAATACTATGAAAGCCATAATAATATCGGCAATTTCCTTTGGAACACTAGCAAGGGCCATGGCTCTTGAGCCAGCCTTGAGAGCACCAAACAGAAATCCTGCTATTACTATACCTAATCCAGCATTGTTTCCTAAAAGTGCTACAGCAATTCCGTCGAACCCATATCCTTCAAAGCTTCCAATAACCCTTGCATAATCAAAGGTTCCAATTGAAATCATAGCTCCGGCAAGTCCAGCAAAAGCACCAGATATCATCATTGATAATACAATATTTCTATCTACCTTCATTCCAGCATACTCTGAAGCATCAGGATTAAATCCAACGGCTCGAAGTTCATAACCAAAGGTCGTCTTTTCAATAATGTACCAAAATAAAACTGCCATTAATATTGATACAACAAATCCCCAGTGAAGTCTGGAATAACTTGTTATTTTAGATAAAAAATCGCTACTAAGATCTGCTGTAGGTTGAATTGCCACGGTTTTTGTATTTGAACTTCCGGGTAAGGACTTAATAGCATAATTAACCAAATTTAGTGCAGTATAATTAAGCATTATCGTTACAACGACTTCATGCACTCTAAATCTAGCCTTTAAAAAACCTGGTATAAAGGCCCAAAACGCTCCTGCCAATGCTGCAGCCATTAGCACTAGAGGCAAATGGATCACTTTAGGTGCTTTAATCAATATTCCTACAGCAACTGCAGCAAAAGAGCCTACTATCAACTGTCCTTCTGCTCCAATATTAAATAAACCTGTCCTAAATCCAAAGGCAACTGCTAATCCTGTAAGTATTAAAGGCGTTGAAGATACTATCCACTCTCCAAATTTTCTTGGATTACCTAAAACTCCCTTAATTAATGCCTTATATCCGTCTAATGGATTAATATTGGTAATAATCATTACTACTGCACCAGCTAAAAAGCCAAAGAGAACAGATAATAGAGGAACTAAAAATTTTTGTTTTTTTTCATCAGTAACAAACTTAAGCACTAAAAATCACCTTCTTTCATATCAGGACCAGAACCTGCCATCATCAATCCTAATTGTCTTTCAGTTGCCTCTTTAGCATCTACTACACCGACTATCCTACCTTCATATATTACTGCTATTCTATCACTAATATTCATTACTTCATCGAGTTCAAGTGATATCAGTAATATTGCTCTTCCTTTATCCCTCTCTTCTACAAGCTTCTTGTGTATAAATTCTATGGCACCTACATCCAGTCCCCTTGTAGGTTGTCCAGCTATAAGGAGGGCTGGACTTCTATCCACTTCCCTTGCTATTATAGCTTTTTGCTGATTACCTCCCGACATGGCTCCAGTTCTTGTATATATACCCTGTCCACTTCTTACATCAAACTCCTCGATTAATTCCTTAGCTTTCTTATTTATGGCTTCGTTATTTAAAAGTCCATTTTTAGAATATGGATGCTTGTAATATGTCTGCAGCACCATATTTTCAGATAATATAAAATCCAAAATCAGACCGTGCTTGTGTCTATCCTGGGGAATATGTCCTATCCCAAGCTCCGTCCTATTTCTTACAGGCAGATTGGTAATATCTTTTCCCATAAGCTCTATTCTACCGGATTCGACTTTTCTAAGCCCTGCTATTGCTTCAAGAAGTTCTGTTTGCCCATTTCCATCTACACCGGCAATACCCAGTATCTCTCCTTTTCTGATTTCCAGATTAAGTCCGTCAACGGCTTTTAACTCTCTAGAATCCCTTACGACTAAGTCAGTAATCTTTAAAACAACATCTCCCGGGTTACTATCTTCTTTTTCCACTTGAAAACTTACCTCTCTACCTACCATCAAAGAAGCCAATTTTTCTTCAGAGGTAGTTTTTACATCAACCGTATCAATATATTTACCCCTTCTAATAATAGTACATCTATCTGCTACAGCCTTTATTTCCTTCAGTTTATGGGTTATTAGAATGATTGACTTTCCTTCCTTTACAAGTCTCTTCATTATTTCTATGAGTTCCGTTATTTCCTGAGGGGTAAGAGCGGCGGTAGGCTCGTCAAATATGAGAATCTCAGCATTACGGTAGAGCATTTTTAAGATCTCTACACGCTGCTGCATGCCTACAGTTATGTCCATAATTTTCGCATACGGATCAACTTCAAGGCCATATTTTTGAGATAACTCTTTAATCTCTTTTGCAGCTTTTTTGATATTTATTTTGCCCCTTTCAGTGGGCTCCTGTCCTAGTATTATGTTTTCTGTTACCGTAAAATTATGAACTAATTTAAAATGTTGATGGACCATACCTATACCTAAATCATTGGCCACATTTGGGTTTGTAATATTAACCTTTTTTCCTCTTACTTTAATCTCTCCTGCTTCCGGCTGATACAAGCCAAATAAAACACTCATTAATGTAGATTTTCCTGCCCCGTTTTCGCCTAATAATGCATGAATTTCTCCAGGTTTTACCTGTAAGGTTATATTATCGTTTGCAACTATACCTGGAAACTCTTTTCTAATATTAAGCATTTCGATAATATACTCCATCATCGCAACTCCTCACTTTTTAATAACTAAAAACCATATATATTATACTACAAAATACACAAGCTTTCTAATTTAATTTGAAAATGTAGAACAAAAGCGTCTGACGACGCTTTATTAGTTCGTAGTTAGTAGTTCGTAGTTGGTAGCCCTGATTAGCTCTTAGTTCTTAGCTCTTGGCTCTTGGCAAATCCTGGCCGTTCTTTAGGGGCTTTCCTGTAGCCCGTCACCTTTTTACCATGAGCGGTCAGCAATTAGCTGTTAGCCTTTTTAATATTTAACTGGTAAAAGTTTGTAATTTCTTGCATCCCTTAAATTTACTTTGTTTTATACCTGCAATTTTTTTTTAATGTTTGAGTTCCTTTACTATAAAAAAACTGGCGGCCCTTCGGCCGCCTAATCTATTTCTTATTTATTAATCATCTAACTATTGCTGTCGCCATCTTCAATCACTTCTACATTTACCTATTCTGGAAATAGTCTTGGAAATTCAACACATAGTCCTCCCTGCTCTTCTGGCTCACAGAATCCGGTTGAAAGTACACAAAGCTGTACTGGAACTTTAACTTTCTTTTCGCATATAATACAGAATAGTAATACTATATTTGCTTTTAGTTTCTTATTTCCACTAGCGTCTACTACTTCTAAGCTATCTAAACCTAAAGGCAATATAGCGTCACATAGAATCGCACAGAACTCTGCTAGTGAAGGTTTTTGAGCAGCAAATGTGGAAGGCATACATAGTCTAGCGAATCTTTTAATTGTAAAAGGAGTGATAGTTACAACTTTATCCGCACTGAAACTTTTGTGACTTCCATTTGGTAGCCTTAGTGTACCTGAAATTGATAACAACACTTGCCCTTCAACATCTATATCCTGATCTACAATTATAGGAGTTCCTTTTCCAACTGCGTCACATTCTGATGTATCTATAAAGGATAAATCAATTTGTTCCTGTCCTCCTGGACCTATAGGGGTTGGCCCGCTTGGTGGAGTTACACCATTAATACTTAGAACCTCAGATTCGATTACAAGACCGCTACTTTCTCCCTTTGGTTTAGTAGTACAAATAATGGTTGCGTTTATAACTTTTGAACCTACAGGAATATTATCAGCTATATCGAAGAAAACTGTAAGTACTTCATTAGCCTCTTCTCTAATTAATGCTGAATCATATACCTTTTCTACAAAGATGCATTCAGCTACTATTTTTTCTGGATCATAAACTGATGGAGTTACACATCCGGTACTAGCTGTACAGCAATTATCTGTTTGTTGTTGCTGTAATCCAGCTTGATTGTATATTTTTTTGCTCATATTAATTTTTTACCTCCCTTTAAAAAGATTTAAACTTCACAATTTTATACATTTTACTTATAGTGTATGTTTGTTATTTCATTTAGTGTTTGTCTAGCTTAAATTTTTCTATAAACTTATTAATGCTAGGTTAATATTTTTAATTCAAGAAAGAACTACTCTTTATCTACTTCAGTATATGAGATATATATTTCTACTGTTACTTAAACTAGTATTAAAATGCTTTAAAATGCATATATTTTTGTGAGAAATTAATATTTTTAAAAGGTGGTATAAAAGTGGCATTAAATAACATTATTCAAACCATTATACGAAAATCCAATGGCGATATAACGAATTTCTATGTTCAAGATAGCTCTTTGTTTTACAGAAACTTTATATCTAATAAAGGCTGGGACCTACCTAATGAATTAATTCCAAATACTAGTCATAATCAACTAGACATTAAAATTGATGAACAAGACAAGATTTATGGGATAGTTCATACGCAAAATGGAAATGTTATGTATCTACACACAAAGAAAAGTAATATTTTATATGAAAAACTTTTTGAGTATAATACTGATAAATATATTTTAAAATATCCTTTTATATTAAAGCTCAACTCTAACATTCATATTTTTTATTATCTTCAAAATCTGAAAAAGAGAAAATTTTGGGGGATAATGCACCATTTCTTTGATGGAAATAAATGGATTGTAAATAAAGTTACCGTAATATCTTCATATCCAATTATTAATCCTTTTCAAATAACTTATAATTCGTCATACATGTATATTTTTTACCTCCATATATCAGATAATAAGGAAGAAATTTTTCTTTCAAAATTTAATGTTCAAAATAAATCATGGAATGAGCCAATCCAAATAACCGAAACCAAAAATAACAAGCTCTATTTAAACGTTTTGGACTCTAAAAATAAGTATCATATATCCTGGTGTGAAAATATTGATGACAACTATATTGTCCAATATACAAATATTGATTATGATAAAGATATTTCTGCTCCATCAAACATAACGCCTTTATCTGAACCCTCTAACTGCACTCTACCGACCTTTATACAAGCAGGAAAAGCTTTATGGAGTATTTGGGTTCAAATGAATAAATTGTATAATTGTTACTCCTTAGATAACGGTAATATATGGAGTAATCCTGAAGCAGATGAAAAGAGCATAGGATCTAAATTTATTAGATATAAGTTTAGTTCAAATTGTCCAAATGATATAAAAGATTTTAAATTAAATAACTCATTTGGAACTTATTATCCACGTATTTCTTTTTTAGGATTTAAAAATATAAAAAGTTAGATGACTTCATCTAACTTTTCTTTACTTCTCTATAAATTTTTTTATATCCTTCAATATAGTGTTTGTATATCTTGTATACCGCTAATCTATGAGTTCTTATCTTTTCCCGTACCGTTTCTAAAGCTTCCTCATCTATTACTATAGCCATATTGCAATTGTTAGTTAAATATTTAGGTGCCTGAACTAAACTCGTGCTGTACCCCATCTTCCTCAACAAACTCTCTAAAAAATAGGCATGATTTTTAGAATTAAAAACTACCAGGTAATATGATGCATTTCTCATAATACCATCCCTTTACTTTTTTATACAGTATATTCCAGATAATTTTTATGGTACCAAAAAAGTCATATCTTCTATTTGTCTTTTAAAAAAACTCACATAATTAGTACAACCACATACTATGTAATGAGAAGAGAGACAAATTTCTTATTCTCAAATTTTTTATTAAGGAGTGATTTATTTTGGAAGAAAGAGATTATGGGTCTACAGCAACAGCTATAGTAAATAAACCCTCTAAAGATATAAAAAGCCACAAAAAAACATGCGTAGATGTTACTGGAGGCACAGTTGAATCATGCGTAAATACCCCCGTTAAAATTGAAGCAATCAAAGATAATGATATAATAGCTAAAATACCTGTCGTTTTGGCAGAACTAAATATTCAGTTTAATGTTTCAGCTCGTATTAAGCTTCCTGAGCCTGCCTTAGAAATCAAAAATGTTAAAAAGAGACTTAAGATAACTCAGTGTATCCTTTTACAGAACACAAACATGTTATTTGTTAAAGGATTTGTTCGCAAAAACATAGACTATTCAACAGTAGGACGCTGTAAAACTGATGAAGGCGTATGTGGAGAAATACACCACTGTACAATCGATGTACCTTTTGAATGTACTACTCCCGTAACTTTTAATGGTATTCCACCAACTAAGGTAATTCCAACAACATCAAAGGAGTTCGAATATTTTAGAAGAGAAGACTTACCAAATGAATTTGCTGAAAAGGATAAACTGTTATCTGGAGATTTATCTGAATTCAATCAAATAAGCACTGAATATTATAATGAATTACCATTCTGTGAACTAATAAGTAGTAGAATCGTTGAATTCGACGAATTTATAAATCGCATAAAAATAAAAGATGCACCATTTGAAGAAAGGGTATTTGAAGAAATTGAAGAAAAAATGGTTATAAATCTTGTACTAAAAGTTTTACAAGATAGACAAGTGAAGGTTGATGGTTGTTAACAATTAATATTTTTAATAACTTATAAATAGAGTATTTAAACATCTGGAGTCAGAGAAAAACTTTCTGACTCTAGTTTTTTATATTAGTTTACATAGTTTGAAAATTTACTCACATAAACCGTACAACCCCATAGTATATAGTAGGAGAAAAATTACATTAGATATATTTTTTTAAAGGGGTGATTTAGTTTGTCAGAAAATTCTTCAAAAGCAAATGAGATGGTTATAAAAGATGTTTGTGTAAATGTTACTGGAGGTATAGTTGAATCATGTACAAATACTTCAGTTGAAATAGATGCAATTAGAAAAAAAGTGATCGCAAAGATCCCTGTTGTTTTAGCAGAATTAGATGTTCAGTTTAGTATTTCAGCTCACATCGCACTTCCTGAAGTAGCTTTAGAGATTAAAGATATTAAGAAGAAGCTTAAAGTCACTCAGTGTATGCTGCTACAGAATACAAATATGTTATTTATAAAAGGTTTTGTCCGTAAAAACATAGATTATTCAACTATTGAAAGAACTCCAACTACGGAAGGAGTATGTGGCGAAATACACCACTGCACATTTGACATTCCATTTGAGTGTACTACACCTGTAGAATTCAACGGTATTCCACCATCAGATATAATTCCTACATCATCAAAAGAATTTGAGTATTTCAGGATACAAGATTTACCTACTGGATTTAGTGAAAAAGACAGATTACTATCCGGAGATTCATCGGAATTTAATCAAATAAGCACTGAATATTACAATGAATTGCCATACTGTGAGCTAATAAGCAGTAGAATTGTTGAGTTTGACGAGTATTTGAATCGTAGAATAATACGCGGCGGTCCACTAAAAGAAACTGTATTTAAACAATTTGAAGAAAAAATGGTAATAAATCTTACAATTAAAGTTTTACAAAATCGTCAAGTTGAAATTAATGGTAAAAAAGAATATTAAACTAACAAAAAATATTCACCTATATTGTGCAGCCGCATAATATGTAATGGACAAAGGTTTGCAGCCTTTGTTTGACAAAAAATTTAGAAGGAGCGATTTAATATGTCAGATGAATATACAAAACGAAATGAAGTAATTGTAAAAGACGATTGTGTAGATGTTACTGGAGGCACAGTTGAATCATGCGTAAATACACCCGTTAAAATTGAAGCAATCGAGGGTGATGATATAGTAGCTAAAATACCTGTTGTTTTGGCAGAGTTAAATGTTCAGTTTAATGTTTCAGCCCGTATTAAGCTTCCTGAGCCTGCCTTGGAAATCAAAAATATTAAAAAAAGACTTAAGATAACTCAATGCATGTTGATAGAAAATACAAATATTTTATTTATCAAAGGATTTGTCCGTAAAAATATAGATTATTCAACAGTAGGATCATGTAGAACTGATGAAGGAATATGTGGAGAAATACACCACTGCACAATTGATGTACCGTTTGAATGCACTACACCTGTGGAATTTAACGGCCTTAAACCAGCTGAAATTATCCCAACTACCTCAACAGAATTTGAGTATTTTAAAAGACAACAATTGCCACCTAAGTTTGCTGAAAAGGATAGATTATTATCCGGAGATTTATCTGAATTCAATCAAATCAGCACTGAATATTATAATGAATTACCATACTGTGAGCTAATAAGCAGCAGAATTGTTGAATTTGACGAATATTTAAATCGTAAAGATGTAAAGGATGGACCATTTGAAGAAAGATGCTTCAGGGAAATTGAAGAAAAAATGGTTATAAATCTTGTGCTTAAAGTTTTACAAGATAGACAAATAGAAATTGATTAAATACCACTACTTTAATTTGACTTGCCTAGCTAGTTTACAATAATAGCAGCCTATAAGAATCTGCGAC
>Ga0182238_1000477_pt1 | contig 12014 bp, 10 predicted proteins | sample hydfrates6_PW_90_FD_132439 | JGI IMG/M metagenome (GOLD analysis project Ga0182238, IMG submission 132439) | Subsurface microbial communities from deep shales in Texas, USA - hydraulic fracturing test 6_PW_90 | ecosystem: Environmental > Aquatic > Deep subsurface > Shale gas/oil reservoir >... | reverse complement strand
TAGCAAAAACATGTACATACGACCATAAATAAATCACAGCACCAATGTCCAGTTCCCGGTCGTCCTACGAACGGAAAGAAAATGGGACGGGCTAATTGCTTATTAAAAACGCCGGAGTTAACGGGGGCAAAGCTTTCGTCCAGGATACATTCGATCGCTTCAAGCATGTGCTTGATTCCAAGGAAGATAGGCGATTTACCCGATTGGGCGGGCTTGATGGGGTTTATTCCATGAAGAGGCTTGGTTCTTGATCAGCAGGGCTTCGCAATACGGGAGTCGGATCAAGTCAGGATCAATACACATAAAAAAAGGGCCCGGCAATTAATGCCAAGCCCTTTGGAAAATCTTTGGTAGCGGGGAGAGGATTTGAACCTCTGACCTTCGGGTTATGAGACCTTTCATATCATTTTCACATTACGCCATTAAAAAAAACAAAAGACCTTGACACATAAGGGTTAAAGAGACATAATGCTTTCACTTTAAGACATAAAAAAACACCCCTTTTAAGCTAATTATTGGGGACAGATTGGGGACAAATTTTTAGGTTAGGGGGACAGCATGTCAAAATGGAAGGGAACAAAGTTTCCAGGTGTAAGATACCGAGAGCATTCGACTCGAAAACACGGAGTTCAATTCGATCGTTATTTTGCCGTTAGATATACCTTGGACGGTAAACGGCACGAAGAATCTTTGGGATGGGCAAGCCAAGGCTGGACACCGGGAAATGCAGCTGAAGAACTGGCAAGGCTAAAACGGGCTCAACGCACAGGCGAAGGTGCTTATACCCTGGCCGAGCGTAGGCAGCAGGAAGAGGCTCGGCGAGAAGCAGAACTTAAGCGTAAAGAACAGGAAGAGCGCGACGCCCTTACCTTTGGCCAGTTCTGGAAGGAAACCTATAAGCCCTATGCGGAAGGGCACAAAACAAAACAAACCTTCGGCACGGAAAAAAGTTACTATAAATTGTGGATTGCCCCAGAGCTAGCCGGAAAACCCCTGCGCGATATTGCACCCCTGGATCTGGAACGGGCTAAAAAGACAATGATGGAAGCAGGGAAAAGCCCTAAAACGATTTCCCATGCCTTGGCTATTGTTCGGCAAGTTATCAACCATGCTGCAAACCTTGGACTACATCACGGTGAAAATCCGACTAAAAAAGTAAAAAAGCCCACCGCCGATAATAGACGAATTCGGTTTTTGTCCCATGATGAAGCTGAAAAACTTTTAAAAGAACTTGCACCAAGCTCTCCGGATTTGCATGACATGGCCCTGCTTGCATTGCATTGCGGACCTCGAGCCGGTGAGATTTTTGGCTTAACCTGGAAGGATATTAACTTTGACCGTGGGCTAATCTCTTTCCGGAATACAAAGAATGGCCATGTTAGACATATACCCATGACTGACCGGGTACGCGAAATGCTCAAAAATAGAGACCTTGTTCAGGACAGCCCGCTTGTATTTCCTGCACGCACCGGAAAGAAGCGAAAGGAAGTCAGCAACAGTTTTGAGCGAATTGTCAAAAGGGCCGGATGGAATAAAGGAATTGACGATCCAAGACAAAAATTAGTTTTCCATTCCCTCCGCCATACTTGTGCTTCATGGCTAGTGATGGCTGGAGTTCCTCTTTACACCGTAAAGGAGTACCTGGGTCACAGGCAAATCAATCAGACGGAACGCTACGCCCACCTTGCTCCGGACAGCTTACAGCAGGCTACGATAGCCTTAAACGACATCCAAGACAAAGTAGATAAAGAAAAAAATCATGATTTACAAAGCAACATAACCTTCGTTGAAGGCTAATGTTTCATAACGATAATTAGTAACGGTTTCATATAGACATCTTTAGGAGTTAAAAATATGGATGAACAGCGAAAATGGTTGTCTTTGGATGAGGTCTGGAGCAATATGATGGATGATCCTTATTATGGCATTGAACCAGACCTCATCACTCCCGAACAACTTTTGTCCAGACTTAAAAAATCAAAATTATGGACCGAGTCTAGTAAAGAAGATCTAGACCACTTAGGAAGATATACCTGGATAGGTCTATTCTGTCCTTTATGTAAAAAGCTTGGGGCTTGGACATTTGTCGAGTCACCTTGGAGACTTGCGTGCAAAGAGTGTAAAGAAACATTTCGTATCGAAGACCATATTGAAATCCGAGATCACGATAATAGTTATTTTCCTTTCCAGGAAATAGAAAATAAATGCAAGGAGCAAGATTACAAAGTACCTTTCCCTTATGATGATTCACCGCAACAAAGATTGCTTCATATATGGCACGGCTTTTATGGATTGCCTTTATACAAAAAAAATATGGATGGAGAATATCATAGAATAGAATCTTTCGGGTTAGACTACATTAACATACTTAAGAATCAAGAAATACGTACCGATTGTTCTTATTTCCAGCGAGATGATTTTGAGAACTTCCTTCTGAGTCATAGGCTTCCTCTTCCCTACTTTTGGTTTCCAAACTATAGCGTGTCTACTGTGCAATATGTAAATCATAATTGCATTGAATCTGACTACGATTCTCTCAAGGAAATGAACCGGATTGAGAATAAAAGGCAAGAGTGGATGCATGCAAAGGCATATACGTGTTCAGATATGGATAAGAAAGAATCCGAGATTAAAAAATTATCTACTAGGTACCAAGACATTAAGTCTAAACTTAGCGCTAACAATGATGACCAGCTTGACGAAAAAGAGAAAGAAAGAGTTCTTTGTGCTTTAGTCAAGAGAAGACAGAATGAACATAACAGTATCTGGAATTTTACTAATCATGAAGCAGGGTATCATATGTTTGAATTCTCTGAAAGGACATTTATGCGAAGAGTAGAAGATGGAGAAGCAATACTTGAAGATAAGAATATCGATGAAGATATATTCGAGCAAAAAGTAGATGAATGGGTTTCAAAGCTTAAAGCCATACATTATCAGAGTTGAGCTCCTCCGATTGATCTATCACCCTCCAAGAGCCTTCTAGCCCCCCGGCAAAATAAACCTCCAGGGACTAAGCTTTTCGCTTGGGTCTTATTCCCCAATACCGGAATCGTGGACATATGAAATCCAACTTAACTCGTTGTCCAATTTTCGGTTGTCACTACGAACTTCATTTCTCCTATTCACTGGCTTTATAAAAAGCCCCCCCCTGACAACCAACTTGGCAAGGGAGAGTCAGGTTTTACACTTAAAATCAATTACTTACAGTACTACGATTTTGGATTTGTCATACCGTGTCATCCTGACTGGCAAGCCAACAGTGTCCTACATTTCTCCTCACAAAGATTCTTTATGAAGGAGGAGTAAACATCTATGAAGCAAATCCACTACACAAATGAACAACTAATAAAATGGTTAGAAACTCGCTGGCCTGATGTTAGGTGGGATAAAATTGCAAAGGACCTACCACCGATCATATGGCGGTCTAGATGGGACAAGCTCGCTGAAAAATTTGGTTTGCCCTATTCGCGAAAATACGTCCAAAACTTGGACTGTCGGGGTGAAGGCCCGGCCAGCGTGAAGGTTTAGGTGGTGATGGTGATGCAAAACCCAAAAAAAGCCCGCCCCGAGCTGGAGAGAGCACACGACGGGCAAGAAAAAAATAATGACGGCAAAGAAAACATACGCCCGGCCGTCGAAGATGTCAAGTGCGAGATTCGGCTTACCTATTGGCAAGATGTGAGCGGATTTGAGAAAAAAGACGTCACTCTTGCTTGGCCGGCTTTCTGCAGAAAAGTCAAAAACCTACCCCGACAGCACACCAAGGAAAAATCTCCGCTTATTAAGCTCGCAACCTTCGGGGATTCCCGGACGGAAAAAGGCTGCCTGCGGCATGACGACAATGTAAAGGAAATCTACGGCGTAGAGGGTGATATAGACAGTGGGAAAATATCCTTTGATGAAACCATTGCCCGGCTAGAGCAAGCCAATATCCGAGCAATGGTGGTGACGACGCACAGCCACACCCCGGAGGAACCCCGGCTTAGAATCTTGGCTCCGCTGTCAGGTGTAAATTCACCTTTGTCCCGGCGAGTCTTGGTTGCCCGGATAAACGGAGTCTTAGGTGGACACCTCGCGGGCGAATCTTTCAATCTGTCGCAATCCTTCTTTATTGGTGGCAAGCCGGGCGGAGAATACCGTGCGGAGTGCACTTTCGATGATCCGGAGGACGGCTGGTGTGTAGATGAGATGCCCGAACTTGACGCGATCTTAGACTTTGGCAAGGCGACGGAGCAAGAACCCGACAGGCCCGAGGTGGGCGAGCTGAACGAGGACCTGAAAGCCGCAGTCAAAGCCGGCCTGGAGCCGGAGCACATAGGCGGCGGCAAATGGATCTTGCATTGTCCCTGGAGGGATGAACACACCAAGGACACGGTTAAATCCTCAACAATCTATTTTGAACCCCACACAAACGGCTTTAAGGGCGGCGGGTTTAAGTGCCTGCATGACCATTGTTCCCACCGTACAATAAAAGACTTCCGCGACACGCTGGGAATTAACCAGCCCGAAACCGCAATCGACCCCACAATATGGGACAACCCTGTGGACGTAGCGTCTATGCTAGGTGTAGAGCCACCACCCCTCCAGTGGTTTATAGCAAATAATATCTTGCGTAAACGTGGTTTTGTCCTAACGGGAGTTGGCGGTTCATCCAAAACGCGGCTAATTTACCAGTTGGCCATAGCAGCGGCTACCGGGGTTTTACCCTGGAGTTGGGAAGTTAAAGAAACAGGAAAATCATTACTGGTCCTCACGGAAGATGTGGTCGAGGATGTGCACCGTTGTCTATATTATACTTGCCAAAGCTTGGGGTTGTCCCCCGAACAACAACAAGAATTATATCAATCCGTTACTATATATTCCTTAGCTGGTCAGGATATTCGGCTACTCAAATCAGCCCGCGATAATACCCTAGTTAAAACAGACCTGTTTTATTCCCTACAACAAAAAATCAAAGACCTTGGCGATGTGGTGTTTGTTGGCCTTGATCCGGCTTTGTCACTGACTGATGGTGATGAACTCGACCAGGGCCATCAAAGAGCATTGGGGAAAATGGCCGATGATATGGCAGTCAATACGGGTGCGACCGTTGTGCTTGTGACGCATGCGAGCAAAAGCAGCCTAGGGCAAGATGAAGTATCTAGCCATACCTCCAGGGGGGCTGGGGCCATCACTGATGCAGCACGGGGAGAGTTTGCCTTAAGGACTATGACCGCACAAGAGGCCAAAAAAGCCGGGATTGAAGATATAGAGGAACGTAAACGCCATGTGCAGTTGGTCGGGACAAAAGGTAACGCATTACCTCCGGCGGCCTATGTGCCAGTATGGTTGCGCCGGGATAACTTCGGGACACTGCTTGAGGCGGATATAACCTTTGATGAGGGGGGGCATATTACTGAAAACGATACCCGAGCTTTAAATATTCTAAAAGAAATGTCCCTAACGTGTACTCCGACCTTGGGAGATTGGCGAACTAATTGCCTAAAAAATGGGCTTATATCTGATGCATCCAAGGATGCTACCAAAAAAGCGATGGATAGAATTGTTAGAAAATTAAGCACGTTAGGACTAATTAAGAAGGGCCACGGGCGCGGGATATGGTTACCCAACACTTAGGGACATGTCTTAGACAAGTATTAGGGACAAGGGACACACCTAAGGGTGTGTGTCCCTGTCCCTTACTCTGTCATTGTCCCCCCTGTCCCTTGTTTGTCCCTAAAGTGTCCCTAGAGTGTCCCTAAAAGGATAACCCCCGGAAAGGAGTAAGTATGGAAATTTCATTAAGATACAAGAATATAAAATGCGGAAGATTTAACCAGCAATCCAACCGGATGGAATATGCCGAGTGGGTAAAAGATGAGAACCCGGCAGGTAAGTGTCCGTTATGCGGAAAGTACCTTGTGCCAGACGCGTTGCCGGGGGAAATGAATGGCGGAAAATCTAAGCAACCCGCGCACTTCCGAGCCTAAAAAAAGAACACGATATAAGACCAAAGGACAAGTAATCCTATGGATAGCATGATAAAATAACATAAAATCAAATAGTTACGCTAGGCAGTAAAAGACTTGTAAGCACATAGTAAGCATGGAGCAATAAAAAACGGCCTTTGGGGGAGACTGGCCGAAAGTGAGGCAAAAAATATGACGGCAAAAATGACGGTTGGCAGACAGATCGAACTTGTGGACGTATCCCCGGACGTGTGCCGGGAAATAGCAGACAAATTGACCCTGGACAATCCCGAATACGTCCAGGCCGTAAAGCATGGGCGGTATGCTGGCCACCTAAGCAAGCACATAGAGTTGTGGGAGAAGATCCCCGGCGGCATAGCCTTTCCGCGAGGCTGGGGGATGCAGTGTCTTGACTTGCTTAAGCGGCACGGCATTAAGCCCGAGCTTGTGGACCTGAAACGGGCATTGCCACCGATTGACATTGTGTTCTGCGGGGATCTCCGAGGTTATCAGATCCGGGCAGTGCGTGACTTGATACAGCGGCCCTTCGGCGTCCTGGAGGCGGCAACGGGCAGCGGGAAAACTATAATTGCCCTGGCCGTGATTGCGGACCGGCGGCAACCCACCTTGATATTAGTCCACAACAAAGAGCTTCTCCACCAGTGGGCGGAGCGTATCCGGTCTTTCCTCGGGATTGAGCCGGGCTTGATTGGTGACGGCAAGCACGACATCCGGCCGGTCAGCGTGGGGATCGTGAACACTGCCCGTAAGCACCTGGATACACTGCCCCAGCACTTCGGGCATATCGTTGTAGATGAAGCGCACCGGACACCGGCAACCATGTTTACCGAGGTGGTCCGGGCCTTTGATTCCAAATACCTGATGGGCCTGACTGCGACACCCTACCGGCGGGACGGACTGACCAAGCTCATTTACATAACCCTTGGGGACCGGACGCACAGAGTGGACCCGGACCTACTCCGGGAGCAAGGCGCGGTCATGGCTCCCAGGGTGATCCGGCGCGAGACAGCCTTTAGGTACGCCTACGCGGATGACTACCCCCGCATGATTTCCAGCCTGACCGAGGACCCGGACCGAAACCGGCTAATTGCTCGGGATATAATGCAGCATTGCTCCAAGTGCCCCGGCACTGCCCTGGTGGTGAGTGACAGGGTTGACCATTGCGAGGCCCTGGCAAGCCTTGTGAGCAAATCCGGGGTTGTTGTTGAAGTTCTAACCGGCAAGGCGTCCGCGAACGAGCGGCAGCGGGTTGTGGAGCGTGTGCGCTCTGGCGGGGTGGAGGTATTGGTCAGCACCGTCCAGCTTATCGGAGAAGGATTCGACTGCCCCGGACTGAGCAGCTTGTTTCTGGCAACCCCGATAAGGTTTAAGGGGCGGCTCCTCCAGGTGGTGGGCCGGATACTGAGGCCACAGGATGGCAAGCGTCCGGTTGTGTTTGATTATGTGGACAAGTGCGTGGGCGTCCTGGAGGCCCAGGCAGTTGCACGGGATAGAGCATTACAGGAGGTAAGCGCATGAGGACAACGCTTTTATCAGTTTTTGATAAACCCTTCATTCCCCGCGCGTGGTTCGGTCTGTTTATTTGACGCTGGTGGGCGAGTTTGAGGACGCAATATAAAAGCCGGGGGTAATTTTTAACTTTATAACCTAAAAAAGGATGGTTTGGTAAAAACATCTGATGGATGACCCCCCGGCAAATCACCCAAGCAATTATTACCAAAGGATTTGACTATGTTCAAGACAAGATCGGCATGGATTGGAATAAAACCTGACAAGTCCGGGCGGTCGCGTGCTTATGCAAGGGCCCGCTTGTTTATGATTGGCCTGGTGACCCATGAGCTGCAGCAGACCTTATCAGAAATATGTCCTTGGAGTATGAGATCAAGGTGATGGCCCTGGAGAAGGTTTACAGTATGCCCAAACAGGGCGTGAAGGGCGTGTTCTCTTTCGGGATGAACTTTGGAGTCTGGCAAGGCATCCTTGCAGCCCTTGGAACACCCTACTTTCTGCCCGGTCCGCGTGACTGGCAGAAGGGCTTGATCCCCGCCTCTGATGGCCCAGACCCCAAGGCGCGGATTGTCTTAAAATATTCACTAAACAGGGCACAGGGGGCGAGCATACAGTTCTTAAACCCCGAACACTCCCAAAATTACAAAGCATTAATCGCAGGGCAATTTACCGTCTTCTGCAAGATGGAGCATTGCCAGACCTAGGAGCATAGTAAATGAGAGATACACCGCTTAAGGCAATAAGAAAACATTGCCTTTACTGCATGAATGGCAGCCCTCTCTTCATTAGGGAGTGCCCGGATGTAAACTGCCCTTTGTACCTACTTAGATACGGCAGGGCGGTCAAAGGCGTACAGCCGTTGAAACAAATCCGCAAATTCTGTTTAACATGCGTTGCTGGCCCCTCCGAGGTTAAAAACTGTGATCCGAACTTTTTGGACGGAGAACGGTGCCCCCTTTATGAATACCGTTTTGGGAAACGCCCTGAGACCTTTAAAAAAGCTACTGGTGAAGGGGAAAAAGCTTCCAGGTCAAGCGAAAAGGCACCCGCATGACCTGAACTTCATAATAGAAGTTTATAAGCATTATGTACAAAAAAAGCCTTTATGAGTCGTCTTTTAATAAACCCGAAGATTGGCCCGGTGCTTCCCTAGGAAACCAACCCCAGCGGGGGGTCAATTTTGCGTGATCACACCTGGTCAATTTTTCGGTTGTCACTATCATGCCCGGGAAATTGAAGATAAGACCCCCCTCCCCTTATCTTCAAATATACCCGGGCCTAATCAGGGAAAAATTTTTACAAAAACAGCATACTTATGGTATAATAAATGACAAAAATTACGGAGGTAAACATGGCCAGCAAAAAACGATTTAATAACCTAAAAGATTGCCGCAGATATCTCGCCAGCGTTATTAACCGCGTGGACTCAGGAGAACTCGATCCCCAAATAGGCGGTCGCCTGGGATACTTGGTTAATATACTGGCATCGACGATCAAAGACGGTCAGTTGGAACAAAGGATAGAGGAACTTGAAACGCGCATGCAGAAATCCAAGGAGGCATAACCAATGGCCAATATACAAAGGCGAATTCAACGGCTTGAGGAGCAGACCCCAAAAGGCGGTACTGAAAATAGCGAGGGCCTAAGCCGGGCTATGGCGGAACTCTGCTTTCGGGTTATTCATAAGGATGAAGATTTCTCGCCTGAAGAAAGAGAGGCCAAGATTCAAGAATACATGGAGCCTAAGGCAAGGCCTAAGTCAGGTCCTAATCCCGGACTAAGTAAAAAGGCACGAAAGATGCTGGATAAAATAATTAGCAGGAATCGAGCATAGCTCCCAGTTTAAGTATTCAGGATAACTTATAGTCAGGCGCATGCAAGCCCCCTCCCCTTTCTGCCCTTAAACAAAACATAACCTTCAAAAATATTCCTACAGCATAAGATAATCCCTCTATAATTGTTGACTCTAGCCGATCATTACTTTGCAGAAGTTATAAATCTTTCTTCAAATCTCCTTGCGAAAAGTTATGCTTGTTGTTATTCACTAATTTTACATTCTCATCTGCAATTTATTTCAAGTGGTTATCGCAAAAAAAAATTATCATTAGTAGTTAAGCAGAAAAAGAATAGAATCTATAAAAAGAAAAAAGATGTGAGAATGGAGCGTCTTTTTTTATGAATTAGGAGAATCATATGGACTCAAACTCTTTAGCACAACAGCTTGCTGGTCGAAGTTTTGGAGAATTTGTATTACTCCAACTAGAGAGTAAGGATCTTCCAGCAATTGTTGTGGATATGCAGGAAGCTAAAGAAGAACTGCCTAAATACATAAGATTACACGTTGAATCATGGATCGATGAAGTTAAGCCTTTAGGGAACGACCCATCATTTTGGCAAAAGGACTGTGGCGATACTTTCTTTAAAATTTGCGATAAAGCTCGTCGAAAATTTAATAATAATACTGTCGAAATTACTGATGAAAATTTAACCAGCATGTTTTATATAATAGTGCTTAACTTTGCGTATAATGCTCATAAGGATGCGGATTTTAAAAAATTTATACATAATTCAACTCAAAAAGAATACCCAGCATACGCTCATTACCAATACAAAGAAGTTCCAACACAAACGACTGACGCAGGTAGAAAGAAGACTAAAAAAAGTCTTTGGTCATGGAAAAGTTTATTCATGGCTATTGGGATAAGTATCTTATTAACTGGCATTATAGCAGGAGCAACTGGTCAAGAAACGCCTAATAATATGGTATGGACTATAGCATGGATATACTTGACCATAGAAGCCTGGAAGTATTGGAAATGGAAGGCCTTGCTTCCCTATTTCATTTATTGTCTAGCTATGGCAATAGCTTCTGCAATAGTTATTCCAATAATTGCAGTGGCCTACCCTAATAACATATTTATGATTAGTATAGTAACAATTTATGGACTAAACATAGGGGGCTTGGTAGTATTTTACAGATACTTAAGTACAGCCCGTGATGAGGCAGAACATGGTGCATATGATGAAGGGGAAATAATTGTTTACAGATGAATTGTACTGATTCATATTTGATCTGACAGTCGCACCCGTTATTGTTCAAAATTTACTCCTCCATCTGCAGATAGTCGGCTATGACCGTTTTCAAGCCGTACCCGGGGAAATTTACCTTGTATTTGTTCGGGGGCAAATAGGCGATTATTTGTCCCCGGCCGAATATCTGATGATTGCACAAGGTGCCGGTTCTATTCCCGGAGCTTTTCCCCCTTTTTGCTTCCGGCGTGGGCTTTTTTTCCTGGATGCCGCCGGAATACGTTTCCTGCCATTCCGTGCAGGTCTCCCCGGACGATTCCTGCAATTCCTGAATGAACGGACTGGACATGGCCGGGATGGAGGCTTTCTGAGAGCGTTTATAGATATTTTCAGGAACGAACAGGCCCAGATAGTCCTTGGCCCGGGTGCAGGCCACATACATGAGCCGGCGTTCCTCCTCCATGGCCTCCGGATTGGCGTTGGCATGCCTGGAGGGGAATCTGTCCTCCACCAGATCGATAAGAAGGACAGCGGACCATTCCAGGCCCTTGGCCGAGTGCACGGTAGACAGGACCAGTTCGTTCCGGGGGTGGTTTATTTGCCCTCTCTCCAGGAGTCCGAAAAATACATCATACAGGAACAGATCCAGATTGTTGTAAAAGGACACAATCTGGGCAAGAGCTTGCAGCCCAAGCTGTCTGCGGAGATAGTCGTCCGCATATTTCTCCTCCAGAATCGGCTGGTATAAATCTAGAATTCTGCCAAGGACCTTGCTCGGTTTTTCCTGCTTCAGACGCAACTCATCCAGGGTGTCTACGACCTTTTTAAGTTCGCTGTTTTTGGCGCAGAGTATTTTGATAGGCTCCTGTTCCCCGTGCAGGAAGCAGGTATAGATTTTTTTGCACGTTTTGGGGCCGATGCCCGGCAGACAGGACAGGGCCCTGATCCAGGCCAGCTGATCCGTGGGATTGGCCACCAGGCGCATATAGGCCAGGACGTCCTTTACGTGCGCGGCCTCGGAAAATTGCATTCCTCCGTATTTCTGAAAGGGTATTCCCGCCTTTTGCAGTTCCATCTCCAGAGAATAGGAATGATAACCGGCCCGGAACAAAACCGCGATTTCGTGCAAGGGGTATGTCTTGGAGAGTTCGGAGATCTTGGCCAGAACAACCCGGGCCTGGCTCATGTCGTTCATGACCCGGATGAGATCCGGTTTTTCACCTTCCTTGCGCTCGGTACGCAGTTCCTTGGTGTATTTTTTTGCCGCGTTTTCCAGGATCTTGTTGGTGAGTGTAAGTATGGGCTGGCAAAAACGATAGTCCTGTTCCAGCTTGATCACCCGGGTGCCTGGAAAGTGTTCCGGAAAATCCAGTATATTTTGCACATTCGCTCCCCGGAATCCATAAATGGACTGGGCATCGCCGCCCACGGCCATCACGTTCCCGGCTTCCCCGGCCATAAGCTTCACCAGTCTGGCCTGGACCCGGTTGGTGTCCTGGTACT
>Ga0182238_1000472_pt1 | contig 12050 bp, 12 predicted proteins | sample hydfrates6_PW_90_FD_132439 | JGI IMG/M metagenome (GOLD analysis project Ga0182238, IMG submission 132439) | Subsurface microbial communities from deep shales in Texas, USA - hydraulic fracturing test 6_PW_90 | ecosystem: Environmental > Aquatic > Deep subsurface > Shale gas/oil reservoir >... | reverse complement strand
GCTTTTAAGCAAAAAGACAAAAGGTGAGGCACTTCCGTCCAGAATGGGCAGCTCGTTCCCGAAGATTTCCACGCGCAGATTGTCCAATCCCAGACCATAGCAGGCCGCCAGGAGGTGTTCGATCGTGGAAATACTGGACTTCCCCTCGGCAATGGTGGTTGCCAGCCCTGTATCCCGGACTTTGTCCGGGTGCAGGTCGATCAGGGCGCTCCCCTCACCGTTTTTATGTTCAAATACCAGTCCGGTATCATCTTGAGCCGGATGAAGGGCCATATGCACTTTCTCTCCGGAATGTAGACCTATACCTGAACAACTGATTGATTTTCTGATGGTTTTTTGCAGCATTATTCCCTCCGCTGCTCTCTAAAGCAAAAACCGTGCCCGAAAAAATATATCACATAACATACTGATTTTCTTGCTAAAAAATACAATGAGTTTAAATGCGGCCCCGCATCCTGTTGCAAGAAAACAACAAATCTACTCGCAAGAAACCGCGGCAACGATCCTGTCCCATCCGGCCAGATCCTTTATTATCCGGATTCGGTCAAAAGCACGGAAGATAGAATGGACCTCCATTCCCTGATCCCGACCGATCTCCACCAGGATCTTCCCCCCGTTTTTAAGCCCTCCGGCCGCATCACGGGCAATCGCGGGATAAAACCGCAAGCCGTCCTTCCCGGCCAAAAGTGCGCCTTGTGGTTCAAAGGCGGAGACTTCCCGGGAAAGTGAAGTAAACTCCCCTGCGGAAATGTAGGGAGGGTTACTGACTACAAGATCAAGACTGCCAGGGGCAAGGACATTACCCATATCCCCCCGAACAAAACCGATCTGTTCAATCACGCCGTGCCTTTTTGCGTTTTCCCGGGCGGTTTTAAGCGCGGGCAGGCTTGTGTCCGTGGCCACTCCCAGACTGTTTGGGAATAGGGAGCAGATGGTCACGGCCAAGGCCCCGCTTCCCGTCCCCAAATCCGCAAAACAAAAGTCCTGTTCCCGGTCGGGAAAGAAATTAAGGACTTCCTCGACTATCCCTTCGGTCTCCGGCCTGGGGATCAGGACATGCTCGTTTACTAAAAAGTTCAGTCCGAAAAATTCCTTTTCCCCGGTAAGATATGCAACCGGGACGCCTTGTACCCTGCGGGAAATCTGCGCATCAAAAAGATTTTTTTCTTGGCTGGTAAGGACTCTATGCGGATGGACAACGAGTTGAAGACGGTCGGAGTTCAGGACGTGGGCCAGGATTATCTGGGCGGAAAGCGCAGGGGAATCAACGCCTGCGGTCTCAAGATCGAAAGCGGCCCGCTTTAAAGCCGTGCCCACAGTTAGGGAAGAAGGGGCTATTTTTCCGTCTCCTCCTGCATTGCCTGGGCCCGGTAATGCTGGGTCAGGGGTTCAATAATGCCGCCCAAACTACCTTCCATTACCTCGGAAAGGTTATAAACCGTCAGGTTGATGCGGTGATCCGAGACCCGGCCCTGGGGGAAATTATAGGTGCGGATCCGCTCGGAGCGGTCCCCGCTTCCCACCTGGTTTTTCCGGCTCTCGTCCAGCTGCTGCTTCTGCTCATCCTGCATCTGCTGCAGAAGTCTGGAACGCAGGATGGTCATGGCCTTGGCCTTGTTCTTGTGCTGGGATTTCTCATCCTGACAGGAAACCACAAGCCCGGTAGGGATATGGGTCATGCGCACCGCGGAGTCGGTAGTGTTCACGCTCTGCCCGCCCGGTCCGGAGGCCCGGAACACGTCCACGCGTAAATCAGTGGGCTCTATCTTCAAATCCACTTCCTCGGCCTCGGGCAAAATGGCCACGGTAACAGCGGAAGTATGGATACGGCCCTGGGATTCGGTGGAAGGCACCCGCTGCACCCTGTGCACGCCGGATTCGAATTTGAGCCAGCTGTAAACCTTTTTCCCGGAGATGGAGGCTATTATTTCCTTGTAGCCGCCGGAAGCGCTCTCATGGGTATTCATGAGCTCCACCTTCCATCCTTTACTCTCCGCGAATCTGGAATACATGCGGAAAAGATCAGCGGCAAAAAGAGCGGCCTCTTCTCCCCCGGTGCCGGCCCGGATCTCCAGGATGATATTCTTGGCATCCAGAGGATCCTTGGGGGTTAAAAGGACCTTTAACTTGTCCTCCAAATCCTGTTTTTTCTGCTCCAGATCCTGGGATTCCGCCCGGGCCAGATCGCGGATATCCCCGTCCGCGTCCTGCAACAGTTCCCGGTTTTCTTCGAGTTGTTCCAGAACATCCCTGTATTCGCGGTAAACGGAGACTATCTCGGACAAATCGGCATGGGCCTTGGAAAGCCGCTTGTACTCCTCCGGATTCTCGTACACCTCGGGATTGCTCAGCTCCTGTTCAACCTCGGCGTATCTCTGCTCCAGACTGTCTAGCTTGGCAAACATGTATCCTCTTTCTTCAGGGCACCCCGCAAAGCGGCTACAGCCACTTCTATTTGTTCTTCGTCCGGCTCCTTGGTGGTCAGCCGCTGCAAAAGGAGGCCGGGCAGGCAAAGCAGCCTGCACCACCAGGTTTCCCCGCGCCTTCCGGCAAGCTTGATCACTTCATAGGCAATCCCGCTTATGGGAATCATAAGCAAGAATTTGACCATCAAGACATAGCCGTGCTTTAAGAAAAAGGCCTGCGGCTCATACAAAAAAAGGAGCACCGGGACAATCATGGTGAACAAAAGAATGCTCACCGAAAGGACAAAAAGCAGAAAAGCGGTTCCGCAGCGGGGATGGAGCCGGCTGTATTTGCGGATATTTTCCGGAATCAAGTCTTCGTTGTGCTCATAGGCATGAATAACCTTGTGCTCCGCTCCGTGATACTGGAAAACCCGCTTTATATCCGGCAAGAGGGATATAAAATAGATATAGGCCAAAAAGAGACTAAACTTGAAAAGACCGTCCCAGACATGAAACGAAAAGCTGCGCACATCGCCGCCAATGGCGGCCCAATGCATGCCTTCGGATAGAAAATGGGGCAGAACCACGAAAAGAAGCAGGGCCATACCCACGGAAGCGGCAATGGTCAAGAAAATCGCCCAGGGCTTGATCTCTTCCCCGGCTTCCTCTTCATAGGCCTTTTGCGCGGAAAAGTTCAGGGCCTTAATTCCGTTTACCAGGGTTTCAATGAGGACAAAAAAACCGCGGATAAAGGGCTTCTTGGTCCACTTATAGCGAAGCAGTGTAAACCAGTACCGGCACTCAACGAAGATATTCCCTGATGGCTCGCGTACGGCAATGGAAAGGCGGTCCAGGGAGCGCATCATCACCCCTTCCATAACCGCCTGGCCGCCAACCGAGATATCAGCCATCTCTCAACCCGCCGGACTTGCTCTCCCGCAAACTGCTGTTATGCAAGACCCTACTGCCGATACTGTCCGTACTTTTTCTTGAAGCGGTCGATCCTTCCGGCCGAGTCCACAAACCTCTGCTGTCCGGTATAAAAGGGATGGCAATTGGAGCAGATCTCCACGTGCATCTCCTCACCGGCAGTGGACCGGGTGGTGAACTCATTACCGCAGGAACATTTGACCAAGGTATCGTATAACTTGGGATGAATATCCTTTTTCATTTCAAACTACCTCCATAAAAAGCTGTATAGTGACAGCGGCATTTTGCCGGATCCGCACTTATATCCGGGATAAAAAAACATTTTATTCCCGGGCGTTACAGAACAACAGCATAAAATTCTGCCGCTCAAGCACACAATGAACTCCTCCATTGCGCATGTAAAGACGAAGATTAATAATCAAGTTTTGCGCACTTGGCAAGGGGGATGATGGACAGGGAAATTCGGGGATTATCCCGCCTCCGGAACAAAGCCGTAACTCCGGAAAAGTGCCCCGGCCTCAGGGCTCTTTATATACTTTAGAAACTTTACCGCGTTTTCCGGATTCCGGCCGGATTGAAGAGGGGTTATGTAATAATTGATATCCGCGTTTTGATCCAGGTCTGGACCGATCTCCACCCCTTGCAAATCAAGGCCGGAAGCGAAAGCCTCATTTATTTCCGTTTGCCAGACAGGTCCTGCGTCCGCCTCTCCATCCAGGATGCGCGCCGGTGTTTCCCGGTGATGCACTGTGGTCATAAGAGTAGTGCCCTTTTTAACCTTGTCCTGGGTGATTTTTTGCAGCAGATCATTTCCTCCGGCCCGGCGGTACATGTTAAAAACGTATGCTGCAATGTGCTCATATTTCGGACTGGGCTGGGAGACCCGGACATCCTCCCGGCCCAAATCCCGCACCGAAGTTATGCCCCGGGGATTGCCCTTTTTAACCATCAGGGCCAGCCGGTTATGGTCAAGGGACCGGAACAGTACCGGCAAATTGAGCACTCCACGTCGGATACGGATATAATCCGCCGGACGCGGGAAAAAAACCATACCTTATATGGGCGGTCAAAAATATAATCACATCGGATTGGGCTCCGTTTTGATCGGCAAAGCGGAAAAATTCGGAGGGGGAACTACTCAAAGGCTCCTTTTTTCTGCTGCAGGGAGATATTAAAGGCCGCAGAAAAAAGATGATTTATAAAGTCCACATACTCTATGGTGATATGCTCCGGAGCGGAGATCCTGGCCGGGGCGAAATTGACTATACCCTTGACCCGGGCCTCTATCAGATAATTGGCCGCCCGCTGCGCCCGCTCCGCCGGAGTGGTGATGATCCCGATCTCCGCTCCCAGATCCTGAACCTTTTCCGGAAGCGTGCTGGAACAATTGACTTCCAGCCCGGCCACTTCATCACCGATCTTAAACGGATCGCAATCAAAGGCCCCGACAATGACAAACCCCCGGTCCACCATCATCTGGTGCCTGAGAAGGGCCCGCCCCATGTTGCCCACGCCGACCAGAACCACATTCCATACCCGGTCCAGCCCCAGGCTCTGCTTAATGGCTTCTTTTAGTTCATGGACATAATAACCCACCCCGCGGACGCCGAACTCGCCGAAATAAGCCAGGTCTTTGCGTATCTGGGAGGGATTTACGCCGCACAATCTGGCCAGCCCCTCGGAGGAAACCACCTTTTCCTCCTGCTGCTCCATGCCCTCCAGTTCCTGGACATAGAGGGCCAGCCTGGTGATGGTCGCCCGGGGAATTTTTTCGCTTTTTAAATGCGGCATAGTGAAATTTTTAACAAAGTCAAAGTTCAAAAAAGGGGGGAGGTTAACTCCCCCCTTCTGCAATCAATTATTCCGACTTAGATGAACGGGTTGGCGAACAGCAGAATCAGGTTCACAACCAGAGCATAAATAGCCAGAGACTCAATCATGGCCAGACCGATGAGCATGGTAACGGTGATTTTACCACTGGCCTCGGGATTGCGGGCGGTGCCTTCGCAGGCGGCCTTCAGGCCCAGGCCCTGGCCGATTCCGCAGCCAGCGGCGGCCAAAGCCATACCCAGAGCGGTGGCGATGGAAGTAAGAGAGATCACTTCGGCTTCGATCGCGCCTTCGGAGGCGAAAGCCACGCCGGCCATGGCAACCAGAGCAACAGTGTTCAGTACGGTTAGAAAAGCTTTACGCATGATTCTAAATCCTCCTAGAAATTAAGTTATATTATTGCGGTCTTACGACCATTTCCCCATATTTTAGTGGGCCTCCTCAAAAGCTCCCTGCAGATAAAGCATGGAAAGCATGAAGAAGACAAAGGCCTGAATCGTATCCGCCAGCAGGAACAGAAAGTAAATGGGCAACGTGGACACGATGGGAGCAAGTATAAACAGCAGGGCCAAGACAATATCCTCACCCATGATATTCCCGAAAAGACGGAGAGTGAGTGAAAGCGGCCGGGCCAGATGGCTGACGATTTCAATGGGAAACATAATCGGAGCAAGCCACCAGTAGGGTCCCATGAAATGCTTGATGTACTTGATTCCGTGCAGCTTGAAACCCCAAAAATTATAATACAGGAATACGAATATGGCCATGGAGGCATTGGTATTCACGTTGGCCGTAGGCGGAAAGCCGCCGGGAATAAGGCCGGTTATATTGCAGACAAAAATATAGATAAAAAGGGTACACAAAACCGGAAAGACCTTTCTTCCGGCCTCGCCCATATTGGAAACCACGAACTCTTCCAGAGATCCGATTAAAAACTCGAAGAAATTTTGCACTCCTCTGGGCACCATCTGGACATTTCTGGTCGCCAGCCAACCGAAAAGGATAAGCACCGCCATCAAAACCCAGGAATACAACACATTGTTGGGTATCAGGGCTTGGCCGTGCGCATTGGTCAGACCGGCCACCTTAAAGGCTTCTTCTACCAGAAATATGGGATGTATAGCACTAGACATTACCGAGCCTCCTTCAATTTTTTGCTCACCTGAGCCGCCCCAAACAAAAAAATATTCAGTACAACTATACTCAGCCCAAGCAACAAGGGCACTATTTCCGACCTTAAAGGACCGATCATGACAAAAAGGACAACACCGGTCAGTAAAAGCCGCATATAAAATCCAACCAAGAGAGAGGTTACTCCCCCTTTGGGCACGAACACCACTTCCTGGACTATCCGGGCCAGGGCATAAAAATTAAACACGCTCAAAATAGCCCCGACCGTAAACGACACCCCCCAATCCGGGGAAACGAGCCAACTCAAGGGGATGGTTACCGTGGCCAGATAAAGGTGCCGGCGCAAAAGCATGCGCACCTGTTTTTCACGAAAGCCCCGCCGGTACAGCCATCTGTCGATCCTATACCCCGGGATTATCATCTTTCTTGTTTTCGGCTTCCTGCAGCTTCTTCACTTCCTGAAACATGTTCTTGAATCCGGCTGCTATACCAAAGACCAGAAACGCCAACAGGAGCCAGGGCTCGGTTCCCAGCCATTTGTCCAGAAAATACCCGAGGGCCAAACCGACAAAAGTGCTGGTCACCAGATGAATACCCAACAGGCTGGCCTTGCCCAGGGCGTTCCAGAGTTCCCTATCTTTAACCTTAAAGAACATATCTTTCGCGCTTCGTGCTTTCGTTCACAAGTGTTTTGGCAACTAGCACAGGCCTCGGGAACAAGTCAATGGACTTGTGCATTTTTTCCCTAACGGGATCTGACGATAAATACGCAATCATATCCAAACATTAACCCAATATTGTTTTTCTTGTAATCTGCCGGTGATTAAAATATAGGCTGTGCTTCCGCCCGGACTTTGTATCGCGGACTTAAGCTGAAAAGGATTTTACCTATTTTTTTGCAAAAGACAACAGCCATTTGCGGGCATATAAATTAACAGCCCCTAATGTCGGGAAAAATAAACAAGATATGAAAAAACCAAGACCTCTTGCCCCGTCCAGACTAAGGACCAGACTGTCCTTGCGCAATCTGCCTCGAGAAAAAGATTTGACCGTCAGCGCAGCCGAGCTGCAGGAGCGGGCCCTGAAGGCCCTGGAACTGTCCCTGCATATAAACACTCCCGGATATAATGTGTACATAGCCGGGGAACAGGGCACGGGACGGACCTATTTCACCCGGGAATATCTCCGCCCCCGGGCGGAAAAAATGCCCGCTCCCCGGGATGTGGTTTATGTAAACAATTTCGAGGACCCGGACCGGCCCCGCTGCCTGACTCTGGCCCCGGGGCGGGGTAGTGTTTTCCGCAAACGCATCCAGGCCCTGGTAAAAAACATCCGGGAGGCGATCCTCGAGGCCTTTGAGCAGGAATCATACGTGCAGCGCAAGGAAAATCTGGCCAAGGAGTTCGCCTCGGTCCGGGACAATCTTTTGCAGAACATGGAGCAAAAGGCCAATGTGAACAGTTTCAGCCTGCACACCGACGACAACGGGGATTTGACCCTCTACCCCCTGCTGGGAGGCAGGGTGCTCAGCGGGGAGGAATACGAACGCCTGGACCCGGAGCTCAAGAAAACACTAAAGGAAAAAAGCGGTCGGATAATGCGCACCCTTTTGGGCATGTCCAGGGAACTGGGGCTGGCCGAACAGGGCCTGAAGGAGGACGAGCAGAAACTGGACAGACAGGTGGCCGAAGAACAGATGGAACGCTTCTTGAGCCAAATCCGCAACGAATTCTCAAACGAGGAAAAAGTCCGGGCCTTTCTGGAGGAGATGAAAAAAGATATGCTGGACAACCTGGACCGCTTCCGGGTGCGGGAGGAGAACGCGGAATCCCAGGCCGAGACGGCCTCAATCAGTGCGGGCGCGGACTTTTTTACCCGCTACCAGGTCAATCTGTTCGTGGACAACTCCGGACAAAAGGGAGCCCCGATCATAATCGAGGACCATCCCGCATACTTCAACCTCCTGGGCAGCATGGAACGGGAAAGCGAGATGGGCACGTACTATACGGATTTCACCCTGCTCAAGTCCGGCAGCCTGCACAGGGCCAACGGCGGTTTTTTGATCCTCCGAGCCGAGGACATCCTGGCCAACCCGGCCGCCTGGGAAGGGCTCTTGCGCACCCTGCGCTGCGGACGAATCCGCCTGGAGGACCCCACCGACCACTTCGATCCGGTCCGGACCAAGACCCTGGAGCCGGACTCCATTCATCTGGACCTGAAAATCATCCTCATCGGCACGGATGAATTATACGGGCTTTTGCAGGAATCGGACGACCGCTTCTGCAAATTCTTCAAGCTCAAAGGCCATCTTCAAGAGGAAGCCCCCCGCAACCCGGAAAACATCGCCGCCCTGATCTCCGCCCTCAAATCAATGGCCGCGGGCATCTCCAGCCGCAGACTGACCCGCGATGCCCAGTGCGCTCTCGTGGACTACTCCTCGGAAATGGCCCAGGACCAGAAAAAAATCTCCCTGAAACTGTCCTCCATCAAGGACGTTCTGGTAGAGGCGGACGCGGCCAGCAGCATGAATCACAAGGGACATATAGATGCCCGGTCCGTGGACTTTGCCCGCGGGGCTCGCATCCACCGCTTAAACCTCTACGAGGAAATGTTCCAGGAAGAGTATGACCGGGAGATGATAAAGGTCAAGACCACGGGCCGGGGCATCGGCTGCGTTAACGGCCTGGCTGTAAGCCTGGCCGGGGACTATGTGCTTGCCCTTCCCCACCAGATCACCTGCAGCGTGGGGGTCGGCCACGGCGGGATAATCGACCTGGAGCGGGAGTCGGACCTGGGCGGGCCCATTCATACCAAGGCCATGCTGATCCTAAAAAACTACCTGCAGGACCTGTTCGCCCAAAACAAGCCCCTGGTGCTTTCCGGGAGCATATGCTTTGAGCAGAGTTATACCCCGGTGGACGGGGATTCCGCCTCGGCCGCGGAACTGATCGCCCTGATTTCCGCTCTTTCCGGGGTCCCGGTAAGTTTTTCCCTGGCCATGACCGGAGCGGTGGGGCACTCCGGGACCATAATGGCCGTGGGCGAAGTCACCCGCAAGATAGAAGGTTTCTTTGAAATCTGCCGCAGGCGGGGGCTTAACGGGAATCACGGGGTCATCATTCCCGCGGACAATGTGGACAACCTGATGCTTAAGCAACAGGTGGTGGATGCCGTCCGGGAGGGACTGTTCAGCATCTATACCGTGGAGCACGTGGATCAGGCCCTGGAGCTCTTGACCGGGGAAAGGGCCGGCGCCCCCCTTAAAAAAGGCGGCTTTTCCCAAAGTTCCATCTACGGCCGGGTGGACGCCCGGCTGCAGGAATTCGCCTGGCTGGCGGAAAAAAAGGTGCGGCGGAAAAGAAAGACTACTTGATAAGCGCACTCCCCAGTATATCCGTCTGTTCCCGGCCCATTGCAGCCAGAAGTTCGGCCGCGGCCCGGAGATATCCGCTCATGGCCGCGGTCAGATTGGCCTCGCTGCGGCTCAGCCTGTCCTGGGCGTCAAGCACCTCCGCATTGGTACCGACTTGGGCCTTGTACCGGGCCCGGGCCATGCGGTAGCCTTCCCTGGCCTCACTGAGTCCGGCCCGGGCCACCTTGATCTGCTCCCGGGTCTCCCGCACGCGAAGGTACGCGGCCTGGACCTCGTAGGCCACCTGGTGCAGAAGCTCTTCCAGCTCGGACTCTATCCGGCTTTTTCCCTCCCGGGCCTTTTTATATTCATAGTATGTCTTTCCCCACTCAAAAACCTTCCAGGACAGATTGACCCCCACCTGCCATTCGCTGGGGTCCTGATATTCACTCCCGTCCACGCCGGGGTCGTCACCCTGGGAATAATAATCGAACTCTGCCGCGATATGGGGGTAAAAACTGCTCGCTGTAAGATTTATGTCCCGTACCGCGATCTCAACGCTTTTTTCCGCCATCCTCACATCCGGACGGCTGTTTCGCGCCTCCTTAAGACAATCGCTCAAGTCCAGACGAACCGGCACGAAGTCGAGTTCGCCAGTATAATGGATCTCCCGGTCCACGGCAAATCCCAAAAGGGAATTCAGGCGGGCACGCATGGTCCTCTCCCCGTTTCTGGCGCTTAAAAGCTTTTGCTCGGCATCGGCCACATCCGCCCTGGCCTCCAGAACATCCAGACGCGGTCGAACCCCAACCTGGTAAAAGGAACGGCTGACCTTAAGATGCTCTTTCAAGCGCTTAACCGTATCCTCGGCGCTGCGCGCCTTTTCCCTGAATTCAAGCAGGCGCAGAAAACTTTCCTGTATGTTCCGTATAAGCGCCAACCTGGCCCGCTTCAGTTTGGCCTGTCTGTTTTCCCGGGCCAGCTTGGCTTTTTCGTAGCTGTTCATGAGCCTGAAACCGGTAAAAATGGGCTGACTCACATTTAAATGCAGGGCCCAGTTATCCCGGTCTCCGGTGCGAATCCTTTGAAAATGAGGGGTTTCATCCAGACCGGTGTAACCATACCCGGCAGTTACGCTGGGTCCAAAGTCCGATTTGGAAGCCTCCACTCCGAATTCGGACCCGGTCAGCTCGTGCCGAGCCGCCTGCAGGCCGGGATTGGCCTCCAGACCCCGCCGCACCGCTGCGGACATATCCATTTCCTGGGCTGCCGAGACCGGAAAGGCAAAAAGAAAAAGGCAAACAGGGAATATCAACCCCTTTTGGACAAACCGCAAAAACCGTGGTCCTGTTTTCTTTGCACGCATGAATTTTTCATAACCCAAAAGAGTTCAGAGATAAAGAAAGGCTTGAACATGCTCATCCGGAGTGAGTCAGCCGCCGTACACATCCAGCGTCATCATATTCCTGGGCTCAGGCGATCTTTTCCCGGTTTTCCGGGAATACATTTTTAGTTTCCCTTCCCGCACGTATGAGCTTTAGCCGGACATGGCAGCTAAAAAGGAAGATCTCTTGATATTTCCAATAAATCCATATAGAAAATTTACCGGGTAAAAGAACAAAAAATTGGTTGAAAAACTTGTCTTACAGGGATAAGAAGTTTACAAAAAAGAATTGTTCGCCCTGTGCTTCGATTTTGATCTCAACCGGCGGGTCCCCGCCCAAACCCAAAAGGAGTCTTAAGTATGTTTTCCGGATTCGTCCTTGCCATGTCCTTGATTATACTTGGAGTGATCATTGCCACTTTCAATATTGAACACGGGCATCACAAGGGAGATGAATAATTTACGCCTCCAGGAAACAAACAAAGGACGATCATAAAAGTCCTCAGATTAAACCGGGATAGATGAAGGAAGCATGCATCCGGTCCTGCGATGCTGCAAACCAAATGTAAGCAGTCGCTGTTCTGAAGACTAATATTTTTAGTGTTACCCCTATCCAGACAGGGGGGTATAAACAGGATCACAATCCGGGAATCAGCCTCGCGTGATCCTTTTTGTTTAATCCACGGGGAGTGTAACTGATGAGCATTGTTTTGAGTGAAGAAATCGCGGACAAGCTGGATGACAGCCTGCACAAACTGATTGAGGAATCCGGGGCCACATATGCCATGCTCACGGATATGGGCGGAAATCTGCTGTCCAAGGCCGGAGACGAAGATTTTGACGGCGCGACACTGGCCGTGCTCACTGCCGCCAATTTCGCGGCCACCAAGGAGATCGCCTCCCTTATCGGGGAAAAGGATTTTTCCCTGCTCTTCCACCGCGGGGAAAACGAAAATGTCCATTTTACCAAAATAACCACGGAAATAATTTTGATCGTTCTCTTCAAGCCCTATCT
>Ga0182238_1000471_pt1 | contig 12050 bp, 9 predicted proteins | sample hydfrates6_PW_90_FD_132439 | JGI IMG/M metagenome (GOLD analysis project Ga0182238, IMG submission 132439) | Subsurface microbial communities from deep shales in Texas, USA - hydraulic fracturing test 6_PW_90 | ecosystem: Environmental > Aquatic > Deep subsurface > Shale gas/oil reservoir >... | reverse complement strand
CTTCCGGGGTGTACTTGGCGGCGTTGTCCAGCAGGTTCGTGACAAGCCTGAGAAGAAGGGCTTCACGGCCAAACGTCGGAGCGGGTGCGAGTTCTTTTTGCAGGGTCTGGTTTTTCATCTTTATGTGAGGTTCGGAAGCAGCGACGGCGTCATCGGCGACGATGAGGAGTTCCACCGGTTCCTTGCGGTCGATCCTGTTGAAGGTGTCCAGTCTGGCCAGTTCGAGCAGGGCCCCGACGAGAGCCTGCATTCCGTCGATGTGACCTGCCAGCTCCTGCAGCTTTCCCATGTAGTACTCCGGCTCCCGTTCCTTGAGAAGGGCTACTTCGACAACACCCTTCATGACGGCCAGGGGTGTCCGGAGTTCATGGCTCGCATCGGCGGTAAATTGCTGTAGCTGGTGTATGGATTTTTCAAGGTTTTCGAGCATTGTGTTGATGAGAAGAACCGTTTCCCGGATTTCCTCGTCGGCATCCTGAACGGAGACATCGAGTTTCATGTTCTCTATCGAGATTTTCGAGACGGCGTTGTTGATTTGCAAAAAAGGCTTGATCGCTTTTCGCGAGGTGAAATACCCCACTGCCGCCGAAAGTAGCACGGTCACACCCAGCATGAAGAGGATCATTCGCAAAAGGGACCCTCTCGAGGCGAGCAGGCCGTCGAGTGGATGAAGGACAAAAAGATAATAGGTCTTGTTGTCCAGGTTGAATTTTTCCCATCGGGCTCGCAAAAGATCCTGCTCCGGTTCAGGAAAACAGGGTGAAAGCCAGCTTGCTTCAGGCATAATCGTCATTTTCGACTGATCGATCGTTGAAGCTGTCTGGCGCTTCCGGATTATGGTCCGGACGAGTTCCGGATTCAGAGGTGCGAGCCTGTTCCCCGCGGAAAGGATGTTTTCACGGAAATTGCCGTCGGAACGGTAGATTTGAAATTCCGCATTTCGGCTTTGCCATGTCCGGCTGAGCTCCTCATATTCCGGGTTCGCAAGATAAAACTGACCTGTTCCCTCTATCTGTCCGGTGAGAAAATGGAGAATGTCCTCTTGTGCATTGTCCAGGCTGTCGAGTTCAGTCCAGGTAAAAAAAACGAAAACGGCGGCACTGAAAAGAAGGGTGACGGCAAGAATGGAAAGGGATACGAGAAATATCATACGGAACCTGAAAGAGCGGAGAAAAACTCCTCTCCGCTCTTTCAGGGTGTTTTTGTCCGTTGCCTTCCTGCGTCGGTTCACTCTGCCGGATCCACTTCCGAAAGCAGGATTCACTCGTAATCAGGGCAGGTCACCTTGTACCCGACGCCGCGAACGGTGACCACCAGGGTGTCCAGGTTGTAAGGGCGGAGTTTGTCCCTCAGGTATTTGACGTGCACGTCCACGACGTTGCTGGTTCCGTCATATTCCTTCTGCCAGACATGGGCGATGATCCGGTCCCTTGTAAATACCTGGTTTTCGTAACGCATAAGGAGTTCCAGGATGTCGAATTCCCGTCTTCTCAAGGGGATGCTGTTCCCGTCGACTGTACATTCTCTTGCCACAGGGTCGAGAACGAGGGGTCCACACTTGAGAAGGGGTCGTTTCTGCTCGGATCTTCGACGGATCAGTGCATTGATCCTTGCCATAAGTTCCCTGAAATCGAAAGGTTTGACGAGGTAATCGTCGGCACCCCTGTTGAGCCCTTCGACGCGGTCCTCGATGGTGTCTTTCGCCGTGAGAACAATCACAGGCGTGTCCTTGCCGACTTCTCTTGCTTTCTCGACCACCTCGTATCCGTCGAGTTTCGGCAGCATGATGTCCAGGACGACGCAATCGTAGTCTGTATTGTTGATCTTTTGTAATCCTTCTTCCCCATCAAAGGCGCTTTCGACGGTAAACCCGTTTTCTTCAAAACCCTCGGCCAACACTTGAACAAGATCCTTGTTATCCTCTACGATGAGGATTTTCATCATGAGACTCCCTCCAAACACTCAGAATTCTGTTGATTTTCGCTCTAATATTAACAATATAAACACATCTTTAAGAAAATGTCGAGTGCAGAATGAGCGCAGCCTTATTTCCCAGTTTCCATCGGCCCCCGAGGCCGTTCAAGGGATCTTTTGCGGGTGGGACCGGAGGATGGTATAATACCAGAACCCACTACTCGGTCGCGCGCTTCGTGTCGCGCCACTTGGTTGTGGGACTTTTCTTGAAGAGGTGGTACGACATGATTCAAAAGGAAAAGAAACAGGGAATCATTGAGGATTTCAAGACGCACCCCGCTGATACGGGGTCGCCGGAGGTGCAGGTTGCGATCCTGACGGCACGAATCAGGGAGCTGACGGAACATCTCAAGGTTCACAAGAAGGACCACCATTCCCAGAGGGGTCTGCTCAAGATGGTCGGCCGGCGTCGTCGTCTGCTCCAGTACCTGCGTGAAAAGGACTTCAACAGGTACAGTACGTTGATTCAGCGGCTGGGGTTGCGCCACTGACGGTCGCTTTCGCTGCAGCAGAGGATAATTTCCGGGCTGTTTCAGGGACGAGGGCGATGCCCTCGTCCTTTCTTTTGCTGCATGTGATATCCTGTTAGGGATAGACAAAAAGGATGAAAAATACGAGGAGGAAAAAGAATATGTCAGAAGAGTTTTCCGTCGAAACAGGCGGCGAGAGAATGGTATTTGAAACGGGAACATTGGCAAAACAGGCAAGTGGGGCAGTAAAAGTAACCATGGGTGAAACCGTCGTTCTCGTGACGGCCTGTGTGACTGATTTCCCCAGGGAAGGCCTGGACTTTTTCCCTTTGCTCGTTGATTACGAGGAAAGGTTTTACTCTGCAGGGAAAATACCCGGAGGATTCATCAAACGGGAAGGGCGCCCGTCGGAGACGGCGGTGCTGACGGCAAGGTTGACGGATCGTTCCGTCAGGTCCCTTTTTCCGCAGCATATGAGGCATGACGTCCATGTCGTGATCACCACGCTGTCAGTTGACCAGGAAAACCCCCCGAACGTGCTCGCCATTAACGGCGCCTCCGCGGCGCTCGCCATCTCGGAAATTCCGTGGTCGGGGCCGGTGGGAGCCGTCAGGATAGGGTGCATCGAAGGAGAACTCGTGGTCAACCCCACGGAGAGCATGATGAGCAGAAGCACCCTGGATCTTGTCGTGAGCGGTCACAGGGATGGAGTGACCATGGTGGAGGCCGGATCTTTCGAGGTCTCCGAGGAGACCCTTGTGGATGCCCTCGAGCTTGCGCAACAGGAAATCAGGAAGATCGTCGACATGCAGCTTGAGATGGCTGCCGCCATCGGCAAGGAAAAAATGGTCATACCCGATCCGGAAGAACATCCCGAGATGGATTCCTGGATTGCGGAAAACCTCTACAACGACATTTACGAAGCCGTACAGATTCATGACAAGAAGGCACGGAGCCAGGCGGTTTCGGCAATCAAGGAACGAGCCGCAAAGGCTTTTGAGGAAAACCATCCTGAAATGGAAGGGTACATCGGAAATGCCGTGGATGATTTCGTCAAGAAGGCACTTCGCGAAAGCATCCTCAAGGAGCATAAACGGGCCGACGGAAGGGCACTCGACCAGATTCGACCTGTGAGCTGCGAGGCCGGAGTTTTGCCCAGGACCCATGGCTCGGCCCTGTTTACCCGGGGAGAGACCCAGGCCCTCGTAACGACGACTCTCGGAATGGTCGGGGAAGATGATCAGATCGTGGACGGCCTGAAACACGATGAACCTGCGAAACGGTTCATGCTTCACTACAATTTCCCGCCCTTTTCTGTGGGTGAAGTCCGCCCGATGAGAGGTCCGGGACGACGCGAAATAGGTCACGGCGCCCTGGCCGAGCGGGCGGTGAGGCCCCTTTTGCCCGACGAGAATGAATTCCCTTATACGATCCGGGTTGTTTCAGACATCCTCGAATCGAACGGTTCAAGCTCGATGGCGTCCGTCTGCGGGGCGAGCCTTTCGCTCATGGATGCGGGCGTCAAACTGAAAAAACCTGTAGCCGGCGTTGCCATGGGCCTTATCAAGGAAGGTGACGAAGTCGCAGTGCTCTCCGACATCCAGGGCCTGGAAGATCATTACGGCGACATGGATTTCAAGGTGACGGGAACACGTGACGGTGTTACCGCCCTGCAGATGGACAACAAGGCAGGGGGGATCACCAGAGAAATACTCAGCAAGGCTCTTGCGCAGGCTCGGGACGGACGGTTTTTCATCCTCGACAAGATGGATGAGGCCATAACCGAACCACGAGAAGAGATTTCCAGCTACGCGCCCCGCATTTATACCGTGAATGTCGATAAAGACAAGATCAGGGACATCATCGGCCCCGGCGGCAAGACAATCAGAAGCATTGTCGCCCAGACGGGTGTCAAGGTCGATGTGGAGGATGATGGTCGGGTCTTCGTGGCATCACCGTCCAGAGAGGCGGCCGAAAAGGCCCTGGAAATCATCGAGGATCTTGTCAAGGAAGTTGAAGCAGGTGACGTCTATATCGGCAAGGTTACGAGGCTCATGCCCTTCGGTGCCTTTGTGGAGGTGCTTCCCGGCAAGGAAGGGCTGCTTCACGTCAGCGAAATCAGCCAGCGCCACGTTCCCAAAGTCGACGACGTGCTTCAGCCCGGGGATTCCGTACTCGTCATCGTCAAGGAGATCGATGACATGGGACGGATCAACCTTTCGCGAAAGCGGATTCTGGACAAGGGGGATACACTCGACGAAAGTCTCCGCGATGAACTCGCCAGGGAACTGGAACGGGAGAAAGAAATCGAGAAATTGCCGCAGGAGTCGTCTGGTGACAGGAATTCACGGGATCGTGACAGGAACAACGGCGGAAGGAAAGGCGGCCGGTCGGGTCCTCGCGGCAGCCAAAGGTCTTCAAGGGATCATGGATCGGGAAGGAACCGCTGAGATCATGGAAGAACTGAAAGTGCTTGTGTCGCGGAGCGAGGATTCGGCTGATCTGCCGCTTCCGGGATACGCGACGGAAGGCTCGTCGGGAATGGACGCTGTCGCTGCGGAGGATTGCGTCATCCCTCCGGGTGAATGGCGTGCCGTCGGGACGGGGATATATCTCGAGATCCCCGAAGGGTTTGAATGCCAGGTCCGGCCGAGAAGCGGCCTCGCCCTGAGAGAGGGTGTCACGGTCCTGAATGCTCCTGGAACGGTTGACAGCGACTACCGGGGGGAAGTCAGGATCATCCTTATCAACCACGCAAAAAAACCCTTCAGGATCGCCCGGGGCGACCGTGTTGCCCAGCTGGTTTTCGCTTCCGTCACGAGGGCAGGCCTTCACACCAAAAAGAATCTTTCTGAAACCGCCCGCGGCGCCGGCGGGTTCGGGAGCACGGGCAAGTAGGCTCCAATCCAGTCGTGAAATGTAAAACGCGAGGGCCGTCCATTCAATTGAATGGACGGCCCTCGCGTTTCTTTCTCGCTTGCCTGTCATTGTGATATATTACAGGCTGTTATTTTTTGCCCGTTTCCGTAGTCATGGTCTTGCGGACCAGCCAGAGAGTTCCACCCCAGACGATGAGCAGAATCAGCGCCATATATACTTGCCAACCCATCAGTAATCCTCCTTTGTGTTGCAACGTTCGGTCAGGCAGCCTGCGATCCTAATTGGTGGCCTCAAACTTGTGTTTCATCCTGTTTGCCAGCCAGTTGTTGAGCACCAGGAAGACCACGAGCATGATCCCCCACTGGTAGACCATGGTGCCGACGGTGAAGGTGTACTCTGAAATCGGCAGCCATTTCATGTAAGTTTCGGGGTACCAGCTTGCAGCCTGTCTGATCCACCAGCCGAAGATGATCACGAACCACACGGGGAAGAGGTAGATCAGCTTCCACATCCAGGCAGCCTTCAGGTCGGAGACGGGTTCGATGTACTCGTCCCAGATCTTGTTCACGCCGACCTTGATGGCGCCGATGGAAAAGAGCAGGCCGCTCAACAGCAGCCCGACGCCCCAGACCCAGTCCTGGTTGTCGAGAAAGGAGATGCTCATCGAGGACGGAAGTCCCAGGATGGTGATTCCGATGCCTGCGGCAAGGGCGGCCTTGTGACGCGGCCATCCGGCGTCCATGAAGAGCCTGACGCAGAGTTCGACCATGGAAAGGAGCGAGCTCAAGGCCGCGAAAACCAGCGCCAGGAAAAAGAGCCCCGCAAAGAACGCGCCGCCGGGCATGACGGTGAAGAGCTTCGTCAGGTGGATGAACGCAAGCCCCGTATTTCCAGAAGCGACGGCGGCTTGGGGATCCTCTGAAAGGGCGAAGATGGTCGGAATGATGGCGATGGCGGCGAGGAGTCCCGCGGAGGTATCGGCGAAGGCGATGGTCGTCGCGTTCAGGGAAATGTCTTCCGTTTTCTTGACGTAGACATAGTACGTCAGGAGCAGTCCCCAGCCCGCGCCCGTGGACCAGGCTACCTGGGTGAAGGCTTCGAGCCAGAGCCGTCCCTGGAGGAACGTGCTGAAATTCGGTTCGAAGAGGAACTGGAGTCCCTTGACAGCACCGGGAAGCATGACGGAACGGATGGCCAGGACGATGAGCAGGATGAACAATGACGGAATGAGAATCTTGTTGATCTTTTCAAGTCCCTGGGAAACGCCCTTGAAGATGACGAGGGTCGCGATGACCATGGAGAAGATGTGCCAGGGCACCATGGCGCCGGGAGTCGTGGAAAAGGCCGTCCAGAGAGCCTCCGTGTCAAGGCCGGGTTTGATGACGCCAGTCAGGACGTAGACGAAATACCTGACGCACCAGCCCATGACGACGGCATAGTAGAAGGCGATCCCCAGAGAAATCCAGGCGACACAGCCGCCGGCCCATGTCCACTTTCGTCCCATCATTTCTTTGAATGAGCCGATAACGCCCATCCGTGAGATCTTGCCCCAGACTTCCTCCGCCATGAGCAGCGGGATCGCCCAGAGGAACAATCCGATAATAACGGCGATGACAAAAGCCCCGCCGCCCTGGGCGGCGGCGACGCGGGGAAACCTCCAGATGTTGCCCGTTCCCACGGCCATACCGATTGCCGAGAAGATAAGGCCCCACCTGCTTACCCACTGGTCGGCCTTCTTTATCTCTGCCATTCTCTTAATCCCTCCTGTCAATTCAGAAATCTCAACCTGTGAAAAAAACAATAAAACCCGTGGCGTTCGAGATTTTTTTCTTTCCCTGCCCTCGCCTCACCGTCCTTTCCGGCCTCGTTTTCGATGCGGCAAAAAATGGAGAAGAAAAGAATGATTTTGTGAAGATCTGAAAGTCATAGAAACAGCGCAGCATCGTACATTATCACAACTATGGCATTGCGTCGTTGTAAAACGGGTGTGAAATCGGCCTTGGTTCAAATTCCTTGTTTATTATAAGGGCACCGCGAAGGCTTTTCCAGTCGAGAGGTGAAAATAAATTACACTTCAAAGCTCTGAAGTGGAATATTCTTGCCTGGCCGAGTCACTCCGGTTTCCGGCAGAGTCCCGGCGACTCACGACATTTGCTGTGTTACAATGCATGAATAGCAAAATCTGGATGTTTCGTGTTTTGATACGGCCATTTCCCGGCACGAAAATCAGGAGGCGATGAATATGCCCAAACTGACGGGCCCGGAAGGGCGGGTTCTTGAACTTGATGCACCGATTTCAGTAAAAGAAGCTCTCAAAAAATGGAAGATTGCCAAGGGTGCCGTTGCTGCGGAAGTCAATGGAGTCCCCGTCGATCTCGAATCCGAATTGACTGATGATGCACAGATCATGCCCATCCAGGGAGATTCCCCACGCGGACTTGAGATTCTTCGCCATTCCGCCTCCCATTTGATGGCCCAGGCAATCAAACGGCTGTATCCGGGCACACGTCTGGGGATAGGACCGGCCATTGAGGATGGATTCTATTACGATCTGGATATTCCCGAGCAGATTGGCGAGGATGACCTCGATGCCATCGAAAAGGAAATGCGCAGGATATCCAAGGAGAATCTTCCCGTGAAACGCGAGGTCCTCTCCAGGCAGGAAGCCGAAAAGCTCTTCGCAGAACGGGATGAGCCCTATAAACTGGAACTTGTCGGGGAGCTCGAAGGGGAGACGGTCACCGTCTACAGGCAGGGCGAGTTCGTGGACCTTTGTCGCGGGCCCCATGTCACCAACACTTCAGCCCTGAAGCACTTCAGGCTTCTTTCCATCGCGGGTGCCTACTGGCGGGGCGACGAAAAGAACAAGATGCTGACGCGGATCTACGGGACGGCGTTTGCCTCCAGGGAGGCCCTCGAGGAGCACATCAACCGGATCGAGGAGGCCAGAAAGCGCGATCACCGGAAACTGGGCAGGGAACTGGACCTTTTCAGCCTGCAACCCGAAGCTCCGGGTTTTCCCTTCTTTCATCCCAAAGGGATGGTGGTCATCAATCAACTCGTGGATTTCTGGCGAAAGGAGCATATCCGCCGGGGATACTGCGAAATCAGGACTCCCCTGATCCTCGACCGTGACCTCTGGATCCGGTCGGGACACTGGGATCATTACCGGGAAAACATGTATTTCACCGAGATCGATGATCGGCCCTTTGCAATCAAACCCATGAACTGCCCCGGAGGCATGCTCGTGTACAGGAGCCAGATCCGAAGCTACAGGGACCTACCGCTTCGAATGGCGGAGCTCGGGACGGTTCACAGACACGAACGTTCGGGCGTGCTTCACGGACTTATGCGCGTCAGAAGTTTTACCCAGGACGATGCCCACCTGTATGTGACTCCGGAACAGATCAAAGCGGAGATTCTTGGAATCATGGATCTCGTCCGGTACATCTACAGTGACGTCTTCGGCTTCAGCTACAGGGTGGAGCTTTCCACGCGGCCCGAAAAGGCCATGGGTGATCCAAAAATGTGGGAGATTGCGGAACGGGACCTTCAGAATGCACTTGAAGAGGCTGGAGTCACATTCAAGGTCAATCCGGGCGATGGCGCCTTTTACGGTCCCAAGATCGACTTCCACCTGGAAGACTGCATCGGACGAACCTGGCAATGCGGGACGATCCAGCTCGATTTCCAGATGCCCGAAAAGTTCGATATCAGCTACATCGGACCCGACGGTGCGCAGCACAGGCCGGTCATGTTGCACCGGACAATTTACGGCAGTCTTGAACGTTTCCTCGGGATCCTTGTCGAGCATTATGCAGGTGCATTCCCCTATTGGCTCGCACCTGTACAGGTGCGACTGATTCCTGTCTCGGAGGATCATCGGGAGTATGCCGAAAGAACCGTCGCACGGCTCCGGGAAAAAGATATTCGCGTAGATACGGATTTCAGGGATGAAAAACTCGGGAAGCGCATCAGGGATGCCCAGATGCAAAAGGTTCCGTTCATGATCGTCGTGGGAGACAAGGAAGTGGAAACAGACACACTTGCCGTGCGGGACAGGATTCAGGGAGATCTTGGATCCATGCCTCTCCCGGAATTCCTGGAGCGACTTGGAGCCGAGTTTGATCCTCTGCGGTGAACTTGCACCGACAGGGAGTCTGTGGTATATTCCTGATTCGGCAGTATAAACGGAAAGACAATTTTATAATGCAAAGAGGGGGAAGGAAATCCCCCCACCTGCTGACGCCCAGCGCTGTTTACAGGTCGGAGCGATTTTGTGAACGGAAGAATTGTCTCTTCCCGAACAGGTTGTTAATGCCGGGCGTGAAGCCCGGCATTTTCATTATCAAAACACATTACGGAGGTGACGGACAATAGCTAAACGGAGTGACGAACCGAGAGTGAATGAGGAAATCAGGGCCAAAGAGGTGCTTCTCATCGACAACCAGGGAGTGAAAGTCGGAGTCGTTCCCACTGAAAGGGCACTCTCCATGGCGGAGGAGCAGGAGCTTGATCTGGTCGAGGTGGCGCCCCAGGCAAGCCCCCCGGTATGCCGCATTCTGGATTACGGAAAGTACAAGTATCAGCAGCAAAAACGTGAAAAAGACGCCCGAAAAAAGACGAAAAGCCAGACCGTCAAGGAAATGAAGATGCGTCCCAAGATCGATCAGCATGACTACGATTTCAAGACCAAGGCCATCAAGAACTTCCTCGAGGCCGGGCACCGGGTGAAAGTCGCCATCTTTTTCAGGGGAAGGGAAATGGCTTTTCTCGACAGGGGACGGCAAGTCCTTGACAAGGTGATGAACGACTGCGAGGGGTTGGGGAAAGTTGAAGTTCCTCCTCGCATGGAAGGACGATACATGCGCATGATGTTGTCCCCGATTCCGCAAAAGAAGAAAAACGCAAAAGACGACGAAAATTCTTCGAAGCAGGACTCCTCCGAGAAGAAGGAGTGAAGTCGCCGGAGACAGGACGATACAAGTGCCTTTGAATCGGTGAATGTAAAAGGAATATGGGAGGTTTGGGACATGCCGAAAATGAAGACCCATTCGGGAGCGAAGAAGCGGTTCCATAGAACCGGTTCCGGGAAGATCGCCTATAAAAGAAGCGGACGGGGCCATCTGCTTCGCAAGAAGAACGCCTCGCGGCTCAGACGCCTCAGAAAGAAGGGCTACCTGCATCCAACCCTCGAGTCCAGGATGGATGTCCTGCTGCCGAATGACTGACAGATCCTTCACGTTCAAACAGTGAAGGTGACATCTGACGAATGAAAACAAAACAGAAATTTTGACCGAAAGAGGTGAACGCTCATGCCCAGAGTCAAAGGCGGAGGCGCGAGCGACAGGAAGCGCAAGAAGCTTTTCGAGACGACCAAGGGCTTTTACGGCAGGAAGAAAAACACGTACAGGAGAGCCAAGGAGGCGTCACTCCATGCTCTTTCAAGCGCCTACAAGGACCGCAGGAACAAAAAGCGTGACTTCAGGCGTCTTTGGGTTACACGGATCAGTGCCGCCGCCCGGATGAACGACATGTCCTACAGCAACTTCATCAACGGGTTGAGAAAGGCTGACATCCAGATCAACAGGAAGATGCTTTCGGAACTGGCGATTCAGGATATGCCTGCCTTTCGCAAGCTCGTTGACCAGGCGAAGGAGGCGCTGGGACAATAAATTTCAGGTCATATAGCGCGCTGCGCACGGAAAGGACCATCGTCGGAGGGTTCCTGATGCTCATAGCCTCGGGAACCTTTCTTCTATGGCTCGGAAATCTTTTTTTTCAGCCCCTTCGGGTTATCGACGCCCTTTTTACGGCGACCTCAGCGGTCTGCGTCACCGGGTTGATTGTGGTCGACACGGGCCGCGACCTTTCCATTTTCTCTCAATGGATCGTCCTCCTTTTGATCCAGTTGGGAGGACTGGGTGTCATGACGGCTTTCACTGCCCTGCCGCTTTTGCGGGGATCAAGGATCGGCATCCGTCAACGGCTCCTTTTCACCGGCGGCCTCGGACTTGACACGCCCGCCGGGGCGGTGAGGCTGCTCGTCAGGATTCTCCAGATGACCATGGCCATAGAGCTTTTCGGAGCGCTGCTGCTCTTCGGAGCCTTCCTGAATTCCTTCGAACCGGCCCAGGCCATGTACCACGCCGTTTTTCACAGCGTCAGCGCCTTTTGCAATGCCGGGTTCTCCACCTTTTCCGACAGTCTGGAGGGGTTTTCAAAGACCGGAATCATCCCGGGCACGGTCATGGGCCTGATCGCGCTGGGTGGTCTCGGTTTCATCCCACTCGCCGAATTGGCATCCTTCCCGCACCGGAAAAGACTATCCCCCTACTGCCGGCTTGTTCTGGCCGTTACGACAACGCTGATCGTTGCGGGAACATTGATGGTTCTGGCGACGGAATGGAGCGGTCCGCTTGATGGCCTTCCATTGCACCTGAAGGTGTGGAACGCCCTCTTCCAGTCCGTGACAGCCCGGACGGCGGGATTCAACACCATTTCCATCCCCGCCATGTCCACCACGGGCCTTTTCGTAATCTCTATCCTCATGATCATCGGGGCGTCACCCGGTTCGACCGCGGGAGGAATCAAGACTACCACCTTCGGCATCCTCACCCTTTCGAGCGTGACGGATATCACGGGCAGAAGAGAGGTCCTTCTATACCGGCATCGACTTTCGCCGCAGATTATCAGGAAAGCCCTCACGTTGACGTTCATGTATAT
>Ga0182238_1000469_pt1 | contig 12055 bp, 8 predicted proteins | sample hydfrates6_PW_90_FD_132439 | JGI IMG/M metagenome (GOLD analysis project Ga0182238, IMG submission 132439) | Subsurface microbial communities from deep shales in Texas, USA - hydraulic fracturing test 6_PW_90 | ecosystem: Environmental > Aquatic > Deep subsurface > Shale gas/oil reservoir >... | reverse complement strand
GGGGGTACTATATAAATTATTAACATAATTTTTAAATTTATTTTAAAAATTATAAGTTCTTCTTTGTTGTCTGTTTTTACCCCGTCACTTTTTAGTATCCGTAATTTATTTTCTGAATTTCCCCGGCAAGTTTTTTCTTCGCTGATTTTGCCACTAACAAGTCTTTAGAGCAGCTGTGAAATATTTTTGAAGATAAATCAAATAAAACTCTGCAGCTAAATTTATATGCAAATCAATAAAGCTGATGCTTTTTTAAATAAATTCAGTTCTCCTTAAGGAATTAAATTTGCAGGAAAGATATAAGAACATAAACCATCTTTCCTGCTTTTTAAAAATTCTAAATACAATTGTGAATTCGAAGAATATAAATCTAAATTAATGCTGAAATTATTTAATTGTCTTAAATTTTTTAAAATATTTTTTTTAATTCATTATGCTTTATTAATTCTTGCTTTATTAAAGCTTCGCCAGCTTGTTGAATTGAGATAAGCTTGCCATTAACTAATCTATCCTCTTTAAAATCTTGGTACAAATTTTCATTAATTCTAGCAGTTAAACAAACTCTTTTAAAATATTTTTCTTCTAAAGTGATTTTTTCTTCAAAAGTATAGCCATAAAATAACATTTCTAATATTCTATTTAGAGATAAATTTATTGGTATTCTTGAAACTTTTTTATCTAATCTATCTTTCTTAAAATTAAATAGTTTAAAGTTAATAGAAGCATCTCTTTTAATAGATTCTTTTTTATCTTTGTTATTCTTGGCATTAAAATCTATTCTAATATACCGATTTTTTCTATAAAATTTCATTATCTTTTTTTGTAAATCTTTAAAATCTACTATCACGGGATCATCAAGTAAATATTTATCTATTAATCCTCTACCAACTTTACTAATTGTCTTGCTATTTTTACAATAGTTACTTTGGCTCAATTGCTTTTTTAATTCCTTAGGGACTATAGACGGTAACTTAATATTTATCATCTGCTTTTGTATTTCATTTTTTTTGTATCTATTTTGATTATAAGTATAATTTTCAATTAAAGTTTCTATTTTACTAATAGTTGTTTGATTTTCCATATCTCGAACAAGTTTTAACTTTTGATGGTCTTCTTTATTTACTCTAATCGACAATTTTTTTAATTTCTCGCTCATAATTAATTTCTCCTTCCTTATTTCATTTTGAATTTTGCAAGTTATTCTTTTGTATACCTCAGATATTAAAGTGAGGTTGCAACCTCACTTTAATTATTGAGTCATATCTAAATTAAATTCGCCCCACCGAATTTAAAACATCTTGATTTAATGCATAATCAATATAATTTCTATCTCTACTATTATCAGCATGCCACTCCAGATAAATATCTAAGCCTCCATAATAACAAATTAACTTATTTAAATTTTCTTTGTAATCATACTCATATAATAATTTAGGCTTTATTTGTTCTGTTAATTTAAAATCAAAATCTAATTCCTCTAAATCTTTTTCTCTTATGTTTTCGGATCTATTAGATCTTAAGTTTAACTCATTTTGAATAAATGGATGGTCTTTAACCAACAATTTTAATTTGTCTTGCATAATAGTATAAGTCTTTATATATGCATCCATTAAATAATATTTGTCATTATTAATCCCTAACTTACTTCCAATTTCTTCAAAAATAGACGCTACCTCTCTAGATGGTATTGGATCATTTTGATTATTTTTATACTTGAAAAAATCTAATTTGTGGTTATAATAATTACTTATAACTAATTCAAAATTATAAGAAGAGATATCAGAATCAAAAAATTCTTCTCTATTATTAGCAACTATTACTTCATCTCCAAATCTTAATACTGATTTTAATTTATTATATAGCGCTATATTTATTTGAATTGCTTCTTCTTCGCTAAGCAAATTAATTTCACTGCTTTCTAAATCATCTTTGTCATTTGTATAAAAGATAATCTTTTCTAAAGGGTGATGGTGTATCTGACCACCAGAGCGTTTTCTTTGGTAAACTACTTCAAGTTCACCGTCATTAGCTTTTTGTTTTTGATATATAACTCTGTTTCTGCCTTCAATTGCTATTTTTAAATATAATTCAAGTTCTTCTTGAGTAACACTTCTATCAGATATATTTAAAATTTTGATTAAACCTGATACTGTTTTTTTAATCGACAACTCATTTCTTTTGGTTCTTTCATATTTGATTTCAAAATGATCTTCTAGTTTATTTTGATAATTTTTATCTCTTAAAGAATGAAACAATTTAAATAAAAAGTCTTTATTTAAACCCAGGTGTTCAGTCTTTATATCAGACTTAAATTCCTTAATTTCCCAGGAAGGCAAGTAATAGTTAATCCGATCTTGTATAGAATCATCACCTTGTATAGAACCTGGAATTGGAGTAAATAAATTATAAATACTTCTACCAACTAAAACTTCGATATTTTTATCATTATTGCCAGTCAAAATAAAAGAGGTATTAGCTGAAATTTTCTCTGAGCTATTTTTACTCCTTTTTTCATAATATCCATTAGTTAAATAAGTGTTCATATTTGTAATTATCTTTTTTTTGAAATCACCTTTATCTATTTCATCTAAGCAAATTACATCTTTTTTACCAACCTCTGCAGTGTTATATTTGTATCTTTTATCTCCAAATAATTTTGAGTAAGTGACATCAGAAAGAGTGTGATGAATAGCTTCTTTAGAAAGAGTGTGGAAGTGTGTCTTTCCAATTCCTTTTTCCCCAATTTCAACTAAATTATAATTTTTTTCAACATATGGTATTAGTCTGATAATCAAATGTAATTTTGCTCTAATTTTGTTATTTTTATAAAAATAATACAATTTATTTGAATGTTCATTTTCTAAAAATTCTTTATATTTTTCTTTTAACTCTACTGAGTTTGGTTCAATACCAACACTTCTTAAGATAATATCTATTCTCTCTTCCAAACTAAAGCTGTTCCATTTTTTTCTATAATCAAATGAATTTATCTTATCAACATCAGTTATAAATAGTGGAGTTATTTTATCAACCTGAAAATAATTATCTTCATCTCCTCCGCTAATTACATACTTTAATTCTAATTCACACCAGTCTGAATTTGATAATGTGGATTTTACTTTTTTAACATCATCTTCTAAGATTAAAACTTCATTGAGATCTATATTTAGCAGTTTAGCGAAATATTCACCACTTTTATCGTCAAATTCAACTTTTATTTTATCGATAACTAAAGTTGATTTATTATTTTTGCTGTTTGTTATAATTTCAAACTTGATATTTGCTGACTCATGACTACTGTAGAAACAACTTGTTTTTTCTTTTATTTTCTCAATATTCTTATTAAAATTTTCTACAGTAATATTTTTACTAATCCCCATATTGCTTAATAAATGTTCAAAAATGTTATCTTCTAATTTTACTCCTGCTTCCAAAACATTTTTAGGACACACAATTCTTTCCTCATTAAATTTACTCATCAACTTTTTATCCAATTCATCAAATTTTTTAATAGCCATTTTAATTCCTCCTCTTTTGATTTTGAATATTTACCTTTATCTTAGTATTTGTAGTAACTTTTGTCAAACAATTATGAGTTATTTTGAAGATTTACAAAAATTTTATAATGTGATATTATATTATTTATACATTATATTTTAAAAAGGAGGATTTAAAATGAATTATATTATTGATATTGAAAGCGATTTTAATACTACAGAAAAAAAATTAAAAAATTTTTATGAAACTGATTTTTGCTGGTCAATCTCTGAAAATGGTTACTTTTATGATAATAATCCAGGCTTAATTGACCAAAAATTTTCAGATTACAAAGGAACCTCAGAAGACCCAATGGTCATAGCTAAACCATTAAAATCTAGTAGATTAATTGATAAAATAGAAAATGATGAAACCAATAAATTATATGATTTTAAAAAAGAATGTTTTAATGACAAAGAAAGATTTATTTTTTGGGATTTTTCAAAATTAGATTTTTCATTTCAATCAAACTCTAAAGAAGAGGTTAAGGAAAAAATTGTTTATTTTGCCAATGAATATGGTTTATTAACTAAAGGTTCTAAAATTATATCTGATAAATATTCAGAGCATATTGATAAAATTAATCCAAAAAAAATTGATAAATGGGAACAATCTAGGTCTATAATAAAAGACAGAAATTATTATTATTTTATCTTGCAAGGAGAATCATTAAGTTTATGGTTAAAAGAAATAATTCAAATGAGATCATTGGTATTATTGTGGGAAGCAATAGAAAAAGAAAATCACGATAGATTAAAAAAAATATTTACAGTTGCCGTCCATAACTATTATAAAGATTATAAGATTTATAAAAAACCAATTAATAATGAGTTGAAAAATGTACATTCCACAATAAATAAATACAATAGCTTATTTAATTCAAATTCTTATAAGATCAAATATAAATTATTTCCCTCTTATGATATTTTAAATGAATTTAATAATTCAAATCCTGAAAATAAAAAAGAAGATGATTTTTTTGAAAATTTAGGAGGAAGTATTTCTATCAAAAATAGTATTGAAGGAAAGTATATTGGAGGTCTTTTAAAAAATAGGGAAGGCAATAAAATTAATAAATTTAACTCAAAAGATCTAACTAAAAATGAATTAATTGAATATGGTAATATTTTGCTTAACAATCTGCTAAAAATTAAACTTACCAAAATATTCAAATTGTACAATAAAAATAATTCTGAAGATTTCTTTGTTAAATTTACAGATAAAGGTATAAAGATTACACCTCCTAACCTATTATCTTATATGTGGTATGAATTATATAAATTGAGCCAGGAAAATGTTGAAGTTGGATGGTGTGCTGTTTGTGGTGGACCTGAAGATATTACTGATAGAAGAAGCAACTGGAAAAAACATGAAATCTGTCTAAATAGAGAATCACAAAAAAAATATAGAGATGGAAAAGCTCTTATAAACAATAAAAAAACCAGACGTAAAATACTCAACGAATGGAAAAATATTTCTTGGGGACAAGCTATTGATATTGGAGAAATTAAAGAATGGCTTGATAAAAAGGAGAAGGAGAAAGAATTAGTGATTTTGATAGCGCTTAAATTATATTTCGATGAATTAAATTAATGAAAAAAAGCTGAGAGTTTATAGCTCTCAGCTAATTTTATCTTAATTTACTTTTGTATTTTCTCCCTCAATTGAATCTATAACCTTAAACTCTGCAAAACCAGATTCATATTCTGATTCCAGTTTTACTTTATATTCTCCTGGATAAAACTGTGGCTGCATAATAAAAATAGACCAATCTGAATCAATTTCAGTATCAACTCTTTCTAACATTACTTCCCCAGGAAAAAAATATCAAATAAGGAGATTGTTAAATAATTCTGATGAAAATTATCATACTCAGTTGTATTAGTCCTTATGAATACAGTTTCTCCGGCCTCAAATACTGCTTTCTCACCTTTTTAAAGATGAATCTCATTACCATCATTACCGACAGTACCTGTTGGTTATACTGACCTCATAAGCTAAAATATGAGCCTATCCAAACGTTCAAATGGCTAACTTAATCTCTCCAAAATAAACTTGAACCTATTCGCAAATCTACAAACTCATAGCTCTGAGAACTATTCCCAGAGCTTTTTAAATAAGTTTTAATATTTTTGGAAATAAAGAACAAATATTAGAACCAAATATGCCTTTAAAATATCACAACATCTTACTAATCAGTCCATTGGAATTATTATTTCTTCAGGTGCTTCATTTTTGACATTGTTATTTTCATCAAAAAATAACTTAAAAGAATCATAATCCGAATATTTTTTTACAACTGAAGCTTTTGTTGAGGGATTGCTTGGTGCCTCGATAAATCCATATTCTCCATTATTCTTTTCATCTTTATATACTTTTACATCACTTCCATCATTAGCGATTGGAAACCCGAAAACACCACTGCCTCCTTTACTACCTATATGAACAGGATTGGTTTCAAAATCATATAAAGCAAAAAAAGTATGATCCATTTCTTGCCAAGAATTAGCAAAAAACTGTATAAATGCTTCAGGATATTTTGTTTTAATTATATATGAATGATGGTAATGATTATTTCTGACAATACCATCATCATGAGCAAATCCTCCTCCATTACGGAAAGCATTTTGTGAGTCAATAAAATAAAATGTATTACCCTCTCTAATATAATTTATTGCATGACCATCATCAACACTTCTCATAAAAACAACTCCAACTTCGTCATAATCATCGCTTAATAAATAATCAACAGTATTTGCTGCTGGTCTGCAGCTATAAATTTTTAACTCTTTTATAGCAAGTTCAGTTGGTTGATCAATAAACCAGTGCCACTCATCTTCAGGATAGCTATTAACATAAGTAACTTCATTATCTTTTAAATCTTGTTCTGGAATACTTCCCAAAAACATCAGAGCTTCATATATATTATCTATTTCTTTTTTTAATTCTTTAGGTTCTGACTGTAAAGCCATTAGTTCAGATTTTGTGTTATTTGGTTCCCCCAACTGAGTTGCTGAAATCCAGTAAACTGGTTTTTTGACAGCATCATATAAATAAGATACTTCTGTTTCATATTTTTTATTAGCTCTTAACTTATAATATAGATTATAATAATTAGGATTAAATTCATTAGCATAAAAATTAAATTTATCATCTGCTGATAATTTATCTGTTTCAATTAAATACTTCTCAGAATCCTGAAAAGTATATTCTACTGGATAATAGTTAGTTGGCTCATAATAAAAATCAATTTCTTGATTCATCGGTGAAATCATTATTTGTCTTTTTATATTAGAATCTATCTTAAATTGCCACTTCCCACTATTATCAGATGTAGCAAGCAAGTTTCTATTAGAATCAACAATTTTTATACTTTCAATAGGTTCTCCATTTTTATCATATACAAAACCTGATATTAAATGCTGACCTAATTTTTCTATATAATCTTTTTTTAATTCTTCAAGCTCGTTTTGTGCTTCTTTTGTAAAAGATGATTCTCCTTCAGAGTCCAAATTTTTATTGTCTAACATATTATTAAATTCTTCGGAATTTTTATCCTTAACAATCTCTTTAGCTTTTTCTCTTAAACTAAGAATATCATCTTGAGTTAAATTTTTAGTTTCATTTGTTTTATCATCTTTTAAAATAAGTGATACAATTGTTGACCCTGCATTGACATCAGAAATCCCCTTTTTTAAATCTTTACCTGTTTCAGGTATATATGTAGCAAGATACATATTATCTGAACTTCTACTGAAGGAAATAAGAATAGTTCTGGAAGCTTCAACCTGTATTGAATATGTATTGTCTTCTAATTCCACAGAGTCAATAATAGTTGCTCCTGTATAAAAATCTTTTACAATACCAACAAATTCACTTGCATCATTCAAACTATTAATTTCTCCATCCATTGGTGCCTGAATCTCACCGCTTATTTCAACTATTTCATTATTCTTTGAACTGCTATCTCCACTTGAACAGCCTGTAATAACAAAACCAACAATTAATAATATCACTAAAATAATATTTAATTTTTTTCTCATCTTCACTTCCCCTTTTATTTATATTTAGACTTTTTATTCATTCAGTTTTATTTTTTCTAATTATTTCCTAACTAAATTACTTCAACATATGTTTAGCCAAAGCCTGTTGTACTTCAAAAATATTGCTGGACTTCTTTCCAAATTTTTTCTCAATCGGATTAGCTATACCAGCAATCCAAAGTTTTAGTTCTGAATCCCTGTCAAAAGTACCAGCTGATTCTATACTGAAATGCCTAATATTCTTATATGGTATAGAATGGTACTCCTTTTTGTTGCCAGTTACTCCCTGTTTATCAACTAAGATTAACCTCTTATTAGTGAAAACAAAGTAATCTCTTAAAATATTATATCCATTCTCTATATTTTCACCTTCGATCAAGATTTCTTTTAATTCATCCTGAAGTTTATCCTCTTCCATTTCACTAGCATTTCCTATTATTCCATCTAAAAATCCCATTTATTTCCCCCTTGTTTTGGCTATTATGTTTTTTCTAGAATATTAATAATCAAAATTTACCTCTAATTTCATTAATAACTGCTGCTGCAGTTTCTAGAGGAAACATAATTTTAATATTCTCTTCTCCATCTTTTTTAAATTCTAAAACCATCTTATTTGACTTTTCTATCTTTGCTATTGATTCCCCATAGTTTTGAAAACTAATAAAGTTGAAATCACCATATTTATTAAAAAATATTTTTTCGCTTTCATGGTTGTCCCATTTAACTGAGGCTTGAATAGGATTGTCTATATTTTTTATTACAGTAGGCATTGTAGAAAATTCTAAATTAATCCATTCAACATCACCATCTGTACCAATTGATACTTTAGCAGTAATATTGTCATCTGCTTTTACATTAAGTGAATGAGCATACCACACACCATTTTCCTTTCTCTCATCTTCTATAAATTGAGTAGTCCACTCAGCTGATACTGAAGTTGTTAACAATAAAATTATCAACAATAAAAAAATAGAAAATTTTATTCTCTTTTCCATCACTATTAACCTCCAATTATAGGCTATTACAGATTAACTAAAAACTTAGCCTTCTCCCGTTAACCTTAAGCCACTCTCTTTTATCCTTTACATCAGGTACAATAGAACCAACAGTAGCCCAAAATTCTTTTGAATGATTATCATGGACTAAATGAGTAAGCTCATGCACTACCAGATAATCTACTATAGACATTGGTGCCATAACAATCTTCCAGTTAAAATTAAGGTTACCTTTACTGCTACAACTGCCCCATCTTTTTTTCTGCTTTTTAACAACTACATTATTGGGTTCAACATCAAGCTTAACCTTATATTTTTCTACTCTTTCCTTAATCTTTTCTTTAGCATGCTCCCGATACCATTCAATTAAAACATTCCTAATTTCTTTTCTTCTCTCTTCTTCATTTTTTAAATCCTGAGGATAGTTGATTATAAACTTACCCTGGTAAAGTTTAACTTCTACTTTTGAAATATCTGCTTCAGAAACTTCCAGTCTATATCTTCTACCTAAATAGGAAAGTTTCTCCCCTGTCATAAATTCTTTTTCTTTAGGAGCAGATTTAATCTTTTCCATCTCTTTTAATTTATCTAATATCCAACCTGTTTTCTTTTTTAATACCTCTTTTATTTTTTTATCTGCTGTATTTTTTGGTGATCTAACTATTAAATTCTTATCATGGTCAATGCTGATTCCCATAGTCTTACGGTTACTGCGTATTATTTCATAATTTATCAGTTGATTCCCTAGTTTTATCTGCTGCATTTTATCCTCCAGTTTAAAACATAAATATGTTTTTGGACAACTTAATTATTTTATTAGTAATACTATCCAACTTCTTTTTAAATTCCTCGTACTGAAGTAAATTAACCTTTATCGTCTTCCTCATTTCCTGTAAAACCTTGCTTTTCTGCCGCCATAGGTCAACCTTAGTGTACTCACTTAAATCATTAAAAATCTTTTGAGTCGCTTCTTTAACCTTCTTATTTACATAAGGTTCATCACTACCTTCACCAGCAGTATATTCTCCAGGTTCTTCAGCTACCTTTCCCTTATCTTTATCTCTTTCAGTTAGTAGGAGTTCATAGAGAGCAAACTCTTTTTTATTTAAGCCCAGCTTTTCAGCTTTAGACTGGACTGTTCTCATATCTTTTATAATATCCTTCATCTCACCAATCTGTTCTAAAAGACTCATCTGATTATTTTTTCTCTTCTCAATGATTTCTTCCAGTCGCTCACTTAGAGTTTCATAATAGACTGGATTTTCATCCATCTGCACACTAATTTCTTTTTTGATTGCATGTTCCATCTCACTGGCTTTAGCCTTATCAGATTTTAAATCATCTAGAGTTTCCTCAAATTCTTTTTCATCAAGGATAGATACTGGTTCATGTAATACCCTGACTTCACTTGCTCTGATATGATCATCAATCAGCTTTTTGACTTTTTCTCCTACACCCTTGATATCAATACTGTCATCACGATATCTATTCCTGACTGCTGTATGGATTTTACTCAGCTTATATAAATCCTTACGATAAGGATCAGCTATTGGATGCGGCATTATTATATCCATACTCTTAGCAAAATCTTTGAAGTCATTTTTAAAGTGATTTCTCTTTTCTTCATCTTCAAATAACTCAATACAGGCTTCTAAATCATTCATATCTGTATTTCGAAAATATTTCATTACCTCTCTGTGGTTGGCTTCCAATCTTGGCTTCTCATCCTCAATTGGAGTAACAGCATTTTCTACATCAGAAGGATTAAAGATAGCCAGTGCTTTTTTAAGATTATCAAAAACTCCATAATAATCTACTACTAAACCATAATTTTTCTCAGGAAAGACTCTATTCACTCTGGCAATAGCCTGCAGCAGGTTGTGTTCTTTAAGCGATTTATCTAGATACATTACCTGTTCAACTGGAGCGTCAAAACCAGTCAATAACATATCACAGACAATAATTATTTTTAGTGAAGAGTGAGGGTTTTTAAACCTTTCAACAAGGTTAGATTTCTTATCACTATCAACACTGTATTTTTTAAGCAGTCCTTCATCATTATGACTGCCTGAGATTAAAACAGCTGCTTCTGGACCGTCTAATTCATCTATCGCCTCTTTATACCTGACTGCTGCCAGTCTGCTTACAGCAACAATTTGAGCCTTAAATGGTTCTATTTTTTTCTGATAATGTTTAATAATATCCAGGGCAATAGTTTTAATTCTTGAGCTTGCTTCTGCTATATCATTTTCCGTAGCATATTTTTCTTTGATCTTCTTTTTTTCTTCATCACTATATTTATGGAAAGTCTGATCAAAAACCTCATCTAGAGTTCTATCTTCTACATGTAAATCAGCCAGTCTGCTCTCGTACTTTATCGGCAGAGTCGCTTTATCAGCAACTGATTCTTCAATAGTATAGGTATCAATATAACCACCAAAGGTTCTTAAGGTACTTCGTGATTCTTTATCTATCGGTGTTCCTGTAAAACCTATATAAGCTGCATTTGGCAGGGCTCTTCTCATATTAGATGCTAAATCTTTAAACTGAGTTCTATGAGCTTCATCTGCCATCACAAAGATATTTTCTCTTTCGGTTAAAACAGGATATTTTTCTTTTTCGTATTCCTGGAACTTATGGATAGTTGTCATGATAGTTCTACCTGCTTCTGAGGATAGAAGCTCTTTTAATTCTTTAACACTTCCTGCTCTAATTGGATTAGGGAAGCCGCATTTTTTAAAGGTGCCGCTGATCTGTTCATCAAGATCAACCCTATCTGTTACAATCAGCATGGTAGGATTACCGATACCCTTCATTCTTCTCAGCTTTAGAGCTAAAAAGAGCATAGTTAATGATTTGCCTGAACCCTGAGTATGCCAGACAGTTCCGTTTCTGTCATCTAAAGTCTCAGCATTTTTTATTCTCTCCACTGCCTTCTGCACAGCTCTATACTGCTGATAGCGGCAGGCCATTTTAACTTTAGAGTTGCCCTTATCTTCAAAAACAATAAAGTTGCGGAGAATATCTAAAAATCTATTCTTTTTAAATAAGGAAAAAAGCAGTATATCCTGACCTGTAGGCTCTTTACCCAGCAGTTCTTCTAAAGAATCTTTAGTATAGGGATAAGGGTCTTTCCATCCTTTAAAAGCCTGAGCTGGAGCTCCTATAGTAGCTGAGGAGGCTGAATCACTCCAGGCTGCAACAAGCAGCTGGTTGGGGTAAAATAGTTCTTCTGCACCTTCCTGACTATCATCTCTAATATTCTGGTATCTTCTCAACTGATCTATTGCTTCTTCTTCTGGTTCATTGCAGGTTGTATTATTTTTGCATTCTATAACAGCCAGAGGTAAACCGTTGACAAATAGAGTTATGTCAGGTTTGATAGTTTCTTTACCTTTGACTCGAAATTGGTTGATTGCTATAAAGGAGTTGTTTTCTGGATTATCATAGTCAATGTATTTTACAGTCTGGTTTTTCTTT
>Ga0182238_1000466_pt1 | contig 12131 bp, 11 predicted proteins | sample hydfrates6_PW_90_FD_132439 | JGI IMG/M metagenome (GOLD analysis project Ga0182238, IMG submission 132439) | Subsurface microbial communities from deep shales in Texas, USA - hydraulic fracturing test 6_PW_90 | ecosystem: Environmental > Aquatic > Deep subsurface > Shale gas/oil reservoir >... | reverse complement strand
TGCAACCTTTAGCATCGCTCTGTTCCCTCTTCCACGGGTTTTGTTCAAGATACACAGGTTACAGCCTTCTCTCTCCCAACCATGGTACATTGTATGTAGTATATTATTTATATTGGAGCAAACCTGCCGCTACAGACCCCGGAGGCGACCTGAATGTCCAGATATCTCGTTTTTTCCACCGTGAGCATTGCGCTGATCCTGGCAGCCATAAGCGGCACGTCCGTATCAGTAGCTTTTCCCGTCATTACCGCATCGTTCAACGTTTCATTGGTCCTGGCCGGGTGGATCATCAGTATCTACCAGTTGGGGCTTACAGCCACCATGCCGATCGTGGGGAAGATAAGTGACGTGATGGGAAGGAAATCCACGTTTATGGTCTGCCTGGTCCTCTTCATGCTCGGTTCCCTGCTATGCGCCATTGCCCCGAACGTGGAGTCGCTTATTCTTTTCCGCCTGATCCAGTCGTTGGGCGGAGGGGGCTTCATGCCTTCCGCCGTGGGGATCGTTGCGGAACAATTCCCACAATCACGGCAGAAAGCCATCGGACTTTTCAGCAGCGTCTTCCCCATCGGACTGATCATAGGACCTAACCTCGGCGGATGGCTCGTCAGTTCATTCGGATGGAGATCCATATTCTGGATAAACGTGCCTGTCGGTCTGATGGCACTTGTCGCCTCCGCCCTGTTGCTCCACCCAAGCAAGAAAATAGAAGAAAAGATCGACTTGATAGGAGCCGGCCTGGTGGGTGGAAGTATCTCCTCTTTCATGCTCGGCCTCAGCCTCCTGGGATACGAAAACATGAGGTTGATGGCCCTGGTTCCCTGTCTTGTCGCCTTCATCCTCATATTCCTGCTCATACGCCATGAAAAAAGGACGGAAGACCCGATCCTGGACTTCGAGGTTCTGGGCACCAAGCCCTTCATGGCTGCAAACACCTATAATTTTGTCTATGGTTGTGCCGTGATAGGCGTCATGTCTCTCGTACCCGTCTTTGCCGTCTCCGTATACGGGATGAATGCCCTGGAGTGCGGACTCCTCCTCACGCCCAGGTCCGTGGGAATGATAGTTGCTTCGACCGTAACGAGTCTTTTTATCGAAAGATTCGGATATCGCCGACCAATGATCGCAGGCACCACCCTGACGGTGGCGGGACTCTTGTTCCTGAGTTATGAACCCGGATCCATCACTGCCCTGTATGTCATCATGGGCCTCCTGGGATTAGCCGTGGGTGCTATTTCCCCCGCCGCCAACAACGCATGCATCGAACTGATGCCGGAGCGAGCGGCCACCATCACAGGCGTGAGGGGAATGTTCCGCCAGATCGGGGGTGCCCTGAGCATCACCGTCGCGACATTGCTCCTTCACACGGTCGGTGATATGGCTCTGGGCTTCCGGATCATCTTCATCGGCATCGCTGTGGCCTTCATCGCTGCCATCCCATTGATCTTCCTTATGCCCAGCTCACCAGGACACAAATGACATGGTTTCCCTTATAGAGAAAACCCAAGCCCTGAGCGAAAAAGCTCCTCGCAGCGTTCAACACCCTGTTGGGAAGATTCGTGTCGGCAAACCAATGATATCCCAAGGTTGCGGGAGGCACTTTTAATTTCTGCAATAAGCTGCAAAAACCTGTTTTGGACCAGTCTGTGCCTTCATGAAGGATCTTCATTTTCCCCTTCTGTTCCATCCGGGCCGTCTCCGTCGAAAAGATTCCCTTCTTCAGTGCTTTCCGGGCCGCTCCCGGCCCGCAGGTTTTCTATCCGCTCGAGAGATCTGTCCAGTCCCCGTCGTCTGGTCGTGATGAGGGCATCGTATTCCTTCTGGGCGTCGAAAAGCCGTTTGCCCAGGACATCGAGCTTGTCCATGAAAGCCTCCCATTGCTTCCGGAAAACGCCATACAGGGAAAGGATCTCACGGGAGGTTTCCTCCAGGGCGAAATTTTCCACGGCCTGACGGACCACGGCCAGCACGGCGTACAGTGTCACCGGAGAGCACAGGACGACCTGCTTCGCCAGGGCGTCATCAAGAATGGAAGCATCCTGTTCGTGTATGAAGGCATACACCTGCTCGTTGGGGATGAAAAGCAGGGCATAGTCGACGGTTCCGTTTTCCGGATCGATGTAGGCCCGGGATGCCACTTCCCGGATCCTGGAACGGACATCTTTCAGAAAGGCCCTGCAGGACCTGTCTTTCGCTTCCTGGTCGTTCGCCTCGAGATACCTGAGATAGTTGTCGTAGGGGAACTTCACATCCATGTTGAGCAAGAGTCCCTTGGGAAGCATGAAGGTAAAATCGGGCCTCGTCCCCCCCTCCAGGGTAAGTTGCCGCTGATAGTTGATCCCCTCGGCGAACCCGGCGGCCTTCAGGACATCCTCGGCCATGCGTTCGCCCCATTGCCCCCGGGCCTTCGTATTCGCCAGGGCGCGCCGGAGCGTATCCGTCGTCTCGTTGAGCTGCGCCGTGCTCCGGGAAACCTCGTGGAGTTTTCCCGCCAGCTCGCCGAATTTCTCGACACGATCCTTCTCCAGTTCACCCACAAGGTCCGAAAGGGATTGCATCCTGGATGACATGGTCTCCAGCTGTCGGTCGATGAGGCCCTTTTTCTCCTCCAGTTCCCTCGATCCGAGTTCCCGTTCCGCCTCCATCCTGGAGCGCGCAAGCTTGAGAAATTCTTCAGTGGAGCGGGAGAGAGCTTCCATGGAGAGGCTCCCGAAGGCGTCCTTGAGATGGTCCGTGATCGTTTCCAGTTGTTCCCGCTTTTCTTCCTCGCTTTCGGCGAAAAGTTCCTCCGCCAGCTCCCGTGCCGTTTTTGCCTGGATGATTCCAAGCATCCACGCCGCCGCAAGGCCAAGCAGAAAGCCCGCGACGAGAGTCGCCGCGAGGGGAAAAAGCTCAAGCGGCATGTCCATCGGTACCGTCCACCTCCCCTGGGTCTGCCCCATGTCAGGATCAAGACTATATCCACGGCAGGCCCTTGTCCAACGGAATCGTTGGTGTACCTGCTACAATGTTTTCAGGATCGTAATCCTGTTCAGGGAGGGGTCTTCATGAAGGTCATCGGCTTCAACGGCAGCCCCCGTGCGGAGGGCAACACGGACCATCTGCTCCGGCGGCTCTTTGCCGGACTCGAAAACGAGGGCATCGAAACGGAAAGCGTCCAGATCGGCGGAAGGCTGATCCGGGGGTGCACCGCCTGCAACCAGTGTTTCCATAACCGGAACGGCCGCTGCATCATCGAGGAGGACCCCGTCAACGAATGGATTGAAAAAATGAGCACCGCCGACGGGATCGTCATCGCTTCACCAACCTATTTCGCCGACATCACGCCCGAGACCAAGGCCTTTATAGACCGTGCCGGATTTGTGGCGAGAGCCAACGGGGCCCTTTTCGCCCGCAAGATCGGGGCTGCCGTGGTGGCCGTCCGCCGCTGCGGAGCGATCCACGCCTTTGACAGCATCAACCACTTCTTTTTGATCAACCAGATGATCGTTCCGGGCTCAAGCTACTGGAACATGGGAATCGGAAGAATGGAAAAAGACGTGGTGCACGACGGCGAGGGACTGGCGACCATGGATCTTCTCGCGGCCAACATGGCCTGGCTTCTCAAACGTACGGCAGGGGGGAATGCCTCCTGACACACCGCTGAAAGGAAATCCTCCTGGCGGCCGGCTTCGCCCGCGCCTTCGAAGTCTACGGCGGGCAGATCGCCGATTTCATCCGTTTCCGGGCGCTCATGGACTTCATTTGCCCCGCCTCGGCCTGTCCATGGAACTGAACTTCACCGGAGGAAACGCGATTACCGATATCCTTATCCGGTTTCCGTCCTCTTCCTGAGGCAAAAGACCAGTGTACTGCCTCTGGCGCCTGTCTTGTGATACTATGTTAAAAAAATATGCGGCAGGATATCTCCGCCGCAGGAGGTTACCTCCGGATGAGAAAAGGCTTTCTGCCCGCTTGCGAATCGGACAGGAAAAGAAAAGGGTTCACCCTTGTGGAGCTTTTGATCGTCATTGTCATCATCGGCATCCTGGCGGGGTCGATGTTTCTCGTCGTCGGTCCGGCGAGGGAACGGGCAAGGGCCTCGCGGATCGTCTCGGACATGAGGTCCCTGAAGGTGGCGGCCGTCATGTACTACCATGACAATAATCATTTCCCGCCTGAGGGTAAACCGGAAGATTCCTTCCTGCAGGCCTACTTCGGAGGACGGCAGGTCCCCGCGTCGGGAGAGGGGACGGCCTGGTACGCTTTTGAAACCGAAAGCAGCAGAGATTGCCTCGTAGCGGTCAACCTTCCGGACAATGCGGACCTGAGACGATTCCTCGGCAAACTTGCTGCGGGCAGCGGCCTTTACCAGGATACCAGCGGAACCGAACCCTATGGCTCATCGGGAACCTCCGACAAAGCCTATATGCCCGTGGCCCTCCCCTAGAAAAAACCACAAAACGGCAGCCTTTCCCCGGGCGTTTAACGCCGCCGATGCGTGATACAATCGTTTTCGCGGAAGTCTGCCTTCCCCATTCCAGACTGCATAACCGCAGCCGCGGCAGGGAGGACGAAAAATCGATGGCCAGGGAAACATCAAATAAGAAAATTCGCCGGCAAACCCCGGAAGACATGAGGTTTCCAGGACTTCTCGTTGAAAACTCCCCCGAAGGCATGATCATCTGCGACAAAAAAGGCAGGATACAGCTGGCAAACCCTGAATTCTGCCGCATCTTCGGTCACGCGATCGAGAACGTCCTCGGGCGCGACATCGACGAAGCCGTTTCCAGATCCCCGGAAATCCGCAAAAAGGCAAAATCCCTTTCGGCGCGGGCGCTCAAAACCCCCCTCATCCTGCCCGAAGCCACCCTTGAAAAAACAGATGGATCGAAGGTCTTTGTTTCCGTCATGGCGGGTCCTATCAGGGAAAACGGGGAAATTGCGGGCTCCTACCGTATCTACAGGGACATTACACAAAGGATGGACACTGAAAGAAAAATACGGCGTGAAAAGGCCTTCTTTGAAAGCCTGTTTCAGAACTCCCCAGGGGCCATCATCATCTGTGACGAAAGGGAGCGCATCGTCGAAGTCAACAGGGAGTTCTGCAGACTTTTCGGGTATACAGAAGAAGAAGTCAAGGGAAAAAACGGAAACGAGGTGGTCGCGCAGCGGCCCGACCTTTACCGGGAGGCTGAAAAACTCGACCGGGACATGTGGGCCTCGGGGGACAGGGTCGCCCTGGAAACCATCCGCACACGAAAAGACGGAAGCACCATGCCCGTTTCCATCGTCCAGGTCCCTTTCTCTCTCGAGGACGGCACCATGTACGACTACAGCATCTACACGGACATCACGGAGCGCAAGCTGACCGAAGAAGCGCTGGAAAAAAGCGAGAAGAGGTACCAGGCCATCGTCAATGACCAGATCGAAATGGTTGGACGCTTCCGTCCCGACGGGACCCTGATCTTCGGGAATCCGGCCCTGGCCGAAAGCTTCGGCCTTTCAGCCGACGAGATGGAAGGCAAAAACCTTTTCGAACTGTTGCCCCGGGAGGTCGCCGTACCCCTTCAGGAGGACCTCGCCGAGTTATCCCCCGAAAACCCCTGCATCTTCCGCGAACATGAATACAAGACGCCTTCGGGCCGGATCCGGTGGGAACGATGGTCCGACATCGGCATTTTCAATGAACGGGGGGAACTCGTCGAAATCCAGGGTGTGGGCCGGGATATGACGGAGCTGAAGCGTTCCCAGGAGGAGCAGGAACACCTTAACGCCGTGCTCAAGTCCATACGCGGCATCAACCGGCTCATCAACAAGCAGAAAGACAAGAGGCGCCTCATCCAGGGGATCTGTGCACACCTCATCGAAACCAGGGGATACGGCAACGTCTGGGTGGCCCTGCTGGAAAAGCGCGGCAACCTGGCAACCGTTACGGAGGCGGGAATCAACGAACAGGGGCGCCCCATGGCGGAAACCCTCGAACACGAGGAGCTGAACGAATGGGGCCGCAATGTCCTCAAGACGCCGGGAGTCATTGTCAGCAAACACGCCTCGCCCAGAACGGACTGTCCCCTTCTGGACAATTACAGCGAAAAGGCCATCATGACGGCGAGACTGGAACACGGCGGAACCGTTTACGGTCTCATCTCCGTTTCCCTGCCGGAAGGATTCAGCGCCGACGACGAGGAGAAAAACCTCTTTCTCGAAGCCGCCCAGGATATCGCCTTCGCCCTGCACGCTATCGACGTTTACAAGGATCGCGAAACGGCGCTTCAGGAGCTCCAGGAAAAGGCCCGACAGGTCGAGATTCTCTTGAAAGACCGCCCCGAGGGGCTCTGGGTCTGGGACAGGGAGGCGGACAGACTCTTTTTCAACGAAAGCTACGAGAAAAACCTCGGCTACGAACCTGGAGAGCTCCAGCCGTCGCGCTTTCGGTGGGAAACGATGATCCACCCCGATGATGCCGAAAGGATAAAGGCTTTCATCGCAAGCCACCTGGACGACCCTTCGAAAGGCAACACGATCGAATATGAATACCGCATAAGGACAAAACAGGGTTTCTGGAAATGGGTGACCGACAGGGGCCATATCGTCGAGCGGGACGAAAACGGCAAAGCCGTCAGGATTTCAGGCACCCAGACGGTCAGGGACGGAAGCTTTTGCAACATTCCTTTCCGCGAAAGCTGCCAGAACCTGGTGGATGTCCTCTGCAGGAACCCATCGGAGGCCGTGATCCTTCACTGGGGCAGCGATGCGCCGGAGGGGGACAGGATTTTCGCGGCCAGCAAGGCAGCCTGCGAGGTGACGGGGTTCCCCGCAAAGGAACTGATCGGGAGAAAACCTGCGGACCTTTTGATGCATCTCGACGAAGGTGACACTTCCCGAGCGGCCATCAGAAACAGTGAGGGGCATCAGCTTCCGGTCACGGTGAAAACGGTTCACTTTCATGTCCTGGGCCACCCCGCAGCGGCAACGTTTTTGAAAATCAAACCCCATCAAAAAGAGAGGGTGCTGCAAAATCAGACTGACTGACGTTATCGGACCCGTCATGACAGGTCCGTCATCAAGTCATACCGCCGGGGCCGTGAAGCTGGCGCGCCTTGCGGCCTCGGTCTGGAATCGCCCCGTAGGCAAGGTCGAGATCCATCTCAGGGGCAGTTTCGCCGCCACATGGTGGGGTCATGGAACCGACAGGGCACTTTTGGCCGGTCTCGCCGGGCTCCTGCCCGACGACCCGCGCGTCCCGGACGCCTATGAGGAGGCCGGGAAAGGGAACATCCAATGGTCCTTTTACACCGAGGACATCGACGGCGCCCATCCGAACTCGGTGAGATTCCGTTTCCACGAGGACGAAAAGGTAATGGATGTGGAAGGCGCTTCCGTCGGCGGAGGCGCCATACGACTGATTTCCATCGATGGATTCCGTTTCGACCTCACCGGCGAATTGCCGTCGATCATCACCTTTCACAGCGACACACCGGGTGTGGTTGCGGCCATCGCAGGCACCCTCGCTTCCCGGGGCCTGAACATCGCGACGCTCTCCCTTCACCGCCAGGGGCGCGGCAGGGATGCCGTCATGGTGGCCGAACTGGACGAACCAGCACCTGAGGCGGCCGTTCAGGCTGTCCGTTCCTGCCACCAGGGCATACACCGGGTTCTTGCCATTGACGGAGGTGACGGCCGATGAAGGCATCTTTCGAAGAGATCATTACCCTGTCGGAAACTGAGGGGCTTTCTTTTGCCGGGGCCGCCCTTGAGCTGGAAAGCCGCGCTACTGCCGTCCCCGTGGAAATAATCCGGAAGGAAATGACCTCCCGCTTGGATGAAATGGAAAAATCGGCCCGGGAAGCCCTCGAACGAGACGGCAACGGGAAAATCGTCAAGGCCGATTCTCCCTTGCTGAAAGCCTACGGGAAGGGCTGCGCCCCCTTCGCCGGGCGGCTGGCGCTTCGCGCGGCTGAAATCGCCCTGGCCACAGCATCATCCAACGCCTGTATGGGTCGCATCGTGGCCGCGCCGACGGCCGGAAGCTGCGGTATCCTTCCCGGGATCCTCCTTGCGGCGGGCGAGCACCGCGGATACAATCGAAAAACCCTTCTCGAAGGGCTCATTACAGCGGGAGGCATCGGCAAGGTCATCGCCTCCAGGGCCACCCTCGCCGGCGCCGAGGGAGGATGTCAGGCCGAATGCGGCGCCGCGGCGGCCATGGCGGCTGCAGCCCTCGTCGCCATGGAAGGTCATGGTGCCGTAACGGTGTCCCATGCCGCAGCGTTGACGCTGAAATCGATCCTGGGCCTTGTCTGCGATCCCGTGGCCGGCCTCGTGGAGGTCCCCTGCATCAAGCGCAACGGTGCCATGACAGGGCTTGCTGTGGTTTGCGCCGACATGGCCGCCGCAGGCATCCGGTCCGTCATACCACCAGACGAAGTGGTGGATGCCCTTTTCAAAGTCGGCAAGGCGCTTCCCGAATCCCTGCGCGAGACGGGACTCGGGGGCCTTGCGGCCACTCCTTCGGGAAAGCGGATCGCCGAAGAGCTCGGGAAAAAAGCCCCGAAACTGGACCAGGGCTTTTGATGCAAAAAGGGAACGAGGAGGAAACGATGCGACGCAAAGACAAGGAAATTACCGACAGATCACGGATCGAGGACATTCTCAAAAACGGGAAAATCTGCAGGATCGCCTTCTTCGATGAAACCTACCCCTACATGATTCCCCTCTGTTACGGCTATGAGGACGGCGCTGTCTACTTCCACGGCTTCCGCGAAGGGCACAAGATCGACTGCATCAGGAAAAACCCCCACGTCTGTTTCGAGGTTGACGCTGATACCGAAATCGTCGAGAACGCCGACCCCTGCGAGTGGACCGTGAAATACCGGAGCGTCGTCGGTTTCGGAAGGGCGACCATCCTCGAAAGCCTCGAAGAAAAGCGTCACGGCCTCGACGTCATCGTCAGGCAGTTCGCCGGGAGGACTCTTTCCTTTCCCGACGAAGCCATGGGAAAGGTCGCTGTCGTTCGCATCGACATCGACTCCATGACGGGCCGGAAAAACGGCTTCGAGAACTGCTGAGGGCAACCGGCGGTGGAATATCTCGAACAGTTTGTCCCATGGCTCGTGGAGGCCATCGGCTCCATGGGCTACCCCGGCATTGTGGCCCTGATGTTTCTGGAATCCTCCTTTTTCCCCTTCCCCAGTGAAGTCGTCGTCCCGCCCGCCGGATATCTTGCCGCGGCAGGGCAGATGAACCTGTTTTTCATTATTGCCGCCGGCATCGCCGGAAGCATCATGGGCGCCCTTTTCAACTACTGGATCTCCCAGAAATTCGGACGCCCCTTCTTTCAAAGATGGGGGAAATACTTTCTCGTCAGCGGGAAAACCCTCGACAGGGCCGAAATCTTCTTCGAAAAGCACGGCCATGTCAGCACCTTCATCGGACGCCTCATTCCCGGCGTCCGCCAGCTCATCTCTCTCCCCGCTGGCGTTGCGAGGATGCGGATGGATCTTTTCCTCCTCTACACGACCCTCGGATCCGGAATCTGGGTAACCGTTCTGGCCTTCATCGGGTACTGGGTCGGCAACAACCAGGAACTCGTCAGGGATTACCTCGACAGGGCCACCATGTGGATGGTCGCGGGATGCGCTGTTTTGGTCATCCTCTATGTGATCCGTCACAGAAGAAAACAACGTCGAAAAAGGCCCTGAACCGCAGCCGCCGGCCCTGCCGCGGCCTTTCCTTTGACACAGTACGAAATTTCATTTACCATATCGAATGAACCTTTGTGCGCCTGAAGACACAGACGCAAGGTTTCCTTCTTGATTTCTGTCAAAAAACCCACGACTTCCGCACCATGTGCTTCCGGTCGGCACCTTCAGGCGATACGTGTCTTTTCCTGACCCACAGGGCACACAGGCCGATACGCATAAAGGGAAAACGCGAACTTTTTCGTTCAACGGGCAAGGCTTTTCGAAGGACTTGCTGCTGTTGATTTTTTGTGTCTTTTCAGGGGACACAGCCGTGAAGCGATTTCCGGCGAAACAATTTTCAAAAAAGAGGTGATTTCGTGCAGCAAAACGGAGCCAGACGCGTCGTGAAGGCCCTCGAGTCCTGCGGCGTCACAACGATATTCGGAATTCCGGGAATTCACAATCTGGCTATCTACGAAGCATTGATTGGCAGCTCCATACGTCATGTCACGGCCCGCCACGAACAAGGTGCCGGCTTCATGGCAGACGGCTGGGCCCGTTCCACGGGCGAAACGGCAACAGCCCTGGTCATCTCCGGACCTGGCCTGACGAATATCCTGACGCCCATGGCCCAGGCCTGTCATGATTCCATCCCCATGGTCGTCATCTCCAGCCAGATCCCCACGTCATACATCGGGCAGGGCGCGGGTTTCCTGCACGAACTGAAAAACAGCACGCTGCTGGCCCGTTCCGTTTCAAAGGAAAGCCGGAGGGTTGAAAGCCCCGGCGAGATTGTCCCGGCCCTTGAAGCCGCATACAGACTGGCCGAAACGGGCAGGCCTGGGCCGGTACATGTGGAGATCCCCATGGACATCCTCGCCATGGAGGCTTCGGAAATTCCGAAGCCCTCCGGTGCGGGACGAAAAACCTGGAAACCTTCGCCGGATCTGTCGGCCCTGCGGGAAGCGGCTGAAGCCCTTGGCAAGGCCCGAAACCCCGTGATGATTCTCGGGGGCGGGTGCAGGCAAGCCTCGAAAGAAGCCCTGGAATTTGCCGAAGCCGTCGGTGCCGCCGTCATTGAAACCTGCGCAGGCAAGGGCGTCGTCGATGAACGGCATCCTTTCTGTCTCGGGGCACGGGTGCATTTTCCTTCCGTCAGGACCTTTCTCGAATCAGCCGACGTGATCGTTGCCGTGGGGACCGAACTGTCACCCACGGACCTCTGGGAACAACCTCTTCCGAAGAAGGGAATCCTGGTTCAGATCGATCTCGATCCGGCCAATTTCGGTCGGAACTGCACGGCCGATATCGGAATCCGCGGTGATGCGGCCGAGGTTCTGGAGGCCCTGACAAAAGCCCTTGGGGAAAACACTCCCTCCATGGACGACCGTACCGCGCAATTATCTGAAATCAAAGACCGGGCCAGGAGCGAACTCGGCCCCATCACAGGCATGGGGAAGGACCTGGCAGCAATGGAAGAACTCGTCTCGGCCCTTCGTCGGGAAATCCCCGATGACGGTGTCCTGGTGGCCGACATGACGGGACCCGCTTATGTGGCCATCAGCGAATACCCCGCACGCAAGGCTTCCACGTTCCTGCATCCCGTCGGTTTCGGAACCCTCGGGCTCGCCCTTCCGGCGGCAATCGGCGCCAGGCTGGCCCGCCCGGATACTCAGGTGGCCGTCCTGACTGGCGACGGGGGATTCCAGTTCACCATGGCCGAAGTGGCCGTCGCCGTCCAGGAAAAGATCTCCTTGCCCATCGTCATCTGGAACGACCATGGGTTCGGGGAAATCCGCAGGAACGAGAAAAACTTCGGGTACCCTTCACTGATCGCCGTGGACAACCCGGCACCGGACTTCCGGGCCCTGGCGGCTTCCTGGGGCGCCGCCTATGCACGGACCGCGACGGGCCGTGAAATCGCCGAAGCCCTCCGGCAGGCCTTCGGGGAAAGCCGTCCCTCAATCATTGAAGTGACGCCCAAAGAGAGGACGGACCGCTCATGACAGTCAGAGGATTGCGCCGTGCCGTGAACGGCCTTCAACCCTACGTACCGGGAAAGACCATCGAGGAGGTCCGCCGCGACCTCGGACTCGATTCCATCATCAAGCTCGGATCCAACGAGAACCCTTACGCCCCCTTCCCGGCGGCCCTTGAGGCCATGAACCGCGAGCTTGGAAATTCCAACCGCTATCCCGACATCGCCTTCGAACAGATCAAGGGACTCATCGCCGGCATCCACGGCGTCGGACCGGAAAACATCGCCATATCCCACGGCGCCGAAGGCATGCTCCAGGCCGTGGTCAAAAGCTTCCTCGAGGAAGGCGACGAGGTCGTCATCCCGGCGGCAACCTACAATCTCTACAGGGAGCTCTCGAAGCTCATGGGGGCCGTCGTGGTGGATGCGCCCATGAAGGACCGGGCCATCGACCTCGAGGCCGTCAGGGCCGCCGTCGGTGAAAAGAC
>Ga0182238_1000465_pt1 | contig 12148 bp, 8 predicted proteins | sample hydfrates6_PW_90_FD_132439 | JGI IMG/M metagenome (GOLD analysis project Ga0182238, IMG submission 132439) | Subsurface microbial communities from deep shales in Texas, USA - hydraulic fracturing test 6_PW_90 | ecosystem: Environmental > Aquatic > Deep subsurface > Shale gas/oil reservoir >... | reverse complement strand
GAAATCCGAATTAATAGGCCTTGTGGGGAGGCTGAATTGCAGGAAGCTTTGTTGCAGTAGCTAAAAAATATCTTCAGGAGAATGGGGAAAAGAATGATACAAGTATCAACTATGGATGACTCCCGAATATGGGATGATTTCGTAGATCAAAGTCCTTACGGCACTCTGTTTCATAAATGGGGATTTTTAAAGACCATAGAGAAGCACACAGGTTACAAATTACTCCCATATGCTGTGTATGATGAAGAGGATCTTGTATGCCTATATCCATCTTTTGTGAAAACGAATTATGGTATGAATGTCATACTATCACCTCCTCCACGCACAGGAGTACCCTACATGGGCTTTGTATTGGGCGCGGATTATGATGACCTGACACAGAGTGGTAAAGAAAAGCGTCTGAAAGAAATTACAAAACTTACAACGGAAAAAATTGAAGAACTATCACCCATCTACACTTCCGTCCAGTTGACCCCTTCATTTAATGATATCAGGGAGTTCAAATGGAACGGATTCTCAGTCGAGCCCCTGTTCACATATTATATTCCAACTGAAACGTCCCTTGATGAAATATTAAAAGGATTCAGCCGTTCAACAAGGCGTCTGATAAAGGGTATAAAGAATAACAAATACAATATGGAGATGACAGAAAGCGATAGTATCGCACCCTTTTGTCAATTCCTGTCTAAACGGTATGAAGAACAGAACCTGAAATTTCCTATTGAGAGTACGGAATACCTCGAGGATCTGCTGGAACTCTATCCCGATAACATCAGACTTTTTTACGTACACGATGAGAATAACGATATTATCGGCTCGAACATAGTTGTAAGTTACAAAAATAAAGTAATATCATGGCTGGGTACTCCTAAACCTGAAGTGGACCTGCCGGTGAATGAACTGATATTCTGGGAGCTGATCAAGTTATCCAAAAAAAACGATAGTATCTTTGAGATAGGAGGTGCCGACACCGAACATCTCTGCTCGTTCAAATCACGTTTCAATCCACTACTTGAAACAAACTACCGGATATTCTGGCATAATAATCTGGGAGCCATAGCAGAATGGTTTTACCTTAACGTATACAGAAAAAGCAGTGCTCCTGTATGATATCCGGAACAAACTTTACGGTTTTAAAATTCGATGTTTCGGAAATCATATGAGAATACTATCTGATATGATCTCTTTTTTTGTGTCCACATCACACGATTCCCGGGAATCATTGAGATTTCTCTGATCCTCTATCACAAACGTAAAGGTGCTTCCCTTTCCTTCCTCGCTTTTCACGTCAATATTTCCATTATGCATTTCCACAATCTTTTTGACCAGAGCAAGTCCGAGTCCTGTCCCTTTGTATTTCTTACTGGTTGAGGATTCTATCTGTTTGAAGGGTTCGAATATCTCATCATATCTGTTCTGTGGAATTCCTATACCACTATCGCTTACAGATACCTGAACAGCATTACCAATGTCTTCACAATTCACAGTTACCTCACCTTTTTCAGGCGTGAACTTTATTGCATTACTGAACAGGTTCAGCATAACCTGTTTGAATTTTTGCCTGTCTGCATATATCCCGGTATTTTCCGGTGCATCTATGATCAGGTCAATGTCTTTGTTTGCTGCCATTGGAGCTATCAGTTTTTCTATCTCTTCAATTGCATCTTTTACAGAGAACTCCTCACATTCGAGTTCCATCTTACCTGCTTCGATCTTGGAAATATCAAGAATATCGTTTATCAGATCGAGAAGATGCTTTCCGGCGGTTTCTATGTTCAGGACATATTTCATCTGATCGTCATTCAGTTCTCCCACTGCTTCCTGTTCCAGAAGCTGGGAAAAACCGATTACCGCATTGAGAGGAGTGCGCAGTTCGTGGCTCATATTCGCAAGGAAGCCACTTTTCATATGATTGGCCTCCTCTGCCATTAGTTTACCACTGATAAGGGCTTCTTCTGCAAGTTTACGGTCAGTTATATTGTCCAGCACGATCATCTTTCCACGTATTTCACCATACTTATTACGAAGAGGAAGAAGGCTTGCGGCAAACCAGAGCTCAGTTCCTCCAACGGACTTTTTGAACTCCAGTCTGTTCTCTTCATTGCATTTATCCTCAAGATCGATGAGTTGTGGCCAGGACGCAAAGAATTCGGATGCTGGTAATCCAAGGCCTTTCCCGGACGTTCCAAGATGTTCTGTCGCAAAATGGTTGAAATCAACAACCCTGTCCTTCCTGTCAAGTACAACCACTCCTGAAGGAACATTATCAAAGAGAAAACTGCGCGCCAGAGGTGCTATATCAAATAAACTGTAACGTAAAATACCAGTGTAAATCATTAAAGCACCCATTATTAATACAAAAGGAACCGGATCAACCCCTTTTGGAAAAAAACCTGTAAGATAAAGCAGGTAAACAGAAAAAGGGATTGAAGAGCTGATGAGCAGGACTAATAGGTGTCTGCTGAAAAATGCTTTTGTATCAATCCACATTCTTAAAAAGAAATACATACCAAGTAAAATCAGAGTAATACAATATGTCTGATGGATCCAGTAATAGATTCCCGGTTCGAATACAAGACCCCTTAGCCCATCAGCATTTAAATAAAAACTTTCGTGGAAAAAATTATGATAATCAGTTGTGAAAACCATTAATAGTGTGATGGCAGGAATAAAGAATATAGTAATTTTTAAAGAATGTGTGATCAGGTGTTTCCTTCCCGTATAACCCATGGAAAACAAGAGGAAAAGTGGCGGTATGAATGATATCCCCAGATATTGTAGCTTATAGGACAAAAGGACGGAATCCAGTTCTGTTAATGATACCTCCATTGAGTAAAATACGGAATAAACGGAAATTGCAACCAGAAAAAGTGAAAAAGCATCCACTCCATCCGTATCCCTGAACTGCCTTATGTAAAAAGCCAGCACTAACAACAAGAGTGCGGAAATTATTAGAAGATCAGAGTACAGACTCAGGTTTATAAAATACAGCTCCTTATCTTTTTGAATATCGTATTTTACGATGACCGTATATATTAAAAATGTTTTTATTTTAACAATTATATAATCTATTTCTATCTTTTATAGATTCAACTGCAGGATAAAAAATGAAATACACTTAAAATTAAGATAAGCAGCCCGGATATAGACCAGGTTGTCAAAATATTGTTTTTTAATTAATCAGCTCTCGGACGGGATTTATACTCGATGGTTATATGGCTTCCGTCACAGAAAGGCTCACTGGAAGTTTTTCCGCAACGGCACAATGCTATTTGTTGAGATTCATCGAACTGGAACTTCTTATCATTCATGTCCACCAGATCGACATCACCAATTACCATATAAGGCCCGTCATCCATTACTTTAATAATTACACTCATACTGTTTATTCCCCCAATAAGATTGTGATACTATACAATATAAGTGTTTTATCCATCAGTGCACATTAAATGATCACAGAGGACAGACCTTCACACACATTCCGCATCTCAGTCCGCCAAGTTTGTTAAACATATAATCCGCACATTTTTGTCTGTCAATTGTCCCATCCTCTGAGATGGCATCAACCGGACAGATCTCCACACATTTCTTACAGGTAGTGCAGGCTTTGTTCAGAAACGGAAGTGGATTCTCTTCCCGCGTCCCAAGCTTTGCATCTGTCAGCAATGCGGTCATGCGTACCCTCGGACCAAAGTCATCTGTCAGGAGAAGATGGTTCAGGCCGAAATTACCAATACCTGCATGATATGAAGCGTATTTGATGGACATGTTCGCTTTCAGGGTTTCACGGTCGGCATACCAGTAACCGAACTCACTTCCCTCGGATGGTAAAATTGTTGCCAGATATCCGTTCTTCTCGATAATCCTGGCCAGCTGAAAAGCAATTACTCTTAGTGTGGCAGTGGCCGCCATCAGTGTGTTTGTATACTCGGCCCTGCCATCTGGAAGTGGCTCGAAGGCTCCGCGTGGTACTCCCACTCCCAGCACTATGACCGACTGGAGATCCTTCATCACATCCTGTGGTTTATTACCGGTGTATTCTGGATCAAGGAAGCTTTCAGGATCAGCAAATCCAATGAAATCTGCGTTCATTTCCATGGCAGTGTCCTGAAGAGTTTTTTTCAGCGTTTTATCTAGAGGATCTTTCATTTTACATCTCCTTTGTAGCAAAACTTTACTGTGATACATAAATGTATACAATATTTATATATTACAATGACAGCAGATAGCATTTTCTTGCAAGCAAAACACCTAAGTAAGGTTGGCAACCTCCTGTTACACGGAATGAGTTAAGACTTGTTTTAACTAATATTTGAGTTGATATATTGTCAATTAAAGATGGCGACACAATAAAAATTGATTACACAGGTAAGCTGGACGACGGTTCAGTGTTTGATAGTTCCGAGAAACATGGAGAACCTCTTGAATTCACAGTAGGTGAAGGACAGGTAATTTCCGGTTTCGAGGAAGCTGTAAGAGGCATGGACGAAGGAGATGAGAAGGAATTCAGAATCGAACCATCCGAAGCTTACGGCGAGTACAATGAAAACCTTTCCCAGCAGGTTCCAAAAGATGCCATTCAGGCCAACATGGATATCCAGGAAGGGATGATGATACTTGTAAGAACCCCTGACGGAAGGGAAATGCCTGCCAAGGTAACCAGGATGGGAGATGAGGAGATCACACTGGATATGAATCATCCCCTTGCAGGTAAAGCATTGAACTTCAACATCAAGATTGTTGAAGCATAAAATACATTTCACCCGGTTTTACAGCCTACTGGCTGTGTTTCCGGGATAAAACCTTTTTTGACTATTCTCTGTTCTGACTACAGATTAGATTTCTTTCTGAGCCTTTTTTCGAAGTTCTGATATCTTAGCATCATCCGGCTTTAGTTTCAAAGCCTCATCATAAGCTTTTATCGAGTTTATGTAGTCCCCAAGATAATAAAGCGCAATACCTTTCTGTACCCAGACGGAAGCCTGCCTGTGTCCCAGACCAATCAATCTGTTGAAACATTCCAGAGCCATCTGGTAGCGATGCAGATGCATACATGTAATTCCTTTGTTCATGAGAGCAACTGCATTATCCGGTTCAAGTTGCAGAGCAGCCTCGAAACATTCATAGGCAGCAGCATGGTCTTTCTTCTCCCTGCCGGCAGATATGCCTTCTTTTATCAGTTCTCCGGTACTTCTGTTTCCTCTCTGCCTGAGTTTTCGCCTTGCTCTGCCAAGGGCAGTTACGGGATCAAAACGTTTTTCCCGTATTTTGCCTCCCATAGCATCATCGCCACTGGATGATGATTTCTTTTCTCCGGATTTTACGGTTTTCTTCTTCTTAACAGGCACATAATCAGGTTTGCCCAGTATCTTACGAAGTATTATGATCGCAGCGTCCTTATCCAGAGGATTGTTGTTATTACCACATTTCGGAGACTGGATACAGCTCGGGCATCCATCCAGGCAGGAGCAGCTTTCAATGGATTTCAAAGTGACTTCCAGAATCCGTGATATTATCTCATAGCCACTTTCGGCATATCCCACACCTCCTTGATGTCCGTCGTATACGAATATGGCACTTTTACCACCAAGGTCAGGATGTTCAGGGGTTGAAACACCACCGATGTCATTGCGGTCAGCGAGCAGGTGCAGAGGATACATTGCTATCATTGCATGTTCAATGGCATGAATACCGCCAGCAAAATCCCGGTCATGCATTTCAACCGCTTCTGTGAACCTGTGAGGAAGTTCCAGCCACAGAGCCTCGGTCTGCAGAGTGAATGTCGGCATCTCCAGGGAATGTTGTCCGAGTTCCTTATCACTGCGCTGCTGAATCTTCCTGTAGCCGGTCACCTGCTGGGTAACATCCACATCACCGAAGCCTATCTTCACATCTTCACAGGAAGGCAATATTGAACTGTGGACGGTGCCCCTGATAATTATATCCGAGGATACCATCACCCTTGTATAGTAACCGTCCCTGGCCTTCTCTACCAGAATCTCTTTTTTAGTGTGATCCTGTTTTGTAACACAGTACGGGATTCCCTTGTTGATATAAACCGCACCCTCAAAGGCTTCCCTGTAGGCCTGAAGACGTGTAAGATCCTTCTCAATGGGTTTTCGACTTCCTTTTTCAAGCATCGTGTAGGCATCATTATCAATATCCCGAATAGAGACCTTACCATGTGGATGGGGATCAAGACACTGTTTTGCAAAGGATCCCTGCAGCAGGCCTTCCTCCTCGAGCACAGTTACAATTGTATGATACTCACTTCCAAAATAATCCGCATCTTCCGGTTTCAAGGGAATCTCCCTGGCAGCACACAAGAGATGTCCGGCCTGAATATAGCGATTCGAGACATTTACCACCGCTTCCTCACATTCGCGACGGAAGAAGTCTGCGGGATTTCGCATATAATACTGATCAAGGGCATTGGAATCCGCTACAAGGACCACAATACTTTCACCGCTTCCACGTCCGGCACGACCTGCCTGCTGTCTTGCGCTCATGATAGTACCCGGAAAGCCATCCATGATACAGGCATCAAGTCCGCCAATATCGATACCAAGTTCAAGGGCATTGGTAGAGATCACACCCTCGATGGATCCTTCAGATAGCTTTTTTTCTATGGCTTCGCGCTCTTCCCCGTAGTATCCTCCCCTATACGAGCTGATAGCATGCTGTGCTCCTCTGTTTGAGAGCATGTTCCTGGCTTCAACGTACATTCTTTCGACCTTCTGCCTTGATCTGGCAAAAACAATGGTCTGAAAGCCGCTCTGGACAAAATTTGAAAATAGATTAACGGTTTCACCGAAACTGGATTTGCGTCTAGTGAAGTTCGCAGATTTTACATAGAGAGGAGGATTCCAGAAAAGAAATTTCTGTGCTCCCCGTCCCGAACTGTCGCTGTCCACAAGACTTACATCCTTACCGATCAGAGCCGAAGTGTGTTCTTCGGGATTTCCGATGGTAGCCGTGCAGCAGATGTATTGCGGATTCGAGCCGTAGTACTCACATACCCGGTTAAGCCTTCTCAGCAGATTTGCCATGTGGCTGCCCATCACACCACTGTAGGAATGACTCTCATCTAGTACAATGAACTTCAGATTTGCAAGAAAACCTCTCCATTGGTGCTTCCAGCCCAAGAAACTCAGGTGAAGCATGTCAGGATTTGTGAAAACAATGCGGGGATTTCCGTACTTGACATCGCTTTTTTCTTTCCGGGACATGGTTCCGATGAACTTCTCGATCCTTATATCCTGACCCATGAGGTGTGAAAAATCCCGGAACGTCTGGAGCTGGTCGTTTACCAGGGCATTCAGAGGAGAGATGTAGAGTGCGGTTGCTGCAGGGTCTTCAAGCATGGTTTCGAATATAGGTAACATATAGCACAGGGATTTGCCACTGGCTGTGCTTGTGGATAGTACGATATTCTTCCCTTCACGTACCTTTTGTATAGCTTCTGCCTGGTGAACGTAGAGCTTAGTTATGCCTTTCTCATCCAGTGCATAGTTTATCATGGGCTTGAGTTCCACTGAAGCGTAGGCGGGCTCTTTTTCAGGAATATCTTCTACGTGTACTATCTGTCCTTCATACCTCGTAGATGACCTGACACGGTTTATAAGTTCAGGGACGTCCATTGATCTAAAGCTCCGTTATGTGTGAGAAAAATGATTTAAACTGCAATTGTTCTGAATTTTGTCTTCCACCTGTAACTCTTAATGGAAAAAGCTTTTCCTCAGCTGAATGTCCTGTCAGGACACAGGTAAATTAAAAAAAGAGGACAACATCTCATGGACTATATGGACCAACTGAACTTTGATGGCTCCTGCGATCCCAATCCCGGAGGAAGGATGGGTTTTGGATGGGTCATTACCTGGAAAACGAAAAAATCCCCTACAGAGGGAAGTAAAGAGAAAAAGAAGTCACCCACAAACACCAACAATGTCGCCGAATATACAGCACTCAAAGAAGGTATCTTGAACTACCTTAAACTCAAAGGCAACGGACCGCTTCAGGTCTGCGGGGACAGTAAACTGGTTATCAACCAGATGTCGGGAAAGTGGAAAATAAATAACAAAAATCTTGCAGAAATCCACAGTCAGGTAAATGAAATAATCAGGAAGAATGATCTCAAAGTCAAATATAAGTGGGTGCCAAGAAGCCAGAATGCAGATGCTGACAGGCTGGCAATGCCCGCAGGAAAACAGCAGGCAAAAGCCAGGGAAGTAAAACCTGCTGACAGAAAGGTAATAGCTGATACTAACACAGCCTCTGTCTCACCACGGCTCAGGGTAAAGATAAACGAGCTGAATACCACTCCATCGCCCGGATTCAAAGACTTTGCCAGCTTGAAGGTCGGAGGGCGGGATTCATTTTCCAGTAAAAGAATGGAAGAATTGGAAAAACTTGCAGGTAAGGATGCTACCAGGCTTGTTAAAAAAGAATTTTCCAGTGATCTAAAGAATCAGGCTTCAGCACTCAGATGGATGCTCAGGGGGCTGGCAGCGGACCTTGCTGTACGGAAAGTGAAAGTGGATGCTGAGATAAGTAAGAGACGCGAGAAGAAAATGAGAAAACGTTGATCTTTAACAAAACCACCTTGATTTTAGCAATTCTTAACCTTTTCAATCTACGCATCATTCTGCACAGCAGATATATGTAAGGAAGGACAAATTTCACTGGTGTAGGAGAGGACCAATGCATGACAGCCCAATGTTCTTTATCCAGAGAATTACCTGTTGAGGAGTATATCATTGAGGACGAGCCATATTATGTTCCGGTAGGTAATGAAGTAGAAATATTCACTGCCGCTTACAAGAACCTATTACCCGTAAACCTGAAAGGACCAACAGGGTCCGGCAAAACAAGGTTCATGGAGTATATGGCCTACAAATTGAAAAGGCCCTTAATAACCGTTGCTTGTCATGAGGACCTGACTGCAACCGATCTTGTGGGAAGATATCTTATTAAAGGAGAGTCGGTGGAGTGGAGCGACGGACCTCTCACAAAAGCTGTCAAGAACGGAGCCATATGTTATCTTGATGAAGTTGTGGAAGCCAGGAAGGATACCATCGTTGTCATACATCCGTTAACTGATGACAGGCGTATAATCCCTATTGATAAGCTGGGAGTTATCCTTCAGGCACCACCTGATTTCAGTCTTGCCATCTCATATAATCCGGGTTACCAGAGTGCTGTAAAGGACCTGAAACAGAGTACCAGGCAGAGGTTCGTAGCAATTGACTTCGACTATCCACCTCCCGAACTTGAAAGGAAGATCGTTGCCCATGAAAGCATGGTGAACGGAGAAATGGCAAAGGACCTGGTGAAAATCGGTCAGAGGATACGCAACTTCAGACACCACGGACTAGAGGAAGGTGTCAGTACGCGTCTTCTGATATATGCCGGCAAGCTCATACATGAAGGCATAGAACCCAGGGAAGCCTGCAGGATAGCAATGGCGCGGCCAATAACCGATAACTCTGACCTGCAGCAGAGCATCGACGAGATCATTAATGCAATCATGGAGTGAAAACATACCTTGTCAGAGGATACTTCAGAGCCTGCTGAGGAAGAATTATTCGAGCTCATAGAAAGTAGGTTATCCAAACTGGACAGAGATGATCTGGCTTCAGTGACTGAGCAGTTTGAAGGACTGCGGCACAATGAAGTGGAAGATATACTACAGGCCGGAGAGCCACTCAGTAAAAGTGGAAAAAGGATAATCCTTGCCTACCTCAGAACATCGCCTGTGGTCTATAGTTTTAGTACGGATGAAGATTTCAAAAGATGGCTGAAGCTCGCCTACCGGGCATCTTCGTTAAGTACTTCCTGTTGTGAGGGTTTTTTCGATTATTCAGTGCTTATTTTAAAAAAAGGAGGCATCGAGCTTCTGGAGAGATGGACAGACAAGGGTATGTCCTATACGGAAAAAAGCAAGTGGCTCTCAATTGCTTATTTCAAGTACACAGGCAATGTGGTGGTTGCAACCGATTTTGATACCTTTGAACAACTCATATCAGCAGGCAGTGCTTTTGCGGATTCGGACTTAAACGTTGCCGAGGAATATTTCAGAAACCTTCCACATCTGTATTCACTCTTATCCGCCGGTAATTTTCGTTCATGGTGCAGCATCATAGTAAGTATACTTGAAAAGAACTGGGTTACTGCCGTGGACATTATAGATTCAAGCGTTGAGGTACTGTTTCAGATCCCTCCCCGCAGAATCAGCACCTTTCTTGAAGCTCTGGATTCCTTTGTGGAACACGACAGGAAAACGGTTTTTGCATTTTTCAAGAACTCACCTCATGCAATGGAGGTACTTAATGATCATGAATATAAAGCATGGGTGAAAGAAGCGTGTAAGATAGCGAAAACTGATGAAGCAGCATCTGTTTCGTTCATGAACAGAAGTCCTGACATGCTTGGTTCCATCGATATAACCGAGCTGGAAGAATGGACCGATAAAGCTCTGAATTCGCTTGCCTCTGATAAATTGGCCCTTGAAGCTTTTATCTATGGCAGCTTCAAGGGACTGGAAAAGCATTATGGTATCCACAGCCATGGGGAAATAAAAGGCCGTGAGGAAAGGAGGCTTTTACTTGATACCGGTACAGATATTGCACACATCAACCCGGATTGTGTGGAAAGTTATTTTGAATATGCGCCAAAGGCGTTGAAAATCCTTACAAAGGACAAATTCTACGAATGGGTACGTATCGGAGAGGAAGTGTCAAAGGAAGGTCGCAACTTCGGAACAGCCTTTTACAGTAATTTCACCTTCGTTCTGAGAAAAAGCAGTTCAGCTTACCATAGAGAACTGCTCAGAACCGCCAATATGTTGCTCGATAAGGACAGAACACTTGCTGGTGTGTTCTTTGAGAACCTGCCCGAAGCGGCAGAGTATACCGGTCCCAAGGGAATCAGGAAATGGGCGGGTACAGGAATAAAGATATACGATCAGGATAAGGATCTGGCAATTGATTTCTTCTCCTACTCCGCTAAACTCCTGAAGGACCTGGATCTCAGCGAACTTGAAGAATGGGCTTTGAACGGTATCGGTATATTCGAGGAGAATCCTCCGCTTGGAAAGCCTTATTTTTCACTGAAATCAAAGAGCTCAAAGGAATTCATCGAGGATCTTACAGGATCTGCAGCTCTCAAAGAGTTTGCCGGAGTGCTCAGATACTATGCACTCGGGCTTTCCGGTGTCAGTTTTAACATACTTTCCAGAAGGACTCTTCAAATGGAAGCAGAACCCGAGGGTATAAATCCGGTGGTTGCAGGCAGAAGCATCTATCTTGCACCAAGGATCAGGAAATATACTGATTTTGAAGATAATTTCAAAATATACAAGCTGAGCATAATGCACGAAGTCGGCCATGTGCAGTTCAGCTCACACACAGCTACACTGGAAGATGCAGCAGGACTGATGGCCGATATTAGGAAAAAATATACTACCAGAAAGAAGGGAAGCTATCTTTCAGGACAGAAACCCGAAGGTATTGTTGATATTTCAGATATAATAGCCATGTTCCCGAACGAGGCACTTGCAGGTACCACTCTGGGGATACTGGAAGATGCAAGGGTCGAGTACAGGATCATGGAGAACTATAAGGGAGTACGTCAGGAGCTTGAACGAATCAGACAGCAGATGCTTCTGGAACGGCCTGTCCCGGAAGGGGGAAAACTTGAGGAATTCATGGAATCCCTGCTCTGGATCTCCACAGGTCATGAACCTGCATACAGTTTCAGCAAAGACACGGAGAGCCTTCTGGATCCTGCCAAGAATCTACTGCGGGAAATGATATTCAGGGAAGAATCCTCGATTCTCGACTCCCTTGATGCGACCTTCAGGATATACACCATGCTTGATGAGAAAATGGGACCCCTGAGTCAGACAGAATATGAAGTTATGAAGAACTTGGACTACCGTGGTGTGGGTATCGGTGCATACGGTAAGAAGGACCCCCTGTCATCTAGGTCACATGAGAATATCATCAAGAACTTCATTCCCGAGAGTGAGGTGGACCTGACAGCAGAGCAGGAAAGGCCAAAAGAGGAAAAGGTCCAGCGCCAGTCCACCTATGCTGCGGATAAGCACTGGAAGATACTTGGCAGCTACAGGTATGATGAATGGGATGCT
>Ga0182238_1000464_pt1 | contig 12176 bp, 14 predicted proteins | sample hydfrates6_PW_90_FD_132439 | JGI IMG/M metagenome (GOLD analysis project Ga0182238, IMG submission 132439) | Subsurface microbial communities from deep shales in Texas, USA - hydraulic fracturing test 6_PW_90 | ecosystem: Environmental > Aquatic > Deep subsurface > Shale gas/oil reservoir >... | reverse complement strand
GGATAATAAACAGCCCTTCGGAAGTGGAAATCAAATTCGGAAACCCCAAGGCCGCGGAATACCTGATCCGGGGCATGGCCCTGCAGGAAAACGAACTGGGAGTTCTTCTCTCCGGCGGAGTGCGCAATGCTGCGGAAAAAATCGGAAAAGGAAGCGAGGATTTCGCCCAGCACACCAAGGGCCTGGAAACCCCTGCCTGGGGGCCGCGGGGAATATTCGGCACCGGACTGGCCTTCATGACCGCGGACCGGGGCGGCTGCCATCAGCGCGGCCTGCCCGCGCCGATTGAGGTAGTGGGCGGCGAATACCTGGGTGAAAAAATAAATCCCCGGTCCACAACTGGTAAAGCGGCCATGGTCATACATATGCAGAACTATTCCGCGGGAACCGACGCCCTCATAAAATGCGACTTCGGGACCGCGGGCATATCCGAAGAAACCTATATACAGATGCTAAACGCAGCCACGGGCCGGGAACACGGTCCGGATTTTCTGCATCAGCTCGGGGCCAGGATCTGGAACTTGATCCGGTTATTTAACCTCCGGGAAGGACTGGACCCGGCCGAGGACCGCCTGCCCAAAAGATTCATGCAAGATCCCGTGCCCGAAGGACCGCAAAAAGGACAAGTCTATCGCCTGGAAGATACAAAAAAAATGCTTGAAGAGTATTATAAGCTCCGGGGATGGAACGATTGCGGACAACCTTTGCCCGAGACCCTCTCTGGACTGGACGTGGATGAAGAGTTCAGCATTTACCCGGATACAGGCCGAGCCGCGGAATAATGCCCGGCCCCCGGGCATTATAACCTCAAAGGGACGCATCTTTTAGCCATATATCAAAAACCAGGGCCTTGAATAAAACGTTTTTTCTTGACCCCGGCCTGGTTTATAGTTTGAATGCACTAACAACTTGGGCGAATCCCCGTATAACCGGCCGCCCGGTTAATACACAAATAATGCACCCGGATACGCCCGAACCAAAGACGTTTAACCCATTGCCCGGACACAGCTGATGAAGGATTCCAGTGAGATTCGCGTCCTGCTCGTGGACGACGAACAGACTTTGCTCAAGTTTTTGTCCAAACGCCTTCTGCGGGACGGATTTACCGTAAAGATAACCTTTTGCGGCGAGGAAGCCGTGCAGGCAGCTTCGGACAGAATCTACGACGTGGCCGTAGTGGACATAAACATGCCCGGCATAGACGGACTGGAAACCCTGAAAATGCTCACGGAAATCCAGCCGGACATGCAATGCGTCATTCTCACCGGCCTGCAAAATCCCGAGGATCTGCCCCAGGGAACGGAAAAAAACGCATACCGGCTCATGTTCAAGCCCGTGGACTTCGAATCCCTGACCCAGACCATCCGCGAGGCGCACAGGCACAAGCTAAAGCTGCAAAAAGAAAAAAATCCCCGGGAAGGCTCTCATGCCCAGGATACATCCAAGGACTCCCGGATAAAAAGAATCTTTTCCAAAATGCAGAAGCTTTACGGCATCCCTGATGAATAAAACCGAGTGCCCCCTGAGAGAAGACCAAGGTTTTCCCGAAATCTGTCTGACTCCGTCCCTGAAGCCGGTGTTTCTGGCCGGGCACAAGGATGACTCGCACATTTTGCTGTCCATTCTGGACGAACAGGGCAAAATAGAGCATCTGAGCCCGGCCTGGGAAAAACTTTTGGGCACCAGCCCGTCCGAGTTCTGCGGCACGTTTTTTTCCGGGCTGGCCGCAAATCCGGAGGACATCGCCGAGATGCTGAGCGCGGCGGATGCAAACGGAGTGGCCCAAAAGGAGACTGACCTACTGATCAAGGGAGAAAGCGTTGCCTTTTCCCACTACCTCATTCAGGCCACCGGCTGCGACAAGGACAGGCAGGGCTATCTGTGCATCACCGGTAAAAAATCCACCTGGGATGAATATGACGAGGATTTTGTCCGTATCGACAGGCTGGCGGAAATGGGTCGAATATCCGCGGCCATTGTGCATGAACTGAAAAATCCCCTGAGTGTCATAAGCCAGGCCGCGGGATGGGGGAAAACCGTGCTCCGGGACGCTTCCGGGCTTGATCAAAACGACCGGGAAGAGTTGACCAATGTGCTTCAGGAGGTGGAAAAGCAGACCCACCGCTCCTGGTCCATAATCCAGCAGATCCTGGATTTGGTCCGGGAAAGCAAACCGGATAAAAAGGAATTCTCCTTAAAAGAATTGCTAAACACCACCCTGGAATATCTTAGCAGCGAGATAAAGACTCCGGAAATCAGAGTTGTTCCCAGCTTCCCGGCAAACGAGATAACCATACGCTCGGATTATACCCTGCTGCAGCAGGTGCTTATGAACCTGCTCTCCAACGCCGTGCACGCCATAAAGGAAGCGAACCAGACAGACGGCCGAATTGATGTCGTTTTAGAAAATCTGCCCACAAAAATCCGTATCCAGATCATTGATAACGGCCCCGGGATTCCCGAGCACCAGCAGGATAAAATATTTGACCTCTTCTATACCACCAAGCCAAAAGGCAAGGGAACCGGCCTGGGCCTGGCCGTGAGCAACAGGGTGGCCAAGAGGCTTGGCGGGTCCATCCAGTTTGAGAGCACACCCGGACAGGGAACTGCTTTCTATCTGCTGCTGCCCAGGGATCCGGAAAGACAAACTTGAATCCCGCCCGAATATTGAATATTATCGCATAAAACGATGTTAAAGGAATAAAAATGCCTGTTTTTGCTCAAGCATCCAAACAGCCGGACACCCATGGGGCAAGGACTTCAATCCGCGTCACCCGGCGCATCACCTCCTTCGTCCTGACCTTTTGCCTTATGTTTGTCCTGTGGATAATATTCTCCGGTGTATTTGAGCCCTTTTTCCTGGGAATGGGAGTTCTCTCCAGCCTTCTGGTGTCTGCAATGTATCACCACTTCCTGTTTCCCTATCCGCGACTCAATTATCTGAAATTTGTCCTGGTATTCACCGCCTATGTATTCTGGCTTTTATGGGAGGTGTTCAAGGCCAACCTGCACCTGATGAAAATAATTTTCCATCCGCGGATGATGGATATTATCGACCCCCAGGTGGTTACCTTCCGCACTCCCCTGCGCAACACGCTTTCCCTGACCACCATGGCCAACTCCATAACTCTTACTCCGGGAACAGTGACCATTTCAGTGGATTCCGATGGGCTTTTCCGGGTACATGCTATTGATAAAACTTCGGCCCAGGGACTTAAGGGGGAAATGGATAAAAAAATAAAAAAGATTTTCGGGGAATAAGCAAATGGATATGTTCCTGCTCTTCACGGCTATTTTTTTATGCTTATTGATGCTTGTTTCCCTGTACCGGGCCGTTGCCGGACCGACCGTTCTGGACCGCCTCATAGGAAGCAATGCCATAGGAACCAAAACGGTTGTCCTTCTCCTGGTCATCGGCTTTTTATACGGCCGGGTGGAGATGTTCGTGGACATTGCCCTGGCCTACGCCCTTCTCAATTTCATCACCGTTCTGGCCGCATCCAAGTATTTCTACAAGAAAAGAGGACTTCGGGAATAAAGGAAGGATAATATATGCTGGAGATTGGTCTAAACACTTTGATCATTGTCCTTTTATGTTGCGGGCTCGCACTTTTTGCAGGGGGTAGCGTAGGAATTTTGCGCATGCCGGATTTCTACACCCGCGTTCATCCCTCGGGCAAACTGGACACCCTGGGCACCCTGTGCATGGTTTTGGGGCTGGCGATTTACAATTTGGACTTAGCCCACCTCAATTTAGGTAATATTTTAATAAGTTTAAAGATGATGCTCATAATTGTTTTCATGTTCTATGCATCCCCCACGGCAACGCACGCCATTGTGGACGCCGGAATTCACGCCGGAATGCGTCCCTGGCAAAAAGGGGACCAAAGGAGGCGATAATGCATTGGCCGATTGACCTGATTATTCTATCTCTGGTTATTATCTGTGCAATAGCCGCGATCTCTGTGCGCGACTTGCTGGGCACCGCGATTTTGTTCGGGGCCTACAGCTTTATGCTCTGTCTTTTATGGGCGAACATGGGAGCGGTGGACGTGGCCTTTACCGAAGCCTCGGTGGGTGCCGGTGTGAGCTCAGTGTTAGTCATAGGCGCGGTATTCAGGACCACCAGGAGGACAAAAGATTGAAATATTTGGGTCTGGTTATTGTAATCATCTGCGGAGCCCTTTTGCTGTATGCCACCCAGGACTTTCCGGCCTGGGGCGATCCGTCCGCTCCGGTGCACACCCACTTGTCCCCGCATTTCATCACCAAGGGCCTGGAGGAAACCGGGGCGCCCAACCTGGTCACCGCTGTTCTGGCCGATTACCGCAGTTACGACACCATGTTCGAGACTGTGGTCGTATTCTGCGGGGGGATAGCCTGTATCCTCTTGCTGCGGACATTCGTGCAGCGCACGCGGGGGAGGGAATACCGGCATATACCCACAGGAGTGGTCCTGCATATACAGAACCCGGAAAAAAAATTGAAAGACACCCGGGAATTCGAACTGATCGACAATATGTGGGTGCCTCAGGATCTTATAATTAGAACAGTGACCCGACTATTGATCCCGTTTATCCAGATATTCGCCCTTTATGTCGTGGCCCACGGGGATTTCAGCCCGGGCGGCGGATTCCAGGGCGGGGTCATTTTCGGGGCCAGCCTTATCCTGATGGCCATTTCCTTTGACCTGCGTACAGCCCTGAACAGCATTTCGGAAAGAATGCTCGGCCTTCTCTGCGCCCTGGGAGTAGTCATCTATTCCGGAATCGGGCTGACCTGCATTTTTCTCGGCGGCAATTTCCTGGACTACAGCCGGCTAACCGCAATTCTGCCGGTTGATCCCGGTCATATCCGGGCCCTGGGTATGCTCGGCGTGGAAATCGGTGTCGGATTCACGGTTATGGCGGTCATGGTTATCATCTATAACAATATCGCCTCCGCCGGGCGCTATAAACAGGGCCTATAACCGTTTCTATATTTTCCGATCGTTTTTGCCGGCTTGGAGCCTGATCCCGGGCCGGCAAACGCGATACGGACTATTTTTCCCGAATCCAAACCAAACATACAAGCGGGAAACCCATGCCTGACTTAATGCTGGAAATAATAAATAAGTACAACTACTGGCTGTATATAATCCTGATGATGATCGGGCTCTACGCCATGATCGCCAAGAACAACCTGATCAAGAAACTGGTGGGCATGAATATCTTCCAGACCGCGATCATTCTATTTTTCATATCCATGGGATACAAGGAAAACGCAACCATCCCCATAATCATGGGCGGTCACGGAGATACGGCACACAAGACCATTGAAGCCTCGCAGTACATAAACCCCTTGCCGCACGTGCTCATGCTCACGGCCATAGTTGTTACCGTGGCCACCCTGGGAGTGGCCCTGGCCCTGATAATAAAGATCTATCAACGGTATGAGACCCTGGAAGAAGATGAATTGAGGATGCGGGTTAAACAAAAATGACTGAACACTATCCGGCATTTATAATTCTTTTCCCTCTGCTGGCCGCCTTTATCAATTCCGGTTTTACCTGGTTGGATAAACGGCTCTGCTGTCCGGTAACCGTCCTCGGTCTAGGAGGAAGTCTCTACTTTGGACTAGAGGTATTGTTCCAGGTCCTGAAATCCGGGCCGATTGTGTACCACCTCGCCGGGTGGCCCCCGCCCATGGGCATTGAGCTGAGGATAGACAACCTAAGCGCCCTTGTTTTGCTTATCATCCCGGTCATAGCCTTGATAAACATCATGGCCAGCCGCAAATCCATCCATGATGAACTGACCTTCAAGCGCGGTCCGTTTTATACCATCTATTTATTGTTTGCGGCCGGACTTCTGGGCGTGGTGGCCACTGCCGACCTTTTTAACCTGTATGTACTTCTGGAAATCACCTCACTTGCCTCCTATGCCCTCCTGGCCATGGGCAATCCGGACCGGGCCCCCCTGGCCAGCCTGAACTATGTATTTCTGGGAGTAATCGGGGCCAGTTTCTACCTGTTGGGAGTGGGCTATCTGTACATAATGACCGGGTCTTTGAACATGGCCGACGTACACTCCATTCTCCCGGGCATCTCCGGTTCATCCGCGGTCATGGTCGCCTTTGTATTCTGCCTGGTCGGGATATGGATAAAAATGGGTCTTTTCCCCCTGCACACCTGGCTGCCCAACGTGTATACCTATGCCCCTACTTCCTCCAGCCGCCTTATTGCTCCGCTTATGACCAAAGTCATGGTCTATGTCATGATCCGGCTCATGTTTTCGGTTTTCGGTCTGGACTATATCTTTGAACAACTAACCCTGCAAAAATGGGTGGTAATCCTTTCCAGTGCGGCCATTATCGCCGGAGCCGTTATGGCCCTGGCCCAAAAGGACCTTATGAAAATGGCCGCCTATATAATCGTCTGTGAAATAGGCTATATGGTAGGCGGTATCTGGCTGGGGAACACCCAGGGAATGGCCGGGGCTGTACTGCATATCGTCAACGACGCGATCATGACCTTTGCTTTGTTTCTGGTTTTGGGGAACATTATCTATGTACGCAAAAAAACCGAGCTCAATAGCCTGGACGGTATATTTACCTCCATGCCCTGGACCATGGCCGGACTCGTTCTGGCCGGGGCAAGCATAATCGGCATTCCCCCGACATGCGGATTCTTCAGTAAATGGTACCTGCTTTTGGGAGGGATAGAAGCGGGAGCTTCCCTGTTTGTCTTCTCCCTGATCCTGAGCAGCCTTATATCCGCCATTCTTGTCTTCCGCATAGTGGAAGCGGGATTCTTTCCTTCCGGGGACAATCATGCTCAGGACCATGACGCCAAGGAAGCGGTCTTGAACGAGGCCCCGGTTTCCATGCTCATTCCTCTGGGGCTGACCAGCGCGGGGATTATCGCCATCGGCCTGTGGTCCGGATATATTGTCCAATATATAATCCTTCCCTTTATACAACAAGGTGTCAGTTAATAATGGATCCCATAGTTTCCTTTCGCCCTCTGCTTGCGGTTCTGGTCTCCATTCTGGTCATTCCGATTCTGATCTCCAGCGGGAAACGGCCCAATGCCCGGGAAGCCTGGACCTTTGTGGCCGGATTCATAAAGTTCGGTTTGATTGTCTCCATGCTTCCGGCCGTGCTTCAGGGGCAGGAGTACCTTTTCACCCTGAGCACCCCGTTTCCCAATGTCCCTGTTCAGCTCCGGGTGGATGCCCTGGGCATGCTCTTCGCCCTGGTGGCCTCTTTTCTGTGGATATTTACCACCCTGTATTCCATAGGCTATATGCGCGGACTCAAGGAACACGGGCAGACGAGATTCTTTGTCTTTTTCGCCCTGGCCCTGTCCAGCACCATTGGAGTGGCCTTCTCCGCCAACCTGTTTACCCTGTATCTGTTTTACGAACTTTTGTCCCTGGCCACCTATCCCCTGGTCACGCATCACCAGGACAAGAAATCCAAAATATCCGGACGCAGATACCTGACCTTTATCCTGGGCACCTCGGTCGGCCTTGTCCTTCCGGCCATGCTAATATGTTACCATTACGCCGGGACCCTGGATTTCACCGCCGCCGGGATAATGGCCGGACAAGCCCCGACACCGGTCTTGATCGCCCTGTTTTTCGTCTTCATATTCGGCTTTGCCAAGGCGGGGATAATGCCCTTTCATTCCTGGCTGCCCGCGGCCATGGTCGCGCCCACTCCGGTAAGCGCCCTCTTGCACGCCGTGGCCGTGGTCAAGGTCGGGGTTTTCAGCATTGTCCGCATAACCACCGGCATTTTCGGGGTCGATCTGCTCTCCGATCTGCATATCGGACCCGCACTGGCCACCATTGCCTCAATCACCATAATCACGGGCTCGCTTATAGCCCTTTCCCAGGACGAACTTAAAAGAAGGCTGGCCTTTTCCACAATAAGCCAACTTTCATACATAGTTTTGGGAGTGGCCCTGCTTTCCCCGCATGGAATGCTGGGAGGGATCATCCACATTGCCATGCACGCCTTCGGGAAAATAACCCTTTTCTTCTGCGCCGGGGCGATAATGGTGGCCTCGGGCAAAAAATACATAAGCCAGATGTCCGGCTTGGGCCGGATCATGCCCGTTACCTTTTTCGCCTTTTTCATAGGATCATTGAGTGTTATCGGACTGCCTCCCACCGGAGGTTTTTTCAGCAAGTGGAACCTTCTTTTGGGTGCGGTGGAATCGGATCAACTGGTATTCATGGTTGTTCTATTGGGCAGCTCGTTTCTTAACGCCATTTACTTTCTGCCCATTGTCTTTCGGGGCTTTTTCAAACCGTCTCCGGAGGGGGGGGAAGATACCGCGATCAAAGAAGCTCCCCTTTGCTGCGTTATCCCCCTGGTATTTACGGCCGGCATTTCCATAATACTTTTTTTCTACCCGGATATATTCTTGAACCTGACTAATCTGGCCCTCGGCCGATAGGTACTGCGACATGAGCCACAAAAAATCGAATAAAGACATTCAGAAAGGTTGGCTGGAAAAGCCGCGCACCCTGCGCATGCTTTGGATCCTTCTATATGCCACATGCGCCCTGACCGTAATCCTGGAACTTTTTATCTCCAGAAAGCCGCATTTCGGATTCGACGGTTTTTTCGGCTTCTATGCCCTGCTGGGGTTTATTTCCTGCGCTCTTCTCATCCTCATAGCCAAATTCGGCGGGATCTTTTTGAAACGCAAAGAAAACTATTACCAAGAGGACTAAAAAAACAATGTCTTGTTTTCCGCCTGCGTGGTTGCTTCTGTTGGGTGCACTACTGGTTCCCTATTTCACCGGGAAATACCGGAGTTGGTACGTTATTGCCCTGACCGGACTGACCCTGTATACCGTGACCGCCCTGGAGCCGGGTACATTCTGGCATGTAAACTTTTTCGGCCATGATCTGACCCTACTTCGGGTGGACAAGCTAAGCAGGCTGTTCGGGATTATATTTTCCCTCTATGCCCTGGTTACCTCGGTGTATTCCTATTACATGCGCGACGGCAATCAACATATGTCCGCCCTTTTCTATATCGGAAGCGCCTTGGGCGTTGTCTTCTCCGGGGACCTTATCAGCCTGTATTTCTACTGGGAAATCATGGCCGTGGCCTCGGTCATGCTCATCCTGGCCCGGAAAAACCGGGCTTCGTATGCCGCCGGATGCCGTTATGTCCTGGTCCATATCCTCGGAGGTCTGTGCCTTTTGGCCGGGATCCTCATGCACATAAACGCCACCGGGAGCGTCGAGTTTTCCGCCTTCACCGCCCAAAATACCGCCAACTATCTCATGCTGGTGGGAATTCTGGTCAATGCCGCGGCCCCGCCCCTTTCGGCCTGGCTTCCGGACGCATATCCGGAATCCACGGTCACCGGAAGCGTGGTCTTGAGCGCCTTTACCACCAAAACCGCCGTGTACACCCTGATAAGGGGCTTTCCCGGATGGGAAATACTTATCGTGGTCGGGTGTGTAATGGCCCTGTACGGCATCTTTTATGCCCTCTTGGAAAACGACATGCGCCGGATACTCGCCTACTCCATAATCAACCAGGTCGGCTTCATGGTCACCGGAGTGGGCATTGGCACGGCCATGGCCCTTAACGGGGCGGCGGCCCACGCCTTCGCCCATATCATTTACAAGGGACTTTTGTTCATGTCCGCGGGAGCGGTCCTGTACATGACCGGGCGCAGCAAATGCACCGATCTGGGGGGCCTCTATAAAACCATGCCCTGGACCATGCTTTTGGGTACGGTGGGAGCCCTGGCAATATCCGCATTCCCCCTAACCAGCGGCTTCACCACCAAATCCCTCATAATCGAGGGGGCGGTTCACGAACATCTCCTTTGGGCCTGGATGGTTTTGGAGATTGCCTCCGCAGGCGTATTCCTGCACGCTGGCATAAAATTTCCCTATTTCGTGTTTTTTGCCAAGGACAAGGGGCTGCGTCCCGGCGAAACCAACTGGACCATGCTCATTGCCATGGGAGTTCTGGCCTTTTTCTGCATTTTTCTCGGAGTGTATCCGGATCCTCTGTATGCGCTGCTCCCCTATTCCATGGAGGCGTATCATGCTTATACCCCGTCCCATCTGGTGACCCAGCTGCAACTGCTCATGTTCTCCGCCCTTGTCTTCTTTCTCTTCCTTCCCCTGCTCAAACGCACCGAAACCATCTCCCTGGATACAGACTGGTTTTACCGCAAGGGAGGAAAGCTGGCCTACATCTTTTTGGACAAGGCGGGCAACAGCCTGAATTACATATGCGAAAAATGCCTTATGGGCGTCGTCCGCACCGCGGCCGGATTTTTCGCCGACGCCCCGGCCAGGATCGCCTTGTTTGTAATGGTCAATATATGGCTTATCGCCGGGTTCCGGGGGCGACATCTGGAACTAAAAAAGAAAAAGCTGTATTCGGATGTACTGCAGGGAGCCCTGCCCGTGGGACTGGGCGCGGCCGTGTCCACTGCCTTTATTGTTCTGGTCTTTCTTATCAGCTAGATTAAGAGACAACGGACATAACCGCGGTTCAGTATAATCTTGAAAATCAACAATGGAACAATTCCAATAAATTTCCGGAGGGAAACAGGTAATGGTGGACAAGCGTGAATTGCGCAGAATATCGGTCATTAGCGATTTACCGGAGCACATGCTGGAACTTCTGGGAAAAGTGGGAGAGCTGAAGATATTCAGCGACGGGACCACCCTCTTCAATCAGGGGGAGGTGCTGGATCATTGCTATATGATTTTAAGCGGGACTGTCCTTCTGGAAGCGCACCCGGCAAAGGACATAATCATAACCTTGGACAATTTGGAACCTGGGACCTGTTTTGCCCTCTCCAGCCTTATCCCCGGGAGTGTTAGCCAAAACAGCGCCATCTGCGCGGAAAGCTGCGAACTGCTCACCCTGCCCGCGCAAGAGCTGCACGAACTCTTCAGCGAGAACAACGAGCTGGGATATCTCTTTATGTATCGCATTATGCGGATATTCAAGGAACGCATGGATCACAGGACCCAACTCTTCCTGCGCGCCCTGGAAAACCATCCGGAGTTGCAGGAATTATTCTCTGAATAAAAATTCTTCAGAAAAACAAAAAAAGGCAGCAGGTCAATTTTTTTCTTTTGACCCACTGCCTTTTTTAATAAATTTTGCAGGGAAAACCCGAAGTTTTTATCCTTGGTGCCCCCGCCAGGACTCGAACCTGGGCTAACCGGGATTAGGAATCCCGTGCTCTATCCGCCTGAGCTACGGGGGCGCAAACAGGATTTGTTATTTTCCTTTTCCCCCGGTGTCAAGAAGCAAATTCTGGACTCAGCGGCTGCAAAGCCCGCGCCCACTCTTGATCTTTTTTGCTTATGCGCTCATTGCTCCTGTTTCAAACAGACGCTGACAATTTATGCAGTATTTGGCGTCAGGAAGGACCCGTAATCTGCGGACGTCTATCTCTTCACCGCACAATTCGCAAATCCGGTAAGAAAGACTATTTCTCCAAAGATCTGCGGCAAAAATCCATTATCAGTCTCTTGGATTTAAGCGCTCCGGCCTTGGGATCCCTGGAAAGAAGCTGGGCCCGCAGATAGCCGTGCAGCAAAAAGGAAAGGACCCGGGCCGTATCCCGGACATCCAGGTCGACGAACTGTCCGCTCTCGACCCCGTCCTGAACAGCCTTTTCCAGAGTGGAGCGGATCATTTTGTGCTGCTCGGAAACCAGGGCCTTGCACGGGATATCCTTGTCTTCCAGAAGAAAGGGACACACCCGGGTCAAAACCTGGGCTTCCTGGGGATATTTGCGGATAAAATCCGCGTAAAACTTAAACACGCCCTCGATCATGGCCAAAGGTTCACTCGGCTTGTCCAGATACTCGCCCAGCATCTCCGTGTACAAATCATAAATCCGATGCATGATCTTGACCAAAAGATCGTGTTTGGATTCAAAATGGCGGTAGAGATTGCCCTCGGACAAACCGGCTTCAACAGCGATCTGCGCAGTGGTCGCTCCGCGGTATCCGTGCCGGATGAACACGGCCTGAGCGGCATGGACATAGTTTTCCCTTACTTTTTTGTTCTTTTCCTTGCGCTTCCCCATTTGTACCCCCTCTTTTTACAAATGATTTTTCAATACTTTTTTATACATATTTACAAACAATGTCATCGATTTCCACAAAAAAGTGCATTTATATTC
>Ga0182238_1000463_pt1 | contig 12188 bp, 8 predicted proteins | sample hydfrates6_PW_90_FD_132439 | JGI IMG/M metagenome (GOLD analysis project Ga0182238, IMG submission 132439) | Subsurface microbial communities from deep shales in Texas, USA - hydraulic fracturing test 6_PW_90 | ecosystem: Environmental > Aquatic > Deep subsurface > Shale gas/oil reservoir >... | reverse complement strand
CAGTTAAGGGGTATGCGAAGCATGAACAGGAGACCTTAACTAAGGTAATGGAAGCTAGAAATCAATTTATGTCAGCTAAAACACCAGAAGATACTATGAACTCAGCCAGTCAAATGAAAGGGATTATGGGAAGACTTTTTGCTGTAGCAGAGGAGTATCCAGAATTAAAGGCTAATCAAAATTATTTAAATTTACAGGAGCAATTAGGAGAAATTGAAAACAAAATTACTATGTATAGACAATTTTATAATGATACAGTAATGCTTTATAACCGACTTATAATTACCTTTCCTAAGAATATATTTGCAAGTATTTTGGGATTTGAAGAATTACCTTATTTTCAAATAGATGATGGGGAGCGTAGTGCACCTAAGGTTAATTTCAATTAAGATTTAAGAAGGGAGGAAATTATGAAGTCTGATGATTTTAAGGACCCTCAAGAAAAGAAAAAAAAGGAATTTGATCCCTTTAAGCAAGATACAAGTTCAAAATCTACTGCCTATAATGAACATACAAAGAAGGCAGGTAGAAAGGTAGGTATGATATCAATAGCATCTATACTGATTATTTCCATATTATTTTCAGTTTTAATAATTACTAAGCTAAAGGATAGCCCCGATGACCTAAAAGAGAATGTAGAGGCTGATAAATTAGAGAATGATAATGTAGAGATAAATAAAGATATAGAAGTAGATACAAATCCTATTGAAAAGAAAGAAACTACTATTACAGGTGTTAAAGGAAAATTATATCCAGGAAGAACTATTGATATTATAGGAGAGGGATTCAGCCACTATGATCCAGATATAAGCAGTGTAACTATTGATGGAAATAAAATACCCATTATGACATGGGGCGATAGTATAATTTCAGTTGTTTTACCTTCAGATATTACAAAGGGAGAAAAGGAAATAACTATTATGAATCCTCCCTTCTTTGAGAAAAAGACTACTAATGCAGCTGTTTTAGACCATCCTAAAAAAGAGCTTGTAAGGGGCAATCTTTTGCCTGAAGAAGAAACCATTATAGAAGGGGATAGCGTTAAAATTGTCGTTCCATCAGGTAGCATAAAGGAGGAAACTGAGCTTATAATCTATAGATATGAAAGTACCCCCTTAGAGGAAAGTGAGATATATACAGTTGTAGAAGAATATGAAATTGCAAATAAAGAAGGTAATCATGTCTTTTTTGATAGACCAGTATTTTTTGGAATAGATGTAAAGGACAGTGAGGACGCAAAGGATACTATAATACAGTACTTTGATGAAGCAATGGGAGTTTGGGTAGAGGCAGAAACTGCCTATAATCCAGATGATAATAAGCTATACGTTAAGACTAAACATTTTAGTCCATGGCGTAAACTTAAAAATCGTTTAAAGAAAAAAATATCAGAGGGTATTGATAATACTATTGAGACTGGAAAATCAATAGTAAAATACCCCTATAAAATAGGGAAATCTGCAGTAGAAAAGGTAGTGGAATTAAGTGAAGAAGGATATATTATTGCAAAGGATAATCTAGTAGAGAACTTTATTGGTGTAAGTGGAGAAAATGTTATCGTATTTTATAGGGAGTCCGATGCTAAGAAAGACTCTACCATACCAGATACGGCCAAAAAGGCAGCGGCAGCCTATGATATATCCTATAGGGCCTATGCAGAATTATTTGGTATGGAAAATATGCCTAATGCACCAAGACTTGTTAGAAAGGATGGAGACTTCTTTGACAACTTTTTAAATCCGTCCTATCCAGGCCCTACATCGAAGGTTGTACCGGCAGAAATAGAAAAGAATCCAATTAAAGTTTATATTGATCCAAATTATAATCAAAAGGGAGCAAACTATAGTATATTAAGTGGTAATATTTCAATGCCTAGTAAATATCCTGATAATGACCTATCATTGACCTGTGCTCATGAACTATTCCATGCTGTTCAGCACCATCAATATGGCCTTAAGATGCTATATATGGCCAATGGATATAAAGATACAGCTAGATCAATGCTAGGATCTGACAAAGAAGTAAGTAAATATTTAGCCAATAATAAATGGTTCTTTGAGGCTACAGCAGAATTCGCAGGAAGGTTTATTGGTACTAATATTGGTATTGGCGTGATCCATAGTGGGACTGAAGCATCATCTCCCTATTATGCCTTTTCAGGCACTCAAAATGGTCAAGAGTATGGAATGGCAGCTTTTATTGATTATATAGCTACTAATAAAAATGAAGATATTACTAATAGAGGCATTCAATTTAGAAATTTATGGAACTATGTTCTAAATAATTATTCTGGGACTTCTAGTGTAAATAATACCATTGATAAATATATAAAAGAGAATATGAATACTTCTGCGGTAAGTCTTTATGGAGAATTCTGGAGGGACGTTGTAACCCAGGCATCAATGCCAGCAATTCCCTTAAGGAGTGATAAAGTAGGATCCTCAGCATTAGTAGGTATTCAAGACTTTGTAAATTTAAAAAGAAGTAGAAGAATGCATATTAAAAATAATGGCTATGGAATCTTTAGAATACCTATAAATGATAAAACCATGCCTGAAGATGAAACTGCAATAAGTCGCTCTATCTGGCTAGAGCTTTCAGATAAAAACATCCTTGGAAGTGTCTACAGATTACAGGGCTTAGATAAGGATGATAGAGTAGACAGAGGAATAAAGCCCATAGGATATGTCAATGGAAATGATAGGGTATTAAAGGAGGCATTAGTTCCCTATAAGAATAAGGATTCCTTTGCACTTATTACACAGTTTAAGGGCAGAAGTTTTAAAGAAATAAAGCTAGAATGCAAAGTTACATCCCTAACATGGGATAATCAGCAGGAGATTGAAAAGAAAGCAAAAAATACAACTTTAGATTTTAAGGATAAGTTAAAGTTTACTCCTGTTTTGCCAAAGCAAAAATCCTATGATGAGCCCTTTAGAGCAGTTGTAATTTTAAATAATGATAAGGATTTTACAAGGGAAATAGATAGAGTAGAAAATGGTAAAACCTTTGAAGTAGATCCGCCCATGTATAAGGATTCAAATTTACCACCTGATGATGTAAAGGCTAAGGTCCAAATTTTTCAAGGTGATAAGTTGATACATGAATATATATCTAAGGAAAAGGAAGAGGATGAGATTATTGATCTAGAGATTGATTTAACAAGTGGTGACCTTGAAACTGGTAGCAAAGCAGTATTTACAGCTAATGGTATACCTTCCGATATAAATATCACTAAAATACTATGGAGGGCAGATACAAAGCCCAAAAAATTATTTAAAAAAGAAATGGAAACAAAGAGTAATAAATTAAAGGTTAAATTTAGAGAAGCCATGACCTTAAACTTATCTGTAAATGTTTTCGGAAAAGTTGATGGTAAAGAAACCTTGATTGGAATGGGGAATGAAAGCTATTCCATAGAAGAAAAGAAGTCAAAGGGAGGTAATAAATTATCTGCCATTGCAGGGGAGTGGATAAAAATAGGGTATTATGGAAGAAAATCCATAGGTGGACCAAAGGAATTTATTCCATATAATGATCAAATGATGAGAATTGGAAGAAGCCTTTATTTTGATGGAAGTGGAAATATGGTTTATACCCATGCAGTAGAAAGAAAATATAATAGTCAGACCGGTGAATATGGAGAGATTACTAAGGCCTATGAATATGAAGGAAAGTATTTCTATGATGAAGAGAGTGAATATTATAAAGCAGAGGTTGATAATCGTATTCTATATGAGAGATTCCTCCATGAGGTAGGTGGCTTTGTTATAAATATTACAGAGCATGAAGGTCAGAGGGCCTTAGAAGTTACTGGTCGTAATTCTAGCGGAGCTATTTATATTAAAAAACAGTAAATCAATTCCTTTAATTATTAAAGATGATATAAGTTAGATATTATTTTATGAAAGGAGTAAAAAAATGAAAAAGATAGCTACTATTATATTAATTTTGTCCTTGTTTTTAATGGTAGGATGTGGAAAAGAAGCATCAAGCAGTGGAGGAGATTTTATAGGTAAATATTCAGGAGAGGCAGGGAGTCTAGAATTCCTTCCTGAAAATAAGCTAAAGGTAGAGTTTAATAAAGATAATGTTTGGATGGTTTCTTCCTCTAGCAATAACAATAAGATTTTAAAGTATGTATTTGTAACTAAAAAAAATAAGGTAGTATCCTATGATAAAGCAGAATATATTAATATTTCCAATGAAGATAAAATGATTATTTCTAATCCATGTAAAATAGAAAAGGATAAGGTTATATTGTATCCATCTAGTATTAATGAGAGGGTATTTACTAGAGTAGACCAATAAAGGATGTATAGACTTTAATTTAGCAGGTGAAAAAATGAATAAAAGCAGTAGTAAAAATGAAAAATTACAGTGGGAACTGAAGGTTTCTATATTTAAAAACCCCCTTATTTTAAAACAGTTAGGGCTAGTAATTGGTATCCCCTTTGGCATACTAATAATGACACTGATATTAATGTCAGATGGAGACAGATATCTATACTATGCATTGACCTATATAGGAGCTATTTTTCTCCTTAGCTATATTTTTATAATGATTATATGGGGAGGAAAATATGATGTGGGGTTTGTAATAGACGATATTGGAGTACGATGCTATACTCAAAAAAGCCAGGCAAAAAAGAATAGGATTATAAATACTCTAGCTGTAATTCTAGGGATACTTACAAAAAGGTTTGTAGTCTCAGGTGCTGGAATGATGGCTCAGTCTAGGCAGGATGTAATTATAAAATGGAAAAATATCAGAAAGATAAAGTACAATCAAGGTAAAAATTTAATAATAATAAAGGGTGGATTTGCAGAAAATATTGCTGTATTTTGCACAAGGGAGAACTACAAGGAGGTACAGTCATTTATTAAAGCCAAAGAGAATTAAGGATTTTAAAGAACTGCTACTATATTGTAGCAGCTCTTTTTTTGACTCTTTGTCAATAGTTGGAGTGGAATAGGCACTTTGTATTTTTTTTTGATATATAAAAAATATTCTGAAAAATCCTACAAAGGATATTAAATCTGTTATAAAATAGTAATTAGATAGAGTGATAAATATAAAAGACAAGGGGGCAGAAAATGAATAGAAAAGTATTGGTTTTTTCCTGTATATTAATTTTTATGTCATTTACTATGGCAGTAGTTTCAATTGCTCAAGTTGGAGATGCTACATATTATATAGAGGAAATGAAAAAAATAAAGGATCGAAATGGTGGACAGTTTGGTACTAGGGATAATGATGGAGGCTTAGAAAAGGTCTATGAATATGAAGAAGTCATAAGTATTTTAGAAGCAAAGACAGCCCAAGGCATATCCCAGGAAGAAGCCCAAAACTTAGTAAAGAAATACTATTCCTTTACAGATTCCGAGTTTAATAATTTATTAGTGATGTGGGCCTCTTCATTGACAGGTAATAGTGGAGGAGAAAATACTATCCAAGGTGATATGAGTAAAATACAAGAATATGAATTTGAACAAAATTTTGGCCCCATAGAACAATATGATGATAATAGTGACGGCGAAGTATCAGCTGCCGAATTTTGGAGCGATGGAACTAGTTTTTCTGATGATAGTATAGAGGAAGATGGTTTTGGAGGATCAACAACATCGGTATTAATTTTTTCCCTAATAGCAGGACTAGGAGTATTTCTTACACAAAATATAAATGGTGCCTTAGCTGGATTAAGTAGTGAGGGTAGTGGAAGTAATGGCAATAATAATGAAGATGATACTAAGGAAAATAAATTTGATGATAAAGTAGAAAGGGATAGTAATCTTATACTAGAATCAGATATAGAAGATTCCCAAATTATTGCGGGTGATTCAGAGAAAGCAGCTATATTATTTGCAAGGGTTTATGACCAGCCCGATGAATTAGGAAATATAGATGTAGGGGCTGCAAAAAATGCAATGAGAAATATAGATGTATATCCCCAAGGTAAGGCTAAGGAATATATATACATAGAAAAGGAGAAAGAGCAGTACTGGGATGGGTGGAGAAGATTTTATATTTACTTCACATATTCTAAGGACTCTAAATTCTATAAAGGAGATAGAGGTCTTAGTTTTCCCTTGAGAATACCCCTTGCAGTATACGCAGAGGGATTAACCAATCCCATAGATAAGATAGAATACATAACAATAGAAAAGCCTGAGCCTAAATTAATAATTGAACCAAGGTCTATTATTATGGCCCATGATAGCATTAAGCACAGACCAATAGATATTAGAGTCAGCACCTTTGAAGAAGGTAATTGGGAGTTTGTGGCAGAGATAGAAGACTCATTGGAAATTGGAATAAATGATATTAGATTAAGAAATGTAGGAGATAAGGAAAGTAGGTTATTTATTAAATCTGAGAAACTAGAAAGTGGCATAGGTAGTGGAATTACAAACAATGTAATAATAAAAGCAAAAAATTTAAAGACGGGAAGTATAGCTGCTGGAATGATTACTGTATCGGTGGTCAATGAAGGTTTATCAGTAGTTTCTGAGCGACCTTTACATATATATGCAGATTCAGATACTGAAACAGAGCTTAAAATAACTGCTGCTACAGTCATCCACGGGAAAACAGTGACGGATTATACATTATTAGAAAATATTGTATTTGATGATGAAATAAAGGCAAATACTAAATTATCATTAAACGCCATAGAAACTGCTGGACTTCAGTTTGAAAAAGTAGGATGGGAGAATATAAGTAGATTTGGAGAAGAAAAAATCAGTGCATATATATATAAAGTAAAAACTAAAAATGTAGTTCCAGGCAATGGTGAAAGTTATCATGGATATTTAAATATTCAATCTACAAAGGGAGAAAAAACCTATTTTGTAACAATACCTATAGTTTTAGATACTGCAAGTATACCACCAAAGAGTAAGGTGTGGAAAGAAGAGCTAGATAGATGTAGAAAAGTCGCATACCTACTTCCTAAGGCTCATCAACAAAGAATCCTAGACTTAGTTAATTCCAAGGCAGCTAATTTACTGGGATATGAAGGCTTATATGAGCTTAGACATAGGATTTGGAGAATTGGAGAGATCCTTTGGGAAGCAGAGGGACTTTCAGGATATGAAGATGTGGAAAAATGGTCTGGATATATTGAAAACACCTTAAAATGGACCCAGTGGATGGGACGAATGGCAGCAGACTTAGCTGGAACTCTACTCACAGGTGGAAATCCATTTATGGGTATTATAACTGGAGAAATACATGATGTGATACTTTCTTCCCTTGTTGCCTATAGAAATGGAGAGAGTCTAGAAGAGTGGTTTAATGGCCATTTTGTAGGGGATATAAAGGATATTTTAGAGGAAATAGGTGCAGAGGCCCTTGACCCAGAGAGAATGACTAAGATTCTTTCAAAGGTTCTAGGTAAAAATGTTAGAACAAAGGCCATAGCCTATCTTATGCTTTTCACCTACTATTATGTAATTAATATAGAAAGATATGAAATGAGTGTATTACAAGCAATTAGAGAAGCAGCTAAGAGGCTTGTATATGTAGAAGTTCTTAAATTTGTAGCTGGCAAGGTTATGGCCCGTGCAGGTAAAAGGGTAGGTAAAAATATGGCTAAGATTGATGTGGATGATATTGCAAAGATTAAGAAAGTAAAGGTAGAAATAGATAATATACCTAAATCAAGAAAGGTTACTTCGGATTTTACAGACCCTATGACTAATCAAAAAGGATATATAAAAGCAAAGGACAAAATAAGTAAAGTCGAAGATGCCATTAGAAAGGGAGATAAGGATAAGATTCAAAGGGCTATATTAGATGTTAAGACTGATAAATATGCCATTGCTGAGATAAATAAGAAAGTAAAGGGTAAGAATCTATACACTAGTGATCTTAAGAAGGCCATAAATGATGAATATGATGATATAGTAAAAAAACCAGTCAATGAAAAATTGAATAATAAGATAGAGAATTTCATGGAGAATAAAAAGGGTGTGAAAAAGGTACTGTCCATAGAAGATACAGGAAAATCAAATCCATCAGCTGAAGTAAAGGTAGGTTCCGATTGGGATGTAGGAAAGAAAGTAAAATATATAGATAAGCATGGCAATTATAAAGTTGAAATAATGAAGCAAAAAGACTTAAAACCCCTACTAACAGAATCTGTGGATGAAACCCTAAGGGATAGATTTGGTAAAGAGTTATCTCCAGAAGATATAAGACAGAAGGTGGATATAGAGGCTATGGGCAATGACGCAGCAGGAGGATTTTCAAAGGATGTAGATAAGGCCATAGGAATCAAAAGTAATATGGAAAAATATATAGATGAGTCCGTTAATATAAAGGATCCAGAGGCCTTTGGAAAGACATCTAAGTATAAAATACAGGAGTGGTGGAATGAAAGGGCTAATCATCTTAAAAAATCTGGAGCAGACCCTATAGAAATAAATGAAGCTAAGTTAGAAGGTCTCAAACAATATCATAAGCAGCATAATACTTTACTTAATCCAATGAGCCAAATAGCTAAGGTTAAAAAGCCAGGATTGAAACAACCTCCAAAGATTCTGAAAGATTTCCATGAGCTTTCAGGAAGGGTAATAAGGGGAGAGACCTCTATTGAGTATATGGAAAATGTATTAAATAAAAAGGGATACTCTGCTAACAAATTATTTGATATGTTTGGTGATTATATAGAGGTATATGCTAAAGAGTTATAATAATATTAGGGAGTGATTGGCTTGAATACACAAATAACAGCAAAAAAACCTTCAGATTTACCTAGATCAGTGGGAAATCTCATAAAGGCAATAATTAAAGGCTTTGGCAAAAACACAAAAAAGAAATTAATAAAATCTTTAATTATATCTGCTCTAATTTTTGGCCTTAATATGGCCCTAGCATATTTGTTTGGTAATACAAATAGTAGATTTATAAGCTCAATGATAATGAGGCCAGGAAATATGTTTAGTGGTATGATGCTTTGGTCAATTATAGGGGCAAATATAATTAATATGCCCCTTAAGATGAAGGGTATGGACTTTATAAAATTAGTTAGTCGTTTAAGATCTGTTTTTTCTAAAGTATTGTTGTTTTGGAAAAATCCAAACAAAAAAACATATTTCCTTGGATTAATTATATCATTGATAGTATCTATATTATTTGGGAATCCAGCATTGACAGCTGTAACGGCCTTTTCATTTATAATGTCCTCTGTTTCAAAGGGAAGGAGCAAACTTTACTATATATTAAGATTATTTAATGCCAAAGGCAAAAAGGGTGAGGAAAAAGAGCTGCCAGCACTCAAGTCAGTAGGTAGCATAATAAGTGGGGCAACCCTTGGGCTTTCAATATATACCCTTATAGGGATGCTATAAATAGTAATATGGATAAGTAAATATAATCTGGAGATGATAAATATGGATTTTAAAGAAGGAGAAAATATTGAGGAATATAGTGTGAAAATTAAGAGACCTAAAGCCCCAGAGATACCCAAGGAAATAAAGGAGCAAATGAAAAGGGATGATAAGGAAGACTATGATAAATATATAGAAAATATATGTATAAGCTGTGGCAATTCAATTAAAAGAAATGCCAAGTTTTGTCCAACTTGTGGAGTCAAGGTTAAAAAGAAAGAACAAAAGAAATACTGTGATAAATGTGGAGAGGAAGTTCGAAGGGATCAGAAATTCTGTGGCAGATGTGGACAAAGGTTGGGTTAGGATTTTTTTCAAAACAGTAGGAGGTACATCAGTGAAAAACAATTTATTTCAATTTACAATTTCAACAAAAAAACATCAGGAATTTATTGATATAACAAATTTGATTAATGAGGCATTAGAAAAATCTTCTGTAGACAGTGGAATATTAGTTGTTTACTGTCCCCATACTACATCTGGGATAACTATTAATGAAAATGCTGACCCTGATGTGGTAAGGGATATATTATCTAGCCTTAATAAAACATTTCCCGTTAAGGGAGATTATAGCCATTATGAAGGTAACTCCCATGCACATTTAAAATCCTCTTATATGGGTACGAATAAAACTCTTATTATAAATGAAGGTAGGCCTATACTTGGAACCTGGCAAAGTGTTTATTTTTGTGAATTTGATGGACCAAGAAATAGGAAAGTATTTATTAAAATTATTGAGGACATTAATTAAATGATTAAGATTGATTAACTTAACTTAATATTATTAAATAGTGGAATAAAAGCCCATAACTTTAATATATTTTTAAAAAGCGTTCGATTATATATTAAGGAGATGGGTTTTTTATAATGAAGAAATTACCTGGGTCTAATAATCCTACAAGAGAACAGAGGCACATGCTTTTAAAATACTATCTTAAAAAAGCTGGGAGACTTGAGGATTATGGAGATATAATTAGTTTAATGGATCCCCCAAAGGAAATCATAGCTGCTGAGCCCAATGGGCACTTTAAAAATAAAAGAGTAGGAATAATAGGGGGAGGTTTAGCAGGTCTGTCTGCAGCCTATGAACTGAGAAAGTTAGGATTTGATATAACTATTTTTGAAGCATTAAAAAATAGAATTGGTGGAAGAGTATATACCTATTATTTTGATAAATCTAAAAACCTCTATGGTGAATTAGGACCTATGCGAATACCAATAAGTCATGAAACTACATGGTATTATATAGACTTATTTAATCTTAATACCCGCCCATATATTCAAAGTAATGAAAATACATATGTATATATAAGGGATATAAGGGTGAGGAATGACCCCACAGGAATAAATATAATGAGGTATATTTACCCTGAGTTTAATCTAAGCAGATGGGAGAGAAATACACCATTTTGGAAATTAGTTGAATATGGATTTCAAACTCCCCTAAAAGAAATACATCCTAATGTGAGGAGGGAAATACTTCAGGTAAAACCCTGCTATCATCCTCAGCTCTTATATTGGGAAGGCAAAAATTTACGTCAAGTATTACAGACAATGGGTTTTAGTCTAGGAGCAATAGATCTAATCAGTAGCATTCCAACTGTGGCAAGTGGTTTTTACTATAATAGCTTTGTAGAGCTCCTTCAAGAAGAATATCCAGTAAACTTTACAAGATTATATGAGATCATTGGTGGATTTTCTAATTTGCCCATGGCATTTTATGATTCTTTAACCTCAAGGGGTAGAAATTACTATGGAAATGTAGATATTAAAATGGGTCATAGAGTAACTGAAATATGTAGATCTAGTGATAAAAAGGTATATTTAAAATATAAAGATGAAAATATCAATAGAAGTTTAGCCTATGAATTTGATTATATAATCTGTGCGATTCCCTTTTCCTCCCTAAGAACTGTAAAAATATATCCAATGTTTGAACCTAGGAAGATGGAAGCCATAAGGGAAGTAAATTATGCAACAGCTCAGAAAACACTATTTTTATGTAAGAGGAGGTTTTGGGAGGAAGATTCCAATGGAAGGATTATTGGAGGTGGTTCCTATACTGATCTACCAATAGGAAGTATATGGTATCCTTCAGACCATGGAAAATATTTAGATTCAGATAATAATTCATTTGCAGATGAGCCAGGTGTGCTTCTTGCATCATATAATTTCAATTTAGATGCCATAAGGCTTGGAAATATGGATGAGAAAAGACGTTTTGAAGAAATAAAAAGGCAAGTAGAAGAGGTTCATGGATTGTCAAAGGGTTATCTTGATAAGATAGTATTAGATTATAAAACTATTCATTGGAATACCCAGATTCCCTTTAAAGGAGCTTTCTGTTATTTTTATCCCAATCAAAAAGAAGTTTTTTCCTACTTTATGGCTAAACCAGAGTATGATAATAGGGTATTTTTTGCGGGTGAACATATTTCTTCCGCCCATGCATGGCAGCAGGGAGCTTTACAGACGGGTATGTGGGCAGCAAATATGTTAGTTAAAAATTGTAAAGGGCAGTTATAATGAAAAGGGGTGCTATTCTGTCAAGGATTATTGCTTTCATTATATTAATTAGCTTTATTTTTTTTTATATAAATCAGATATAAGTAATATCAAATTATTTAATTTAAAAGAACAAAGCAAAGTAAAAAAGGATTTTGAAAATCCTATCCTATTAGATTATGAAACAATTAAAGGAAAGGACTCTACTGAAGCCTATGAATTATATTACCCTAAAGGTTATATAAAAAACAATAAATATATTCCTCATTACAAATATCAAAGCAATGAAT
>Ga0182238_1000457_pt1 | contig 12271 bp, 7 predicted proteins | sample hydfrates6_PW_90_FD_132439 | JGI IMG/M metagenome (GOLD analysis project Ga0182238, IMG submission 132439) | Subsurface microbial communities from deep shales in Texas, USA - hydraulic fracturing test 6_PW_90 | ecosystem: Environmental > Aquatic > Deep subsurface > Shale gas/oil reservoir >... | reverse complement strand
GAGTATTCTTAATGAAATAGATTCTGATGAAGAATTCCATGAACAAGTTTCACTGCTTGTAGGATCGACAATATATGTGCTCCAAGATACGGATATACCTAATGATTACGTTTCCAATCTAAATATCCTGGCCAAATCGGATGTAGAACATATTGAAATCGAGTCGTACATAGATATTATCAACGATATTAATGACGAATTGAAAAATTCGGAGACTGGAAATCAAAACGAGGAATTCAACAGATGGTTGACCACTGGTGAATCTGAAGTGATTGCTCATCAAGATGAGCAACTTCCAGTAAATGAAGAACAACAAAAAGACAATGAAAATGTTGATGATAAAAAAACAGATTTAGAACATAACTATCTATATCCGAAATTCACATTTGGATTAAAGAAGGGTACAATATACCGCTTTATCCCAGTTGCACATTATGGAAACATCGGATATGGATTTATACGTGATAGTCAGTCACTAAATCAAGTTCATTTCAGAAACGATTCTATTATCGGAAATATCTACTTAAATACTTCCTCAGCGAATATTCCTGTGCTTTATAAATCGATTCTTTCCAAGGAAATAGAGGCTTCTGTTGATCATACAGCGTCGATAGTAATCTCCGTAGATATGCTGGACAATCTATGGGATTTAGCCAATCATTTTGCGCATGAAAAAGATTATCGTAGTGCATTACTGGAAATTGAAACGATTTTGGAATATGATCCATATAATAATGAAGCTCAGGAAAAGAAAAAACGATGGACAGATCTCTACAATAAACATTCAACTCCATATGAGAAAATAAAGCTAAATCCAAATACTGAAAAGGAGTGGGAAGATTATGGAAATTGTATGATTGATAGAAAGATGTTTGCAGAGGCAATTCAAGCTTTCACACATATATCTGGCAATCCAAGTAAATCAAGTTCATGGTATAATAAGGGAATTTCATATTTGCATACTTTGAACTATGATGATGCAATTGAACATTTTGACAATGCAATTGAGAAAAATAAATATTATTATCATGCAATTTTTGCCCGTGGGTTGGCCTACTTAAGAGATGAGCAGTTTGAGATGGCATTGAAAGATTTTGATGCTACTCTTAATTTTCGTCCAGATTATGTACCTGCTTGGTCCCATCGTGCTCTTGCCATGCAGTTCTTGGACAATAATATAGAAGCAGAGAAAAGTTATAATTGGGCACTTATACTTGATGAAAACAACTGGACTATACGTGCCTGGAAAGCAGGTTTGTTAATTCGAATGAATAAGATAGTTGAAGCAATGAAAATTATAGATGATGTACTTGAAAACCATCAACCTAAAAATGCTGCTATTCTTTTTGCGAAAGGTTACGCATTGCAGAAGCAACATCATTATTCAGAATCTTTGGACTATATCGAGAAAAGCCTGGAGATTGAACCTAATAGCATTAAAGCATTGACAAAAAGGGCCTATGTACTTGCTTGTCTTGGAGAGTATGATAGAGCCAAGGATGCTATAGCAGAGGCGATATCCAAAAAGAAAACAAATTCAAAGTCATGGTATTATAAAGGTGTCATCAATTATATGTCAGGTAATTATACGGCAGCATATGAAGCATTTGAACAATCTTTAAAATTAAAACCTGATGTATCTAGGGTAATTCATTGTAAAAATAAAGCACAAAGAAAAATGGAATCTGTTAATAGAGCTAATAACGCTAAAGGGCAGGAATTGGAAGGCATAATTGGCCAAATAAATGATAAGTTTGGAGGATTGGGACTTCAATGATAACAATTTCTCTTGCTTATTATTGAGAATAGGATTACTTTCTTCCTCTCCAAAAACTAAAGAATAATAACATAACTATACAAATTTTATTTGTATTTATGTTTTAGTTAGTGGAAGTTAATTAGTTGAGGAATTAAAATGAAAGAATGTATAGATTATTGTCCTTTAACAGAAGAAGATATTGAAAATCAATCTGTAGCAGAACAAAAATGCGTGGAGGCTATGGAACGCAACAAAATTAAATTGGGAAAATGTATTTTAGCGAGGAAAAGCAAGGAAATTGAGAAAGATGCACAAATGATGTATGCATAACGAGTAAAAGTAGATTAAATCACAGAAGTTTCGTGTATAGATATAAAACTAAAATTAGTAAGAATTTAGTGAACATACACCCTAAAAGAGAGTATATGTACACCGCATGAAAATGGTGAATTGACGCATCAAACACCATACCTTGCAACACAACGAGCACTTTGGAAGATACACGCCAGGCTACCTGGATTTTGGGATGATCTTACAGTCATTGTTCGAGTGATCGGATCTGCAGAGTGTTTAGCGTCTTTTGTGTGATCCCATGTCGATATATGAAGGTCATTGATCGCAACGAAATACAAACTACTGTTTGTATATTATCAGTCGTTATATGCATATCGAATTTATCGGAATACACATATGTTTCATTTTATTATATGCATTGATGAATATATATAACTTCTTATAAAATATGTGCCACAATTTGGTTTTAACTTTTCAAAAACAGTATAATATATATTATAGAGTGCTTCGGGTGAGTATAGTTAATACACACACCATATATGCTTCAAAAATCGAACCTCGTTACCACTAAAAATTTTGAAATGTCATATTCTCAAGAAATTTAAATATGTTAACCCGTTTTGTTCCTGGTGAACATATCTAATATATTTGACAGGATCGTTAGGAGATAGAACATTTTCCATGTCATATTGAAAGTTCAATTTTTCCTCTGTTCAGGGAGTATTTTATCAATTCACAACAAAACGAACCGAATCTACAGAGTAATCAACATTTGAATAATCAGAATATAATAATTCCATACTTCTATTGTATTAACATGGACTTGTCGATCCAGTCCTTTTTGGTACAACAACATAGGAGAGAAAAAAGAACCACATGTGCGGAGTTATCAATATCTTCGCACTGTGGCAAATCTCTGTTTTTATTGTGCTGAATAAGGCAATCAACCTAAGTAGTTAACTTCAGCTCAGTCCGTAACTTAAGGCAATAATATATACTGTCTGTTCTAATTATCCCTCAGGATGATCTCATGAATCAAAATAATAAGATAGTAGCATTATTTTCAGTTCTACTGGTTGTAGGCATAGGAATAGTAGTAATCAATCATTTTGAAGTATCAACATGTGGGGTAGATGAAGACAGTATTCAGGGCACAATCAACGAAGAAGAAACCGAATATCTCAATTTCACGAGCTTTGTTACTTCAATCAGTGATACAGATCCAATGACAATACTACTTGAAAGTGAAGAAATTCGTAATGCAGGATATGATAATGGCATAAAATTTGTTGTACTTCCAAATACCACTATAGTGAATCCAAATGGTGGACTTTATGATATAGAAAATCTGCAGAAAGGAATGGAACTCAGGATTTACTGCAAACCTACGATGACAAGAAGCATACCACCCATTGCACAGGCACATCTTGTACAGATGACTGGTAATTCCAAAGATGATGCAATACAGGTTGATAACAGTTACAACGGAACTATATCATCCATTCAAAAATCTGATGATCATACCACAATCATGCTTGAAGGTGATGAACTCCGTGCTGATGGGCATGGTAAAGGAATAAGGTATACCATAACCAATAATACTACTATTGAAGACAATGTTGGAAAGATCCTGAATCCAGATGATCTGGAAGAAGATATGGAAATACAGGTATTCTATGGTCCCGTGATGACTGCAAGTTATCCACCAATGGGACAGGCAAATTTGATACGTGTATTGTGAAATGTAAACTAACAACTTGATATCAGTTATGTACTCAATATAAAAAATATAATAAAATTCCATACTTAGTAATGATTCACAAAAAAAGTGAATCAAAAAGCAGATGGTGTAGTGGTGGTACACCATGGAGTGGGGTTTCGCATCCGCATATGGTAGGGGTCAGCCATATGCGGATGTACATTCATCGCATCCCCGAGAGGAGGCGCAATCTATAGATTATTTTTCCGTGTCAGAAGATGGTATTTTAAGGTGTTAAACGATCAAATAAACAGATCGTCCTAATTTCTCCAGACGTTGTGTGAACAAAATATAAAAGGTTCGCATAATGTCGAAAAATAGCAATGAACAAAATCAAATAGCGCAGAAATTGATGGCCCTCGGTATACCAAAGAATAGTGCGTATATTTTATCATCCATCTTTGAATCAGGTTCCTGGAAAGTCTGGGATTTGTCGCAAAACTTGCGTATTAGCGGTCCTCAATGTTATAATGCTCTGAGATGGCTAAAAAAGAAACAATGGATAGGTTCTTTTCAGACAATATGCGGACAAAAGCGTCGTCCTGAAAAGATTTATTATCTGAAAAAGGAACCAAAGGATATTTTATACGAGATTTGTGATAAGCTGAAATCTCCATCCGATTTGGAAAGTATCAAATCCTTGCCAATAGTGTTAATACATCTTTAGAAAAACGGAAAGGTGTCTATCGGAAGTATTTCTGATGACTTGAATATCCATCCATATACATTACGTTGGGTATTGATCGAATTGAAAAAAAGAGATTGGTTAAAGGAAACTAGACCCATACGTGGTAGAAAAGATCAAGCTGAGTGCCAATTGATAATATCAGAACAGGCAATATAGGATTATTATAATTATCAAAAGCAGGAGAAATAGAAGATTATAGAAGAAATTGCTTGCCTTAGTAAATGAAGTTCATGGAACAAAGATATTTTTGAATTAATCCATATATCATCATGTAACATCGATACAATGATGTTAATAATAGTGGCCATCATTTTCAATATTCTTGCCAGTATATTATGAAAGGTTTAATTGAAAAACAAAAAGGATATTTTTAACTTTATATTGCAATCCAAAAAATAACATGACTGTATCTAATCGATTTTCATTATTTCCCATCAGTTACAGGGAAAACAGCCTGGATATTCGATTTTTTTTTCTTCTTACTAAGCAGGTAATCTAGTACTAAGAAATATGTCCAAATACGAAAAGAATGACTTTATTGATTAGCTTATCAATTAGATAGATAATAAAATGGTAGAAATTGAAGCAAAATAGTTTACTCTTACAGAAGAATGCTAATTTATTCCGTATTAACTATACGTCATATATAATATTGAGTGGGGCAAGATAATTGCAACTTAACCCACTCTCTCAAAACGGAATCTGTAGATTACTCAGCCCCTCTTTGCCGAATAATAAATAGCATCGTAATCAATATAGTTATACTTAAAAGACTGCTGAATCCAGGTGTTGATTCACTTTCTTGAGTGCTTTCATCTCCATCTGTTTCTCCCACCGATTCATCATTTGACCCTTCGGATGTAGGGATGTCATTGGATATGACATCTTCTTCCATGGAAATCGAAGATATTGCAAATGGTGAAAAACCAGGTGTTTCTGATTCATAAATGAAATGATTCTCATTTTCATCTACGGCTTCTGTTGTGAGTGAAGTCCACTCACCATCATGATACCTGCAAAGTACTATTGATTCTGGTTCTACATCATTTTCAGAAATCCATTCCTTACTTACCCTGAATCCAACTACAGGATCTTCCATATCATCTTCATCAAAAGCGACATTGCCAACCCATATGTTCAGATTCTGATAGACTTTACCTGGAGCAGGTGAATCTACTAATGCCGACGTGTCTTTCAGTACTTCTATTGATGTTTTGGTCTGCCCTTCATTAGTAAGGGATTTGAATTGGATAGCCATGATTGCATTACTATCTTCATTGAAATCATATCGTACATCTTCGCCAGCTGCAACCTTGTTCACCTGGGCATGCTTGGAGGCGATGTTTTCAAACTCTTCACCAGTAGCTCCACCGCCACCTCCTCCACTGCTTCCACCAGAGGAATCAGTGTCTTCATTTGCCGATTTAAGTTCTTCGATATTTATTTGAATGGATTTTGAATTGGTATTACCGTTATGGTCCATTGAAGTCACATTTATTGTATTTTTTCCATTTGGCAAAGATAGATCAATATTCCATTTTTTAGTTCCTTCTGCTTTTAATCCATTTACAGAAACCTCAGAGACACCTGATTCATCTTCAGATGTACCATTCACCTCAATTGTTGATGTATAATATGTTTGGTTTTCTTCTGGATAATGAAGATTTAAAGAAGGTCCTTCTAGGTCTACTGAATTGGAAGAAATTGACTCTATTTTAAAAACGGTAAGATTTGAAAACTGTAGTAAATCGGAATTTGAACCCTGCAATATATCTAAAACATTTAGTTTATACAACAAATAATGATTGGAATTTATTATAGTATTATATTGGAATGTACTTCCAACAGTAACTTTACTTTCTTTAACAATGCTATTATTCAATCTTAACCTTAACAATGCACTTTTATTTGAAGAATTGATATAGGCTGCACTGAGGTTATACTCATCTAAACTGAAAACATCTTTTTCACTTAATATATCTGTATCTTGCATTTCCATCTGAAAAACGTTGCTGTAATTTACTATACGGTAATTATCAAATTTTATGAAAGATGAATTCAGTGGGTCATAATAAACACCTGTCATCGTTGCATTAAGAATTACTTTACTATTACTATTTTCATTATCCGTGAAATTATGGTTTAAAGTATCATTTATTACCAGTATTTTATCATCAATATAGTTTGATTGTTTAGTATATTCCAACCAAGCTTTTTCTCCATGTACATCTATTTGTAAAGGTGTTAGGTTGTATCCACTATACAAATTCCAACCAGCATCCTTTTCTAATATCTTACTGCCAACTATTCCATAATCTCCACAATCTTCATAGTTTTCATAATCGGATTCAAAAACAACATAACTCTTTAGTTTTCCAGAATATATTTCTGATATGTTGGCGATGATTACATTACAAACACAATCATTAGTTGCATTGTACATTTTGTATTCATACTTACTGTTTGGATGAATTATGTCTTCATCTACGATTGTATCGTTTCTGTATAAATGAAGACGGGCACTTGGATTATACCTAGATATGTCCTTCAGTTTAAGTCTATAACCTGCACTCAAATTGAAAGAATCGCCACTAGAAATCATTAATGATTGATTAAGGTCTATAGTCTGGTCATCAAATTCAAAATTGGGATTTACATAATGATTCGATTTAAAAACTACATAATCATTATTGATTCCATCAAAAATCTTTGTTGTATTAATACTCAAAACAGTTATGATATTATCATCTGAAACATTTAATCTTTCATAGGTATAAGTATCATCTTCACCTACAATATCTCTGTCAACTATTGTATCATTCATGAATAAAGATATACACGCTCTTTTCCCATCGGTAGATAGATCATTTACTTTAAGTGTATACTCATCTGCAAAACATCTTGAACCTGAAGAGGTAATTTTCGTATCATTTACATTGATAGTGTTTTTATCGTTATTAATTGTATAATTTGGTGGTAACTCAATCAGTTTGATGTCTGGTCCTGAAAATGTTTTTATCCTATCTATTTCAAGCACCTTCTCCATCTTCTCGCTTGTAGTATTCAATCTCTGATATCTGTAAATATTGTCATCATCTAATATTTCCTGATCTACGACCGTACCATTTTTTATTAAACTTAAATAGCAATACTTTCCATACTTGGTAATATCAGTGAGTTTCAGTGAGTATCCATTTTCGAGTTCCCATTCCTCGCCCATTATTACAAATTTGTTATTTTCAGTATCATTGTAACCTAAATCAGGATAATGCTCCAATTTTTCAATTTGAGCAAGTGAATCAACTTGTCCTTGAAAGACTTCATCCACTTTTAATTTCAAAATTGTTTGTTGTCTTTCATCAAGAGATCGATTGTAGTAGTAATGTTCATTTGAAGATATTACTCTCTTGTCTAAGACTTCGCCTTGTTTACTCACATTAATGATTGTTTTTGCTCCAGCTACATCAACTGCATCTATAGAGAGATTATACCCTTCATTGAGATTAAGAACTTCTTCCTTATTTAGTGTAAATCTGTCACCATAATAATACGGATTGTCAGTATCATTTATGCTACCATTCCCACCGATTGCATACAAATATTTGTCAGTGGAACTCACATATACTATACCACTTTCAGGACATGGCTTAGATTCTATTTCAGAACCCGTTCTGTATTTCCATTTTAATGTACCGTTTTCTAAATAATTTGAATATACATATCCATCGGTTGCACCAGTAAAGACTAAACCGTCCTTTATTGCAGAAGAAGAAGTTATAGAACTATTTGTTTGGTACTTCCAGTTTAATTCGCTATTAGTTGAATTAATTGCATATATGTAACCATCCTCGGATCCTACACAAATTGTATCATTAACTACATTAGGAGATGCCGTTACAGGACCACTGAAAGTAGTGTTCCACTTAAAAGTACCAGAGGTAGCATTTATTGCACATACTTTGTCTTGTGCTGATATATACAATGTATTATTATATACTACAGGTGATGATTCAATTCCCAAATCAGTATGTTTTTTCCAGATTAAGTGACCTGTATCAGAATTTAATGAATAAACAGTGCCATTGGTTGAACTAAAATAAACACATCCATTGGAAGCAAAGGGTGAAGATGCAGTTTTTACATCATAATCCCATCTTAAAGAATGGGTATTTGCATCTAATGCAGTAAGTTTGTCTCCTCCTAGATAAATCACTTCTTCATATATAGTAGGTTTATATTCATAATTTGAATAATATCCAGCATCCCATTCCAGGTTTCCAGAAGAAGCATTTAATGTGTGATTTGCTGAAAATAGTTTACCATCATGGTATATCATACCAGATTCATCTGAGTAACTGGAATCCCAATTTAGTGTTCCATCACTTGAATTTAAGGAGTAGACAGAGTAACGGTCTTGGAAATATATATTTTCATCTTGGTATATCGGGGAAGTTGTAACAGCAGTTTTCGATTCAAACTTCCAATAGGTTTGGGAAGTATAATTTAGCGAATTCGAATTATCATTTACAACATAAGTTGCTGCAGATCCGATTCCTGAAAATATGAGCAAGGAGATAAATATGACAAATAGATATTTAGTTACATCAGGCAGTAAATATTTGTTTTCGGTTTTTGCTTTCATATTAGTACCCCATTTAAAGATAAGTGTTTGATGTATGGATTTGTAAATATACAATGTTTATATTCGAAAATTAGATATGTTACAATAAATAGATTTTGATGTTATTTTCATAAAAAATTCAAATAACGATTTTATAATACTCCTGGACTTGTCACAATCATAATTCTACTTTTCAAAATTCATACACTCCAAACTTGACAGTACGACTTATTTCACTTTAATTCTACGATTCCATCATTTTAGCCTTATTTCTCATGTAACCGAGGAGAACTGTCAAATTTAATAAGCGATTTCAATGAATTTTGTAGATTTAGTTTCAGGTCATCATACTCATACCGCATAGTGAACTAAATAATTACAGATTCGGAAATCCAGCATCCTTCCACACTCTCAATGGTTTGATATCAATCTCAGTCTTTCAGTGAGTTGATGTTTTTTCAATTGATAATTCCCTATATGGAAATTGAGGAATATTATTAGCAGCAAAGACATGAGAAGCAGAAAATTATACAAGAACTAATGGATGATAAAAAATAATCATATAGGAAGATTATCTGATTATGATCTTGTCCAACAATAAAATCATGCGGGTAATATCATAATAAAGAGTGTCATCTACTGGATTTGCATTTTTTTGATCAAGAGTATTGACAAACCGTAGCGGACAAACGGGAATCTATAGAATTAATCTAACATTGAATAAATAGATCATAAAATTCCATACTTATTAATGAATTCTGCAGAATTCAACACGCAGGGTGGTATGAAGGGCCTGCTAGGAGTGGAAGAACGAAACCTGTGCATGAGGTCATGTGGGGACATCCTCATGCACAGGACACATTTACAACATTTGCAGATATACTGAGAAGTATTGAATCATTCTGAAAAAGGGAAAACGACATCTATAGACATTATTCTGCTCAAAACAGATGAAATAAATCGCCAATCATCGAAACGAGACATAAGTAGGGAATGCGGGAACTACATTTTGTAGCTCCCAACATGCGCTATTTCGTGCTCCTTCAATTTGAGGGGATGAATGGAGAACGAAGAGTAGCATTTTAACCAGTAATTACATTCTATATATATTTGTTGAAATTAGTATATCATGTTATATTGGATTACTAATTATAACTACAACTTATCTTATTTCATAAGGTTAATATATTCAAAAATGCACTATTTTATAGTGATATTATGATGCACGAAGAAAGAGAAAGTATGTCCAAAAGAACTCTGGACCTTAAGCGGGCGATAGATTCCCTTAAAGAAGAACTGGAAGCAGTTGACTGGTACAATCAAAGGGCAGATGCTTGTACTGATGAGAATTTAAAGAAAATACTGGTCCATAATGCAAACGAAGAAAAAGAGCATGCTGCAATGCTCATTGAATGGATCAGGCAGAATGATGAAAATTTTGCCCATGAACTTAAGGATTACCTCTTCAGTGAGGAACCAGATATCGCCAGTCTTGAAGATTAAGTACTATTTATTGCAGCATTTGACTGAACCCAAAGATGTTTTCTGCTCGCAGGGCAGAAAATATCTTTATTTGGCTTTTTTGATTAACAGACATCACTGCAAATATCAAGATTTCTCAATGATACTTCAGTGTACACTATATCCTATGTTTATTCTACTTCCAAATCCCAACTATTATTAATTTTACAATTAAAAAACCAATTATAATCCCATACATAAAAATGAATAGAAGTATGGAGTTTGTAAAAACCTTGCGTGAAGAAGCCATTTTCCCTTTCATACATAGGTTTGAAGACTTCAAATAAACAAATTGTAAAGTGAAACAATTTCAAAAGCAAAGTACTAAAATGTAGTAGTGATAAATATATAAAATAAAATAATTAGATTAAGTATTAAGAGGAAAAATATGAAAATAAGAATGCTAAATTCAAAAGAGGAAATTGATAGAGTAAACAATGAAGAGTTTGTTCATCTTTCCTTCCGTCCAAGTAGTGTCGATTTGTTATCTATCATAAAGCAGTGTCCTAAACTTCAGATGATCCAGATACCGTCTTCTTACATGAAAACAATCTCTTCAGATCTATCACAACTATTGAAGATGAACGGCATAGAATTACTGGAAGGCGAGTTAAAAGGATCTGGGATAGCCAAGTACAAAGAAGCCGATAATTGAATTAGATAATGATCTATTGTTGCAATATGCTGCATCAAGATGACTAAAAATGTGGAGGGTATGAAGGGGACTACATTAATTGAGGTCCCTTCAAAATAGTAACATAGTCCCCAATACATGTGTGAATTTCATGCTCTCTTGTATGGATTACTCGATAGAGCATGAAAGTCACATAAGTAAGTATTCTAATCTTTTCTTAATATATATTTTGTTAAATTGTTCTGTTTCTGTAGGTGTATAAGCATTTATTCTGATGGTTTCTTTTCTACAACTTTTTAGCTTAGATAATTGTTGAAAAATAAAATAATCTATAGTTTTCTTTTCTCCAAAACGATATGAAGATAATTCTAAATTTGCTATTTATTTATGAAATTGAGTCACTAGGAGTGGGAAATATTATGCATTTATCAAAGGGAAGGTGGAAACTTATCGCGCGCACATACCACAATCCTCGCCGTATTGCTATATACTATTTAAATGAATAGTGTACACTATTACATTATGCAAGAAGGTAGATGGATCAGAACAATTGGGGAAAGAAAGAGCACGGAAAAGAGGCGATACCCTACGATCAACATGCCACAGGAATGTGGTTTAACTCCTGGCGACATCGTGAAAATAGTTCCAACAGTACATGAAGGGAAGCTTTCCTACATCATAACTCCAGTCGAAGAGTGTACACTGTGTACACCGTGTACACTAAGCCACCGTAAAAATAATTCGTCTCAAAATAACACAAAAAACGATACAAAAAGTACTTCTCAGAACAACGGGAACTATAAAAACGCTAACAATAAAGCCTGCACAGCCAGGAAAACTGAATTAACCGTCGAAAACAAGGAAGATAGAAGTGGTGGGCCCGCTGAGATTCGAACTCAGGATCCTCGCCGTGTAAAGGCGATGTCATGACCGGCTAGACCACGGGCCCCTGCCTGCGTTTGCATCCCCTAGATGTTACAAGTTGTATATATCAT
>Ga0182238_1000456_pt1 | contig 12282 bp, 11 predicted proteins | sample hydfrates6_PW_90_FD_132439 | JGI IMG/M metagenome (GOLD analysis project Ga0182238, IMG submission 132439) | Subsurface microbial communities from deep shales in Texas, USA - hydraulic fracturing test 6_PW_90 | ecosystem: Environmental > Aquatic > Deep subsurface > Shale gas/oil reservoir >... | reverse complement strand
CGTGGAATCACTGGTCACCATGCCGTGGATTGGCCGGTCACCATCGCGTGGATTGGGTGGTCACTTTCCGTGGAATACACACCGGTCCTCAGATACAGGTTCTTTGTCCCTAAGAGCCTTGAAGTTATCCAGATATTTGTTGCGCAGCTCAGCTTCAAGACCATAGGCAATTTCACTACTTTGCAGATCATCTCCGAAATATGAGGATATTCCATTTTCAGCCAGATCCTTATCTATCCACCTGGCCAAGGCTATTTCAGAGGTCACACCATCATAGATGGCCTTTATGAAAACTCTCAGTACGTTACATCTGATTTTGTGTTTAATGAACCGGCTGTCTGTATAAGTAGCCATAGGCATGATGTCCGGCAGGATATTTTCAATGGGTACTCCGTGGTTCAAAATGTAAGTGATCAGGTCTAAGGCCAGAGTATGTTCAAGCAACAGCGTATTTTCCTGAAGGTCTTGTTTTTTACTGACCTGATTTAGCTTGATCCCTTTAGGCCGGACCGCACATCTGTTGCAGGAGAACCGAAGTTCCTTTCTGCCTTTGAGCATGAAGGCGCAGTTAAAATCCTTATCTGTTACACTCGGGGTATTCTGTATGCTTTTGTAGTGATCGAGTCTTTCCTGGGTATTTTTTGACGTTTCTACTGGTCCGTTTTCTGAGTTGCGGACCAGTTTTTTTCCAATCTCAAGGGTCTGGTCTTTATCCAGTCCTCTTGAATTACAATACGAAGCCAGTACCAGACTGTTCTTATCCCAGGTCTCGAGACTCGCTGCCCCTCCGCCTTCAACCAGGGCCTTCATGCAGGGAGTAAGTTTATCCTTGGCCTTAGAGAAGTTAGGAACCATATCTTCAAGGTTGCCCTGATGCTCCTTACTACACTCAGTACTGACAAAAACTACCATTACATTTGCCGGGGTAGGCTTAACCTGTTCCAGGATCTCAAGCTGGCTGTCATAAAACCCTTCCGGGAGCCTATCTAAGCCGAACACTTCCGAGTAAGGCTCATCCTGAAAGTAATAGCTCATATTCCCCGCCGCCTGATGCAGGCATGGGGCAGGCTTGCACCTATGGGCATCTCCGGGGATTATCTCGCCTTTAAACGCAAATCTGGATCTGACCTTTTTCAAGGCAGCACCCATTACCTCTTTTGGTACCGGCTCTGAGAAAACAGTTACGTGGTATCCCTTGTTCCCAGAAAATGAAATTAGAGCGTTTAACCCATTGTTATTTAAATATTCGCGCATGTCCTTAGCCACACTGAGCCCCTGGGAATCCTTCTGATCTACATCCAAAACGCCGAATCTACATAGTTCTTCTCCTTTATCTGTTTCATACACAGCGTCCAAAGCATAAGTGTGTTTACCCTGGACGTGTCCTCTCAGGTCAATATTTTCCACGTCGGGATACTTGTTTCCCTTACGAGACTGTTTCCCACCAGTAGGGATGCCGGTTGGGGGGCAAAGGAGCTCAGTCACTTTTAAAACAATTTTTTCTCTCACCATCGTTATTCTCCGTTATGCGTTTAGCCCATTTTTTACACAGGTTATATAACTGTTCCTCCAGCTGCTCTTCGCTGGCGGCTTTATGGGCCATTAAATGGATTTCTGATAAAATGTCCCTGGCAAAAATTTCTTTTGCATCATTCCTATTCATAACAAACTATGCGTTCCTCAGAGTCCCGAATTAAGAGGGAAGTATGAAAAATTCATACAAAAAGCAAAAAAAAGTTATAACACACTGAATATTAATATTATTTTTTGCTATGATTTTACCCCGGCTATGGAAACGGCTAGTCCACCTCGGCTCTGAGGATTCTCAGAAACATCCCTGCGGCAGGATAATGAGAAATGCGGTAATTTTTTTAAGGGCCTTGGATGAGATAATTTTAAAGCAGGAGATTGCGGGAGGATAAAAAAAAGACCCCGAAGCCTTTTTAGGTTCGGGGTATAAGCTATTTTTTTTAGCAGCAATTTTTTTTAGTTTTAGTCAGACAAAGCAGGCGCTTAGCTTATAAAAAATAGCGGCATCTAAAAATATTTTGCGCGGGCCTTACGATGCGATACCGACACCTAAAAATGGGATGGGCAGATATTAGACCCATCCCTTACCATTATTTTACTATCAGATTTCGTAATGTGCCTCGATTCCAGCCATAACCGCCCCGCAAGGTCGGTATTCCGGCACTGTCCAGCATTTCCGCAAGCTCAGCGTAAGACACAGAAGGATTACGTTCCCGCTCTGCCTGAATCCATTGCCGTATTGCATCCCGATCCGGCTTTCCCTCAGCTACGGACTCCTTAACCAAATCCAGTTCAGCATTGCTTTGCAGCTGCGTGGATTCCGATTGCCGCAATGAAACCTGGAGTTTTTCAAGGTCCAGTTCTGTAAACGACATGTCGGCTTCCGGATCTGCCCCGAGCTCCTTTTCCAGGTACTGTAGTCTTTTATGCAGGTCTTTTAGATGCACCTGGATCTGGACGGTAGCCTTGAAAAACTGGGTTATGGCGCTGTTGAGCTGGGCGGTGAGTTCGGAAATGGTGGATTCGTGGCTATCAGAAATGGGCTGGGTCTGATCAGTGATCATACCGGGTAGGGCAGAGAGGATTTCCTCCTTAATCGGTATAAAACAATTATTCAATCGTTCATTCGTTAAATCGTTCAATAAATCATTAGTTGGTTCAGTCACTGGTTCATTCGTTAAATCGTTCAATGATTCATTCAATAAATCATTAGTTGGTTCAATCAATCGTTCATTAAAAACATCATTATGCCATTTGGAGATCCATTCAGCCAGGGATGCTTCAATGTTTTCTGAATCATTCTCTATGATTATCCTTTTTATTTCTGGCATTACAAAGCCCTCATCTTTCAAGGCAAATACCAGCCGGAAAAAGTCAATGTAAGCATCAGGGTACTTCGGTGTCCTGCCAATATTCTTTACGATCAGGTATTCCTCAAAATATTTCTTACATGAAATCAATGTGTTATAATTTATTTTTAACTCTTCAGCTATTTTTTTCAGTGTTATCAACTTCTTTATAACCATTTTGATGTTACTCCTGTGTTGTCTGTTATTTTCCTGCATTCACCCTGTTACTATCCTGTTAAAACACCATCCAAGCATCAAAAAAGGGCAATACCAACCCGGCATCGCCCTTTCCTTTAGCATCACTGATGTCACCCACCAGCCTGACCCACCACTACTTTCACTCTATTTTTTATAAGCCACTTGAATATAACGTTTATTTAGTATCCGTCACCCACCAGCGCCGAGTCCACCCAGCACATACCTACCACCAAAAAAGTTTCTGGAGATGATACTTGGCTTAACCACGCACTCTACACCCCCAAAATCCACCCACCACATACCGACCTAGCGAAGCAATTTTGAGACGATTTCCGTGGCTTCCTGCAAAGTGGACTTCGTCAAATGCGCATACTTTTGCGTAGTTGATATGTCGGCATGACCGAGTAATTTCTGCACTTCGTAGAGGGATCTGCCGGAATTTACGAGAAACGAGGCATAGCTGTGTCTCAAGTCATGTATCCTCACATCCGCAAGCCCAGCCCTGCGCCTTATGCGGTTCCATGTCCCATAGAAATGCTGCAAGGGCCGCCCGGTCTCCGGATTGGGGAATACATATTCAGAACCGTTGCCGGATCTACATCTAAGCATATCCAGAGCACCTTGTGATAGGGGGATAACCTTTCTGGACTTGCCCTTGTTCCGCTCCGCCGGGAGTGTCCATACTCCCTCATTCATATCTATCTCCGACCAGGGCAGGTTGCTTACCTCGGATTTCCTGGCCCCGGTGAGAACCAGAAACGTTATGATATCCGGGACTACAGGGCTCTTACAGTTTTTGATCTCCTTTAGAAGCTTCTCCAGCTCCTCAACAGACAAAAACCTCTCTTTAGCTCCGTCATCCGCAAGCTTGCAGATGTTCTTGGTGGGTGCGCGGTCTATTATCTCCCAGCGCTCGGCCAGATTGAATATATGCTTAACCAGGGCCATCATCCGGTTGACAGTACCCGGCTTAAAGCCCTTGTTTACCAATGAATTCTGAAAATCCAACAAGTCGCCCGGCTTGAACTGATCCATTTTTTTACCACCCCAGGCTCTGGCCAGCCTGTTCTCAATAGTCTTCTGGTCAAATTCCCAGCTCCTCTTGTAGGTCTTTACATGGGGCAGATACTTATCCCTGATGAATTCGCTGAAGGTCGGGGTATTCTTTATTTTCTCCACATGGGCCAGGGGATCAAACCCCATTATCACCGAACTTTTCATCCCTTTGGCTCTTTCCCGCGCCTGCTCGACGTTCATGGAGTCTGCCGCTCCTATTCGCAGCTGCCTGGTTCGCCCGGATTTATCCCTGTACCTGAGATAAAATGTAGCCCGGCCGGTCCGGGATACCTCCAAAACAAACCCGGCAATCTTTTCATCAAAATATTGCACCTTCGTCTTATCCGAAGGTACCGGCGGATTATCCACAAAACTTTGCTTTAAAAATACTTTCGGCATGGCACTGCCCCTCCTTGTAGTTATAAGTTTCTTCTTTATTTCTTATAACGAAAACAGGGGGTGCTTTTTGAAACTGGCGGGCTAGACCTAAAGACATGAAGCCATATACGGCCATATGAGAGCCTTGAAATCAATCTCATGACGTATGGCTCGCAAAACAGACTAAGATTGAAATTTGCGGGTATTATGAAAGGAATTGGAGAGGTAGGCGACTTTTAGAAAAATACGGTTGGTCAAATGTCCTATTTGCTCATAATGGGATCTTACAAGTCTCTACTTTCAATGGCCTGTTGATCATCGGATTGTATCGGTTTGGCAATAAGCTTAACTCCAAGTGCTTCGCATACGCGACTGATTGTTTCAAACCGAGGCTGTGCCTTGGGCCGCAAAGCTTTGTACAATGCCTCACGGGTTATGCCTGAGGACCTGGATATCTCACTCATTCCTCTGGCACGGGCAATATCGCCAAGGGCAGCGGCAAGCAGAGATGAGTCATTTTCCTCAATTATTGCCGTAAGATATTCAGCAACCGCATCTTCGCTGTCAAGATATTCTGATGCATCAAAATCAGATAGGTCATTCGTATGTATTCTTTTCATCGTTTACCCCTCAATAGAAGCAGCTAACTTGATCGCCCTGGCAATATCTGCGCTCTGGGTGGATTTCCGGCCTCCTCCAAGCAGAACGATTATCTCTTTTCCTCTTTGTGTGTAGTAAATACGCCATCCTGGTCCGAAATGTTCACGCATTTCAAACACTCCCTCACCAACCGGCTTTACGTCCCCCAAGTTGCCAAGCTGAACCTTGCGCAATCTGGCCACCAGCCGTCCCTTAACCTTCGGATCTTTGATGCTGGAAAGCCATTCATCAAATTCAGGGGTTTGCTTTACGGTTACCACTTTTTAAATGTAAGCTTTCGATTACAAGCAGTCAATACCCACCTCCATAAATTTCTTTATGGTGTTTGCCCCAGCCTCTTCATGGAATAAACCCCATCAACCCCGCCCAGGCGGGTAAAGCGCCGTTCATCCTTGGAATCAAGCAGATGCTTGAAGCGATCGAATGTATCCTGGACAAAGGCCTTGCCTCCAATAACTCCGGCGTCTGTAAAATACCGGCAACGATACCTGAACCGATCCGCCCTGGATATTTTGTACCCCTTCTGCCTGGCTTTATCTACAACCCCTTGATCCATAACCCGGCCCTTACCGGCATCCACGGCCCCGGTTTCATACACGAACTGCCTGTATTTGCAGACTATTTCAGATGGATCAGATTCGTTCCATTCCTGCATCCCGAAATCAACAGACAGTAAATTATTCCTGTTCCCGGTCTGGACATGGTAGCCAAGTGAACACCAGCGGTAGGCCTCAGGCTTCTTCACGATCCCGGCCCGGACGGGATTCAAGTCCACATACGCAAGCAGATTAACCAGACTCTTACCATCCTGGACAATCATACTTTTGAACCGGCCATCCCAGAAAAATCCACGCCTGTTGTACTTTTTATTGAAATACCGGGTAAAACCCTGCTTGATATCCTTTACATACGCACCCAGGTCGGTAAGCCGCTTTCTATAATCCGCTATGTGCACCTCGCCTACCTTGAGGTTATCTCCATAGTATTTCTCCAGCCGCCTTTTTATCTCCTGCTCGGTAACATCGCTTTCCGGATACATACGCACCACCAGATGGAAATGATTGCCCATAAGGGCGAATCCCAAGACATCCACAAAGTACAGATTGGAAAGCTTGTTTATCAGACTCAGGAGATAGTCATTGTCCCTGTCTTTTATAGGCAGACCCTGAAGAGCAGTTCTGGAGATTACATGATATATGGTCGGGCTGTCCTTGCGCACAAACCTGGCTATCCTGGGCATGGCAAACTCCTTTAGGGGTTGTGGTTAAGCGATTGATCTTGAATGTATCCGATATAAAATTATATGTAAATAGTTAGCCTGTCCCTTCTTTCTTAGTCTTTCTCCCCTCTGATACGCAAAGGGTGAGAAAAAAATGTCATAGATTAATAATAGATTAGCGAACCTTATAGCCGTTCAAACTCGATCACCTTCTCCCGGGCAAATAACACCTTCACTCAAATCGCCATAACTCCTTGATATAAAACAACCCACCAGATCCGTCACCCATCACAAAAAATTTCACCTTCATATATCCTACACGGCACCAGGACAAAGTATCAGATCAATTCCATGTATTCTAACAGGTTGGATACAAAAAACGTCCCACCTATTTCCTACCACACCTACAAATCCATCACACCCCTAAAGTGACCTTAGTCACTCTCACCACTTACCCGGCTGGAGACCAATTCCGTAGCCTCTTGCAGGGTAGCCTGGGCCAGGTGCGCATACCTCTGGGTGGTGGATATATCCGCGTGTCCCAGGAGTTTTTGCACCTCGTACAGGCTCCGGCCGGAGTTAATCAGCAGGCTGGCGAAGTTATGCCTCAGGTCATGGATGCGCACGTCCGGCAGCCCGGCCCGGGTCCGTATCCGGTCCCAGGTGTTGTGGAAGTGCTGCAAGGGAAGCCCGGTCTTGGGATTGGGAAAGACATACTCACAGTCCACGTACCGCCGGCGCTCCAGAACCCGCAGAGCCCCGCGGGACAAGGGCACATGCCGGTCTTTTCCAGACTTGGAAAGGGGTATGGTCCACACCTTGCGCTCCAGGTCGAAATCGTCCCACCTGGCCTTGGCCGCCTCGCCTTTGCGCGCCCCGGTCAGGATCAAGAACTCGATCAGATCCGGCACCACCCGGCTCTGGCATCTGCTCATCTCCCGAAGCAGCCGCTCGGTCTCCTCGGCGGACAAGTACCGCTCCTTGTGGTTATTCTCCTCCAGCCGGCTAACGCCCCGGGCCGGAGACTTATCAATCACCTCCCAGCGCTCGGCCAGGGAGAAGATGTATTTAACCAGGGCCATGTACCGGTTCACGCTGGCAGGCTTGTGGCCGGCATGGACCAGATCGGCCTGAAAACCCTGCACATGCCCGCGCTGGATCTCGCTAAGCATCTTATTGCCCCAAAGAGGCATGAGCCGGTTCCGGATCATCTTCTCGTCCTGCTGCCAGGACCTTTTGCGCACCCGGACAAAGGGCAAATACTGCTCCTCTACGAACTCAGAAAACGAGGACATCCTCCGATTCCGCTCCACCTCGGCGTTGGGATCAAACCCCATCACCGTCTGGGACCTGATCTGCCGGGCCTTGGCCCTGGCCTCCTCCAGGCTCAGGACGTCAGTGGGTCCGATCCGTGTCTGTTTGATGCGCCCGAACTTGTCCCGGTAGCGCTGGTAATACGTGCATCGTCCCGAAGAACGTACCTCCAGCAAAAAGCCGGAGAGCTGGGTATCGAAGTAGTCCACCTTGGCCTTGCCCTCAGGACAAGCCGGGGGATTAACCGCAAATGATCGGGATAGCGTGACTCTGGGCATAGAACACCTCCTGGAAAGAAATTTTCATTCCCAGGAGTAGGCGGGATCTGAGACTATCGGCAATACGCCTTTTTTATCGAATTTGGAGACAGTGGGCAGGCAGAAAGGCAATAATGAGGCGGAAGACAGACCTGGCCAGGCAGTGAAGCCGGACACAGGCACGTCACCCTCACCAGGTAGGACCCAGCTCAAGTGAACGTATACAGATCAGTGCCTTATCTGTAAATTTCTGCCATAAAAAACAAGAAAATTTGAACCGCCAAGTCGCAAAGTACGCAAAGCTTCAGTCACGGAGCCACGTATTGTCCAAAACCGGGTAACGGTTTTGGACAAGGCTGCCTTTTTATTTGCCGTTACCCGGCAAATAAAAAATGTGACCTTTGCCTTTCTTGCTTGGCGACCTTTGCGCCTTGAGCGAAGCGGGCGGTTCAAGATTCTCTTGGTTGGGTTGCGGGCGTAGCTCGCCTTGGATGTATATACCCAGACCAATATTGGCGCAGAAAGGGGGCAAATTTGGAAGATTTGACAGAAGACGACGTGCTTGTCGGATTAGGCGAGCGTTTCGCTCTGTGAGGCGCACAGGGGGCAAAGTGAAGAGATGCTGGAATAGAGATAATGCTGCTATGCTGGTATGCTGGTATGCTGGAATTGAAAGACAAATTCAATCAGGTATGATTTCACAAAAAAGCCAGCAGCCCAAGCCACTGGCTATCTCGACTTACTGCACCCCGCCTTCGCTTTCATCACAGCTACCGCTGGTCTGCCTAAGATCAGGTGAGCTTTCAAATCGCTGTGTTGGACTCATTGGATTCGTGCGTCCAACGATCTGGTTGGCGGCATTTCTAACGGTGTTTCACGTAATATTATGCTTTGTGGTCAACCATTATTGCAGTAGTGGATGATACGAATGCAGGAATGATGTCATTGGTTGTTATTATGTTTTCGTTATATGCTTTTTGTTCACTTTATCAGAATTTTTCAAGACTACAGGAGGAGCCGTCAAGTAAGTGGGTGTCCATTAGTTACCTACCTATATTCTCCTTAGTTACTTCGCTTATAGATACGAAAAACCCCCACCACCGAAGTGATGAGGGTTTAGAGGCTTTAACCGAGAGCCACCTTACGGTGACTTAAGGCATCCTTCTCAAAGAGAAGGATTAGGCAATGGTCAGATCACCAGCGGCAAACTCTGCTTCGCTGAGATCCTGAACACCAGATAGCTCAACAATGGTGTCGTTGGATACGTCACCACCAGCACCAGTGTCGTCAGTCTTGGTGTTAACAACATAAGTGTTGCCATCGAAGTTAAACCAACGCACATCATTCGCATTGTTTTCTGCGAGCAGCAGAGCAGCGTCCAAATCGGCAGCACCGCTGACGTCAACTTCAGCACTTACGAATGCAGCGGCAGAGTCGAAGTCCAGAACATCACCAGAATTGATATCTGTGATAGTGCTCATGTTGGCAGTACCCGTTATACCTGCTGCAAACGCAAAGGTATCGTTACCAGCGCCACCGGTCAGGGAATCCGTGCCTGCAGACGCGTTGATGGTGTCATCGCCTGCACCCGCAACAATGGAGTCCTCGATGCCAGTACCAGTAACGGTCAGATCCGCACCAAAGTCAGATGCGTCGATGGTCAGACCGGTGTTACCACCTGTAGCAACTGTGGTCATCTCCAAGTCTTGATCACCTGTCACATTGAGAGTGTTATTATCGTCCACTTCAACATGGAGGAGGTTTGCACCAACGCCAGCTTCACCGGTAGAAGAAATGTTGACTGAGCTAGAACCAGTGATAGTCAAATCGTTGGTACCTTCAGTGCCCAGATCGGAAACTCCGTTCTCATCACCTTCCAGCGCAACGTTAACCGTATCTGCACCCAGCTTCGTAGCAATGGAGCTTTGTGCAGCAGTAGCAGCGGCGCCCGCTACCAAGGTTACGCCTTCGGCTGCGTCCGTGATCGCGGCTGAAGCAGTGCCATCAATGGCAAAGGTGTTGATCGCGGAATCAACCAGATCGGCGTCGACAGTCAGAACCCCAGCACCGTTGACACCCAACACTTCAACGTTGCTGACATTCGACAGGGCTTCGGCCTGAGTCGCGTCAGATACTGTCACAGCGCCTGTGAAGATCATTGCATCTTGGCCAGCGCCCAGGTCAACGGTGTCCTGATCTGTCAGGTTGGCCCAAGTGCTTACGATCACATCATCGCCTGCGCCACCAGTAATGGTCTGGTCGTTGGCATCAGATGCGGACAGAACCAGCTCTACACCACCTTCGTTAGCAGACGCATCAACTGTCTCAACAGCCTGGCTGCCAATAGTGGCTTCCAGAGAACCAGCACCAGTGATGTTCACAGTGTCGGTGTCGTTGCCCGCGTTAGCCAGAGTACCAAGGACGTTTTCGCCAGCAGCGGCGATGTTCAGGGTTTCGATATCTTCGATGGTTACGCTAGCCAGCGCGGCATCAGTAGTCGTCAAGTCAGCATCGCTTAACGCCAGAGTGGCTTCATCACCTGCTGCATCGGTTGCATCGCTGAAATCAAACTCAAGAATATCCGTGCCAGTGTTCGCCGCACGCACAGTACCTTGAATACCAGCCGTCTGCTCTTTGGTCAGAGTTACGACGGTATTAGTAGCACCGCTGCTATCGATAGTACCGCGATTAACCCAAGCTTGCTCGACATCCGCATTAGCAGAAACGTTTAGGCCTTGGGATGCAACTGAAGCATCAAATCGAGCGTAGATGTTCTCAACGTTAGTCACATCTTCCTGAGCGAAAGCAGCGATGTTGCCGTCGCCGATCAGGTCCAGACGATCGGTACCAGCGCCACCGTCAATGATGTCACCCGGAGTCAGAGTGTCTGAACCGTCTTCGATACCTGCGATGAAGCGATCGTCATCGGAAGTACCCGTTACGATATTGGTATCTGCAGTGAGCGTGAAGGTCTTGCCTTCAACATCAGGATCGTCACCAGCCGGAGTCACCTGCTCAGAGGCAGGAACTTCAGTTACGGTGAGGCCTTCGGTTTGGCCGTATTCCAGAAAATGGCCGACAGGATTCAAGCCGGCATCGACCAATGCTGCCTTGACTTCATCCACTGTCAGTCCAGCATCAGCAGCCTTGGCTGCCAGGTATTCACTGACGTCAAAGGCGTTGGAGGGATTTACATCTTCTTCAAAACCATACTGGGTGAAGTGGTCGTAAGCGTTCGTGTATCCAGCATCGGCAAGGGCCAATTGAACTGCATTGGCATCCCAGGTTGTTACACCCTGGTCGGCATTCATCTGGGCGGCCTTGGCTTCCAGATACTCCTGGGTATTGAAGTACTGATTGGGGCTGGTCCCTTCGGTCAAGCTGTACTTTTGGAAATGTTCTTCAACGGTATAACCGGCAGCTTCAATAGCGTCCCGCACCTGCAAAATGCTGGTAAACTCGGTCTTACCTGCCTGCTGCAACTGGTTGAGCTTACTGTTCAGATAGAAAGATTCTACAAATCCTTGAATAGCCATACTTCCTCCTCCGTCTGTGCTTAGTAATTTACGAAATGGAAAAATTTAACGCGTTGCCTGGCATCCAGCCTGCCTTGACCAATATATAGTTGAAACTTACGGAAAACGCAAGTTATTGCCCTCGCACTTTGGCACATTTGAAAAGATGCAAATAAGAAACCTCCCTGGACCGTACCACCTGCCCAAAGCGGCAACAGGGAGGGTAACCAGAGAAAGAGTTGATTATCTTTGCGATGCAACAATTAAGAATTGACGCAACACGAGCGCCAGCCTTCCTAGAAATTACGCTCCGCTCAGCTCAAAAATTATTTTCGACAGGTCCCTCGCAACTATTATTGTTTTTGTAGTCCAATCCCCAAGCCAATGTCAATCCCCAAATATTCAAACTCATTTTAAGTTTTTTTATGCTAACTCTTCAATTCCGCCTGAAATTTTTTTTAAGCTGTCAAGCCTTTGGCCGAAATGACTTACACCCACAAGTTTATTAACAAGCTCAAGGTCAAATTGTCAACTCTTTTGCCTCCTTTTTGTTTTGCGCATTGCCTTGACGCCGGCCAATTTTTGAACCCAGGCCTGAGGCAGCACTTTTTTCGTCCAAGCTTTGATCCGCTGGGTACTTTCCGGCTCTTCTTCCAGGCTGGGTGCAAACTCGGGATCGTTGAGCACTTCCCCGCGCAGATAACGCATATCCCGGCTGGAAGGCAGAACATGCTTGTCCCTGGCCAAAACATACCATGCCTGACGGGGATGATACCAGGGTATCCGTCTGCAGGACAGGCCTGCTG
>Ga0182238_1000455_pt1 | contig 12286 bp, 13 predicted proteins | sample hydfrates6_PW_90_FD_132439 | JGI IMG/M metagenome (GOLD analysis project Ga0182238, IMG submission 132439) | Subsurface microbial communities from deep shales in Texas, USA - hydraulic fracturing test 6_PW_90 | ecosystem: Environmental > Aquatic > Deep subsurface > Shale gas/oil reservoir >... | reverse complement strand
AATTCATATTAGATACCTCCTTGGTTTTTTTAGAGATCAGAATGACCTCTGATACTCCGTATTATACCAAGGGGGTATCTTTTTGTCGATATTGATTTTAATTCATTACAGGAATGCTCCTATCACCATGATAAATCAAGAGGGGTAGGATCACTGGCAGTTTACCAAAATTATTTTGTTTTAAATGTAGATCCCAGATTTTAGTCATGTATTTCAGCAGTTGAAGCGAAACTTTTTTATCCGGGTAGCTTTTGTGCTCGAAAAGACAGTAGATAAAAGCGTCATGGTCATTTAATTTAACTCGATAAACAACATCAGAAAAGAATTCTTTTAAGTCTTCGTCAACAAAAGAGTCTTTGGAAATTTCTAAGTCATCAGTATTAAAAAGTTCTAAAAGGTCCTGGGGAAAATAGTTTTTGATAAATGATTCCGCTACTTCTTTTTTGCTAAACATTTCTTTGAAAAACTTATCATGGGGAGTTGCCATTTTTTTCAACCTCTTTCTCTTAGAATTTTATCTTTAAAAAGATAAGGCCTGAGAACTAATCTCTAAGTAAATTATATCACAAAACGAACTTGTGTTCAATAAAATCCAGGCTAATTCGACAAAAAAACAGAGAAATATTAATTGATTTTAAGTCAAGAGTGTATTATAATAAAAGTTGTTAAGAAATTGAACAAGTTAGATTGATAGAAATAATAAAAATGATCAAGTAAAAAAAGAAAGAGCAAAAATGACAACCGATGTCACAACAATTGTTAACTGAAAAGTTTTACTTTGTCATTCGACAAAATTAGATACTCTAATTATTTGATGTATCTTAAATAATGTTATAAAATAAAGATTGTGAGAGATAAAAGAGTTATCTCTAATATTATACCTATTTTAATTTGCAAAAAAATTGATATATATTCGTAATTGGTTTTTAGATCATCACTTTCATTTTAGCCCCTATCCTGTAATTAATATTTAGTATACATATTATTCTTTTTTTGATATAATATATGTAAGGAAAACAAAGAAAGTAAAGACAAAGGGGGTTAATAAATGGAACTTGCAAGAGTTTCATCTAAAGGTCAGATTACTATTCCAATAGAAATAAGAAAAAAGTTAAAGTTAAAAGAAGGAGATAAAGTTTTATTTGCGGAGGAAAATGGAAACATTTTTGTGCTAAATGCTTCATTAGTTGCCTTAAAAGAAATTCAGGAAAATATGAAAGATGAAGCTGAAAAACAATATTTAAATTCTGAAGAAGATGTAAATGATTATGTAGAGAAAGTTCGGGAAGAAAAATGGGAGCAGAAATATGAGAATAATGATTGATACTAATATTTTCATTTCAGCTATACTATTCCCAGATTCAATTCCTTCAAAGCTAGTAGAGAAAGTTTTAGATGAATACCATCTAGTTTTATGTTCTCAAATTATAGAGGAACTTCATGAAGTATTTGAGAGGAAGTTTAAACATAAAATTTCATGTCTTGAGAATTTTCTTTCTCAATTAAGTTATGAATTAATATATACTCCACAAAGAATTGATAAAAAAGAATATCCAGATATTAAAGATCAAAAAGATTTACCTATATTAGTGTCTTCCATATTAGGAGATGTTGATTACTTGATAACAGGAGATAAAGGTTTTTTTGATGTGGAAATAGAAAGACCAGTAATAATGACAGCAAGAGAATTTTTGAAAAAGCATTAATAAATAATATATGAAATATGACATCCGATGTCACGGAATAGAATCTTAACTCAGGTACGTTGACAATTGAATATGTATGGGAATCTTTGGAACCGGGGTTTTCATATGGGAAGATGAACTGGGTTAGAGGTTTAAAAAACTATGATATAAGTTCAAGGATCAGGTTATTTTTTTAGCAATACACTTTGATCTCAACAAAGTGGACACTGTGTTGAGGTCGCGAGAAGTTAGGCTTGGCAAGGGGTTGTGGTTTGTAAGATGTGGTTTTTTAAGTATGAACTTGATGATTTGAGTTTGTATTTAAAAAACTATTTTTTTATGTAGAGAATTTATATGGGATTTAAAATCGATGTTATAGAAAGGATTATTATGCTGACAAGAGGTAAGATGACTGGTGAAATTATTGATTTATTAAGTAAATTGAAATTATCAATTCAACCTAGAAACAAGTTAGGCTTATTTGACCTTAATACTCACTGTGAAGATTTTTTTGGAGAAATACTTAATATTGTTGAAAAAATTAATTTGAAAAATCTAAATCAGGAAAAATCTAATTATCCAGGTATTGATCTCGGAGATCAAAATGCGAGAGTTGCATATCAAATCACTACGGACAAATCCACTCAGAAAGTTAAAAATACTTTAAATAATATCTTACCAAAAGATAAAGAATTATATGATGACTTTTATATATTTATAATTGGTGAAAAACAGAGCCAATATACCTTAGATAAAGCTTTGTTAAGAAAAAACAATTTTGATATAAATAAAAATATTATTGATTTAAATGATGTTTATAAAAAGGCTCTTAGTTTAAATTTAGATGATTTGGAAATTCTGTATAACTTGATTAGAAAAGATTTATTAAGAGTGGAAGCTGAATTAGAAATCCCAAATGCCAATGGTAGTTATGAAAATAGTATTTATAATCATTTAGAAAAAAGATCTTTTTCTAAACCTGAAAATGCTGATAAACTATACGATTTTTTAAATTATGGATTTCCCAACAAAGGTGAATACTGGCCTGAAATAAAAAATTATAATAGATCAGAATTTTATGAATCAATATTATCGCTTTATTACAAATTAAAAAACTTACCAAGGATGACTAGAGAGTTCTATTCTATATTACTTAATGAAAGCAAAAGTTATTCTAATGACAGTAGTTATAGAGTTAATTATGCAAAAATCAAACGTATTATTAATCTGTCAGATGATATCATCAATGAAGAACTTGATTTGTTATTTGAAGAAAACCTCATTTATTTTGATGATTTTGATTCTTATAATACTTATATTGAATTTGATGAAATATTTTATAAAGAATACTTATTGTATTATTTTAAAAAGTATTTATTAGAAAACAATATAAACTTAAAGATTGTATTTGCTAAGCTAGATTTTAGTGTTTTTGAAAACTAGTTAAAGAAATTATTTTTATTTATAAATTTTTGGAGTGATTTAATTGAGTAAAAAAACTAAAAAACTAAGAAAAGAAATACTTGAAAAAGTAAAAGAATTGCATAGAGAAGAGCAAAAAGAAGAAAGTTTTGAACTGGGTAAAGATACCATACCATTTGCAGCTAGAGTCTTTGATGAAAAAGAAAAAGTATCTTTAGTTGATTCCAGTCTTGATTTCTGGCTAACAACTGGCAGATATGCAGAAGAATTTGAAGCAGAATTTGCAGATTTTATGGATCAGAGATATTGTTCTCTGGTTAATTCTGGTTCTTCTGCTAATTTAGTTGCTTTATCAGCTTTAACTTCAGATAAATTAGAGGACCGAAAATTAAAAGCTGGTGATGAAGTAATTACTGTTGCTGCTGGTTTTCCAACTACAGTTAATCCAATTGTTCAAAATAAACTTGTGCCTGTATTTGTAGATGTAGAACTTGGCACCTATAATATAAAGGTTTCAGAATTAGAAAAAGCACTATCTGATAAAACTAAAGCTATTATGCTTGCTCACACTCTGGGTAATCCATTCAACTTAGAAGCTGTGACTGAATTTGCTGAAGAACATGACTTATATTTAATTGAAGATTGCTGTGATGCAGTTGGAACTACTTATGATGGTAAAATGGTTGGAACTTTTGGCGATTTCGCTACTGTTAGTTTTTATCCTGCTCATCATATGACAATGGGAGAAGGTGGAGCAGTTTTAACTAATAATCCTGTATATAAAAAGCTAGCAGTTTCTTTTAGAGATTGGGGTCGAGACTGCTACTGTGAACCAGGTGCAAATAATACCTGTGGACGCAGATTTTCCATGCAGTTTGGAGACCTTCCCTATGGTTATGATCATAAATATGTTTACAGTCATGTTGGCTATAACTTAAAAGTTACTGATATGCAGGCAGCAGTTGGAGTAGAACAGTTAAAAAAGCTTCCCGAATTTATAGAGGCAAGAAAAGAAAATTTTGAAAAACTATATAAAGCTATTAAAGAATTTGAGGATTATTTAATTTTACCTGAGGCAGAAGAAAATTCTGATCCTTCCTGGTTTGCCTTTCCATTATCGGTTAGAGAAAATGATAAGTTTACTAAAAATGAACTTGTTAATTACTTAGAGGAACACAAAGTAATGACCAGGCAATTATTTGCAGGTAACTTAACCAGACAACCTGCCTATCAGAATGTTGAATACAGAGTTGTTGGAGATCTTGCTAATACTGATTATATAATGAATAATACTTTCTTTATAGGAGTTTATCCTGGGCTTGATGATCAGAAGATTGAATATATTATTCAGCAGTTTGCTGATTTCTTTGATGAAAGGATATAAAAATGGCAGTTGTAACTCGGGCAGAGGTCCTATCTGTAATTGAACATACAGCAGAAATTAGAGAATATATCTTAAAACCTGATAAATATAGAAGATTTGAAGCTGGAATGTTCCTGCAGGTGTCTTTAGAAGAGGTAGACTCTTCTGATTATTGGCCTGAATCAAGAACTTTTAGTTTAGCTTCTTATTATAATAAAGAAAAGCTAATTAGACTTATAATAAAAAAAGCTGGGCGATATACTACAAGAATTTTTAATGAAGTTGAAAAAGGTAGTGAAATTACAATTAAATATGCTTATGGAGATTTTATTTTACCAGTCTTTGATCAAAAAAATGATATTATCTGTCTGGCTGGTGGAACTGGAGTAACTCCTTTTTTTAGTTTTATAGAGGCTTTAGAAGAACAGGATGAGCTAGATCGATTAAAACTTCTTTATTCAGCTAAAAAATATGAAGATTTTATAAGACTCAACTATTTAAAAGAAAAATTAAATAATGATCAACTATTATTATTTACAACTCAAGAAGAAAATAGTGAAACTATAAATAGAAGAATAGCCACAGAAGATATAATAAACTCAGCTTCTAATTATCAGGAGGCTCATTATTATATATGTGGTACAACTGAGTTTAATTTAGATTTTAAAGAAAAACTTGAAGCTGAAAATATAAAAAATATTTATTTAGATCAGTGGGAATAAAAAAATAGGGGGTTAAATTTTTATGAAAGCAGTAATACTTGCAGGAGGGTTTGGAACCAGACTTGGTAACAGAACGAATTTGATTCCAAAACCCATGGTTAAGATCGGTCAAAAACCTGTTCTTTGGCATATCATGAAGACTTATGCTAATTATGGAGTAACTGATTTTATTATATGTCTTGGTTATAAAGGTGATGTAATTAAGGATTATTTTTTGCATTATGAAGCTAAAAATAATGATTTTACTATAGATTTAAGTAACTCTGATATAACATTCCACAATAATCACAACGAAACTGATTGGAATGTTACTCTGGTTGATACAGGTTTAAACACCCTTAAAGGTGGTAGAATAAAAAGAATCGAAAAGTATTTAGATGATGGTATAAACTTACTTACATATGGTGATGGAGTTGCTGATATAGATATTAATGATTTAGTTAGTTTTCATAAAGAACATAATAAAATGGTAACAATTTCAGGGGTGCATCCACCAGCCAGATTTGGAGAACTTCTAGAAGAAGGTAATGTAGTTCAATCTTTTGAAGAAAAGCCACAGACTTCTATGGGTTTGATTAATGGTGGATATATGGTTTTTGAAAGAGAAATGCTTGATTATTTATCGCCTGCAGAAGACTGTGATTTTGAGGTTGGTCCTTTAGAAAAATTATCTAAGCAGGGAAAAGTTATGGTTTATAAGCATGATGGTAACTGGGAATGTATGGATCATGAACGTGATGTTAAACATTTAAATAAACTCTGGAATGAAGATAAAGCTTTCTGGAAGGTCTGGGAATAATGCAAGAATTATTTGATGGAATCTATAAAGATAAAAATGTATTAGTAACCGGTCACACAGGCTTTAAAGGTTCCTGGTTATCGATCTGGTTAAATGAGATGGGAGCTAATGTGATCGGTTATGCCTTAGATCCTTATACTGATCAGGACAATTTTGTGGTTACTAATTTAAGTGAAAAGATTACTGATCTCAGAGGTGAAATAAGGGATTACGATAATCTTTTAAGAACTTTTAAAGAAGAAAAGCCAGAGATTGTCTTTCATCTAGCAGCTCAGCCGCTGGTTAGATTATCATATAAAGAACCAAGAGAAACCTATGAAGTTAATGTAATGGGAACTGTAAATGTTTTAGAAGCATCGAGACAGAGTGATAGTGTTAAAACTGTAATTATAATAACCAGTGATAAATGTTATGAGAATAATGAATGGATTTGGGGTTACAGAGAAAATGATCCTATGGGAGGATATGATCCTTATAGTTCCAGTAAAGGATGTGCAGAGTTGGTCACTTCTGCTTATACTAGATCATTTTTTATGAATGATGATTCTGATATAGCTGTGGCTTCGGTTAGGGCCGGTAATGTTATTGGTGGTGGAGACTGGGCAGAAGACAGACTGATAACTGATTGTATTAGTTATCTGAAAGAAGATAAAGCTATTGAGATTAGAAGTCCAAAAGCTATTAGACCCTGGCAGCATGTTTTAGAACCTTTGCGGGGTTATTTATTATTAGCTTCCAAACTCTATCAACATCCTGGGAAATATACAGGTGCCTGGAATTTTGGTCCTGATGAAGCTTCAATTGTGACAGTTGGAGAACTTGTTGACAAACTGGTTAATAAGTGGGGCTCAGGTGAATGGATTGATACTTCTAATAATAATGAACCACATGAAGCAAAACTATTGAAATTAGATATCAGTAAAGCTAGACATCATTTGAACTGGGAACCAAAACTCAGTTTTGATCAGACAATTGATTTAGTTGTTGACTGGTATCAAAATGATAATGTTAATTATGATTTTGATGTAAAGCAGATTAAAGAATACTTGAGAGTTGATAAATAATGAAATTGATTGATACCAAGCTTAATGGAGTATTTATAATAGAAAATATGGTTTTTGAAGATCAACGAGGAACCTTCTGTAAAACTTTTAATGCAGAAATTTTTTCTAAAAATAACTTATGTAATAATTTTAAAGAAAGTTACTATTCTATATCACAAAAAGACGTGATTAGAGGAATGCATTTTCAGTTACCTCCTTATGAACATCATAAATTAGTTTATGTTCCCCATGGAGAAGTAATGGATGTTATACTTGATTTAAGAAAAGCATCTAACACTTTTGGTGAATATATCAATGTTAATTTATCTGCAGAAAATAGAAATTCAATATATATACCAAAAGGTTTAGCACATGGATTTAAAGCATTAAAGAATGATACAATTACTGTTTATAATGTTTCTACTGTTTATAATGAAGATAGTGATAGCGGGATTCACTGGGATTCTTTTGATTTTAATTGGAATGCAAATAATCCTATAATTTCTGAAAAAGATCAAAACTTAACTAAATTTAATAATTTTGATACTCCTTTTTAAATTTGAGGTGTTTATAATGAAAGATGTTATTGTAACAGGAGCGACTGGATTTGTTGGATCACATTTGAGTAAAAAGTTGGTGGAGCTTGGTTATAATGTCCATGTTATAAGCAGACCATCTTCGACTTATGAAAATTTAGAGTCAGTTAAAACTAAAATTGATATTTTTGAATATAATCAGAATATAACTGAGTTAATCAATTACTTTGAAAAAGTTGAAGCTGATATAGTTTTTCATTTGGCCTCATTATTTATATCAGAACATAAATCAGATGAAATAGATGGTCTAATTAATAGTAATATTAAATTCGGGACTCATATTCTGGAAGCTATGTCTAAATCAGATACCTATAGACTTATTAATACGGGTACTTCATGGCAGCATTACAAAAATGAAGAGTATAACCCTGTAAATTTATATGCAGCAACCAAACAAGCTTTTGAAGATATTATTGAATATTATGTAAAAGCATTAAATTTTAATGTTATAACTTTAAAATTATTTGATACATATGGGGAAAATGATAATAGAGGTAAATTAATTAATCTTTTGGGCAAGTTTTCTAAAGAAAATAAAGAACTTGAAATGTCACCTGGTGAACAAAAAATTGATTTAGTTCATGTAGATGATGTTGTAGATGCTTTTATTTCTGCTTATAATCTAATCAAAAAAAATGAAATAAATCATGATAAATATGCAGTTAGTTCTGGACAGGAGATCCAATTAAAAGATTTAATTGGATTATATGAAGAAGTAACTGGAAATGAAATCTCAGTAGAATGGGGCGGAAGACCCTATCGAAAGAGAGAAGTGATGGAACTCTGGCTAGATTTTGATAAACTTCCTAATTGGGAAGCTGAAATATCATTAAAAGAAGGTATTAAAAAGATAAATCAAACTTAGGAAGTGTTTAAAATTCTATTTACAATAGCTATTCCAGTATATAATAATGAAAAAACAATAAGAAAAACTATACTAAGTTGTATAAATCAAAATTATAGTGATAATTATGAAATTTTAGTAGTTGATAATAATTCTAATGATAAAACTAATGAAGTAATTCAAGAATTTTCTAATGAAATAAATATAGTTAGAAATTGTGATACTGTAACAATGTATGAAAATCATAATGTTTGTTTGGGAAATGCTAAAGGTGATTATGTATTGTTTTGTCATGCGGATGATACATTAAAAAATAATGCATTATCAATTTTAGATAATAAAATTAAGCAAAGAAATTACCCTGATAAATATGTGATTTGGGGTAGGAGTAAATTTAGAGACTATTATAATAATTGGAAAAAGGGGCAAGCTGATTTAAATACTGTATTGTCGGGACAATTTTCTTTGGACCCTTTCTTTTATGGTGGGGTTACTCCATCTGGAACCTGTTATAGTAAAAATAGTTTTTTAGAACTCGAAGGGTTTATAAATTCAGATCATAAGTTAAGTCCATCTGATATGACTACAATGTTATATTTAGCTTATAATGGATTTGAATTTGAAATGATAGATAGATTATACTTCAATCGTGAATTTGCTAGTACGGCAATTAATCATAGTTATCAAGATATGCTAGATGCTGTAGTAGATTCTATGGAGTCATTGAAAAAAAAGATGGGAGAAGATGAGTTTGAAGTTTTAATTAATAGAGCTTTTAGGTTGAAAAATATACCAGTATTATTTATTTCAACTCTTATTAAAATGGGTTACTCAAAAAAGAAAATTTTTAAGTATATAATTAAGAAATCTATAAAAACCCCGAAACTTTTGGTGAAATATATTTTGTTAACAAAATATCGTTATCTAATAAAATTATTATTATTTAAATAAAAGTTTTATGCAAGGAGCAAACTGATGAAGAAAGCAAATCTATTTATAATTGGTGCTTCAAAATGTGGGACTACAAGCTTTTATAACATTTTAAAAGAGCATCCTGATATCTGCATGTCCTCAATTAAGGAAACCAGTTATTTTTCACTATCTGAAGAAAAACAAAAAAATATTAATTATCAAGATTATTATAATCATTGTAATGATCAGAGTATTTTAGGAGAAGTTAGTCCGATTTATAGTGAATTACATTCTGCTCCTAAAACTGCCGAAAGAATTTATGATTATAACCCAGACGCTAAAATTATTTATTTAGTTAGAAATCCAATTAATCGCTTGAAATCAGTCTGGAAACAGACTTTACATACAGGACATTGGAAGCGTAAAGTTTATTTAGATAGATTTGGTATTGATATTCCTAAAATGAGTCTAGACTTTGAGGAAGCAGTATTTGAATATCCTCCATTTCTAGATGCTTGTAGATATTGGTTTCAAATTGATGTTTATCGAAAGTTCTTTTCAGATCAGCAAATTAAAGTTTTATTATTTGAAGAGTTTGTTAATGAGCCAGAGAAAGTTTTTAAAGATGTTTTTTCTTTTTTGGAAATTGAAAACTTTGATATAAGCAAATTAGAAAAACAACACAACAAAAGTTCTGGCAAAAAGATGATGAATCCAAAATTGCAGTATATAATAGAATCAAATTTTGTTCAAAAAATAAAAGATATTAAGCTTTTAAATAAGTTTAAAAATCTCTTTAAGGAAATTGTTTATAAAGAAGTTCCTGATGATATAAATATTAATAACAAATTAAAAAGTGAAATATTAAATGAATTGGAAGATGATATAGAAAGAATATTAGACTATACCGGTAAAAACTCTAATTATTGGTCATTTTAATAATAAATTTTGATTTTAGGGGTAATTAAATGTCATTAAAGAAAAAAACATTTTGGGGCGCTATCTGGAATAGTTTATCCAGCGTTTCGTTAACTGGTCTAAATTTTGTAATAACAGCAATTTTGGCGAGATTATTAACACCAAATGCATTTGGTGTAATGGGGATGATTCAAACAACTATAGCATTAATTACATTAATGAATCAATTTGGTTTTGCTCCAGCTATAATTCAGGGCGAAAACTTAAATCAAAAAAGATTATCTTCATTATTTTGGCTTAATATGTTAATTGGTTTAATAATGACAGCCATTGTTTTCTTCTCCTCAAATTATGTTGCTGCTTTTTTTAATCAACCAGAATTAGCCCAATTCTTGAGAATGATTTCGGTAGTGTTTACTATTGTTTCATTTTCTTTTATTCAGCAGAGTTTAATAAGAAAAGAAATGATGTTTAAGGAACTGTTTAATATAAATTTAATTTCTACTATTTCTTATGGAATTATAACTATTATTTTAGCTTTAAATAATTTTGGAGTTATGGCTTTAGTTCTAGGATATATATCTAAAAATGTTATAAAAACTTTATCAATTATGGTCTTTTATAGATGGATGCCCAGCTTGATTTTTAATTATAAATTGATCAAGGATTTAATCGATTTTAGTAAATATGCTTTTTTCACCAGTATTTTAAATTATTTAAATAGAAATCTTGATTATTTAATCATTGGAAGACTTTTAGGCCCTGAAGCTTTAGGATATTATACACTGGCTTATAAAATTATGTTAGTTCCAGTTAGAAAAATAGGTGGAGTAATAACAAATACTTTTTTACCAGCCTTTTCAAAAATAAAGCATGATAAAAAGAATGTGAAAAAATATTATCTTAAAGTGATTAATCTAATTGCCTTAATTTCTTTTCCAATGATGGGAGGTTTATTTGTTGTAGCCCCGGAATTAATTTTAACAGTTTATGGACAAAAATGGTTTGCAGTTATTTATTTAATCCAGATATTAAGTGTAACAGGTGCATTACATTCAATTGCAACTACAACTGGAACAATATTTATGTCACAGGGTAGAGCTGACCTTGCTTTCAAATGGAATATTTTTTCTATTATTAATTTAACAGTTGCTATGCTGATTGGAATGAGATGGGGAATTGTTGGGATTGCTTATGGTGTAACTATTTTCAACTTATATGGAATCTGGGTTGGGATGCATATGGCTGGCAGCCTAATTAGTATGAGTTTAAAAGATTTATTCAGTTTTATTAAAAAGCCATTTTTATACACTATATTCATGATGATAATTGTTTATTTAGTAAAAACTTATCTAGTAACACCGAATATTGAACAAATGCCAATTCAATTAGCTGTTAATGTAATTACTGGAATTGTTGCTTATGCAGTTATCTTTCTAGTTGTTGACGGCAAAGAATATTTTGAGCAGATTAAGAGATTGAAAAATGCAGTAAAATAAAGGTGTAATCATGAATAAACTTATTGATGAATTAGAAAAAACATATAATCATACAAACCAGTGGCTAAAATTTGCTGAAAGTAAGAATGGTGCTTTAATAGCATTAGATAGTGCTTTATTAATAGGTATTCTTAGTCTTTTCACAAAATTTAGTTCATCTAAAGTTTTAAACTATTATTTTTTATGGATTATAAGCTTTTTAATTATATCAATGGTGATTTCCTCATTATCTTTTATTCCTGTATTATCTAAAGATAAGCAGGATAAAGTCGCTTCTAAAGAAATAGGTCAAGATAAAAATATTTTGTTTTTCTCTGTAATCAAAGATTTAACTCCCAATGAATATTTGGATCTTTTAGCTAAAAAAATAGAGAATAAGGATTTTGAAATAATAGACTATGCTGAAGATTATGCTGAGCAAATTGTAACTAATTCTAGAATAGCTGATAATAAATATAAATTATTTAAATGGGCGTTATATTT
>Ga0182238_1000453_pt1 | contig 12343 bp, 11 predicted proteins | sample hydfrates6_PW_90_FD_132439 | JGI IMG/M metagenome (GOLD analysis project Ga0182238, IMG submission 132439) | Subsurface microbial communities from deep shales in Texas, USA - hydraulic fracturing test 6_PW_90 | ecosystem: Environmental > Aquatic > Deep subsurface > Shale gas/oil reservoir >... | reverse complement strand
CTATAAGGGTTATGTGTTCAGGAATGGTCCACCCCAACCTGGTGGTTGAGGCCCTGGAAAAAGGCGCGGACGGCGTCATCATGATGGGCTGACACCTGGGCGAATGTCATTACCTGGATGGTAATTACAAGGCACAGGCTAGGGCACAGGCCATAAAACTCATTCTGGAAGACATGGGTATTGACCCGGACAGATTCCGGATCGAGTGGGTCTCCTCGGCGGAAGCTCCGCGCTTTCAGGAGGTGGTCACTGAGTTTACGGATAAGATAAAGTCCTTGGGGCCCAATCCGCTGCGCTCCAAGTGCGACGGCAAGGAAGCAGTGAACGCCTAACAACCAAGCGGCTGTTAGCATACGGAGGTGAATATGAGCAAAGTGACTGTTGCCGAGGAGTGGCTTAACGCCTGTTCGGGGTGTGAGATAGCCATTCTCAATGTTGGCGACATACTGGTAGATCTATTGGTAAACAATCTTGATTTCGTACATATACCGGTGATCATGGACCACAAATACTTCGGCCAGACCGGTGAGGATAAGGAACTGAACATCCCGGAAGCTGTTGTGGGTATCGTTTCCGGTAGCGTGCGCAACGAAGAGCACGTGGAAGTCCTTAAAGAAATGCGCAAGAAGTGCCAGTTATTGATTGCACTCGGTACCTGCGCTACAGACGGCGGGATCCCTGCCCTTATCAATATGTACGGAAATGAGGCGCTTACTCAGTTCGTATACAAGGATTCTCCCACTACGGATCCCGGAGATGCGCCGACTGAAGTCCCCCCGCTTTTGGACAAATGCTATGCCCTGGACGAAATAGTGGATGTGGACATTTACGTTCCGGGATGCCCGCCCCATCCGGACTGGATTACGGCGGCAGTACTGGCCCTGCTTGAGGGCAAGACTGAATTCGCCATGCCTGAGCGTTCGGTATGCGACGAGTGCCCCACTATCCGGGAAAGCAAGAAGGGCGCCGGGGACATAAAGCGTCTGCTGGAAGCTCCGGAGTATGATCCGGACAAGCCGTTAAACGAGATGCGCTGTCTGCTGGAGCAGGGATTCCTCTGCCTTGGCCCGGTAACCAAGGCCGGTTGCGGCGGGAAGGGTAAGCCTCCCCGTTGCCTGCAGGCCCGTATGCCGTGTCGGGGCTGCTACGGTCCGATCCGCAAGGATGCCAAGCCTCTGGTTGACTACATGGGCGCTTTGGCCTCGGTTGGGTTTGATCCGATGGGAATGCCCGATCGCCGCGGGTATCTCGCTCGTTTCTGCGGAGCACACGGCATGCTGAAAAAGCTAGGTTAGGAGGAAAATAATGGGTAAGACGCTAAATATTGCACCGGTATCCCGCATCGAGGGACATGCCAGTGTATCCATCCACCTGAACGATACCGGGAATGTGGAGGATGCCAAACTGCATGTGCTTTCCCTGCGGGGGTTTGAGAAATTTGTTGTCGGCCGGCCGGTGGAGGAAGTCCCGCGTATTGTTAATCGTATCTGCGGTATTTGTCCCTGGCAGCACCATCTGGCCTCGAATAAGGCCGCGGATGAGTGCCTTGGGGTTCAGCTTCCCCCGACCGGCAAAAAATTGCGTGAACTATGCCAGATGTTGTCCTATATACCGGACAAGATACTGCATTTTTACTTTTTGGCTGCTCCGGATTTCGTGATTGGTCCGGATGCGGATTATTCCGTGCGCAATGTGGTCGGGATTGTCGGGGCCAATCCGGACCTGGCCAAGAAGGTTGTGCACATGCGCTATAAGTCCCAGATGATGCTGGAAAAATTCGCCGGCAAGGTGATTCATCCTATCGCCGCTGTTCCAGGTGGATTTTCCAAGCCCATGAACGAGGACGAGCGCAAGGAGCTTTTGGAGGGGATTCAGGAACTCAAGGATTTCTGCGTGTTTACCATCAAGTTCGCCCGGGAAGAGGTCTTCCCCAAGTACTTGGATGCTGTGAAGATCCTGGGAGTTTTCCCTTCCGGATATATAGGCACTGTTCGGCCTGAAGACGGGGCTTTGGAGTTATATGACGGTGAACTCCGGCTTATGGACCAAAACGGTGATTTTGATCAGTTCAAGTACTCCGAATACACCAATTACATTGGTGAGCATGTGGAGCCGTGGAGCTATCTGAAGTTCCCCTATGCCAAGAAATGGGGAAATCTGAAGCTGGACGAGAACGATCCGGTCGGGGTGTATCGCTCCAATTGCCTGGCGCGGATTAATGTCTGCGACAAGATGGCCACGCCTCTGGCCCAGGAAGAGCTGGATATCTTCCGCAAGGAATTCGGCCGGCCTTCCCATTTGACCCTTCTTTACCATTGGGCGCGTCTGATCGAGCTCGTCCAGTGCTGCGAAAGGGCGGAGGAGCTCCTGAACGACCCGGAGATCACCAACCGGGAAATCCGGGATCCCAATATCGAGCCCAAGGCAGGCGAAGGTGTTGGATGTGTGGAGGCGCCGCGCGGTACCTTGATGCATCACTACCAGACAGACGACAAAGGGCAGGTGACCATGGCCAATCTGATCGTGGGCACCACGCACAACAATGCTCCCATGAATCTGTCGGTCAAACAGGCGGCCAAGGCCCTGATCAAGGACGGCAATTACGACCAGGGCATGCTAAACCGCATTGAGATGGCTATTCGCGCCTATGACCCGTGAATGAGCTGTGCTACGCATCGCCTGGACGGCGGTGTAAATGTTGAAGTAAACGTCTTTGATTCCAAGGGATCTAAAGTGGATACCCTGAGAAGTTAAATTAGACAGTTGACTCTAAATGGTTTAAAAGAGGCCGTCACTTCTGAAGTGGCGGCCTCTTTATTTGACGCACGGATTAAACAATGCGGCTTTTGTGCATATTAAATGCAGTTTATCTCTTGGCCGGGCTTTATGCGGAAAATAAGAACAGCTCGGCGGGAGCGGATATTTATCGATTCTCGAATAACGCATTATAAATGATTAACCACGGGATTTTATTATGGACTGGTCAAGGATGTTTGATTCCAGGGTGCTGGTTTTTGGGTGCGGGAATATCCTCTTCGGGGATGATGCCCTTGGCCCGCGGGTTGTGGAGGCCCTGAACGCAGACCCGGATTTGCCACCGGATGTAGCCGCCCTGGACGCGGGCACTGCGGTTCGCTCCCTTATTTTTGATTTGCTTTTGAGCGAAAAACAGCCGGAATTGGTGATTGTGGTGGATGCGACCAATAAACTGGATCGCAAGCCCGGAGAGGTCTTTGAGATTGATGTTGAGGCCATGGATACGAAGAAGATCGGGGATTTTTCCATGCATCAGTTTCCGACAACAAATCTGTTAAAGGAGCTTAAGGAGACCAGCCGGGCGGACCTAAAAGTTATAGCCATCCAGGCCGCATACGTACCGGACCATATGGATGAGGTGCTCAGTCCGGAAGCGGAAGCGGCCATTCCGGTGGTGGTGGAAAAAATCAAGGAACTGGCTAAATAAATTTATGCCCGAGCAAGACAAAATCCGCAATTTCAGCATAATAGCCCATATAGATCACGGCAAATCCACTCTTGCCGATCGAATAATGGAATTGGCCGGGATTATCGAAGACCGGGACAAAAAAGACCAGTACCTGGATCGCATGGATCTGGAGCGGGAGCGGGGCATAACCATCAAGGCCCAGACAGTGCGCATGCCCTACCACACGGCGGACGGCACTGAATATCTCCTTAATCTGATAGATACTCCCGGGCATGTGGACTTTTCCTATGAAGTCTCCCGCAGTTTGGCCGCATGCGACGGGGCACTTCTGGTCGTGGACGCCACTCAGGGAGTAGAGGCCCAGACCCTGGCCAATGTTTTTCTGGCCCTGGACAATGACCTGGAAGTAATCCCGGTCTTGAACAAGATCGATCTCCCCAGCGCCGAGCCGGAGAAGATAATGTTGGAGATAGAGGAAGTTATCGGGCTGGATTGTTCGGATATCGCTTTGGTCAGCGCCAAGAGCGGAGAGGGGGTACCCGAGCTTATGGAGAAGCTGATAAATTTTGTCCCCCCGCCGCAGGGATCGAAAGATGCCCCGTTGAAGGCGCTTATATTCGATTCCTGGTATGATCCCTACATGGGAGTGGTTGTCCTTTTTCGCATTCTGGAAGGGGAGCTGGAGATGGGACAACCGATTATGATGTATTCGAACAAGAAAAAGTACGAAGTGACCAAGCTGGGGGTGTTTGCCCCAGAGCCCAAGGACACCCGTACTTTGCGCGCCGGGGATGTGGGCTTCCTTTGCGCCGGGTTAAAAGAGATCAAGGACGCCCGGGTCGGGGATACTATTACCCATCCCTTGCGCCCCACGGAAACCCCGTATCCGGATTTCAAAAAGGTAAAGCCCATGGTCTTTTGCGGCCTTTACCCCATTGAATCCTCGGAATTTGATTCCCTGCGCGGAGCTCTGGAAAAACTGCAGCTCAATGATTCGGCTCTTTACTTTGAGGCCGAGAGTTCCCAGGCCCTTGGATTCGGATTCAGATGCGGCTTTCTGGGGCTTTTGCATATGGAAATCATCCAGGAACGTTTGGAGCGCGAATTCCAGGTGGAGCTTATAGCCACAGCCCCCACTGTTGTCTTCCAGGTCCTGAAAGTGGACGGGGAGATGCTGGAGATAGACAATCCGTCCATGCTCCCTGTGCCGGAGGATATTGAAGCTGTTTACGAGCCCTATGTGCGTCTGGAGATCCACGTGCCCAATGATTTTGTGGGCAATGTGCTCGGGCTTTGCGAGGAAAAGAGAGGCATTCAGAAGGATATGCAGTATCTGACCTCGACCCGGGTAATAATAACCTATGAACTGCCTTTTGCGGAGATAGTATTTGACTTCTTTGACCGGCTGAAATCGGTGACCCGGGGATTTGCCTCTCTGGACTATGAAGTTTTGGAATTTCGGGAATCGGACCTGGTAAAGCTGGATATCCTCATAAACGGCGATCCGGTGGATGCCATGTCCGCCATTGTGCACAGGGAAAAAGCCTATTTCAAGGGCAGGTCCCTGGCAGGGAAGTTGCGCAAGCTCATTCCCAGGCAACTTTTTGAGGTCGTGATCCAGGCTTCGATCGGGAATAAGATCGTTGCCCGGGACCGGGTCCCGCCGCTCAGAAAAAATGTCACCGCTAAATGCTACGGCGGGGATATAACCCGGAAAAGAAAACTCCTGGAAAAACAAAAGCAGGGCAAAAAAAGAATGAAGAGGATGGGTAGTGTGGAAATACCCCAGGAAGCATTTTTTGCCGCCTTGCAGACAGATGACAAGTGAATTAGGTAAATAAAAAATCAGTCAAGGAATATAAAATGAATCCACGCTGGCACAAAGTGCTCAAGGAATACGGCGAGGCCCTTTTGATTGCTCTTGTCCTGGCCTTTTTTATCCGTTCATTCGTGGTCCAGGCCTTTAAGATCCCCTCCGGATCCATGCTGGAAACCTTAAAGATCGGGGACCATCTGCTGGTGAACAAATTTTGCTATGGTCTGCGCGTTCCCTTTACGAACTCGTTTCTTGTCCAGTTCGATGATCCGCAGTTTCAGGATATAATCGTTTTTGAATTTCCCGAAGATGAATCCAAGGATTTTATAAAGCGGGTGATCGGCCTGCCCGGGGATACGATTGAAATCAAAGACAAACAAGTGTACCGCAACGGAAAGAAACTGGATGAGCCTTATGTCCAGCATACGGATCCGCATAATCTGCCTAAAAGGGATAATATGGAGCCCCTGAAAGTCCCGGAAGGCAAATATTTTGTAATGGGGGACAATCGGGATGAATCCTATGACTCCCGTTTCTGGGGTTGCGTGGAGCGGGACAAGATCCTGGGGAGGTCGTGGATTATTTATTGGTCATGGAGGGGGTTTGACGACATACGCTGGTCCCGAATAGGGGATGTCGTGCAATAGAGTGATATGGTTTCCCGGATAAATACTGCCGCATTATTGGGTATTGACGCTTTTCGCGTGGATATTGAGGTGGATTTCGCCCGCTCGGGGATGCCCGCCTTCACCATGGTCGGTCTGCCCGAGGGTGCGGTCCGGGAAAGCAAAGAGCGGGTCTTTTCCGCTTTAAAAAACAATGGTTTTAAGCTCCCCCCGGCCAGAATAACCATAAATCTGGCCCCGGCTGACGTGCGCAAAGAGGGTAGCGCGTACGATCTGCCTCTGGCCCTGGGCATTCTGGCTGCCAGCGGCGAGCTCGACCCCAAGGCCTTTTCCGGATTCATCGTGGCCGGAGAACTCTCCCTTACCGGGAAACTGAAGCCGGTTAACGGCGCCCTGCCCATGGCCATTTGCGCCAGGGACTGCGGGAATCACAGCTTGGCCGTGCCTGAGGAAAACGCCACTGAAGCTGCGGTGGTGCGGGGTACTGAAGTCTATTCCTTTTCCAATCTTGCCCAGGCCATCAAGTTTTTCAAGGGGGAGATAAAGCACTCCCCGGCTTCCTCCGATCTCGATTCCCTCTGGAATTGTGGTGAGGCTTTTCTTGCCGATTTCAGCGAGGTAAAAGGTCAGGACCACGCCAAACGGGCCATAGAAATCGCTTCCGCCGGGAACCATAATCTCCTTTTCCTGGGACCTCCGGGCAGCGGGAAGACCATGCTGGCCAAGCGCATTCCCTCTGTCCTGCCTCCGCTGGTTTTTGAAGAGGCCCTGGAAGTAACCAAGATATACAGTGTCTCCGGAATGCTTGACCCGGGCACCCCCATGCTGGTGTCCCGCCCCTTTCGTGCTCCGCACCATACAATATCTGATGCCGGTTTGATCGGCGGAGGGCATTATCCCCGGCCCGGCGAAGTTTCCCTGGCCCATCGCGGGGTTCTTTTCCTGGATGAACTTCCGGAGTTCAAAAAACATGTTCTGGAGGTCATGCGCCAGCCCCTTGAGGATGGTAGCGTGACCATCTCCCGGGCGGCAACCTCGCTTTCCTATCCGGCTTCATTCATGCTGGTTTCGGCCATGAACCCGTGTCCCTGCGGATACTTGGGCAGCGAAATCCATCCCTGCACCTGTACCCCCACCCAGATCCAAAGGTACCGGGCCCGCCTGTCCGGCCCGCTTCTGGACCGCATTGATCTGCACATTGAGGTCCCGGCAGTCCCTTATAAAGACTTGCGCCAGGAAAAAGGCACGCGTAGTTCCAGGGAAATCAGGGAATGCGTGGAACAGGCCCGGCATATCCAGACCAAGCGTTATGAGGACTTGCCGCTTATGACCAACACCGATCTTAGCGGGAAGTGGTTGTCCGAATTCTGCCACATCGGAGACAAGGAGCACGATTTTCTGGAAAAGGCAGTAAAAAGCCTAGGGCTTTCCGCCCGGGCCTATACCCGGATTCTGCGCATATCCAGGACCATTGCCGATTTGGCCGGGGAAAAGGACATCCGGACAACGCATCTGTCCGAAGCCATTAATTATCGCAGCCTGGATCGGCAGGAACAGGGTTACTATTGATTTTGCCGCCTAACTGATTAAATGGTATGGATATAATGTATCAGCAGATTCCAGATGAAGTGATGGCCGGGGCGTACGAGGCAGTCGGGGAACACGGCCGGGCCCTGATAAAAAGGGAGATCGCCCGGCTTTTTTCCTTTTTCTCCCCAAAGCGGGGGGTAAAGACCGGGCAGTTATATGATCCGCAAACCGGGCAGGTTCTTGATTTATCCCGGCAACCCGTTCAGGAGCTAAATGTAAGCATCGGAATGGATTACGCCTCCTTTCCCCGGCTAGTGGCGGCTATTCTCCCCGCCCAATGCTGCGGAGTACGGGAAATGCACGTCTTTCTCCCGGACTGGAAACGGATCAGTCCCTGGATATTGGCCGCGTTGGAACTCTCCGGGGTGGAAGATATTTATTGCCCCTCTTCTGCCGGGGTGGCCGCCGAATCTGTTTCCCCTGCGGATTTTTCCGGTTTTTGGATAAATCTGGGCAGGTCCTCGGATTCAGTGAACTCGGGCAGCAGCCAATGCTGGTGCGAACCCGCGGTCCTTAAGGCCGGAGTGTGGATGGAATCCCCCGGGTGCTTTGATATCCGGGCAATCAAAAGGCATCATCCGGATATGGAATTCAATATATATTCCCCGGGAAAAAAGGAAAATGCACAGGTTATTTCCGTTGAGAGATTTTTAGGCTTGGACCATGATGTGGTTTATGCCCCGGAATATCTGCTGCCGGAATGCAGCCGGGCCTGGCTTGGCCTGGGGCCGGGGATGGAACTTGCCTGGCTCTGGCCGGGTATCCTGGATTTTATTCGTCGGCCTTCAGCCCGGTTAACTTGCAAAAAAACATTCAGGGAGAGTAAATGGACCGATCCTCTTTAAAAGCGGATTACCTGCAAAAGATACGCAATATCGGAATTATCGCCCATATTGACGCGGGCAAGACCACGCTCACCGAAAGGATGCTTTATTATTCCCGCCGCATACACAGGCTTGGAGAAGTGCACGAAGGCACGGCCACCATGGATTATATGCCGGATGAGCAGGAAAGGGGAATCACCATCGGATCGGCCTGCACTACCTGCAATTGGCAGGGGCAGACCATAAACATAATCGACACCCCGGGGCATGTTGATTTTACCATAGAGGTGGACCGGGCACTTCGCGTTTTGGACGGTGCTGTGGGTGTCTTTTGCGCTGTGGGCGGTGTCGAGCCCCAAAGCGAAACAGTCTGGAAGCAGTCGGTCAAGTATCATATTCCCAAGATCGCGGTAATTAACAAAATGGATCGCGTCGGGGCGGATTTTGAGGCAGCGCTTAAGTCCATGCGGGAAAAGCTGCATATCGTCCCCTTACCTATTCAGATACCCTTGGGCCAGGGTGAGGATTTCCGGGCAGTAGCTGATGTCCTGGAGTGCAAGAAGTATGTGTTTGATCCCTCTGAACACGGGGCACGGTTCGATGTCCTGGACCTGGAAGAAGAGGAAATGGAATTCGCCCTGGCCTGGAGAAACAAGAGCATTGAAGCCCTGGCCGATTTCAGCGACGAGATAATGGAGTTATATATTGAGGGGCGGGAAATAAGCGCGGACATCTTGAAAAAAGAACTGAGAAGGGCGGTTTTGCGGCTAGAATGCGTGCCGGTTTTGGCCTGCTCCGCCCTTAAAAATACCGGGGTGCAGCCGGTTTTGGACGCAGTTTGTCATTATCTGCCCTCCCCGACCGAAGTCCCCCAGATTTCCGGGATTGATCCGCAGACCAGGGCAAAAAAAGAAGTTGGACATTCCCGCAAGGAACCTTTGGTGAGTCTGGCCTTTAAGGTGACCATGGAGACCGGCCGGAAGATGGTTCTGCTCCGCCTGTATTCCGGAGAACTGGAGCCGGGGCAGGAGATTTATAATGCCACTCGAGGCATGAAACAGCGCGTGGCCAGGCTTTTCTTTTTGCACGCGGACCGCAAGGAAAAGGCGGAATTGGCTGTGGCCGGTCAGATAGTCGCCGCGGCCGGACTTAAGGACACCAGTACCGGGGATACCCTGTGCACGGAAAAGGACCCGATTATCCTGGAAAGGATAAGCAAATACAAGCCGGTAATTTCTCAGGCCCTTGAACCACAAAACAGCGAGCAGGAGGAAAAGCTCCTGGAATCCCTGGATCGTCTCCTGCAAGAGGACCCTACCCTTGCAGTGGAAAGGAACGAGGATACTGAACAGATCATACTCTCCGGTATGGGAGAGTTGCATCTGGAGGTTGTAACCCAGCGCATCCGACGGGATTTTGGTGTACAGTTCAGGTCGGGCAATCCCCAGGTTGTCTTCCAGGAAACCATCAAAAAACAGGCAGAGGCGGAAGGCAGCTTTGCCCGGGAGCTCGGTGACCAGTTTCACGCCGGCACCGTGCGTCTCCGAGTGGAACCGCGGGCCAGATCCAGCGGGAGCGGCATTTATTTTGCTTGCGACACGGAAGGTTTCAGCCGCAAAATACAGGACGCGGTGTACAGCGGTATTGAAGACAGTCTGCAGTCCGGCGTGATCAAGGGATATCCGGTCCACGATATCCTGGTGAGCGTGGTCGGGCTAAAGGAAGTGAGCGAGGGCGGGTCCGAAGTAGGATACCGCATGGCGGCTATCAGCGCATTGAAAAGCGCCCTGCGGGACGCCCAGCCCGTTCTCCTCGAACCCATCATGTGGGTGGAGATCCATTCCCCGGAAGAATTCGTGGGGGATTGTGTCGGGCTTTTGGGAAGCAAAGGCGCGCGTATTGACAATATGTTCGAAAGAGTCAGCGGGGAAAAGGTGGTTCAGGCCTTTACTCCGCTGAAGAATATGTTTGGATTCACCACGGAGCTGCGCTCCGCCACGCAGGGCAGGGCCACGCTGATCATGAAATTCGATCGCTTTGATGTGGCCGGATCCTGAGCGGATCGGCCCCGCCGGGGCCGAAAGCTCTAGGTGGCTCAGGAGAATCCGGAAGCCGGAGCACAGGAAGCGTCGCTGGCCTCGCTTTTGTTTTTAAGCGCGACCGCGGACATCTTTTTTGCGGTTTCCCGGCTTTGGCACTGGGGGCATTTCGGATGCTCTTCCCGGTTTAAGATAAGCTCCTCGAATTCATGCCCGCATTGGCTGCATGTGTATTCGTAAATCGGCATATCGACCTCCGCGGTTTTCCCAGATTCCGGGTGTTTTTGGGGATACTGACAGCTAAAACCATCTTAACATAGCCATGGTGTTTTGGAAAAAAAGAGTTTTTTCTAAAAGTCCTTGTTTATTTGACATTTGTTTGGCATGAGGCATAATGTAAACAAAATACTTAGGAGGTTGTCATGAAGGACATAAAAAACATCCTGTGTGCAGTTGATTTTTCGGAAATGAGCCCGAAAGTGGCCGAGTACGCTCAACATTTAGCTAAGTCCTTGCAGGCCAGTGTCAAGGTCCTTTATGTAGCCCCCAGCCTCTCGCAGTACGTTGGTTTCCATGTCCCCCCGGCTTCCATTGAGAATTTTGTCGGAGAGATAGTAACCGGAGCGGAAAAGAGCATGGAAACATTTGTCCAGGAGAACTTTGAGGCTATTCCGGCCGAGGGGGATGTGGTCAGCGGATATGCGGCCGAAGAGATCCTTGATTATGCCCAAGAAAAGGATATGGATATGATAGTCATGGGCACGCACGGGAGAAAGGGAATCGACCGCGTTCTTTTCGGGTCGGTCGCGGAAAAGGTGGTCAAGAGTGCCAAAATGCCGGTTTTAACCATAAGGCCTTAAAGAATAAAGTGTCTTTTCTAACCGTACGTAAGCAGCAAAGCCCCAAATGCGGCGTGGACCTGGGCAGCTCTTGGGCCAAGGTGGTAAAGCTAACCGCCAAGCGCAAGAAGGTTTCTCTGGATTGTGTGGGCCGTTTGGCCTGGAAACCCAAGGACCTGGAAAAGACCTCGGCCATGAGCGAGCGGGTCCGTTCCCTGTGGGAGGCCTTGTCCCTTAAGGATAAAGTCGTTGTCTCCTCCATGGCCGGGCATTCGGTTATAGTTAAGCGGGTTTTGCTTAACAAGGTCGCGGAAAAAGATATGCCCAAGACGGTCCGGGAGCAGGCCAAGCAATATATCCCCTTTGATATAAATGATGTTTACCTGGATTATCAGGTGATGCAGGAGGAGCAGGAAGGCAAGAACCGCGATGTCATGCTGGTGGCCAGTAAAAAGAAGGTCGTCCAGGATCTTATAGGAGTGCTGGAGAAATCCGGCCTGGCCCTGAACATTGTGGATGTAGATGCCTTTGCCCTGAGCAACTGCTTTGAATACAATTATCCTGACTATATCGACGCTCCGGTATATCTGTGGGATATCGGCGGACAGCAGAGTGTTTTTTGTGTTTATTGGCATAATCAGCCCTTGTTTTTCCGGGAAATGAGTGTTGGCGGTCGGCATGTGACCGATGCCCTGGCCGGGGCTTTGAACGTAAGCAGGAGCGAGGCGGAAAAGATAAAGCTGGAAGGACCGGACGGATTGTCCGCAGAACAAAAAAGCGCGGCTGAAGATAAACTGCATTCCCTTTTTGAGGGCTGGGGTTCCGAAGTCAAGAGATTGATCGGTTTTTATCTCAATTCCATGCCCGAGGCCGAGCCGGCTAAGAAACTGATGATTTCCGGCGGAGGGAGCCTTTTGCCCGGACTCAGGAAGGCCATGGCCGCCGGTCTGGAGTTGGAGGTGGAGCGCTTTAATCCCTGGAGACAGATAGATGTTGACTCCAACAGGTTTGATCTCAAATACATAAACTCGGTGGCCCCCCAGTACGCGGTAGCCACGGGTTTGGGCCTGCGGGGAGTGGTTTAGGCCAGGCCGGAAGTTACCCAAAGTATTCGAGCGGACAATGATTAGGATAAATTTATTACCTCAGCAGAGCAGATCCCGG
>Ga0182238_1000452_pt1 | contig 12344 bp, 17 predicted proteins | sample hydfrates6_PW_90_FD_132439 | JGI IMG/M metagenome (GOLD analysis project Ga0182238, IMG submission 132439) | Subsurface microbial communities from deep shales in Texas, USA - hydraulic fracturing test 6_PW_90 | ecosystem: Environmental > Aquatic > Deep subsurface > Shale gas/oil reservoir >... | reverse complement strand
TTTCGGTATTTTTAGGGCTTATTCGCCCTGGTTGTTTGCCAGGTCCGGGTTATACTTCACGACCAATTCCGGGTCAACGCCCATTTGCTGGCAAATAGCTTTGTGGGTTTCACTTAACTGGACGGGACCGCCCCCACCATTGCCGCCGCCGTCGTTCCCTTGTGGATTAGGCACGGCCTTGGGCAGATTCTTGATTATTTCTTCGGTTCCGTCCGGGTCGGCCACAAACATGGGCTTAAACTTCTCGGCCAACTTTTGAGTAAGTCGGCCGTCCTTGAAGGCGTCCTGGCATACCCTGTTCCAGCGCTCGTTCAGCGCCTTGGCTTTAAGGTCGCCGTTTTCTTTTTCCAGGGCCTTAACCCTCTCGCTTAACTTGGTTACGGTTTCGGCCAGGTTCATGTTGCCGCCTTCGGGTTCGTCGCCCCCGTCGCTTCCGCCGTCGCCGGCGTTATCGTTTCCTTGCGCCATTTCGGCCAGCTTTTGCTTGGCCTGTTCTTCGGTTGTGTCCTCCGGCCAACCGAATAGCTTTATTAATTCGGATAGTTTCAATTCTGTTTCCCCCTTTCGTGAATTTCCAGGGTCTTGGTTACCGGGCCCTGGTTCCGGTTCTGCTGGTTCGCCCCCTTTCAAGAAGTTATATTTAAGGGCGTCCAGGATTTCCTGGGCCACGTCCTCACTTAACATTATGGGTTCCATTCCCTTAATAAAGGGCCTATTTGTCAGCGCCCCACCATAAAGAACACACCGGTATTTCTGCCCAGTTTCCGGGTCCTTATAGTCGAAGTCGAATTCCGGGCTAAAATAACGGTATACCTTGTCCTTGATTAACTGGGCACCCAGCGGCGTCCAGGCTATCTTGGCCCATAGGGTGTTCCCCCTCTTAAATACGTCCTTGAACCAACCGGCCGCCCCGCCTCCCGGGACGTGCTCCTGGTCCACGGCCAGGTCCACCCCTCGGACGTTCTCGTAAAAGTGCTTTACGAAAAGGTCCATGTCCTCGTCTTTAATTGTGAATTTGCCATATAGCGGGTGGTTCCAGGAACCGGTGCGCATGATTTGGATTTCGCTTACCAATTCCACCCGGTCCGGGTTCTGTGGGTCGGGCATGTATTCGTCGAAGGTTACCCCGGCCAGGTCAACCATACCGTGGACCTTCTGTGGCTCGCTTGCCTTAACCCAGTTCCCGTCCTCTTTCTTCCACCCGGCGTTCTTCACGGCCTGCCATGCTATGCTTGCCGCCGTGCTCTCGTCCTCGCCGTCATTGTGGGCGGCGTTGTAGGCGTCCAGCCATATTTTTTGTGCTTCCGCCGGCAGGGCGTCCCTTACCTGTTGCGGCAATTCGTTTATGTTGCGGTAGGGCATTGTATAGTCGCCACCGTCCCCTTTTTCGGGAACCTGTTTACCGCCGGCATATCCGGCCGCTTTCCTCTTGGCTTCGGGTAGCGGCACACCTTGGCGAATTAGCCAGGCTAGCTTCCCGTAATATCGGCGCCTTGGGTTCTTCCCGTCCACGTCCTTGGCGCATTTTATGGCGCCGGTCGTGTCGGTTGCTTTTATGCGGCTGTTGAATAGTCTTTTAAGGAATTCCAGCATTTGTTCACCCCCTTATACTTCCGGCAATAGGTTGCCGAATTCTTCTTCCAGGTCCTTGGGTGGGTCCTGCCAGGTTTCTTGTGGCTCCGGTTCTTCCTCCGGCAATATAAAGGCCCATATTCCCCGGCAATTGTTATGCACCAGACCCCTGTATTTCTTAAATTCTCTGCTGTCCGTGCGGGCCACCATGCCGTCAATTGCTCGGCATAGCGGGCAGGTCCTTTCGTCCAATATTTCGGACCTTTGGGCGTATCTTGCGCCCATGCGTGTGCCCAGGTGGTTGCGTCCGGTGTTGATAGCGCCGGCAACCTGGGCGCTGGCGTGGCCTTTCATTTCAGTTTCGGCCACCTTCTCGGCGGACCTCCTGGCCTGTGCAATTGCGGCCGTCGGGTCCACGCCGTTTTCTATGGCTGTGGTTAGCACATGGCCCGCCCTGGTGCTTATCCTTGCGGCCACTTGCTGGGTTACCAATGCGGCCCTGGTGTCGGCCTTCTGCTTGAATTCCCTTGGTGGCTTCTCCGGTGGCTCCTTCTCATGCTCCTGGGCCGCTTCCCTGGCCCCGAACATTGAAAGGTCCACCAGGTAATTAGCCAGCCAGGTTTCCAGGGCTTCCAGGTTTACGTCGGCCTTTGCTATTTGGGCCAGCTTCCCTTCCTGGACGTAGGGCACCAGCTTGTCCAGGTATTCCCGCAGGGCGTCGTTAATGATTTCTAGCCCCTTGGCCTGGATTAAATCTTCGGCCGTGTCCATGCGGCGTTCGATTTCGTCCAGGCGTATGCGTCTTTCATAGGTCGTTAGGTCCCTGCGCCACTTCCTGGTCCCGTCCTCATTGAAGGCCCTGGCCGCTCTATCATGCGCACCGCACCCGCACCCCTGGGCGCCGTGGTCGTGTGCCAGGTTGTGGACGTGGACCTGTGGGTGTTTGTCCCCAGTTCTTTGTTGTGGCTCCGGCTTCTTTTGTTCCGGTTCCCGCAGGGCCAGGCGCTTGCGTTTTTTCCTGGTTCTCGGTTCCGTAGCGGCCACGGGTTCCGCCGGTGGGTCCTGCTCCGGGTTCTCCGGGTCTTGTGGCTGTGGCGCCGGTGCGGCCATTCTCGGCTCTCCTGGCTCCGGCAGGCCCATAAGGTCCCGCATGAATTCTTCCAGGTTGTCGTCCGGTAGCACCACCTTGCCGTCAATTAGGGTTTTAAGGCCGTTTATGATTTTATCCTTGCCCCTGTTCCCCACCGGGTCGCATTTTATGGTCGGGTATCCTTCCACGTCCCAGTTATAGTCCACTAATTGCGGTATTGCATAGCTGTTTATGGTGTTGGCAATGTATTGGGCGTCAGCATTAAGCGCCATAAGGAAAAAACTGCTTTGGTCCTCTGATAGTGCCCAGCTTCCCACGTCCTTGGTTCCCAGGTTAAGGAATTGGGCCAGGCCCGCTTTTAATATGCTGGTGTCGTGGTGTTCCAGGTAGTCCTTAACCTCGTAAAGGTTGCGCTTGCCCTCGAATAGGTCCAATTCAAAGCCAGGCGGCAGGGTAACCCCGGCCTGCTCGGCGGACCTTAACGTCGTAACTATTTGGTGCATTAGTTCTTCGTCGTCCTCGGTGTATTGCTCCGGCAGTTTTCCAACCGGTGTTCCCACCAGGTTGCGTTCAATTCCGATATTTATTACCTTGTATAAAAAATCTTTAATAAACCAATGCTTATATGCGGCCCTTAAAACGCTCATGCCTTCCATGTGTCCGCCTTCTTTTCTCTTGGTGAATACCAGCAGGCGGTCAATGGGTATTTTTACGGCCGCCGTGCCCTGGGTCCATTGTTCTATTGCGGCAGGTCCTCCGGTGTCGTCGTAAAAAAAGGCTTTTATGGTCCTTTGTGGGCGCTCGGCGAATTTGCGCCACTTCACCAGGCCGTCGTCCTGGACCTCGAATACTTTTTCAAATATGGCATATCCGGCCCAGTTCATTCCTAGCGCCAGGCGCAAGAAGTCGTCCCAATGAATAGTCATTCCGTTGGGCGGCCCGGCCATTAGGTTTTCCTCGATATACTCGGCGATTTGTCGGTCCCTGCTTGCGTTGCTGTATGGCTCCACATACCAACGGGTGGAACGGATAGGCAGTTCCAGGGCCAAAAGTAGCGCCTGGACCTGGGCGTCGGACCTTCTCATGCGGTCGTATATCTTCACGCTGTTGGGCCAGGTCATTTCCCGCAAATATTCGCTGTCCACCAGGGTGCCAAAAACCGAAGTCCCTATGGCTCCCAGTTCGCTGGTGGGCGGCTTTTTCTTTTCCTGCATTTTTACCACGTTTTCCTTTGCCATTTTCTCCCCCCTTTCTACCACTTAACACCTGCGGCCATTGATTTTTTATATTTCCTTTGCGCTAATTTCTTGGTGCTTGGCCTTATGCCGGCCCTGGCGGCTTCTCTTGCGAACCAGGACGCCATAACGGTGTCGGTGTTTTTGCCTATTGGGTAGGTTTTTAATTCCTGCACCCATACGCACCTTGCGCATGTGCAGTCGGACCTGTGCGGCCCGTCGCCTAGCGGCAAGCGCCACCCGCCATTCGCCATTTCTGTAGCGACCCCAGGAAGGCCCACGAATGGGTCCGCCTTTTGCTTCCCGGTCATAAAGCCCTTTAATGGTATAGGCTCCGGGTTCTTCATTAGGCCCTGCTTGCGCTTATACTCTATCCATTGCAGGACCGCTTCCTGGTAGGCGTTATTTTCCACATACCACATTTGCACATTGTGGCGGTGGTGTAGTTCTTCCAATATGTCCACGGTTTCCGGGCTTCCGAATTTTCCCCGGACGATTTTTTCCGGGACCCGCTCGCCGTCTTTTGGGTTCACGGCCAGGACGAAAAATACAGTATATGCGGCCTGGTCCTGCTTTGATATTGCCAGGTCCACACCCCCGAACCTCGGCCAGTCGGCCGGTATGTCGTGCGGGTGCATGTTTCGGTCCACCATGCCGTCCACCACGGCTTCCGGGAAGGTTGCTTCGTCGTCGGATAGCGCCCGGTTCCGGTAACCCCTGTCGAATTCTCGCTGGCCTATTTCCCGGCTTCTTGCTTTTAAGGCCCTGGCTGTCCATTTCTCCACCACGGTGTCCTGGGCGTCTATCCAGCGCACGCCGTTGGCGAATTTCACCAGGAACCGCACGGCCCCGTCGTCCAGTTCCTTCTTTAGCAGGATTTTACCCCGGACGGTCGGGTCCTCCCATAGCCCAGTTATGCTTCCAGCTTCCTGGTTTCTTGGGTCCTCGGCCCAGTCCCATTCCCAAAGCGGGAAGGTGCGGCCGTCGTCCGCCTGTATGCTCCCGAAGTCCTCTGCAACTCGTAGCACCATGAAGTTATATTCCGGGTTCCTCATAATTTCGTGGGTTAGGTCGTCGGTGTGCCACACGGTTGCAATATACACTATGCGGCCCCAGGGTTCTAGTAGGTTAAGCCATACGCTGTAAAAACTTTGTTTGATTTTCGGCCGCATGGCCGGGTTAGCAATGGCGTTTCTAAAGTCCACTATGTCGTCAAATATAATTATGTCTGCACGCCCACCGGTTGCGGTGCTGGTTACCCCGCAGGCTTCCACGCTGGCGTCCGGGCTTTGCTTTTTCCTTTTCACCAGTATTTTGGAACCTGTGGCCTGCGCCGCTTCGTCCAGCCCCTTTTCAATGCGCAGGTGTGGGAATACCCGGTGTAAGCGGCTGTTGTTTTGCATGTGCTGGGTTAAGGCGAAAAGGAATTCCCTGGCCTTTGGGTCGCTGTTCCTTACAACCTTAATTCGCAGGTCCGGGTTGCGGCCCAGTTCCCACAATACCCGGCCAATCATTTGCCCGGTTTTCCCGTGGTCCCTTGGTGCCAGGACCCCGGCATATTTGTGGGCGCTTATGTGGTCCTGTATGGCGGCGTGTATAGGCTCCTGTTCCGGTAGGTCGAACATAACATATTCCATAAAGGCGTTTGCGTTCTTCCTAGCCCGGCGGACCTGTTTTTCATGCCATGCCGCCAGCAGGCGTTCCTTTTCCCCTCTTGTCAAGTTTGCGCTGGATTTTTGCCAATTCTCGGTCCAGGTCCTCGTCGCTTGCTGTGGAAAAGTCAATACCCAGGCCCCCTTCCACCTTGATAATTTTTGCCCGTAGTCCCTGCAATTCTGATACTTCACGCAGGGCGGCGTTTACGGCGTTAAGGGCGCCCACTCGGCTGGCTTCGCTCTCTGCTTTTTTGGCTAGGTCCCAGGCTTCCCGCACTATCTCGTATAATTCTTCAATGCGCTGGTAGCGCTGTTCGTCCAGGCTTGCTTGGTCCTCGTAGGTCCACCCTTCCTTCCAGCGCTTCTTTATGCGTTCCAGGGACCTGCTTATTTTCTGATACTTGGCGTTATAGTCCTTTGCCTTTTCCTCGTCCGTGGACCCTTCCGGGTCCCCCAGGACCTTGCGCATTATCTCGGCTTTGGACCTTATTCCACGCAAATAAAGTTCTTCCACTTGCCTGTCTAGCTTGTCCAGTTCAATTTGCTGGGTCATGTTTCGGCCACCCCCTTGCACCCCCTTCCGGTATGTATTGGGCAGGACCCGCACCGAACGGGAACGCCTGGCAGGAGGGCGACCGGGCTTTTAACGGGCAAGGTCCTGCCATTTATACCCCAGCCACCTGGCCGGTTCCCGCACCAGGTCGCCAGGTAAGCCAAAAAGGCGACCGGCAGGGCTTCGCCGTAAATTCGGGCGCATTTCTCCCCAGTCGCCTTATTTATGTTCGATTTTACCTTGTCCGGCGCCCCCGTTATTTTAATGGTATCATCTTCCTTTTACGCTTTCAATAATTATTTTTGACGCCGGGCCGTAAAATCCTCTTTTTTTGTCGCATTTTTGTAAAAATAGCACCCAGGTGCGGCCGGGTCCCTCGGTTCTCCGGTCCCTATGCAATAAGGAACCGACGCCCAGGGCCGCCGCCACCACCGGCAGGTCCCGCAGGTTTTACCTGTTTTGCCGATATGGTGGCCCCGCACCTTTCGCATGTCCAGTCCTTTGGGCTATGGTCGGCGCTGTAATACCATTCGCCGCACTTTGGGCATTTTCTCCATTGTGGCATTATACCACCACCTTAATGGTTGCCGGGCTTTTTGGGCACCGGCACGCCTTCCGCTTCCAGCTTGCGGCCAATGAATATTCCGCACAAATATGCGGCATGTAGTTCCTGCCATAACAGGCTTAATATTGGGTTTACGCCTTGCACCTGTGCTTTACCCAGGGCTGCCCAGGCTTCTTCCATGTGTGCGCCGGTTATGGCCTTGGTTGCGCTCTCAATGAATTTATTAAGCCCCTCGTATTCTGTCAGCATTTGGTCCAGCGCTTCCTGGGTGTATCCTTCCATAATGGGCCAGTATGTGCTTTTTTTGTAGTCCGGTTCCTGGTCGTTAAGTTTGCCCTGCCTGCGGGCTTCTTCTCTCAATTCCTTTAAGGCTTCGGCTTCTTCTTGATTGTTTACAAGCGTTTCCTTAAGAAGCCTGCGGGCTTCTTCTCTCAATTCCTTTTGTTTTTCGGCTTTTTTACTCACTTAAAATTCCCCCTTGTCGTAGTATTGCGCCCGGCGCCCCAGTTCTTCCAGGGCGTCCAGGGCGTTGTTAATTTCCTCCACCTTCATGGCCCAGTAACCTGGCGGGTTCTCTTGGGCCGCTTTTCTTTCCCTGTGCCATTGCTCCCTTTCCAGGGTTTCCTGGACCACTTCCACCAGTTCCCTGGTAGGTGGCCCGGCTATTATCATTTACCACGCCCCCTTTTCCACCAACTTGTCCACGGCGGCCAAAAAGTCCAGGGCCACCCTGCCGCCTTCCTTGATCCTGGGCATGTTCTCCCGGAACCAGTCAAGCGGTATGCTTTTTCTGCCGCCTTCCTGGGCTTGCTGGTGCCATTTCTTGTATTCCGCCCACGGGACCAGGTAATGTTCCCCCAGGCTCCAAAATGATATAAGATAAAAGGCCAGTCCGTTCCACCGGTCCAGGAATTCCCTTTGGTGCTTCTCCCGGTTCCACGGGTCCAACGGGTAGCGGGTCCGGTTCTCTGTCTTTTTCGCTTCCATTGCGAAGGGCCGGCCGCCGTATTCGCCCACATAGTCCACGCCGGCCTTTTCCTCCGGCACGGCCAGCAGGCACCTGCGGCGCTTGTCCTGGCCTATGATTTTATACGGTGTCGGGTATTTTTGAATATTGGCAACGCCCTGGGCCTGGTATTGGCGGCAGGACCAGTTTATTAAGTTCTCCAGGGCGTCGCCTAAATGTCTTTTGCGGCTCATTTCAATTTCTCGAACCTGGCGCCCTCCACAACGGCCAGGTGCTCTTTTGGATATTTACCCGCCACCTGGTCCAGGTTCTTTTGTATGCGGACCCATAGGTCCCGACACTCTTTGCATAGATAGCGGCGCACCGGGTCCCCGCTTGGTAGCGGCCCCACCATTCTATGGGTGGCCCTGGCGCCGCAGTCGTCGCATTTACGGCTTATCCTCGGTTTCTTCCTTGGTTTCCATTTCTTCTTCGACACCTATAAAACCTCCTTCGTTCTCCGGCGTCCACTCGGTGGTCCATATTCCCACCGAAGGGCAACGAATTTCCCCTGCGCTGTTTTTTAAGGGCCTGGTGTGGAACGACCCGCAAAGGTCGCACCACACGGTCCCGTCATACCTTGCGCTTTCGCTCATGGCTCATTCCTCCCCGTGTCTATTAGAACCCCACGGCCCTGGTTGTCCAGGTGAATGGGTCCCAGTTTGTAATTAATTATCACTATCCAGTCCCCGGCCAGCTTCTTAATTAGCCAGCGCCTTATTATGTTTAGCATAGTTTCACCCCCTAGAACGGCACGTCGTCGTCGTCAACGGGCATAAAGCCGTCGTTATAATCTCCACCGCCTTGGCCCTGGTCTTTCGGCCAGTCCAAAAACTTAACGGTTTCGGCTTTTAATATGTCCCTGCGCCTGCGCTGTCCGTCCTTCTCCCATTCTTCCACTTCCCAGGACCCGACCACACATACCAGGCGCCCTTTGTTTAGGTGGTTGGCGACGGTTTCGGCCAGCTTCCGCCAGCATTTCACCGGTATAAAGTCGGTCGGCCTGTTTCCCTGGGCGTCGGTGTATTCACGGTCAACGGCCAGGGTAAAGGTTGCAATGGCGTTTCCGCTCCCGGTGTAGCGCAGTTCCGGGTCCCGTGTAAGTCGTCCCACTTGCACGCAAATATTTTTCACACTTAAAACCTCCTTCCATTCCGGGTTCCTGTTTTGGTAACCCGGTTACTGTTTTGGTAATTCCCCCGGCGGCCTTTTATGGCTTGTCGGCGAATATATCCAGCAGGATTTTGACCTGGGCCAGCATGATTTCCACGTCGGCCACTTCCTCGGCCACCCTCTCGGTTATTCTGTCCATTATTTCTTCCCCCTTCTAAATTGCGACGCCTGCGGGCAGGTGGCAAAATGGGCCACCCTTCCCACCTTGTAGGTGTCATTGCCCTGGGAATTGGCTATTTGTGGCCCCCTTGCAATTTCTTTCCCCTGGTAAATGCGTCCGCCGTTGGATATAATAACGGTATCAGCTTTTTTGCTTCCTGTAATGCGTATCATTACCGGTTCCGGGTCCACCGGCATGGCCCGGCCGGTGTTTGTTTTTACCCACTCTGTTATTGCGCCGCACCCTCGGCACTTGCTCGGCATTGTTCCACCTCCTTAACGGTCATAATTACGGGTCTGCATGGTCTATCCTCATGCTTTGGCTTTACTGGCACTGTGTCTGTTATCCCGCATTTTGCGCACCTATAAAGGATTTTGCCGCTTGGTGTGGTTTCTCCCAGGTGGACCCAGGCGTGGTCGTAACATTGTATTGTTTCCAACGCCCACGGGTCCGGGTCAATACGAAGGCGCATACCCAGGGCGCCGGCGTGGTGCATTTCCATGCCGCACCCTTTAGAGTTTGCGACGTCCCCAAAGGCCCAGGCTTCACCCCCTGCCAGGTATACAATTTCCATAAGGTTTTTACATTTGATTAGGGCCTGCTCTCTAATTTTTGGGTGCAGGTTCTCGTCATTAATAGGCCCCAGGGCCAGGACCGGGCTAATTACTAATACCTGCGGCAGGGCCGCCTGTATCTCTTGGGCTATATCAATGGTTTTTTGCAGGTTCTCGGCATATTCTCCCGGCCTGCCTTTCCCTCTGTAAGGGTGAATTAGATAAATAGGTATTTGCCTTTCTTGCATTGCTCATTCCTCCTTGTATTTATACGGGCACCGTCCTGGTGGTGCGTGGTGGTCTAGCGGTTCAATGTCATATTTCAAAAATAGTTTTTTAAGGTGGCAGTTTTGTGCTTCGCTCCCTGTTTTTTCGCACTCAACGCAAATATTTATTGCCTGCTCCACTATGTCCAGCAGGTCGTCCGCTTCCACCGGGACCGTGCTTTCCATTTTCAGCATTTTTTCATATTCCCGCTTGGCTTCGGTTTTGTATAGGACCGTAACTTCCCGGCTTTTCATGCCGGCCACCAGTCGTTCCACTTCGTGCTGGTCCAGGTTCGCCATGTAGGCGTCCATAATCTTAAAAATATAGGTCCTTGCATATTTGGCCCAGGTCTTATATTCCTTGGGCTTCCTTTTGTTTTCCAGGAATTTTTCTTCCAGGTAAGACACCAGGGCCGCCAGTTCCAGGACCTCGTTTTTTTCCTGGCGGTTTAGGTATCTTTTCATTTTCTGCGCCCCTCCTTAATGCTCTGTATGCGACGCCTTGCAATTATCCTTCTGTAACTCTCGCCGCTGTTTTTCACCAGTAAGCACATTTCCAGCAGTCGGTCGTAAGCACGGAACCCGACGGCGCTTTCCAGTTCCTCCACGTCGGTGTTGGTCGTTACAAAAATGGGCTTTTTATTGCGGTAACGGTGGTCTATAATGGTATATAGCTTGCTTTCGGCCCATTCGGTCCATTGCTCTGCGCCGGCGTCGTCTAGCACTAGCAGGTCCGCTTCTTCCAGGGCCGCCATGATTTGACCTTCATTGGTCGAATTGTCCCTGTCGTATGTGCGGCGTATGCGGTCCAGCAGGTCCGGCACGCTTTGGAATATGGCCGGCTTCCCTCTTTCCAGCAGTCGGTGGACCACGGCGGCCGCCAGGTGGCTTTTGCCGTTTCCGGGTGGTCCATATATTAGCAGGCCCTCGCCCCTCTTTTGGTATTCCTCGAAGTTTTCGGCGAAGTCCAGGGCGTAGTCCAGGGCCGCTTCCGCTCCTGGCATTGGCTCCCAGTTCTCAAATTTGCTTTCCATAAACCTGGTTCCTAGCCGTGATAAACTAAAAAGGCGTTCAATGCGTCGGCGGCGTTCTTCTGCTTTGCGCCTTTTTTCTTCCTTCTCCCACTCTGCCTTTATACATTCGCAGGTTTTCATTATCCATTTTTTGCGACCCAAAAGGTCCACCTGGAACCAGTCCAGGGTCCTGCCGCACTTCTCGCAGGTTGTCGGTTCGGGCTTGTCCTCCTGGTCGGCCATTTGCTTGCCGCTATTCGATAACAAGGTCCCCAACGTCTTTCCTATTCCCTCCGGTTCGCTTTTGCTGTTTCTTCTGTTGTTTTCCACGGGCTTGTCCCTCCTTTTGTTTATTTCTCGCTTCCGCTTGCTCCCTGGTCGTTATGCCCTCGTTGTAAAGGTTCCGCAGTATACCTTCCACATAGTCCAACCGGCGCACGTTTGCGACCAACGCCTGTTCAATGGCCCATTTCACCAGGTCCGGGTCCATGTTTGCCGGTTCTTTGGTCCAGGCCAGGACCTTTTCTACCTGGTAAGGGCTTGCCATAATAATAAATTGTTCGGAAAAAAACTTAACTAATTCGCCAGTCTTTGGGTCTTTTAATGGGTTGTCCACATTATCCACAAAGTTTTCCACCGGGTTGTCCTCTATACTACTACTACTAATATTATTTATATCTTTATTTAATACTTTCTTTAGGGACCCCTCAACGCCAGGCGTGGCGGGCGGTTGCTGTTCTGAAAAGTTACTGTTTTGGTAACCGTTTACCACCGTTTCAGTAACTGAATTACTGTTTTGGTAATTCAGTTCCTGTTTTGGTAACTCGGTTCCTGTTTCAGTAACTTGGTTACTGTTTTGGTAACCCAAAAGGTTGTTTATTAGGCTTTCATAGGGTGCCCCTTGCTTTTTATCTTGCAGGTTAATGTGGATTAACTCGTCCAGGCGCTTTTCGTCGTGGGTCCTGGTGTAACTTACCACCCAGGTGTCATAATCTTTATTAAATGCAAATAAGTTACTTTCACGGACCCACTTAATAACCCGGCTTTTGTCTAGGAATTCCAGTTCGGCCTTAACGTGCGTGCGGCGAACCCCGGCCACTTCAAAGTCTTTAAGGTCCGGTATAATGGCGTATTTTTTGCCGCACCCCCAGGATAGCCGCAGGATTAGGTCCAAAATGTTCCTTTGCCGCTTGGTGAATTCTCTTGCCATGATTTGTTCTTGGATTTCGTGCGCAATGCGCAAGTGTGCGTCCGTTGGCTGTGGGTTCGCCATATCCTCAACCCCCTTTCCGGGAATAAATACAGGCCGCCATTGTCTGCTTGGGCGGCAGGTGGCAGCCTGGTATCAAAAGGGCATATTATCCCCCTTTTTCAAAGTATACCATTTTCCTTTCCTGCCGCCCATATGATATATTCGCCATATATGGCACTAATTCCTTTAATTTTTTTCTAAAGGTTGGAAAAATTCGTGGTGCACTTCTTCAAGTTCTGCCCTGGCCCTT
>Ga0182238_1000450_pt1 | contig 12393 bp, 8 predicted proteins | sample hydfrates6_PW_90_FD_132439 | JGI IMG/M metagenome (GOLD analysis project Ga0182238, IMG submission 132439) | Subsurface microbial communities from deep shales in Texas, USA - hydraulic fracturing test 6_PW_90 | ecosystem: Environmental > Aquatic > Deep subsurface > Shale gas/oil reservoir >... | reverse complement strand
TTTCGAACAATGACTGTGAAGCCGATGCCTCGTCGTTGCTTACCGCATACATCATACCGCCGGTAGCATCGAGGGCATCCTTTACGCCTCCTTTTACAGAATAAGGAGGCTTTCTGTTGAAAAGTACATCATCGTACATGCCTTCCGGGCATGAATCCGAAACCACATCAGAATCACTCCAGAGAGAATAAAGCGGAGCACAGGGAATGTTCTGACCCAGATGAAGTACCGGAAGCTTTGAACCGAACCTGCCGTCTTCTTCAAGCCTCATGGATGCTTCCCAGGCAGATATCCCGCCTGTACCGCTTCCTACAGCCTGGAAGTAGTGGTCGGGAAGTGTTCCCATTGTGAGAGCCGCATCAAGCATTACAGTAGCCATTCCATCACGCCTGGCAACGTTCTTCGCCCCGCCCTCGTTTACAAAACCGTCTCTGGAAGCTATTTTTCCCGCAAGCGATATGGCATCGAAATAATCACCTTCCACGGTCACAAGACAGACAGATGGATTCTGCTCATGTGTGGTCCATAGCCTGTGAGCACTGTTTTCCGGCACTACCAGAAGTAGTGGCTGTCCTGTTATGGTGCATGCGTGAGAAAATGCACGTGCCGTATTGCCGGCAGAGGCCACAACCATGATTCGTTCCTCATTCAATTCCCTGATAAGCTGCATGGTCGGGAAGGATTCAAGGTCCTTGAAAGTACAGGTCATCATCCTTGCATCCATTTCAGGCCAGTATCCGTTGAAGGCGATCCAGAGATCCTCCAGTCCGTACTCTTCCGCAAAACCCTGGCTCTTGTAAGTAATTGTTCGCCCTGAACCTTCCTCAATGATACCATTGACAGGCAGCCAGTCCTGATAGCGCCAGATACCCGGCAGGTCAGCAGGATGCAGTTGCTTACTTGAATATTCGGTGCGTAAAAGTGCATCATCACCGTTCTTACAGTTCAGCGAATGGGGGCCATGGACCTCCCCACATTTTGAACATCTGACAACGTATTTCTCCATCGTACAGAGGTTGGAAGAAAAAACATTATAAAACTTTCCCCGATAGAGGCAATAATTGCCTTATTGTGATAAACACATAGTAACAATACTACATGTAGGAAACATAAAGGCAAAAATAGAAAAAAACGGTATATTCTGGCAGAAAAAATAAGGACGTTATGCCCTTAATAAAACATTACTCTTCAGTATGTTCTTCCTCCTCCAGCATCAACCCGTAAGCTTCCCTTCCTGCAAGCTGGCCCATGCGATAAAAGTTCCCAACCTCGGGTCCAAAGTTATCGATCAGCGAATCCATGGATTTGAAGCTCTCAAGCATTTTCTTTTTCTGCTCTTCTCCAGGTCCTTCGGATTTGGAAACGTACTCCTGCATCAGGCCGTCAAGCATACCCTTGAAGTGCCATTGGGGCGCTTCCTTTGGAGTAACTTTTATGGATGCCTGATAGGTTTTTACAGCCTGGTCATTCCTATCAAGACCGAGAAGTGCTATCACCTTTCCTGATATGGATTCCAGGTCATCAGAATTGTCCTGCAGCAGGCCATCGAAAACATCAACAGCTTCTTCAAATCTTTTCTGTTTGTTGAGCAGCATACCCTCATAGCGCTTAATCTGGGGATCATCGCTGAATTTATCCTCTGCTTCCCTGAGAGCCTGTGTAGCTTCCTCGTCCCGCTCGAGCATACTCAGTATCATGGTGGTCTGGATGATTCGTTCCTTTTCATTCTCGATCTGCATCAGGAAAGCTTCCGCAAAGCCAATACCGCGTTCCGTTTGCCCCAGTGCATGATATGTGATCGCGATCTGGTAGAGGTTATCCATACTGGGAGTCTGACTGAACTCTTCTTTAAGCTCTTTTAGCTGGGCCTGAAGGTCTTCCTGAGAATCGGTATTATCATTCATACATAAGTAGTGGAGTGTCGGACTTTAATATCTTACGAAAATCAGTTAGTAAGCATCTCCATAAGATATTCAGGAAGGGAGAGATGGTCACGCAGAACTATGTCTGCCCGGGATAACTTTTCAGGAGATACGTACGTGGGTACACCCACACAGTACAGCCCCGCACTTTTTGCAGCCTCCACACCCATGGGTGCATTCTCAACCACAAGACATTCGCCTTTTTCCGCACCAAGCATTTCCACAGCCTTCAGATAAGGATCGGGTGAGGGCTTCCCCTGTTGCACATCATCACCACAGACAACAACATCGAAAATATCCGGGAAGAATTCACTTACCAGCCTTTCCACAGTGACCCTCTCGGAACCTGTCACAAGGGCAAGCCGGAAAGAGCTCTTCAGTTTACTGAGACAATCACCGATGCCATCAAAGGGTTCCACCTCCCCGAGCCCTGAGAATATCTCCACTTTCCTGTCCAGTATGACATCGTAATCCTGAGCACTGATGTTTTTGCCTGCCCTATTGAAAAGCCACTGCAGGCCCTGAACATGGTTGGCACCTTCTATTTCATAGACATCATTCCTTGTTATTCTGACATCCCATTCATCAAAAACCTGAATCCAGGCATCTGCATGGTGTGGCATGGAATCCAGCAGTACGCCATCCATATCAAAGATCAGTGAACTTAGCATAAAAGAGAAAAGAAGGCTATGGACAATAAAGATTGCGACCGCATAGCCTTAATCTGTTCATTCGGAAACTGTCGTGTTGTTCACAGGTGCTGCTTCTTCTGATTCGTTCTCATACCACCTATCAGGAAGCTCATAATCGAGTGTTTCACTGTAGGTGTCGGGAAGGAAGAATGCAGTACCCCTGTCATCAAGGGATTCAACAAAGTCAGGATCCACAGACTGCAGTTTGCTATGCACACGTTCTGCTTCCTCATAACTACCCAGACGATAGAGCGCGAACTCCTTGTTGTACAGCACAGACGGATTGTCTGGATCCAGCTCAAGTGCCTTATTGTAGCAATCGATAGCACCTTCCACATCTCCCCTGACATTCAGGATGAAACCTTTGTTATACCAGGCAGTGATTGAGTCAGGTTTGAGCTCAAGGGTTGTATCAAAGTAGTCAACAGCCCCACTGCTGAGCATATACGCAAGTATTCCCTTATGATAGTATGCCGATGCACTGTTCGGATCAAGTGCTATAGATTTATCGAATATACTGGACGCAGTTCCCAGGTCACCCTTGAGGTAATAGGCAAATCCTTTCAGGTTCCAGGCAGCAACATTATCCGGCTCTGTAGAGGTGATCAGGTCATAGGTCTCAATCGCCTGTTCATAATCACCATTCTTCTCGTATGCTGTTCCCAGCTTGAACATTGCTTCAATATCATCAGGCTTCTGCTCTATCACGCTATTATAATAGCTGATAGCTTCATCGTAGTTGCCCAGTTGCTCTGATGACTGACCCTGGAACATAAGGACCGTGGTATTTGCCGGTTCATATTTCAGAACATGGTCAAATGCCTTGAGTGACTCCTCGTATTTGCCTACCTGATAGGCGGCAAATCCTTTCCTGTACCAGATATCCGTGTTCTGCGGGTCTTTCTTCAATATAGCGTCATATGTTTCCAGGGACTCGCCGTACATACCGTGTCTTTCACTGGCGTAGGCCTTGGTGTACAGGACTTCCCTGTTCGCCGGATCCTCCTCAAGCACCTTTTCAAAGGCTGTGATCGCAGGCAAGTCATCACCGTGATTATAGTGTGACATACCCTTCTTGTACCATATCTCTACATTATCGGGATCGAATGAAAGTGCTCTTTCATATGCCTGTATGGCTTCAGAATACCTGTCCTGCTTATCAAGTGAAGTGGCTTTTCCGGCCCATGCTGAACTTGAATTGCCATTGAGCAGAATTGCTTTGTCATAAGACTTTACTGCATCCTCCGGTCTGGACATATCATTCAGGAGCTCACCCCTGGCAACCCATACGGAATCAAAGGTTATGACCCCGCCAAGTAAGTTCCTGCTGTCCACACCTGACTGAACACCGCCGGTTGCCAGCGGGATCTCATCGTTCCAGATGAACATTGCATTGGGGAAGAGGACATTACTTTCAAGTTTGCCGACAAGACCCGCACCCTTACTGAGATTATTTCCCGAAGCACCGGAATTCAGTATTTCCATATCAGCGTTTAGCTGGAACTTGGCAGCCGAGTGTCCCGGCTGTATTTCAAGGACTTTTTCGTAACATACAACAGCATCTTCATATTTACCAAGCTCATCATAGGCAGCACCTTTTCTGAACCAGGCTTCTGCAGAGTCCGGTTGTAGCTCGATAACCTTGTCATAACTTTCAATAGAATTTCTGTATTTACCTGCATTATCAAGAGCCACCGCCCTGGCATACCAGGCGGCCGTGAAATTGGAATCTACCTTCAGAGCCTTTGAATAGGATTTAAGTGCATCATTATTATCACCCAGACGTTCATAGGTCTGACCCAGGTCAAACCATGCACGTGCACTGGACGAGTCCACTTTCAGAGCCTCTTCGTATGCATCTGCGGACTTACCATACTGCTCGAGTTTCTCAAGTGCAACGGCCTTCTTGTACCAGACAATTGCAAAGCCAGGCTCATTGTTCAGTACCCTGTCATAGGCATCAGCCGCTTCTTCGTATCTGGCCAGGCGTTCATATGCAAGACCTTTATTGTACCAGAGAAGGGATGACTCCTGGCTGAACTGTGGATTTTCAGAATATGCCGGCATGGAACCTATGCTGGAAGCAAAGATCGTCCTGACAGACAGTGTATCAGAGGCCATATCCTTGCTATTCTCTTCAAGCTGCAAAGCCCTGTCATAGGCCTGAATGGCTTCGTCATATCTTCCGAGTTCATCAAGCAGGGTACCCTTTCTGGACCATACCTCCTTGTTCTGGGAATCATATGCCAGCACCTGGTTGTATGCCTTAAGTGCATACTGGTAGTTGCCCTGTTTCTCAAAGTTCCTGCCCATTCCGTACCATGCTTCGGTATCATACGGATCGATGGAAAGCAACTGGTCATAGTACTGGATAGCCGATTCTGAATTGTTCAGCTTTTCCTGGACCTTTGCCATGTTCCTGAAAGCATCCTTGTTCTCAGGCTGAAGCTGAGTTACCCTGCCATAACAGTAACTGGCATTCTCAAAGTCGCCTGTTGCATCATGCACAAGACCCTTTTCATACCACAGCATGGCATTGTCGGGTTCCATTCCGATGATAATATCGTAGATCACAAGTGCCTTCTCATATCCTCCGGCCTCATACATGCGGAAAGCACGCTCATGCAGTTTATCCACATGCTGAGAGCTCATTCCGATAACTTTATCGTAGGCCGAAAGAGAATCGTTGTACATGCCAAGCTCCTTAAAGGACTGAGCCTTATGATACCAGATACTGGCTTCTCTTGCGTCAAATGCAACGGTTCCCACCTCTTTGGCATCGGACTTTTTCATCAGCATGAGACTACCAATATCAAATCCAGTCTCATAGTCCGGATTCTTACCATTTTCAAGGGACTCCAGAGACCCGTCATAGTAAGTGAGAGCATTTTCATGATCTCCCATTGCGGACAATATAAGGCCCTTTTTGAAAAGTGCTGTCGGAGAAGAAGGATACCTCTTTAACAGAGCATCGTTAAGCTCCGCAGCATTCTCATAATTTCCCATGAGAAAGAGCGTGGATACCTTGTTATCCAGCGCTTCATCGTAATCAGGGTCTATCCCCAGGGCCTGATCGTAGTATGTCAGAGCTTCAGAATAGCTTCCGTTCTTCGTGAGAGCAACACCCTCTGAGTTAAAATATTCAGCATCCTGTCCTAAACCGACTGCAGGAAGGGAAAAAAGAGATGTTGCAATAATCAATAATATTAGACCGATAAGATACCTTTTTGTTTTCATATGCATCATCATTTTTTGGTGATGGACGTGGTTACTCGGGGATAGATACTAAAGTATATACATGTAACGAATAATAGTTTCTTATATCGATTCAAGTTCCTGTAATTGTCAGAAGTTTTAGCAGGCATCAGATATTATTATGAAGTTCAGTTAATTATTGGATATTAAATTTTCTTGTTTGAAATTATTATTGGAAACAAAATATATTAAACCATCCTTTGTGCAAATATGTACATAAACTCCCCTCAGAAAACTGATAAATTCGTTATTGTCTTTCCTGATAGCAGGATGCAGAACAAAGCAGTTATCAAGCTAATGTTACATGTATAAACCTGTTACAGTACTATATAGCAGGTTGGCCAGAAGATATAATAATATCCAGAATACTGTCTGGCATTTATACCTTTAATAATCATATTCAGAGAAATACCTTATGTCCAAGCGATCACGAGATATGGCAGTCAGGCACCTGAACAGAGGGGTGTCCTTTATTGAGAAGGGGTTATACGCAGACGCGATCCAGGCCCTGGAGCAGGCAGAAGAAGAGGCACGGGATACAGATACTTCAGATATACTTGAAACTGTGCTGCACAGCTATGCAGACCTTCTGTTATCAGAAGGAAAAGAGGAAAAAGCCTTTGAAAAGTATACCGAGGCAGCAGAGATCATCACAGAGCTATCCGGAAAAGGCTACGAGACCACCGAAGAAAGCGCAGGCATATTCAGTAGTATAGCCCCAATACTTGAAAAGAAAGGAAACTCGTCAGAAGCAATACAAAAATATGAGCTTTCTGTCAGAGCCTATGAGAAACTTATCGAAAGAGAAAGCGATAATGTAACACATAGATCAAATGCAGCTTCCACACTGAACAATCTTGGCGCACTACTTGCCGAGAACAAGGACTACAAAACTGCCCAGGAGAATTTTCAGAAAGCCCTTGATATAATGGAAGAAATACCGGAAGAAAAAAGGCAGGACATTAGTTTCCAGTTCAAGATGGCAACTATTCTAGGAAACCTCCTTGATCTTGAAGCCGATGCCGGACAGCTTGAAGATTCAGAGGACAGATACAGGCAACTTGTCGACACATACAGGAATATAGTCCGGGCAGACCCTTCAGAGAAATCCTACAAGGAAAGATTATCACTGGCACTCGGCACATACGGGAACAGACTTGCACTTCTTGGTAAAAAAGATGAATCAAAGGATGCATACAAAGAAGCACTTGAGATACTAGATATTTGCGATGAGCCAGACAGTGAATGCGCTCTGAAGAAAGTGACCATCCTGAACAAACTTGCATCCCACTTTGCCGAACAGCAGTATCATGAAAGTGCAAAGAACAATCTTATAAAAGCCCTGGACATCCTGGAAAAGCTGCTTGAAGCTAATCCTGCGGATTCCGAAATTCGTCGAAGGACGGTTGCTATACTCGGCGAGCTTAACAGTCTTGTGGAAACAGAAGAAGCATCCGAAGCAAAACTTTCCTCTTACGGACTGATTGAGCGCCTGTCTGAGAAATTGCTTGAAACTGATCCTTCAAACACTTCCTACAGGCTGAATGTTGCCTTTTCCCGGAACATCAAAGGAAATATCCTTGCGGAATTGAACCGTAATGAAGAAGCTGTTTCCGAGCTCAGGAGCGCAATCGATATTACAAGCGAAGAAACGCAGCTTGAGACGGACGATACTTACGCAAGTTCGGTGAGTATTCTCATCAATGATCTTGAACTCTTTGCAGACCATCTGGACGACAGGGAAGAACAGCTCCAGATCTATGGTACAGTCCTGAACAGGTTTGAGCTGCTTGCGGAATCCTATCCTGAAAATACAACAGTAAAAGCATCTATTGCAGGTGTTCTGGAAAAAATTGCCGGTATAATGACAGAGAAGGAGAATTACGAAAATTCTGAGTTCATTCTCAATGAAGCTGTAGCAATCTATGATGAACTGCTTTCACTGGAACCTGACAACGAAGAGTATCCGGATAAGCTGTCATCTGTTCTTTTATCCCTTGCAGACCTTAAGTCCGGACTGAAGGATCACGAAGGCTCACTTGAACTATACCTGAGACTTTTCAGGATGAAACCGGAAGACCGCAAAACCGGGGAAAAAATAGACGCCACACTCACAGAAATGGAGAAGCAGGCAGAGGATACCAAAAGCAAGGATAGCCTGCTTGCAGAATATGAAAAACTGCTTGAGATAAGAGAGGAGTTAGTTGAGAGCGATCCCGGTAACACACAATATAATCGCAGTTTCACCGGACTTAAAGAAAAGATCGCAGCGTTACTTATCGACACCGGACGTGCCAGAGAGGGAATTGAAATATTGATCTCTACGCTTTCAGCCCGGGAGAGTCCCTCAGCTATTTCCATGATCAGTAATTCTCTGGAAAAGTTCAGGAATTCTATTCAAACGGAAGCTGACATCAGCAAACAGATTCGGGATTATGGCCTTTTGCTGGAAGTATATGACAGGCTTGCTGACACGGGCCTTACAGATGAGAGTATACTGGAGGATAAAGCGGGGACACTGGAGAGGATCGCAGCACTGTATGATGAGAGCGGCTCAGCTGAAAAAGCCAGGGACCATTATGAATACGCACTTTCCGTTTATACTCAAATATACTCCGCCAGACCTCCTGAGGTTTCAGGACGGGTAAAAACGGGAAATCTGAAGTGCCGGCTGGCCTCTCTACTGACGGATACCGGACGCAGGGAAGATGCCGAGAAGATGTTCAGATCATCACTGGATGACTTCCAGAATTTGCTCGAAGATGAACCATCCAGCATATCCTACCAGGAAAATGCAGCATATATACTGAACAACCTGGGTTATCTGCTACTTGAAGAGGGACTTTTCAGGGAAGCTAAGCCATTGTATGAAAACGCTCTCAAGATCTACATCCATATACTTGACCTCGAACCCGACAACGCATCCTGCAAGGCCAATGCAGCCTGCACACTCAATAATCTGGGTTATATACTTGAGAATACGGGAAGAGAAAAAGATGCCTTATGGATGTATGAAAAAGCACGGGAGCTGGGTGAAGACAATAGCTGAAAAAAAGAAGTTTTACAGATCAGTGTGAGGAATTACCACAATCGGAAAAAGAGAAAGGGTGTTTCTTTTTTAACGGAGGAATTTGTGGTAATTCTTCTTGACAATAACCGATGACGACAATAACCCCATACATTCCGGCACAACGCCGGAATGTATTCACCATCGCTCATACTCCACTTATTTAGCTCATACTCCATTTTTGAATTTCTGCGGCAAAGGAAGGAAGGCAAAGTTTACGTTTTGAGGGATTGAGGGGATGACTTTGCCCGGATCCTTTGAGGTTTCGTTTTTTGATGAGGTCCATATCGAACCTGTATCCAAATTGGTCACTGCAGACAACCTGTCTAATCAGGTTTGTAGCTGCAATTCCTACTATAAAAACAAACTATATAAATATATCTATATTATTATATATAATAATACTCATTATGATGAGGTTCTGATGGTTGCCACATGATTGAAAATATCAGAAAATACGATAGAAAAACAGACCTGAAAGCTAGTATTCTAATAAAGAGGAAGCTGGTTAAAAAGATATGCACAAACCCCGCCTATTACAAATATACGCATGAAATCCAGATTGTATGGCAAAGCTCCGCTTGCATAACATAACATCAGGCTAGCAAGCAAGCCAATAAATATGGTATAAATCACAAGGTCTTCCATTTCCATATTGAATCACTTTTCAGTAATCGGCAGGAAAGCATACTTGCCAGTTGATAACGTCATATAATATGGGTCTCTGTCCTACCTGGTTTCGATAAAATGGTCCATATCATATAAAACAGTTAACACTACAAAAACGGACAACTTTTTTAGTATCTATAAGTCAGATTATACACATAGCATGCCTATACACAAAAGCCTGTGGGAAGAATACAATAAAATGAAAAATGATCAATAAACATACAGGACCCTGTTTAACAGGGACCTTTTCTAATCAAACAAAGTCAGAAGATACGAGGTATCCGCAACTTCTGCAGTAATAGAATACATTCATACCCATTATCTGTCTTTTCAGCATTTCCCTGCATCGGAAACAGATCTTATTCTTTTTTTCCTTAGATTTCAGTAAGCCCATTTTTCCCACCTCACACAATCATCATAGAAGAGTCAAGTCTTGCTGTTCCTTTTCTGGCCCAGTAGCCACATGTTTCACAAAACTGTATTCCTTTACCATTCTCATCCAACCGGGATTTACACACCGGACATTTTTGTAACTGCTTCATTGTTTACCCCACTGTATCAGTGATAGATACGGACCCCTCAGGTAAATTATCTGAGAAGCCATCCCCGATAAGCCTATAGTGCCATGTTTTTATTTAAGCTAATCTGGAATGAAATTCATAAGACTTGCTCGAATAAGAATGCTTTTGAATTTTTAGTACTACCTTAAACACTATGCTCAGAATGAAAACAGGATCTGGACAGTAAAAATAAATACTTTATCAAAAATATGGAATATCTTAAAATCAATAAAGGATCAATATTATCTGATGGACATACACAGGACTGCAGCCTTCAACCGTCCCCTTGACCTGAACAATACGGGAAACTTCCTTATACTACTGATAACAGCAAGCGTAATACCCGCTTCAGTAATTTATCATTACTTTTCCACAGAATCGCTCATGAGTGCGGTATTAAGTGGTTTCAGGACAGGCATAATAGTGTTTCTTACCTGGGCAGTCTCCCGGGAACTTGATCCGGATAACGATTTATCCGCATTCGTAGCTGTAACCCTGGTATTGATATTTATTCCATTATTAGAACAGGCATCTGTTCTGCCTATTTTCTGGATTCTCCTGATGCTGCGTACCTTAAATCGCAGCTCAGGCGTCAGACCCGGCGTTTTAGATATGCTCTTTATCCTGATATTGGGGACCCTGCTTACATCTACCGCATCCTGGATATATGGTCTTCTTACAGCGCTTGGACTTTTGCTTGACAGTAAACTGCCCCCATCTGACAGACTTCATTTTTGGGCTGGCACCCTTATGGGAATCATTACCTTATTATCCGTTTTAACTGAAGGTTTAATCCTGCCGGACATCTCATTTTCGACATTTCCGATACTTATCATAGTGGCGATACTGTTCCTTCCGGTAATCATGGGTTCCTCTGAAATAAAAAGCGTTGCAGACAGAACCGAAGAAAAGTTAGATCCAACAAGAGTAATAATGGCACAGTTAATGGCACTGGTTGTGGTTCTTAGTTTTAGCCTGACAGAAGTTCATGGATGGCTGTATGCAATGTATTGTGTCCTTGCAGGTACAGGCCTGTACAGGATATTTTTCAGGAAACTGCTGCCTGAAGAACTATAAGGAAACAGGACTTATTAAACGATCACAGAAAGAAGAATGATACGAGGACGATATGATGATCATGGATTTCAAGGATAAGAGGCCTTCAATCTCAGACCAGGCATACATAACTGATTCTGCAGACATAATAGGGGATGTTGAAATCGGGGATTTTTCAAGTATCTGGTTCAATGCCGTACTTCGTGGTGATACGGGCAGTATTCGCATAGGCAGCAGAACAAGTATCCAGGATAATGTTGTGATCCATGCGGACAGTCCCATGAATGTGCATATTGGAAATGATGTCACTATAGGACACGGGGCTGTGGTTCATGGTTGTACGATAGACGATAATGTGATAATAGGCATGAACTCTACGATACTCAACGGAGCACAGATAGGGGAGAACTCAATTGTCGGTGCAAACGCACTTGTTCCGGAGGGAAAGCAGTATCCTGATAACAGTATCATACTGGGAGTGCCTGCAAAGGTTAAAAGAGAAGCCACGGATCAGGACATTCAGAAGATATCAGAAAATGCTGCAGAGTATGTTAGTCTTGCAAAAGAATATAAAAGTACAAAGTAGTGAAGAGATACTTTACAGGTAAAGCAGCCTGATTATATCTTCTTTCTTCCAAATACAAATGCTAGTGCAATTAACAGGGATACAGGAAGGAAAACCGACGGAAATTCAGGTATTTCCTCACACCCGGATACTCCTGAATAGTAAATCTGTGACTGGTCACTGCACATTTGCAGGCTGTTCTCACTTATTCCACTTACCCTTCCGGTGCTTGAGAAGTTACCTTCCTGAGCAGTGAGTACATGTTCAAAGGTAATACTTTCATTTGCACTGAGAGAATCACATTCTCCGATATCACCTAAGTTGTCGTCAGTTACGCAGACATCAATTAGTCCCGAACTTCCGCTGTTGATAACCATGTATGATATATTGACCTCTGAGCCTGAGACAAATGAAGGACCAGGGAAGGTAGCTGCATCCTGACCATCCAGCATGATCCTTATGTCGATATCATAATCTTCAGTTGACAGAGAAGAATCGGATTCATTATCCCTGGAATAGGTGACAGTACTGTGACCGCTATGCTTCCACCAACCGGGTTTTGTATCCGTTGCACCGGTCTCATTGTCATCCGGTGTTGACATAAGGG
>Ga0182238_1000448_pt1 | contig 12428 bp, 12 predicted proteins | sample hydfrates6_PW_90_FD_132439 | JGI IMG/M metagenome (GOLD analysis project Ga0182238, IMG submission 132439) | Subsurface microbial communities from deep shales in Texas, USA - hydraulic fracturing test 6_PW_90 | ecosystem: Environmental > Aquatic > Deep subsurface > Shale gas/oil reservoir >... | reverse complement strand
GGCGAAGCATCCGGTATCTTGTGCCTTGGCCCGTAGAGCATTACATTTACAAAAATGGCATGTACTACCGGAACGGGTGGTGATTTTCAAGTGTTGAAAAAAGGTGGCTTGTTCCTGGTACTGGCTGCAGTTCTTGCCATGGTTGCAGGGGCTGGAATCAAGCTTATGCCGGTTTTTAGCCCTGATTCGGATTCCATCAAGCAGAATGTCACCTATGACGAAAAGACGGGAACAATAAATCTTCTTGTTGTCGGCGTCGACGATATCCCTGGTGAAAAGACCCGAAGATCGGACACGGTTGCCGTGGCCTCCATCGACATCGACGAGAAGGTCGTGAGGATCATCTCCATCCCAAGGGATACACGTGTCCAGATTCCGGACAAGGGCTGGGAAAAACTGAATCATGCCTTTGCATACGGTGGCGTGGATCTGCTGAAAGAGACCATCGTCAATCTTCTTGGTATTCCCTTGCATTATCACGCGATTGTCAATTACGAAAGTTTCCCCCGGCTTGTGGACCTCATTGGGGGGGTCGACATCAGTGTTTCGAAACGACTCAGGTACACCGACCGTGCCGGAGACCTTCATATCGATATTCCCAAGGGAGAACAGCATATGGATGGAGAAACGGCCCTGCAATATGTTCGTTTCAGGCATGACGCCCTGGGAGATATCGGACGGGTTGAGAGGCAGCAGAGATTTTTCAGGGCGGTTTTTGAAAAGATCAAACGACCGCAAATGCTGGCAAAAATTCCGGAAATCCTGCAACAGGGCCTGGAGCTCGTGGATACGAATATGTCCGTGAGCCAGGCCGTACAGCTCGTGGCGTACCTGAAAGACATCCCATCCTACCAGATGGCCATTGCCATGCTTCCCGGTCGTTCGGCCTACATTGCCGACGTCAGCTACTGGATTCCGGATTTGAGCGCAGCTTCGGAGCTGCTGACGGCGATGCCTTCTGAAGGACCAGTTTCGGCGGATGAAAAGGGCAAAAAACAGCTGGATGGTCTGTCGTCTCCCGCTCCTGTGCAGGAAATTCTGGAAAAAATCGTTGAACCGGTAGTCGTGCTTAATGGAGTGGGAGAATCCGGCGTGGCCGGGGGCGCTTCCAGGCAACTCCAGCGAATAGGTATCGATGTGGCCTACGTAGGTAACGCAAGGCATTTCGACTACCAGTACACCTCGATACGATATCCCGAAAAACCGGCAAACGCTTCAGACAGTGCAGAGGCGCTGGCAATGCTGTGTGATCTTCCCGAAGAGGTCGTCAGGACTGACAATGACCTGGAAAATGTTACAATTATTTTTGGTAAAGATTATGAAAGAGTCCTGAAGCACCTTGAAGCAACAAATCCGTGAAACTATTTCGGGAATTCCGACGTCAATCTGGTCAAGAGAGGGGGATGTGATGCAGACATCGGAAGCAGCCAATGTCAAGGAAATTGTTGACCTTCTTTCAGACAGGCATGGTGAAAAGATCGCCGTCATCAACCTGACGAGTCAATCGACCATTGCCGATCATCTTGTCCTCGTTACAGGGAAATCCGATATCCACATGAAAACGCTCAAGGAATATGTAGCCGATTACTTTGAGGAGCAAAACCTGGATTTTTACGTCGAAGGCGAAAAGAGTCCGAAATGGATACTGATCGACGCGGGAGATGTGGTGGTCAGCGTATTCAGCAAAAAAGGCCGCGAGTTTTACCGTCTCGAAAGCATCTGGGCCGATGCACCGATCGAATACTTCAGCGGCGAAGATGACGAAGACGAAATATGACGCCATGCCGTACAAAGGGACAGAAGAAACATTGAAGGCGGAACCCTGTGGAACGGGTTCCGCCTTTTTGATGACCAAAAGGGATCGAACTTATCTGATTTCTGTCGAAGAACGATTTAAAGAGGGTATACGAAATTCAGAAGGTGTCCTATAATATATCTTATGTTGCGTTTTACCGAAGACTATGGAAGTGCGGCTTCTGCGATTTCGAGAAAGCTCTCCGGATCCAGCGATGCGCCTCCGACCAGGACTCCGTTGACATTTTCCTGTGACAGCAGTTCGCGCGCGTTTTTCGGCTTGACACTTCCACCGTAAAGAATTCTTGCCTTTTGCGAGGCCTCCGGGCCAAACCTTGCGGTTATCCGTTCCCTGATGAATCGACAGGCGGATTCGGCATCATCCGGTGTTGCGGTATTACCAGTCCCGATGGCCCAGACGGGTTCATAGGCGATGTAGATTTTTTCCTCCCTGTCTATGGAGATGTCTTTGAAAGCCCCGTCGAACTGCCTGGCAAGCACTTCCTCCGTCTTGTCCTTCCCACGTTCTTCTTCGGTTTCACCAATGCACAACACCGGCGTGAGGTCGTTGCTTCTGCAGGCTGCGATTTTTTTTGCCGTCATGTCGATGGTTTCCCCGAAAATGTGACGTCTTTCGCTATGCCCGACAAGGGCGAAATTGCCGCCGGCTTCCCTGACCATGGGAGACGATATCTCGCCGGTAAAGGCACCGGTTTTCTCCCAGTGGATGTTTTGGGCTCCTGTGGCGCAAGGAAGCTTTGCAGCTAAAGTGTATGCACTAAATAAAGAGATCGCTGGAGGAAAAACGACAAGTTGAACGGAACCGGTCGCAAGGGCCCGTTCAAGGTCGTTTTTGGCAGAAAGGAGCTTTTTGAGGTGTCCGAAGTAATCCGATGTTTCCTTCACGCCGTTGTTCATCTTCCAGTTCCCGGCGATGACGACGGGTTCGCGTTTGTCCATCATTCGACGGACTCACTCCCTTCTTTTTCGTAGAGAGGCTCCAGCCCGGGAAGTGACTTTCCTTCGAAAAATTCCAGGCTTGCTCCCCCGCCCGTCGACACGTGGGTGACGCCCTTCTCAAACCCCAGGCTGTAGGCGGCTGCAGCGGTGTCGCCTCCTCCGAGGACCGTTATGGCGCCATCTTCCGTCCGTCTTGATATCGCCTCTCCGATGAATTTCGTGCCTTCTGCAAAGGCAGGCCGTTCGAACATTCCCATCGGACCGTTCCAGAGGACCGACCGCGCTTCGGCAATGTAACCTGCGAAATCATCCCTTGTTGCGGGGCCGATATCGAGTCCCATCATGTCCTCGGGTATGGAGTCGGCGGTGACCGTGGTGACGGTGTCCTCGTGTTCGGGGGTATCGGAAGCGACGAAATCCCGGGGCAAAACCAGCCTGACATTCATGGAGGCCGTTTTTTTTAGAATGTAACGAGCCTTTTCAGTGTTTTCCCCGTCGCACTTCGAACGTCCCACAGAAAGGCCGCCGGCCTTCAGGAATGGAAAGGCCATGGCTCCTCCTACGAGAATGACCGAAGCCTTCCCGGCCATGTTCTCCACGAGGCCGATCTTGTCTGTCACTTTCGCTCCGCCCAAGACAAGAACCAGGGGCTTTTGCGGTTCGTCCCTCACGGCCTTCAGGAAACGGATCTCCTTCTCGATCAGAAATCCCGCGAAAGCCGGAAGGTAGTCGGCAACACCCCTTGTGGACGCGTGGGCCCTGTGAGCCGCACTGAAGGCGTCCATGACGAAAAGGTCGAAAGGTGCGGCCAGCTTCTTTGAGAAATCCGGGTCATTGGCTTCTTCCCCGGGGTGAAACCGGGTGTTTTCCAAAAGGACAAGGCCGCCGTCCTCCAGTTCCTCGAGGAAACCGGGCAGATCAGCGCCGATGCAGTCTTCCATGAAAGGAACATCGATTTCCAGAAGTTCTCGTAGCCTGGCGCACAGCGGCCTCAGTGACAATTCCGTCACGGGTTTTCCCCTGGGTCTGCCCAGGTGGGAGGCAAGTGCCGTCCTTGCCCCCCTTTCCCGGAGAAACCGGATCGTTTCAAGATGGGCGCGGATTCTCGTATCGTCGGTGATACGGCTTTTTTCCATGGGGACGTTAAAATCCACCCTGAGAAGGACTTTCCTGCCGCTGAGCCGGGCGGAAGAGACATCTTTCAGCACCATCGGCATTTACAACCCCTTTTTGACCATGTAGTTCACAAGGTCCAGCACCCTGCAGGCGTACCCCCACTCATTGTCGTACCAGGCAAGGGTTTTTACCATGTTTTCGACAACCATAGTGTGATTCCCCGCGAATATGGAGGAACGACTGTCGCCCAAAAAATCCATAGAGACGAGATCTTCCGTTTCGTATCCAAGGATGCCCTTGAGTGCGCCATTCGAGTATTCTTTTACGGCTTCGTTGACGGTTTCGGCGTCGACGGGGGTTTTCAGTTCCGCCGTGAGGTCGACCACCGAGACGTCAGGTGTCGGCACCCGCATGGCGATCCCGTTGAGCTTCCCCTGCATTTCGGGAATCACTTTTCCGATCGCCGCCGCCGCGCCCGTCGTCGTCGGGATTATGGAAAGCGCTCCAGCGCGTCCTCGATGCATCTTTTTATGGGCCGAGTCCTGTATTTTCTGGTCGTTGGTGTAGGAATGAGCGGTGGTCATCAATCCTTTGACTATTCCAAACCGCTCGTGAAGGACCTTTACCACCGGAGCAAGACAGTTGGTCGTACAGGAAGCATTCGAAACGATCTGGTGGGACCCGGGATCATAGATGTTCTCGTTGACGCCGAGCACTATTGTGGCGTCCTCGTTTTGCGCAGGAGCCGTAATCACGACTTTCCTCGCTCCCGCATCGATATGTTGTTTTGCCTTGTTACCGTCCGTGTAGAGGCCCGAGGATTCGATGACGATGTCGACCCCCATATCCTTCCAGGGAAGCTCCCCGGCCTCCCTGACCTGGAGAGCGCGAACTTCTTCTCCGTTGATCGTTATCGAGTCCGGCCCCGATTCCACTGTGCCCGAAAAGCGCCTGTGGATCGAATCATATTTGAAGAGGTAAGCCCTTTGCTCGGGGGTGATAACGTCGTTGGTGGCGACGATCTCCAGAAGGTTCCCGGAATCCTGCTCATGGAAAGCCCGAAGAACGAGTCTGCCAATCCTTCCGAAACCATTGATGGCTACACGTGTTTTTTTCATATCCTTTTTCCTCCTCGACAGTGTTGAGATTTTTCAAGATCGTGGCTCCAGGGTCCTTGAGCGGCCCGTCGCAGAAAAAAACCGCTCGCGAAAAAAGATTCGTGAACCGAAGCTCCTTCTCTCCTCCGGTCTGTCAGATGCTTCTTTCCTTCTGAAGGTCTTCATCGATGACCCTGAGAATCTCTCCGACACTAATGGCTGAAAGGGCGTCCCCATGGGCGCGATAGGGCATGCTCCCATCAAAGTTCTGCGCGATTCCTCCGAGGCATCCGTGACGAAGATGGGCCTTGAATGGGCGGATAAAACACCACGCAAGATCCTGCCTGTCAGGATTGAAATTGATGAAGGCCGTGATGAACTGTCCCAGAAGCCACGGCCATGCCATGCCCCGGAACCGGGCCTTTTCCCTTTGATCGAGCCGGCCTTCGCACCTGCCCTTGTACTTGTCATGATGAGGATCGAGAGTTCTGAGTCCGTATGTCGTGTAGAGCTCTCTCCAGCATGTTTCCGTTATGGAACGGCCGCGCTCGGGATCAAGAGGAGACGCCGGGAGCGAAACCGCCAGGATCTGGTTGCACCGTATCGCGTCGTCATAGTGATCGCCGTCGACCCAGTCCTTGAGATAGCCCTTTTCAGACCAGAACGTCTCCTGGAATGAGATTCTGACCTTTTCGGCAAGTTCGCCGAAGGATTTTTGGCTTTGTCCGTCCTCAAGAAGTTCGGCAAAATGTTCCATTTTCCGAAGGACGTAATACCAGAGGGCGTTGATTTCGACGAGTTTGCCTTTCCGCTTCACCACGGGTTTCCCGTTGATGTCGCCATTCATCCAGTGCCTTTCAGGATTGTCGGAAGAAAGCAACAGCAAGCCGTCGTCGTCGCAGGAAAGGTCAAGCTCGGGAATCGGCTCCATGTAGCGGTTCACGAGCCTTTTGAGATCTTGCCAGCGGGACTTTATGGCTTCCATGCTCTCCATGGTGTCGGTGAACTTGTCCATGGCGTAGACAAACCAGAGCCCGCTGTCTGCAGCTGTTGTTACATATTTCCCTGTGGCCGGATCGATTTCCGTTGGCATGATGTCACCGTTGTTCTTCGCCTTTTCCATCCAGTTTTCGAGAATGGCAAGGGCCGTATCAAACTTCCCGGAAGCCCTGGAGAGGCCCGGCAGGGCTATAAAGGTATCTCGGGCGACTTCTTTTACGGAAGGGTAACCTGTCAAAATGGCAGCTTTGTTTTCGGCATCTTCAATAAAACAGTGCATTGCCGCCTGTAGAAGTTCTGAAGAAAATGCCGCCTTGTCGACGATGTGGGAATCCCGGGTCTTGTTGCGTATCCATTGGATGGTTTCCCTCTCCATCCGCTCGAGGGTCGCAGGTTCAGTAGCAGCGGGTTCCGCTCCGGCGACGACATAGACTACATCGCCTTCGGCCATTTCGAAGGCCAGTGAACCAGGTGACCAGAGATCTTCCAGTCTGTCCGGTTCTTCTGCGCATTCGTCAAGGGCGTAGAAAATGTTTTCGAACCAGAGGGGTTTGTATTGCCAATCGCCCCGGGTTCCATGAATGTGGCTGTGAAATCCGTTGCCACTTATTGTCAAGGTGTTTTCCGAAACTTCCGCCTTGAATGCTTCTTTCGACGTGGCCTTTCTGTTGATTGAAGAAACAGGGCGGTGTGCGCACAAAGGTCGGAGCTCGATCTGCACCGTTTCAGGGCTTGACAGAAGCTCGTACTTTATTACCGTACTCTGGGAATCCCTGGGCATGAAAATCGTCTTTTTCAGCAGGGTGCTGTGTATGACAAACAGCGTGCTTGGAAGGGGATTGGCCTCATATTCCTGAATATACCGGTATCCGTCAGGATACACCACATCTTTATATCGATTGGTCGAGAGCTGGTATTTCTTTCTGTCGGTAAAAAGCGTTTCCTCGACCTTGCTTATCAGGACCGTTGGGAGCGCCGACCGGTCTTTTTTGACCACCAGAAGCCCATGTTCCCTTCGCGTGTTGGCTCCGACAACGGTTGAGAAACCGTAACCTCCCTGTCCGTTCGAAACCAGAAACTCCCGGCCGGCACCTTTTTCAAAGGTGTTTACATCCGCTTTGCCGAGGTACATCGCAATCATCCCCCTTCGCCTGGATACGACTCTTCAGCAATGTGTTTCATTTTCCTCCATCTATATTCTATCGTACTTTTGCTCACTGGTTTTTGCAAAAGCTCCCCCAATTCTTTCATAGTGGCCGTCGGGTTCTCGATTCTCGCTTTTGCAAGATCGCGGTACTCTGCTGGCATCTTTTCAAGTCTGCCTGTTTCGGCAAGCCGAAGAGCTATCATCTCCTGCTTCCGGGCGGCTTCAAGGGTTTTCCTGATGTTGGCGGCATCGCAGTTGACGAGTCGATTTGCCCTGTCCCGTACAGATCTCAGAAGGGCCTTTTCCTCCAGTTCAAGTGATGTCCTGAAAAGGTGCATCCCTGTCAGGACATTCACGATACTGCCCTGATCCCTGATGGTCAATTCCTTGAGACCGTTCCTTTGCCTTGTGCGGACCTGGATATTCTGTCGCTTGAGAATTGTGGCAGCCCGGTCAAGGGCTCCCCTTTCGTGTTCTCTGGTAATCCTGAAGACAAGATAATAGCCACTACGCGGGAGGTAGAGGGATGCGCAGGAACCGAAAAACCCACGAAGCCAGGCCCATCCCTTTGGACCCGACGTGCATGTTGCGGCTCTATCAATCATGGCCGTGTACAGATTGGCCGATAAACAGAGAAGGATTTTGCCGTGATAGCTTTTGGGGATAAGAAGTGTCTGCGAGAAGGAAGCTTTCGATGCCCAACCGGAGTTGTCCCATATCTTCCGGAGCCGTTTGAAGACGTGAAGCCTGCCGTTCGAGCACAGCACATCTTTCCCCCGGAACTTTCTGGGCATGCCGGAGATGATTCCGGAAACCTCTTCGGACTGGTGTCCCAGCCCGAAAGCAGGCTCTCCCTCGGTCCACTCATCCCAGAGCAGGCTTTCCAGGCGTTTCATTACCGGTTTTCCCTGACCTCCCTGACGATTTTCACGATCGTTTCCGCAAGTTTTTGCGTATGATGCCGAAGAGTTCCGGATTCCGTGACATGTATGAAATTCCCTGTCAAGATTTTGCATCCGGCTTTTTCAAGGGCGTCTGCTTGCCTTTCGTCAAGTATGAGGGCATCGGCTCCGCTTGCCTTGTAGGCTTCAAGATATTGATCGGGAATCCGTCCCGTGTTTGCGATTACGTAATCCGGATAGCAGCCGAGACTTTGTCGTATCCATTCTACATGGTCCAGAATGTTCATGTCTGGTGTCTCGCCGGGTTGGGTCATCAGGTTCACGATATATACTTTCGGAGCAGATATGGTTGAAAGGCTTTCCGCCACGTCCTTGATGAGGAGATTGGGCAGGATGCTGGTAAAGAGGCTTCCAGGTCCAAGGATAATGGCATCGGCCGTACGAAAGGCCGCAAGGACGTCAGGAACGGGTCTCGCATCGCGAGGTTCTATCCACACCGACTGGATGTCCGCCCCTCTTCCGGTGATTTCCAGTTCGCCCCTGAGAATTTCACCTTTTCCCGTTTTACCTGCAATGGTGACGGCTTCCGTAGTGACGGGCAGAACGCGCCCGCGAATGGCGAGAAGATGATTCAACTCCTCGACGGCAAGGTGAAAATCACCGGTCAGCTCTGTTGTGGCGAGGAGAATGAGATTCCCCAGATTGTGTCCAGCAAGTTCTCCCCTGTCAAAGCGGAAATTGAGGATGCTGTTGAGGGAACTGTCGTGTTCCGCCAGTGAAACCAGGCAGTTTCTTATGTCTCCGGGAGGGAGGACGCCCCATTCATTCTTCAGTCGTCCGGAGCTTCCACCTTCATCGGTCACCGTAACGACAGCGGTGATGTTCTGCGTGTAGGCTTTCAGGCCGGCGAGCAACGTGGAAAGGCCGGTCCCGCCGCCGATTGCAACGATTTCCGGTCCTTGTGTCAGGCGATGCCTGACGGCCTTGGTCATGACGTTCTGGGTCCTGGAATCGGATTTTTGTTTTCCTGACGGTTTTTCCTCGCGTTCCTCTCTCAGGACAAGGGAGATGAGAAACACCACCGCTCCACCGGAAAGCAGACCGAGGGTAAAGGCAGACCACCAGCTCATGAAGACCATACCTGTTCCTTGTCGACATCCCTGTGGCGGATCATGCACATTCCCGCGGTAAAATCCCGGGCAAGTTTTTCGGTCAGCGCCACAGAACGGTGTCGTCCCCCTGTGCATCCGATGGCTATCTGCATCTGATGCTTGGCCGTGTTCGCATAAAGGGGAAAGACGAATTCCAGCAGGTTCATCACTTTAAACAAAAACTCCCCCGTTTCCGTAAAGGAGTCCATGAAATCCTGGACCTTTTCCGATTTCCCCGAAAGTGGTCTCAGTTCAGGCACATAGTAGGGATTTGGCAGGAAGCGGACATCGAACACATAGTCTCCGTCCGGCGGGATTCCGTATTTGAAGCCGAAGGAAGTAAAAAGGACCATGGGAGTGCCTGGAGAAACATCGAGTTCTTCTCCGAGCTTTCCCCTCAGCTGGGCAAGATCCATATCGGTGGTATCGATGATGCAGTCCGCCCATTCAAGTACGGGCGACATTTCCACCCGTTCCATGCCGATGGCTTCAAGGATTGACGCATCAGAAGCCAGTGGATGACGGCGCCTGGTCTTTTCAAACCTCTGCAGGAGGATGCTGTCGGAGGCATCGAGGAAAAGAACCGTCACTGCAATGCTCTTTTTCCTGAGGAGATCGATGACGGAAAACAGGTCTCTCAGCAGGCGGTTGCCTCGCACATCCACTACAGCCGCCACACCGCTTTGTACTGCTCCCTCATGTCGGGAAAGCACGGAAAGCAATTGCGGCAGCAAAGCCGGTGGGATGTTGTCAATAGCGTACATTCCCCTGTCTTCCAGCATGTGCAGTGCCGTGGATTTTCCCCCGCCGGACATCCCGGTGATAATAATGCACCGTTGAACTTTTTGTCCTGTCGTCAGGGGGTTCATCCCGTTTTCAGGAGTGATGTCCACCACACTCTCCTCCTTTGCCGGAAGCGATTTCAACGGCATGTCGAAGAACCGGGCTTACGGCTTCGAAGCACTGCATCGCGCCCCGCCTGCTCCCGGGAAGAGCCAGGACAAGTGTTCGTCCGATTACTTTCGCCGTCCCCCGAGAAAGGATGGATCGCAGGGTGAAAGAGGATGTCTTCCAGCGCATGTATTCCCCGAGTCCGGGGACATCTTTGCCGGGAAGGATTGCCAGGGCCTCAGGGGTAACATCCCTGGCGGCAAGACCGGTTCCCCCGGTGATCAGAACCAGATCGAGCGCATTGTCACCGGTGGTCCATACCTTCAAAGCGGACAGGATGTCCTCCTTGACGTCAGGCACTATCGTACGTTCGGAGAAAATGCCCCCGATGCTTTCGACGGCCTTGGCCAGGGCGGGTCCCGAAGTATCTTCCCTTTCTCCCCGGCTGCCCTTGTCACTGACGGTCATGATGCCGGTGTATATGGGAGGCCAGAATTCGACCGTTTCGGAAACCGTGACAAAGCCCTGTCTGAGGACCTCGCAGGAAATTCCGCCATCTTCGCCGGACTTACAATCAAGAAGGACCCCGTCGGTGGAAAAATGAAGAAATCCACGTTTGCCAAGGGGGAAAAGATGGCTGCTGAGGCAGATGGTAAAGGACCTGTCGGCACAATGGTCTTGTGATCCGGGTGAAACAGGAAGGATTCGGCAATGATGGCCGTTGACGCAGGATCGTCCCCTGGAATCGGTGTGAAAAAAGGCAATCGGCATTTTGCCGATTTCGGCCCCGTTTTCAGAAAACCCGAGCACCCTCGGCTTCATTTGCCACCCTCCGCTCGGTAGATACCGGATTTGCCGCCACTTTTCTCCAGAAGGCGGATGTTTCCTATGCTCATTCCCTTGTCGATGCCCTTGCACATGTCATACACCGTCAATGCCGCAACGGAGACCCCTGTCAGGGCTTCCATTTCGACACCGGTCACCTCACGGGCTGACACGTGACAGGTAATCCGGATTCTTTGGGTTTCTTTTTCAAGACGACAGGTGACCGATACGCTGTCGAGGCGGATGGTATGGCACAAGGGAATCAATGCCGCAGTCTGCTTGCAGGCCATGATCCCGGCCGTTTCCGCTATGGAGAGGACGTTTCCTTTCGGTGTCGTCCCTTCAGCCAGTGCTTTGAACACGGAGACAGGGAGATCAACGGTCCCCTCGGCAAGGGCTTCTCTTGATGTCGTGTGCTTGTTCCCCACATCCACCATTCTTGGTCGACCGTCTTTGTCAAGGTGTGTGAAATCCGCCATGGGCGTCATCCTCCGATCTGCGACATGTGACGCTCTGAATTCTCCAGTACAGTCCAGCTTTTCGGTTTCAGGAAAGCCGCCTCGCGGATTGTCCTCTGGAGAGCTTCGATGTCTCTTGAACGGATGAGTGGCAGCAGATCCGTTCCCTGGTTGGCGAAAAGACAGGCTCGCATCTCTCCCGTCGCCGTTATTCGCAACCTGTTGCATTTTTCGCAAAAGTGGTGGCTGACTGCAGCAATGACACCGATACGTTGTCCGGTGACCCTGTTCTGGTAATACGTGGCAGGACCGTCATGGTTGTGCGCGGAATCCGGGGGAAGCGCGCGCCAGGTTTCAGTCCCACCCGGGAGTTTCTGGAAGATGTCGTCAGCCTGAATGAAACGGTTTTCAGCCCAAACGTCATTGTCGAGAGGCATGAACTCTATGAAACGGATCACGGCGCGATGTTCGCCGGCAAAGCGTATAAGGGATTCTATTTCATCGTCGTTGAAACCGTTAATAAGAACGGTGTTGATTTTCAGCGGTATCACCGTCGTCTCGGCAAAAACCCTGATTCCTTTGATCACGTCGTCATAGGCGTCAGTCCTTGTGATGAAACGAAACTTCTCAGGATCCAGAGTGTCAAGGCTGACGTTGATTCCCGAAATGCCGATGTCCTCGAGCGCCCGGGAATATTGTGAAAGCATGGAACCGTTTGTCGTTGCGGCGATGCGCAAATCAGGATGGTTTTCCTTTATTTGTCTCAAGAAGTCGACAAAGCCCTTTCTGACGAAGGGTTCTCCACCGGTAAAGCGGACCTTCTTGATGCCCATGGGCATCAGTGAGGATGCAAGAAAATCGATATCCTCGAAAGTCATGATCTTTTCGTGAGGTATCCACTGTACGCCTTCCGGAGGCATGCAATATCTGCAGCGTAAATTGCACCGGTCTGTTACGGAAATGCGAAGGTAACTCAGTACACGGCCATATTTGTCCATCAGTTTGTCCATATATATCCTCCCAAGGCGTCGACCTCCTGTTTCCAGGCGGGGTCCTGCAACGCTTCGATTGCAGCGGCGATTCCGGGG
>Ga0182238_1000446_pt1 | contig 12468 bp, 12 predicted proteins | sample hydfrates6_PW_90_FD_132439 | JGI IMG/M metagenome (GOLD analysis project Ga0182238, IMG submission 132439) | Subsurface microbial communities from deep shales in Texas, USA - hydraulic fracturing test 6_PW_90 | ecosystem: Environmental > Aquatic > Deep subsurface > Shale gas/oil reservoir >... | reverse complement strand
GGCCAGATGCTTGAAGATGTCCAGGCTGCCGTTTGCGACAGGGCTCCGGTGACCTTCTACGGGCGGTGCGGCGGCATCGCTCCCTCGGTGAAGGAAATCGAGGACAAGCTCAGGGAACTCCTGTAGGCGAGGGGGGAGACTGTCATGAAAGAGACGAAAATTTACGAGCGTCCGAATTCCTGGATGAAAGATGTCCATACGCACTATTGCCCGGGTTGCGGGCATGGCATTACTCACAAGATTCTGTGCGAGGTTATCGACGAGCTCGGAATCCAGGACAAAACCATCGGCATCGCACCGGTTGGGTGCGCCGCCATGATGTACGACTACATCGACGTTGATTTCAGCGAAGCGGCCCATGGCAGGGCACCGGCTTTGGCAACGGGACTCAAGCGGACCAGGCCGGACCGCATGATCTTTACCTACCAGGGTGACGGCGACCTTGCCTCCATCGGGACGGCGGAAATCATCCATGCAGCGAACCGTGGCGAAAAATTCACCACTATTTTCATCAATAACGCCATTTACGGCATGACGGGCGGGCAGATGGCCCCGACCACGCTGGTGGGCCAGAAGGCGACCACCTGCCCCTTCGGCAGGGATCCGGAACTTGCCGGTTATCCCATGCGGATGTGCGAACTTCTGTCGACTCTCGAGACACCTGCCTATATCGAGCGGGTTACGGTGGCGGAACCCAAATACGTCATTGCCGCCAAAAAGGCCATCAAGAAGGCCTTCCAGTACCAGCTCGACGGAAAAGGGTATTCTTTTGTCGAGGTATTGTCGAACTGTCCGACGAACTGGGGAATGCAGCCGGTCCAGGCTTTCAAGTGGACCGTGGATACCATGATTCCCTATTATCCCCTCGGCGTTTACAAGGATTTCGAGTAAGGAGGCGAACCGGAATGGCGAAGTTTGAAAGAGGCCTGATCGCTGCCGGTTTTGGTGGACAGGGCATCATGGTTCTGGGGCAGCTTGTCGCCTACACGGCCATCAGCGAAGGAAGATACGTGACATGGATCCCTTCATATGGTCCCGAAATGCGGGGCGGAACGGCGAATTGCGGCGTTGTCATCAGCGATGAGGAAATTGCTTCACCTGTCGTTGCCGAGGCGGATGTTGCCGTCATCATGAACAAACCCTCACTGGAAAAGTTCATCGACAGCGTCAAGCCCGGCGGCACGTTGCTCTACAATTCGGACCTCCTGGAATATCCTGATCCGAGAACGGATATTACAGTGCTGCCCATACCGTGTCACAGCACCGCCCTGGACCTTGGAAGCGACAAGGTGTCGAACATTGTGGTTCTCGGTGCCCTGGTTGAGGCGACAGACCTTGTCTCCAGGGACGTGTGCCTCGAAACGATCAAGGAGAAGCTGGGGAAGCGGAAACCCCAGTTTTTGCCAATGAACCTCCAGGCTTATGAGAAGGGGCAGGAACTGGCCAGGAAAATTCTGGAGTCCTGAGAACACATGGACGGCGAAAGAAAGATTTCAAGCAGCGTTCTTTACAGGGGACGGATCATCAACCTGAAAGTCGATAACGTCCTTTTGCCTTCCGGCCGGAAAACCGCCCGCGAGGTCGTGGAACATGCGCCTGCCGTGGCGGTGCTTGCAACGGATCCCGAAGGCAGGATTCTGCTTGTCAGGCAAAACCGTTATCCCGTCGGCGAGAGCCTGCTCGAGATCCCCGCAGGTATCGTCGAAGCCGGCGAGAACGTCAGGGATACCGCAGTCCGGGAGCTCAGAGAGGAAACAGGATACGAGCCGGAGAGTGTTGAGGAGGTCCTCAGGTTTTACACCTCCCCGGGCTTTTCGACGGAGTTGATCATTCTCTTTTTCGCCGGCGAAACGAAATATGCGCCCCTCGAGCAGGATTTCGATGAGAACATCATCGTCGAACCCGTCGACAGCCGGCATGTCGCCGATTGCCTTGCAAAGGGCGAGATTCGCGACGCGAAAACGTTGACGGCGCTTTGCTGGTACCTGTACCACAAAACCGGCTAGATCCGCCGGAGGGAGGAAAACTCTTTTTTAGGGGCGGCTTTTGAGACACCAGGATGATCTGCTTCTGAATGAATTCAAAAAATACCTGAGATACGAAAGAGGCTGCAGTGAAAATACCGTCAAGGCCTATGGCGCGGATCTTGCCAGATGGGGAGCCTTCTGCAAAAGGCGAAACCTTCCCCCGCTGCCGCCTGACACCGATGCTGCAGCCTCTTTCATTCGGGATCTCGTGGACAGGGAGTATAGCGCAGCCACGGTCCAGAGACATGCGGCGGCACTCCGATCCTGGGCGCTCTTTCTCGTCGAGGAAGGTGTCATTGAGAAGGGAGTCTTCAATTGCCCGTTGCCGGAAAGAGGCAAGCGTCTGCCGCAGATCCTCAGCGAAGGGGAAATCCAGCGCCTTTTCGAGGCAAGCAGTGGAAATGGGCCTCTGGAGTTGAGAGACCGGGCTCTTCTCGAAACAGGATACGGCTGTGGGCTACGGGCCAGCGAACTGGCAGGGCTGCGTCTGCAGGATGTTGACGTCGAGGGAGGATTGCTGCGACCCCTCGGCAAAGGCGGCAAGGAAAGAATGGTCCCCTTCCTGGGGGAAGTCAGAAACCGGTTGTGCCTTTACCTCGAAAGGGGCAGGCCCCGCCTCGAGAAAGGCCTTTCTGATCGTGTTTTTCTCAGCAGGTCCGGCAAACCCCTTCGAAGGGAAGATCTCTGGAGAATCATAAGAAAACGGGGGAAAAAGGCAGGAATTTCCCTTTCAAGGCTTCATCCTCACATCCTCAGGCATTCTTTCGCAACCCATTTGCTGCGGCGGGGGATGGACCTGAGGACCCTCCAGGAAATACTCGGCCATGCCTCTATTGCCACGACGGAACGATATACCCATTTCGATCTTGAACTCAGGGACATTTACGACCGGACTCATCCCCGGGCGTAAACCGGTGAAGGGGGAAACATTCATGTCGATCAAGGAACGGGCACAGGAAGCGGCAGGGTTTTTGCGTCGGAAAATCCCCGAACTTCCTCGCGCGGCAGTTGTCCTCGGATCGGGGCTGGGAAGCTTTGCCGAAAGCCTCGAGAATCCGGTATCCATCCCTTATGGAGAAATCCCCGGCTGGGCACAGTCGACGGCACCGGGACATGCCGGAAGACTTTGGGCGGGTCGCGTGCAGGGGGTTCCGGTGGTGGCGCTTCAGGGGAGATTGCATTATTACGAAGGATACAGCATGGAAGAAGTGACTTTTCCGGTTCGGGTGCTCGGCGAATGGGGCGTCAGGTGCTTCATCGCCACCAACGCATCGGGCGGCATCAATCACGGTCTCAAGCCGGGCGATATCGTACTGGTACACGACCATATCAATTTTACCGGAGAAAATCCCCTGAGAGGTTCCAACGAGGATGACTGGGGGCCCAGGTTCCCCGACATGAGCAACGTTTATGACGATGATCTCATGGAGCTGGCCGAAAAGAGCGCTTCAAGACTTGGCATCCAGCTCAGGCGCGGGGTCTATATCGCCTTTGGGGGACCCTCCTTCGAGACGCCTGCAGAGATCAGGATGGCCAGGCTCATGGGTGCCGATGTGGTGGGAATGTCTACTGTGCCCGAGGTCATCGTGGCCCGGCACATGGGAATGAGGGTATGTGTGTTTTCCTGTGTTGCGAATTACGCGGCCGGCATGACCGGGCAGCCTCTCACCCATGAAGAGGTTCTGGAATCCATGGAGAAGACGTCGGGAAGCCTGGTCAGCCTGCTTCTTGAGTTCACCCCCGGGACGGTGGGTATGCATGTTTGAGATGCTTTCTTTCATCGAAGCCAAACGGGAAGGTCGCGAAACCGCGCCGGACACGGTGAAGGCCTTCGTAAAGGCCTGTAACGAGGGGACCGTACCGGATTACCAGATTGCAGCCTGGCTGATGGCGGTTTTCTTCAACGGACTTTCCTCAAAAGAACTCGAGGCTTTTACGCTGGCGCTGGCGCATTCGGGAAAGACGGTCCGCTTCCCCGAAGGGATGCTCCCGGTGGACAAGCACAGCACAGGAGGAGTGGGGGACAAGACGACCCTCGTCGTGGTCCCGCTGGCTGCGGCTTGCGGAGCCAAAGTGGCGAAGCTGAGCGGGAAAGGCCTTGGTTTCACGGGAGGGACGGTGGACAAGCTCTCTGCCATTCCCGGCATGAGAACGGAACTCTCCATGCAGGAATTTGTCGATCAGGTTACCGAAACGGGATGCGCGATAAGTGGCCATTCACCGGAGCTTGCACCTGCGGAAGCCGGATTTTACTCTCTCAGGGATGTGACAGCCACGGTGCCGTCAATTCCTCTTATCGCCAGCAGCATTGTCAGCAAAAAAATCGCCGGGGGATCAAGGCGTTTTGTCTTTGACGTGAAATGCGGGGCCGGCGCCTTCATGCAGACGCAGGAAGCTGCCCTGAAACTGGCAGACCGGCTTGTGGACCTTTCCGGCAACCTGGGATGCAACGCTGTTGCCCTTTTAAGCAACATGGAACACCCCCTGGGAAGATGGGTGGGAAACGCCGGGGAAGTGAACGAGGCCATTCAGGTTCTCAATGGAAAAGGTCCTGAAGATACGTCCAGGCTGTGCGTCGAAATTGCCGGGGCGATGCTTTTTGCCGCGGGCGTGGCGGATAGCCAGGATGTGGGAAGGGAAAGGGCAGCCTCGGCACTTGTAGAGGGCAAGGGGCTCGAAAAGTTCCGGCAGATGATTGAGCAGCAGGGCGGAAACCTTGATGAGGATGTCCTCGCCGGAAAGAAAGCCCTTCCTTTGGGGAAAAAGGTCAGGGAAATAAAGGCAAAGAGCACGGGATGGGTGACGTCCTGTCATGCCGGAAAGGTTGGAGAAGCCCTTCGCGTGGCCGGCGGCGGGCGTTTGAGCAAAGAGGAGGCCCTGGACCTCACGGCGGCTGTTGAAATTCTCAAAAAGACGGGAGATCAGGTACAAGACGGCGATCTCCTGGCCAAGGTGTACGCTTCCCGGGACAAGGAGGCGGACGCCGCTGCCCGGAAAGTGAAGGCCGCCTTTACAATCGGGGAAAAACGGGAAAGGCTGAAACTCGTCTGGGGTATCCGTGACTCCCGGGGTTTCCGGCAAACGGTCTGAGAACAATACATAATGGAACGGTTTCGAAAGATGGACAGCGCACACAAGACGCCTTAAAATATATTGGACACATAGCGGAGGCGCATGGTGACTGGTGTTGCCCGCGGGCTTCAAACCCGTCGAGGGTCTGTAAAGCAGGCTCTGGTGGGTTCGATTCCCACACGCCTCCGCCATTTTTTGTTTTCAGGGCGGGTCCTGCCAGATTTGCGAATGCGCATCAGGGAGAAAGTCTGTCCACGAATTCCCTGGGGACGCCGGCAAGACGGATTTTTGGGGCAGATCATCAAGGTGGACAGGCGTGCCTTTCGTCATTAAGATGAATGACGTGGAATATTCCACGTCAAAAGGAAAATCGACGAGAAGGTAATGCTTTCGCGCGTTTTCGTCGGTTTATAGTGAACCGACACCACTGGAGGTGTTTTTCTTGAGTACCGGTTTTCCGCTCAAAGGGTTTTGCTATCCCCTGACTCCTGGAGGCAAATCTTCCGTTATCGGAAATTTCCCCTGGCATTATGGAACGGAATATCTGAACATCCTGTACAGGACCGACCCCGATGCCGTCGCGGCCTATTTGCCAGAGCCCCTCGAGCCGGGACCGGAGCCGGACCTGGCTTACGTGGCTTTCAGTAGATGGTGGTCTCTGTCGGAGGAACATAATGACATGGCCTGGGTCAACCCCGGACGGACCCAGTACCGGGAGGCGGCCATATGGACAGGATGCAGCTACGAAGGAAACCCCGGCCAGATCTGTTTGCACGTTTGGGTGGACGATGATTTTACCCTGGCGAGAGGATGGTTTATGGGATTCCCCAAGAAGCTTGGCAGGATCCAGGTGACGGAATTCCATCCCCTGAACCCGGGAATGCCCGAGCCTGGTCCTGGCGTATCGATGAAAGGAATCGCATCGGCCAATGATGAACGCCTTTTCGAGGGAACCCTTGAGATCGAAAAAGAGGGGTCACCGGCGGACCTTCCCGATCTCATGACTTCTCCCCTGTACCACATCAGGCATTTCCCCTCCATAGAGAAGGGTGCGCCCCCCTCGGTTCTCGAACTCGTGACCCTTGGTTCGGAAAACCGGAAAACAGGCGACAGCGTCTGGGTTGGCAAAGGAGACCTTTCCTTTTACGCATCGGAAATCGAGGAACATACGCTTCTGGAGCCCGGAGAAGTCCTTGGGGCTTTCGCCTTTTCCTCGGGGTACACGTTCCCCGGCGGGAAGGTACTCTACAGCTGGGTATAACAGGTTTCAGGACACCGGGGTCACGGAGGTCAAGGCGGCTTCGGTTTAAGGAAATATCCAAATTCAGGAAGGGGACAAAACCATGAAAAAGGTGTTTGTGTTGCTTCTGGCCGCATGTCTCGTGTCCTTTGCCGGCGGGGCCCTGGCGGGGGAAGGAATTCCGGAAGACGAACTGAAGGCGGGTTTCGTATATATCGGTCCCATAGGTGACGGCGGGTGGACCTACATGCATGAAAAGGGCAGGCTGGAAATGGAAGAAGCCTTTCCGGGAATGGAAAGCATGTTTGTCGAATCCGTACCTGAAGGTCCCGATTCGGTGAGGGTCATGGAGACCTTTATTCGTAACGGTGCGCAGCTCGTTTTTGCCACATCCTTCGGTTACATGGATTTCGTTATCGATGTGGCGAAGAAATATCCCGACGTTACCTTCATGCATTGCTCGGGCTACAAACGGGCGGAAAACGTGGGAACCTATTTCGGACGCATGTACCAGGCCCGATATCTTTCAGGGATCGTTGCGGGGAAAGCGACGGAATCCGGTGTCATCGGATACGTTGCGGCGAATCCCATTCCGGAAGTCATCCGCGGAATCAATGCTTTCACCCTCGGGGTGCGCAAAGTCAATCCCGAAGCCCGTGTGAAGGTCGTATGGATCTTCTCCTGGTTCGATCCCGGCAAGGAAAAGGAAGCCACCCTCGCACTGATCGACGCAGGTGCGGATGTGATCGCCATGCACGCCGATTCGGGCGCCGCGCCACAGACCGCCGAGGAGGAAGGCGTTTACGTGGTGGGCTACAACAACGACATGAGCCGGTATGCGCCGACGAGACATCTCACGGCCCCTATATGGGACTGGGGCATGATATACAAGGAAACCGCCCGGGAAGTGATCGAAGGGACCTGGGAATCAAAGGATATCTGGTGGGGTCTCAAGGAAGGGCTTGTCGACCTTGCTCCCTATGGTGACGATGTCACCGATGAGACCAGGGCCATCGTCGAGACCGAAAGAGCACGGATCGTCTCGGGTGAATGGGATGTGTTCACGGGACCCCTGAAAAATCAGGAAGGCGATGTTGTCGTGGCAGAAGGCAAAAAGATGAGCGACGGCGACATGCTGGGAATGAACTGGTTTGTCCGGGGAGTCGAGGGGCAAATCCCGGACTAGAAGCTGAAGAGGGAAGAAAAGGGGCGCTTTGAAGCGCCCCTTTTTCTTTGAAAGCGTACAGCCCCCTGGTGTACAATAACTTCGTTTTTCAACTTCCGAAGTGCTCTCTGCTGCGGGGATGAATGGAGTGATGACCTGTGGCGGTTTCTGAATCCACGGGGGCGGTCCCACTGGTTTCGATGGAAGGGATCGTCAAGTCCTTTTTCGGGATAAAGGCAAACGACAACATACATTTCGATGTCCGGCGGGGCGAGATCCACACCCTGCTCGGGGAAAACGGCGCCGGAAAAAGCACGTTGATGAATGTCCTCTGCGGGCTTTACACGCCTGAATCGGGAACAATCCGGATAGACGGACGTGAACAGGAATTCAAAAGCCCCCGGGACGCCATTGCGGCCGGTATTGGAATGTTGCATCAGCATTTCATGCTCATTCCTTCCCGGACGGTATGGGAAAATGTCGCCCTGGGCAACAGAGACCTTCCGCAGATTCTTCCCAAAGACGAGATAATCGGCAGGATCCGAATGCTTTCGCAGACTTACGGCCTCAATGTCGATCCACGGGCACAGGTCTGGCAGCTTTCCATCGGGGAGCAGCAAAGGGCGGCCATAGTCAAGATGCTCTACCGACAGGCCCACATCCTGATACTGGATGAGCCGACGGCGGTCGTGACGCCTCAGGAGGCACGCCATCTCTTTTCGATCATACGGAAAATGGCCTCGGAAGGCCATGGCATCATCTTCATTTCCCACAAACTTGACGAGGTCATGGAAATATCCGACAGGGTGACTGTGCTCCGGAAAGGATGCAATGCAGGCACGGTCTCCGTAAAGGATGCGACGAAGGAAAAGCTTGCCGAGATGATGGTCGGGCGACGTGTGACCTTTCAGATAAACAAGACGGTGCAGAACCCCGGAGAAGCCGTAGTGGAAGTGGAAAAGCTCAACGTAAGGGATGACAGGGATACCCTCAAGGTCAAGGATTTTTCCATGATTTTGCGAAAACGCGAAATTCTGGGGCTTGCCGGAGTTTCCGGAAACGGCCAGCAGGAACTCTGCGAAGCCCTTTCGGGGTTGAGAAAGCCGGACTCGGGGACGGTGAAGGTCGACGGGAAAGACCTGGCGGGCAGGGACCCGAAAACATTCCTGAAGCACAGGGTAACCTATATCCCTGCCGACAGAAAGGGCACCGGACTTGTTCCCAACATGAACATACGCGAAAACATCGCCCTGCGGAAGTATTGGAAAGAGGAGTACACGCGGTATGGCGCCTTCATTCACTGGGAGAACATCGCGGGGCATACAGGTCGCCTTGTGGAACGGTTCAAGGTGGCAAATCCCGGCCTTGGATACCCGGTCCGCCTCCTCTCCGGCGGGAACATGCAAAAGCTGATGCTCGCAAGAGAGCTTTCGGACAATCCGAGGGCCATCATCGCAATGCAGCCGACCTGGGGCCTCGATGTGGGAGCCACGCTCTATGTCAGGGAAATCCTTCTCGCGCAGAGAGACAGGGGAGCGGCCATTCTGCTCGTATCCGACGACCTGGAGGAAATTTTTGCCGTGAGCGACCGGGTCGCCGTCATCTACGGTGGCAGGATCATGGGCATTGTCGATGATGTGGATGCAATTACTGAAGAGGAACTGGGGCTCATGATGGCGGGTACCGTACTTGAAAGGTACAGGGGCAAAGCGGTGCCGTCGGGAGTGACGGAGGATGACTGAAAGATGAAATACCGTGTGATTCTGGAACGACGTTACCAGGTTCCCCTTCATCTCGAGTTTCTCTGCCCGGTGATTTCGATAGTTTTGGCCCTCGCCGTGTCGGCGGTTTTGCTTGTTTCTCTCGACGTTTCTCCGGTAAGAGCCTTCCTCGCGATGTGGAACGGTGCCTTCGGCAGCTGGTGGGGACTGAGCGAGGTGGTCGTAAAAACCATTCCTCTTGCCATATGCGGAATTGCCGTGGCGATTTCATTCCGGATGAAAATATGGAACATCGGGGCAGAGGGACAGATCTATCTCGGGGCACTGGCGACAGCGGCCGTCGTCCGCTACGCCTACGTGGACAGTTTCCCGGTCATGTTCGTTCTCATGTTGGCGGCTGCAGCGGCAGCCGGTGGATTCTGGGGAGGGATTGCCGGATATCTCAAGGCCCGATGGAACGTCAATGAGATCATCACGACACTGATGCTCAATTACGTGGCGATCCATCTGACCGATTATTTCGTCTATGGACCCTGGCGTGATCCGGCAAGTCTTGGATTCCCCATGACGGCGCCCTTTCCGGAAGCGGCGCGTCTTCCCGTATTGGCGGATACCCGTGTCCACGTGGGGATTCTCATCGCGCTGGTTCTTGTCTTGCTCTATCGCGTCGTCCTCCGCTGGACGCGATGGGGTTTCGAGATCAGGGCCATCGGGGAGAACCCGAAGGCGGCGGATTATGCCGGCATCTCGTTTCTCAAAAACGCCGTCCTTGTCATGGTTGTTTCAGGAGCCCTCGCAGCGATCGCGGGAATGGGGGAAATCGCCGGCCTTCAGGGACGGCTTCAGCCGGGGCTTTCTCCGGGGTACGGGTACACGGCCATCATTGTGGCCTGGCTTGCCAGGCTCAATCCCTGGAGCATTTTCGCCGTTTCCTTTTTCATGGGTGGCCTTTTTGTCGGAGGTGAATCATTGCAGGTTGTCATGCGGCTGCCCCTTTCGAGTATCCAGGTCATACAGGGACTTATCCTCTTTTTCGTTCTTGCGTCGGAGTTCTTCCGGGTATACAGGATCCATATCATCAACACGGAGGCAGGTTGACATGGAAGTGATCGTGACGATCCTCTCAGCCGCTGTCAGAAGCGGTACGCCCATTCTTTACGCAACCCTCGGCGAGATCCTGACCGAGAAATCGGGAGTCATGAACCTCGGGCTCGAAGGGCTCATGCTCATCGGGGCCCTGACGGGATTCTGGACGGCTTTGGTAACGGGAAATCCCGCCCTTGCCATCGCTGCGGCCTTTGCCGTCGGTGTCGCCGTCAGCACGATTCACGCCTTTCTCTGCGTGAGCCTGGGCGCGAACCAGGTGGTGAGCGGCCTTGCTTTGACCATGTTCGGGACGGGCGTCAGCTCCCTCCTGGGGCGGGAGATGATCGGGGAAACAATCAAGGGATTGCGGGCCGTTCCGGTTCCTTTCCTTTCGGAAATTCCGGTGATCGGAAAGGTCCTGTTTCATCATGACGTGCTTGTTTATGCGTCCTATTTTCTGGTTGTCTTCATTGCGTGGTTTTTGTACGTGACCAGAGCCGGCCTGAACCTGAAGGCCGTCGGGGATGATCCCCATGTTGTCGAATCCGTCGGTCTCAATCCGGTTCGTTTGAGATACGTTTACACCCTGATAGGTGGCGGTTTGGCTGCCATAGGAGGAGCCTATCTCTCGGTGGTCTATACAAAGATGTGGGGGGATCAGATGAGCGCGGGGCGCGGCTGGATTGCTGTTGCCCTGGTGATATTTGCGGTGTGGCATCCGATGAGGGCTGTCCTGGGTGCCTACCTGTTCGGCGGGGTTGGAGCTCTCCAGCTCAGGATCCAGGCAGCGGGCACGAGCATCCCCGCCCCGCTGCTTCTGATGCTTCCCTATCTTTTTACGATCTTCGTGCTTCTCGTGATTTCCATGCGGAAAAAACGCGGGATCGTTCTGGGGGCGCCGGCCGCCCTTGGGGTTCCCTATCAACGGGAAGAACGGACCTGATCGTCGTCGGTTTTTATGGATACGATGGGCTGGATGTATTCGTACTGGGGCTGTGAATCCCACGGGAAGAGTATCCATGTATCCTGACTGACCTCGGTGATGAAGGTGTCCACTTCGGGTCTGCCGTCAGGTTTTGCATAGACCGTCGCAAAATGCGACTTTGGAAGCATCTCCCTGACGATGCGGGCCGTTCCGCCTGTATCGACCAGATCATCCACGATGAGCCAGTCCTTTTCTCCGCCGGCGATATCCTTGAGGATCCGGGTCTTGCCCTGGGTTCGTATGGTGTAGCTGGAGACACAAACGGTGTCGACGAAATGGATGTCCAGTTCTCTTGCAACGATAGCCGCCGGGACGAGACCGCCTCTGGCTATGGCGACGATGCGGCTCCATTTGCCGATGTCCAGGAGTCTCCATGCCAGGGCTCTGCAGTCCTGGTGAAGCTGCTCCCACGTTACGGGATAGACCTTGCGGTATCTTTCTTCCGATGTCTTCATCATGTCCTCCATGCCGCGATGCCTTCTCCTGGCTGCCCCGACACCCGTCAGAGCGACCGTTTCCAGCGCGTTCCTTCAGGGGTGTCTTCCAGGATGATCCCCAGGGAAGACAGTTTGTCCCGGATGGCGTCGGCCCGCGCGAAATCCTTGTGTTTTCTCGCTTCGTTCCGCTCATTGATGAGGGTGTTGATTTCCTCCTCGTCCAGTCCCGGTGCAGGTGTCGTTTCAGCCCCGGTTCCGATGACGCCGAGAACCTCGTCGGCGTAGTTCAAAAAACCTGTCGACGCCTTGTGGAAGCTTTCATGGAGCACCCGATTCCCGGCGATCGCCTGGTTGATGGTTCTGACGCCTTCGAAGAGGTGTCCGATGGCTGCCGCGGTATTGAAATCGTCACACAGGCTTTCGTCGAAATGCTTTCGGGCGGCTTCGACAATTCCGGTCTTTTCTTTCCAGAGGTCATCTTCGTTTCCGGATACCACTGAAGCGTTCATGAGGTCGTACCAACAGTTCCGGAGCCGTTCCACGCCGCTTTGGGCCTGGGAAAGGTTTTCCCGCGAGAAATTGATGGGAGAGCGATAATGGGCGCTCAACATGAAAAGGCGGATGGCCACGGGCGGGAATTCCTTGCGGGCACTGCGCGCCGTGAGGAAGTTCCCGAGGGATTTGGACATCTTTTCCTCGTTGATCATAAGATATCCGTTGTGTATCCAGTACCTG
>Ga0182238_1000445_pt1 | contig 12474 bp, 11 predicted proteins | sample hydfrates6_PW_90_FD_132439 | JGI IMG/M metagenome (GOLD analysis project Ga0182238, IMG submission 132439) | Subsurface microbial communities from deep shales in Texas, USA - hydraulic fracturing test 6_PW_90 | ecosystem: Environmental > Aquatic > Deep subsurface > Shale gas/oil reservoir >... | reverse complement strand
CCGAAAGTGAATCCGTGAGTCAATGGAGCCCCGGGGAGGAGGTTTTCGTAATCCCTAAGGGTATCCTCATGCCCGACATCACCGGTTTTGACGTCCCGCCGATACGAGGAAATCCGGGGAATGTTTTTTTGGATGACATCACGGCCACGGCTGGGAGTCGTCCGCATAATTTGTGAATTTTGATGTAAAATATAAAAAACGGATGCAAATCCTGAAAACAGTGGACACCGCTTTTATCGGGCGGCGGACAGACCGCCGCCCTTGTCATGATTGAATGTGAAAAAGGAGAGATTGCCAGTGGAAAAACGTTCGGGCGAACTGCCTTTCGGAAAAGTTGTGCCTCTGCCGCTGGAAGAGGAAATCAAAAACAGCTACATCGATTACGCCATGAGCGTCATCGTGGGACGCGCGCTTCCGGACGCGAGAGACGGACTCAAACCAGTCCAGAGACGGGTCCTGTACGCCATGCTGGGGCTCGGGCTTCGGCACAACCAGTCCTATAAGAAGTCCGCACGTGTTGTCGGTGAAGCCATGGGTAAATACCATCCGCACGGTGATTCGGCAATCTACGACACCATGGCGCGTCTGGCCCAGGATTTCTCCATGAGGTACCCCCTTGTTGACGGTCAGGGAAATTTCGGGTCCATAGACGGAGATTCCCCCGCCGCAATGCGGTACACCGAGGCCAAACTTGCTGAAATCGGCGAAATGATGCTCGAGGACATTGACGAGGAAACCGTCGACTGGGGGCCCAATTTCGACGATACGCTGGAGGAGCCCCTGACCCTTCCGACACGGTTGCCGAACCTTCTCGTAAACGGCAGTTCAGGCATAGCCGTGGGCATGGCGACAAACATCCCTCCCCACAACCTCGGAGAGATCATTAACGCCCTGTGCTACCTTCTGGAAAACCCGGAGCCCGAGATCGACGGTATCCTGCAGCGGATGCCCGGGCCGGATTTCCCGACGGGCGGTATTATCCTGGGCAAGGACGGCATCGTCGATGCCTATCGTACCGGTCGTGGAAAGCTGACGGTCCGGGGGCGGGCTCACGTGGAAGACGGGAAACGGGGGAAATCCTCCATCGTCATCACGGAGATCCCCTACATGGTCAACAAGACAACGCTGCTTGAAGCCATCGCCAAGGGTGTCCAGAACAAGGTCCTTGACGGGATCACCGATCTCCGGGACGAATCGGACAGGCGTGGGATCCGGATCGTTATAGAGCTTTCCAGGGAAGCCAACCCTGACGTGACGCTTCGTCAGCTGTACCGAAGAACTCAGCTTCAGACCACTTTCGGCGTCATCAACCTGGCACTGGTCGATGGTGAGCCGAAGGAAATGTCCATGCCTCAAATACTTCAAACCTTTCTCGACTACAGGCGGGAGGTCATCCGGAGGAGGACCGACTTCAGGCTTCGAAAAGCAAAAGACCGGGCCCACGTCGTCGAAGGGCTCATCAGGGCCATGGACATCATCGATGAAGTGATCGCCCTGATACGGGGAGCCAAGGATACGCCCACGGCGAAGCGGGGCCTCGTGGATCAACTGGAATTCTCAGAGGCACAGGCCCAGGCGATTCTTGATATGCGCCTCCAGAGGCTGACAAGCCTGGAGAGAAACAGGCTGGAACAGGAAATGGCACAGCTTCTGGCTGATATCGAAAGATACGAGAGCATTCTCGGAAGCTCCGAAGTCCTCGATGCCGTTGTGCGCGAAGAGTTGCTTGATGTCAGGAAACGGTTTGCCGACGACAGAAGGACCGATATCCTGGATGCCGTGGAGGACATGTCAATCGAAGACCTGATTCCCGAAGAGGAAATCGTGGTCATGCTCTCCAGGGACGGGTACCTCAGGCGGATGCCCCTGGTGACGTACCGGTGCCAGGGACGGGGAGGCAAGGGCGTCAAGGGGGCCACGCCGAAAACGGGCGACGAGGCCGCCATATTGACTGTTTCAAGCACCCACAGGGACCTGCTGTTCTTTACCTCCAAGGGCCGGGTCTTCGCCATCAAGGGGTATGTCCTTCCGGAACCGAAAACCGGCAAGGGCCGGCTCGTGGGTCAGTTCATAGGCCTTGAAAAGGACGAGTTCGTGGTGGCGATACGGGACAGCTGCCTCCATGGGGCAAACTTCGTCTTTTTCATTACCGAAAAGGGCACGGCCAAACGCCTTCCGGCAACGGAGCTGCAAAACCTGACCCGTGCAGGAAGACGGGTGCTTTCCCTTTCACCGGGAGACCGGATCGCGAGGGTTCGCTTTACCGTCGGAGATGACGATATCCTCCTTGTAACGTCAAAGGGCAAGGCTTTGAGGACCACGGAGAAGGAATTCCGTGCCATGGGCCGACAGGCCAGGGGAGTCCGCGGCATCAGGCTTGCTGAAGGGGATACCGTCGTGGGATGCGATATCGTTCGTGAAGGGCGCCAGTCGCTTTTGGTAAGCAAAAAAGGCATCGGCAAGCGAACGGAGTTTTCCGAGTTTACGCCGCACCACAGGGGAACCGCCGGAGTCAGGGCCCTGCCGATTTCCGACAAGACGGGGCCGCTCATCGGTTCCTGGGGGGTCAGTGCTGAAGATGAAATCATTTTGATGACCAACCACGGCCGTGTCGTCCGAATTGAAGCCGGAGACATCTCCGTTCTGGGACGCGGCGCCACGGGCTATCGCGTCATACGCCTCGACGAAGGCGATACGGTGGCCGATGTCAGCATCATCCACGTGGGCGAAGAAGAGGAGGAATAGTCATGGGACTTGCCCCTGAAGGGCGCAAACCCGTTCTTGCCGGTCTCGCTCTCGGGGTGCTTTTCCTCGTCTTTTGGGTGCCTGCAGGCGTCCTCTTTCTGGCTGGTACGGGACTGGTCGCCTGGTTCTTCCGGGATCCTGAAAGGAAACCACCGGAAGATGACCGGATATGGGTGAGCCCTGCCGACGGGAAAGTCGTCGAGGTCCGCCGGGCGAGCCATCCTTTTTGCGGTGAATGCCATTACGTCGGCATTTTCATGTCTCTTCTTGACGTTCACGTGAACCGCATGCCCGTTGATGGACGTATCGAATACCTGGAATATGTTCCCGGCAAAAAATGGATGGCCTTTGCTCCAAAGGCGTCGGAGGAAAACGAACGGTTTCTCGTCGGTTTCGAGGGCTCTTCTGGAAAAGGAATGGTGGTGCAGATCGCCGGTTTCCTGGCCAGGCGCATCGTTTGTTCAAAGGCGCGTGGAGACGACCTTTTTCGCGGAGAACGGCTCGGGATGATAAAATTGGGTTCACGGGTGGATGTCTATATGCCGCTTGCGGTGGAACCCTGTGTCAGGCAAGGTCAGCGAGTGAAGGCGGGGACCACAGGAATCGGAGTGATTGAAAATGGCACGAAGAAAACTCAGGAAGAAACTTCCCTTTAGGAAGATCGTTCCCAACATGATTACCAGCGGGAACATGCTCTGCGGCATGCTCTCCGTTGTGATGACTCTTCATGGCCAATATGTCCCTGCCGCGTTCCTCGTTTACATGGCCGTGGTCTTCGATTTTCTCGACGGCAAAATGGCCCGACGGCTTGGCGGCAGCAGTGAGTTCGGCATGGAACTGGACAGTCTGGCCGACGTGGTCAGTTTCGGTGTGGCGCCTGCGATGCTCCTGTACGGCGTTTACCTTCAGGGTTTCTGGGGAGTGACGGGGGCTTTGGCGGCTGCGTTTTTCGCCCTATGCGGTGCCTTGAGGCTGGCGCGTTTCAATGTGCAACATGTGGCGGGTTCTTTCCAGGGGCTTCCCATTCCTGCAGGAGGCCATTTCCTGGTGTCATTCGTGTTTGCAGGGCTGGCAGTCCCGGCATGGCTGATGGCGCTCGTTACCGCCGGAACCGGTCTGCTCATGATTTCGAGCATTCCCTTCGGCAATCTCAAGGCCCTCAAAAAGGGGAGCCTGAACAAGGCCAGGGCGGGCTTTTTATGGGGGACCGCAGTGACGCTTATCATTACCCTCAGGGAGCTGGCCCCCCTGGCAGGCATTGCCATATACATCATGAGTGGTCCCCTGCGTGTGGACTGGGGCAAATGGTTGAGCCTGAAAGAGGATGAGAAAGACTCCGTAGGGTATCATCACAACGTGTAATTTCCCTGACGGAGCGAATGGAGGCGGAGCATGCAGAACAGCCTTTTGGCATTTCTTGTCATCGGTGTCCTTGCCGGCTGGCTTGCGGGACGGGTTATGCGCGGCCGCGGGTATGGTTTCTTCGGGAATATGCTTGTCGGCATCCTTGGTGCTTACGTCGGCGGCGTCCTTTTCAGCTCGGTGGGTCTTTATCCCATGGGATTCATCGGATCTCTCCTCATGGCCTTTGCCGGGGCTGTTGTGCTGCTTTTCATTATCGGCATTTTCAAAAAGCACAGGTAAAAAAACGCGATGTCAGGCATCGAAAATACGATCCGGGAGGTGCAAGGCCTCCCGGATTTTTTTTACCGCCCCTTGAGCCTCGGCCAGAGGATATAGGTGAGGATGATGGAGAGGCCGAGATTGGGAAGCATGTAGCTGCCGTTGTACACTGTGGAGTACAGCCAGACATTCGTTCCTTCCGGGGCGTAGCTGGCGAAGAAGACGACGCCGGAAAGGACATGGCAGACAAGCCGCAGGAACGTCCCGAGCGTCAGGCCAAGCCAGAGTGGCCTGGGAGTCAGGGCGGCAAGTCCGAGTACGCCGAAGGCGAGAGGGTAATCCAGCAGAGCCTGAAGCGGATGGACCACATAGCCGCCCAGAATGAGCTGAAGGAGCCCTGCCACCGCTCCTGCACCCAAACCTGCCTTGAGACCCCACCTGAGTGCGAAAATCAGGATCGGAACGTTTTCCAGGGAGACCGACCCTCCCTGGGGCATGTGCCAGAGTCGCAGGTAACTCAGGGCGAGGGCCAGCGCAGCCGCAAGTGCGGCCTCAACGAGAATTCGAACTTTTTGTTGCTCCATGTTTTCCTTTACTCCTTTCGGGTCGAAAAGAGAGGACGTGTTCAAAGAAAAAGGCCCTCCCGGCCGGAACCGGAGGGCCTCATCAGCGAGCGATCTTTCCGAAACCGCAATTTCCTTCGCCGGCATGACCCGGATCAGGTTCCAGGGGTCGAGACGGTGTCTCCTCTCAGCCGGTATTCCGGCTCCCCCATTGCCAATGATTCTTATACGCTCCAGGAATTGTTTTGTCAAACCTTCATGGCAGAGGGAGCTGTGGTATATTCAGGATGGCTGCGGTTTTTCGAATGATGTCTTCTGTCATTTTGGAGGCGGCGAATTAAGATACCGTTGGGGGGTCCCCTCTGCTGAGAATCTATTGTTCAGCCTGTGGAAAGAATTACGAGCCCCGGCTTCGACCGGTACGGTGTGATTGTGGACAGCCTTTGTCCTGCGTCATGGATTGGAAGGAACTGCGCATCAACCGGGGAACTCCCGGCATGTGGCGCTACGGGTCTGTTTTGCCCCCCATTCCCGGAGGCCTTTCCATGGGCGAGGGGTGGACTCCGGTCATCCCGTCACGGTGTGACGAAGACTTGCTGTACAAGCTGGAATTCATGGCTCCGACGGGATCTTTCAAGGACCGGGGTGCGGTGATGGTGATATCCGATGCCCTTGCCTGCGATTGTGACTCCGTTGTCATCGATTCTTCAGGAAATGCCGGCGCTTCCGTGGCTGCCTATGCGGCGAGAGCAGGCATAAAGGCTACCGTGGTGGTACCGGAAGGGACTCCAGAAGGGAAAAAACTTCAGATCGGCTCCTTTGGGGCCGAAGTCCTGGCGAAAGGCGGCAAACGTTCTGAAACGGCGGCGTTCGCCTGGGAGATGGCAAAGGACGTCTTTTATGCAAGTCACGTATGGAATCCACTGTTCCTCGAGGGAACCAAGACGGTGGCTTTTGAAATATGGGAACAGCTCGGACACAAGGCACCGGACACGGTCATTTCCCCGGCCGGAAACGGCACGCTCCTTCTCGGACTTTTCAAGGGGTTCAGGGAACTCTCACAGAGGGCCCTCATCGACCGACTGCCGAGGCTTGTTGCCGTGCAGGCGGAAAAATGCGCCCCGCTCAGGAGCGCTTCCGGTGGTCGGAAAACATCCTGCGCCGGGACCTGTGCCGAGGGTATCGCAATATCCAACCCTCCCCGGTTGGAGGAGATGCTCAAGGCCGTGCGATCGAGCCGCGGGGACATCGTGACAGTGAGCGAAAAGGAAATCATGGAGGCGAAGGAACGTCTGGCACAAGATGAAGGCCTGTATGTGGAACCCACGGCGGCCGTCGCACCGGCTGCGGGAAAGGCCCTCCGGGCGTCGGGATATTTCAGGCCCGGTGAGACCGTGGTTATTCCCCTTACGGGTTCGGGACTGAAGTGTCCCACCCACTGACCCGGGAAACGATCAAGATTGTTTCCCGGGATTTCGAGCTGAAGGCTAAAACGGGAGGACTGCGGATTGGAAGAAATCAGGCAGATCAAGTCGGACCTTGTCGAAGATGCCGTCAAGGCCCTTTTCCTCAAGGCCAATACGTCTATCGGGCAGGACATCTACAACGCCCTTTCCGACGGATTGAACAAAAAGGAAGAATCTCCCTGCGGACGTGACGTTCTGGGGCAGATCCTTCGAAATCACGACATCGCCCGTGAAGAGGGAGTGCCCATTTGCCAGGATACCGGAATGGCCGTGGTTTTTCTGGATATCGGTCAGGATGTTCACATCACGGGAGGCGGCCTCGAGGAAGCCGTCAACAGGGGTGTGGCAAGAGCTTACGAGGAGGGTTTTTTCAGGAAATCCGTCGTCAATGATCCCCTGTTTGACAGGAAGAATACGGGGGACAACACTCCCGCGGTGATCCACGCAAGGATCGTGCCGGGGAGGCTTCTTGACATCATGGTCACCCCGAAAGGCTTCGGAAGCGAGAATATGAGCGCTCTCAAAATGCTGACGCCGGCAGAGGGTGTACAGGGCGTTGAGAATTTCGTCGTTGAGACGGTGATTTCCGCTGGTCCGAATCCCTGTCCGCCGACAGTCGTCGGTGTCGGTGTCGGCGGAACCATGGAAAAGGCTGCGCTTCTTGCGAAGCGGGCGACCCTCAGGCCCGTGAATGAAAGGCACCCCGACTCCAGATACGCAGAACTCGAAATTCGGATGTTCGAACGGATCAACAACTCCGGCATCGGCCCCGCCGGACTCGGCGGCAGGATCACGTCCCTGGCGGTCCACCTCGAGCATGCCCCGGCGCACATAGCCGGCACGGCCGTGGCCGTAAACGTTTGCTGCCATGCCTGCAGACACGCGCAGGTTACGCTTTAGGCGGAAAGGGGAACAATCCGATGGAAGCCCTTTCATTGACGACACCTCTGGACACGGAAACCGTAAGAAATCTCCAGGCCGGTGACAGCGTCTTGCTGAACGGGGTCATCTACACTGCCCGCGATGCGGCACATCAACGACTCGTGGAGTCGGCCGATGCCGGGAGGCCCCTTCCCTTTCCAATAAAAGGGCAGGTCCTGTATTACGTGGGCCCCGCACCGGCTCCTTCCGGGTGGGCTGTAGGGCCGGCCGGTCCCACGACGAGCGGCAGGATGGATCCGTATACTCCTCGGCTTCTGGAACTGGGCCTCAAGGGCATGATAGGAAAGGGATCAAGATCCGCCGGCGTCATAGAGGCCATGAAACGCCATGATGCGGTGTATCTCGGTGCCGTGGGCGGAGCAGCCGCGCTGGTGGCCAAGAGTGTCACCGGCGTTGAAATCGTCGCTTACGAGGATCTGGGACCGGAGGCGGTATATCGTTTTACCGTGAGTCATCTTCCGTTGACGGTATTGATCGATTGTCAGGGACGCAATCTTTATGTGACAGGACCGGAAAAGTACCGTCGGCAGACTCAAACCTGAAAACGCATTCGGGATATACCCTGCGCACGGCCGAAGAGAGGACCTTTCCATGATGTTTTTCACCGATCTTTTTAAAAACGATCTGTTTGTCATGAGCTTTGCCGTCTTGACGGGCCTGGCCCTCGGGCAATTGCGACTCGGGAGGATCAGCCTGGGCATTTCGGGCGCACTTTTCACGGGCCTGGTCATCGGTTTTTTCGGCCATGGGATCAGCCGGGATCTCTTTACCTGGAATCTGGTCATATTTGTCGTCAGCGTGGGGCTTTTGGCGGCGGAGGATGTGGTGATTTTCGTGCGACGATTCGGCTTCCGTTTCGTTGCCCTTTCAGTGGCGGTCACGGGATCCGGGGCGTTGACGACCTGGGCTTTCACCAGATTGTTCGGATCGGGAATTCACCCTCATGTGGTGGCCGGGACCTACGTTGGGGCATTGACAAGCTCCCCGGGGCTGGGCGCCGCCATGGAAGCTGTCAGTGGAGGGTCTGCCGTCGCTGCAGGGTACACCATTGCGTACCCTTTCGGTGTCCTGGCTGTCGTGCTTTTTGTCCAGATCGTGCCCCTGGTCTTCGGCATCGATAACGAGATAGAGCGCCGCAGGCTGAAGGATTTCCTGAGCGGGTACAAGGCAAAAAAAGATGTAAAAGAAGAGTCGGTGTTTTTTTCCCTTGCTTCCTTTGCGGTCTGTATGATGGCAGGATTGTTCATCGGAACGGTTTCCATCCCCGTTCCGGTGATCGGGAGCCTCAGGTTGGGAGGGACGGGAGGCGCCCTTATCGGGGCCCTCGTCCTTGGCGCTTTCGGAAGCATCGGTCCATTGCCCATGCGCATGGATCGACGGATGCTTTCGGCTCTCAGGGATTTGTCACTGGCTTTTTTTCTGGCGGCTGTGGGGCTCTTGTCCGGGCCGGGTGTGGTGGACATATTCCGTGAAAGCGGCTGGGTGCTGGTTTTCGTGGGAACCGTTACGGCACTTGTCTCCCTCGGTGTGGGCTATATTCTCGGTCGTATGATCTGGAAGATGAATTGGGTCCTTCTGGCGGGAGCCATTTGCGGCGCAATGACAAGCACTCCGGGCCTTGGAGCGGCCATTGATGCCACTAAAAGCGAAGAATGTGCCGCCGGATACGGGGCGACGTATCCGGTTGCACTCTTTTGCATGGTTTTGTTCACGACGCTGATCGTCAAAAGCTTCGCTACGGGATAATCCCGGGAAGCAAAGCGCTACAGGGGGATGTCCCGTTGATGGATGTTTGGCGCCCTTCGGGAGGCATGTCATGGTTGACACCGGAGTCCGGGTTATCTGGATTGTATTCTTTTCCCTGGTTTTCGCCCACGTGGTCATCGCCGGAAAGTGTTTCGGCGCATTCAGGATGTTTATTGCAGACTAAAAACGGGCAACAGGACAAACGCAAAATCCCCGTCCACCGTTCATCGCGTAGCCTCGACCACATGGTACATGTCCCGCCGGGGAGCGCGACCCTCTCGGGACTTTTTCCCAGGCCGCTCAGGTCCCGTCCCGGCCTTTCGGTGGCACAGTTTCATCTTTTCCCGGCACGATCGGCCCCTCTCCGGAGGAGAAAGCGCAAGAGACATTGCTTTGCAATCAGGCGTGCCGCCGAGAACCGTACGCCGGCACATCGATGCTCTCAAAAAGAGCGCGAAACCCGGAGCGGTTTCTTCCCCTTTCGTGTGGTTTCGCGCGAAGGATGAAAGCGTTCGATATTGAACAGTTATTCGAAAACGGACAGCAATGAGTCCCGTAAAAAAGGCAGCATCTTCAAAAATACGGCCTTTCCCGTGGGTGCTCCTCTGGCAAATTTTTTGCATATTATAATGTAGGTAGAAGGAGCCCGAAACCCCTTGATATTAGAAAGGAGGGAGAGAGGAAAGCAGCCTGAAACATTGCTCCCATGTTTCGGCGGATTTCGGTGCGGATGGAGGAGGGAATCCGGCGGGAAAGGAACGGAAGCGTTCCGGAATCTGCCGGTCCAGGCCTGTCATTCCTGGCAGGTGTATCAGTTCGGGAGGTGTTGTTTACGTGAGAAAGATCCTCAGCCTTGCCATGCTGTTTCTATTTGTCGTGATGTCCTGTGGTATGGCGGACGCCGCAACGCGGCTGGATGCCAATTCAGTCTGGCCGCCGAAAAATCACCAGACGAAGGCGCTTGAGAAGTTTGCCGAGCTTGTCGATGAAAAAACAGGCGGCGAAGTGGAAATCATCGTCCATGCAGGAGGTGCTCTTGGATACAAGGGGCCGGAGCTTTTGAAGGCGGTCAGGGACGGTCTCATTCCCGTTTCGGACATGCTCACCAGTGGAGTGGCCGGAGACGAGTCGCTTTTCGGCATCCCCACCCTGCCATTTCTCGTCAGGGGATTTGATGAGGGGAAACTTCTCAGCGAAATCTGCAGGCCCTATTTCGACAAGGTGGCGGAAGAAAAATGGAACCAGAAAATCCTTTACATTGCACCCTGGCCTGCAGCCGGATTGTGGACCCAGAAGGAAATCCACACCCTGGAAGACATGGGAGGTCTCAAGACAAGGACCTATGACAAGAACGGAGCACTTGTGATGAGGGCCGTCGGCGCGACGCCCTATCCGCTGCCTTTCAGCGAAGTCTATTCCTCACTGGCAACAGGGCTGATCGACTCCGTCCTGACCTCGACGCCGACTGCTGTGGACGCAAAGTTCTGGGAAGTCCTCAAATACTTCCACCGTTTCGACGTCACCATGGCCACCGACCTCCATACGATCAATCTCGATACGTTCAACAGCTTGAGCGAAGAAGAACAGGCAGCGTTGGTCGAAGCCGGCGAGGAAGTCGAAAAGTACATGTGGGACATGGTTGCCGAGCTGGACAAGGAACAGGAAGCCATTTGCAATGAAAACGGCATTGTCAGTGTCCCGGTTACGGACGAGATCCTTGACGAACTGACGCAAGTCACTGAAGAGATCCGTGCGAACTGGCTTGCGGAAGCATCACCCGAAGCACAGGAAATTGTCGACAAGTTCCTGGAGGAAGTCGGCCGGAAATAGCAAAGAGGTAACAAACAGCGCCGGCACACGGCCCTTTGCGGCCGCGTGCCGGCGCATCCGGAACCTGGAGGTGGAATGTATTCATGGAGCGTATGATCCGGTTGACGGACAAGCTGTCCGACCTGGGCGGGATCCTTTCCGGAATAATGATCTGTGCCGGGGTCCTTCTGGTGACCGCAGAGATCGTGATGCGGTCGGTGTTTTCCCGGACACTGTACATCACTGAGGAATACTCGGGGTACCTCATGGCGGCTTTGACTTTCCTGGCGCTGGGGTACACCCTTCGGCACAGGGCGCATATACGGATGACCTTTCTGCAGCATGTCATTTCAGAGAAGAGACGACTTCAGCTCGATATGGTCTGTTTTGTTTTCGGCTTTGTCTTCTGTGCATTGTTGACATGGGTAACCTTTCTATTTTTCTGGGACTCTGTCGTCAGCGAAACCAAGTCGATGCAGATCTCCGGAACTCCCCTGGCGATCCCTCAATTCTTTCTTCCGGCGGGATCGTTCATCATGATGGTGCAGTTTATTGCAGAGTTTTTCAAAAGTCTCCGTCTTCTCAAGGAAGGCGACTATAAATCTGTACCGGAAGAATCGGAGGCCCTTGGCAGATGAAGTTTGCGACGATCGATTTTCTTCACAGTGAAGGGGGTTGCCCCCCTGCAACGATGTCCTGGGCGGCCCATGCGGGGAGGAGAGACTGATGGATCTTTTCACTGTTTCCCTGACTCTTTCCGGGATCCTGGTACTCTTGCTCGGCAGCACCGTATGGATCGGCATCTCCCTCTTTGTTGTAGGACTCGCCGGTCTGCTGATATTTACAAGTCTCCCGGCAACAACCATCCTTGCCAATATTGCATGGAACAATACCAGTGGTTCGACGATGCTTGCCCTGCCGCTTTTTATCTTTATGGGAGAGATCCTTTTCAGGAGCAAGATATCCGAGAATCTTTTCAAGGGGCTTTCCCCGTGGATGGAGGGAATACCAGGGCGGCTTTTGCATGTCAACATTTTCGCGAGTGCCCTTTTTGCAGCGGTCAGCGGTTCTTCGGCCGCGACGACGGCCACTGTCGGAAAGATCACGCTTCCCGAATTTCAGAAACGGAATTATGACAGGAAACTGAGTATCGGCTCCCTTGCCGGTGCAGGGACTTTGGGTTTTCTCATCCCTCCGAGCATGATGATGCTGGTCTACGGAATCATGGCCGACGTCAGCATCGGAAAGTTGTTCATGGCTGGATTCATACCCGGGGTTATCATCGCCGTGGCCTTCAGCGGCTACGTCATGGTCCGGTGTGTCAGAAACCCTGCTCTTGCTCCGGGTGGAAGCCGGGAATTTACATGGCGGGACAGGATTCATGCGATACCCTTGCTTGCGCCGGTCATTATACTGGTCACCGCTGTTTTGGGGAGTATTTACGCCGGATGGGCAACGCCTACAGAAGCTGCTGCAGTCGGTGTGGTTGGGGCCCTCTTTTTTGCGGCCTTGACGAGAAGTCTTTCCCGCGATGTGTTTCGGGAAGCGTTGATGGGAGCGGTGAAGACAAGCTGCATGAT
>Ga0182238_1000442_pt1 | contig 12553 bp, 16 predicted proteins | sample hydfrates6_PW_90_FD_132439 | JGI IMG/M metagenome (GOLD analysis project Ga0182238, IMG submission 132439) | Subsurface microbial communities from deep shales in Texas, USA - hydraulic fracturing test 6_PW_90 | ecosystem: Environmental > Aquatic > Deep subsurface > Shale gas/oil reservoir >... | reverse complement strand
ATCTATGGTAAATCATTAAAATCTACAATTTCAAGTTAAAAGGCTTATTTTTATGATTCGCAGACAATATTTTTTTGAATTAAACTAAATTAAGTGTATTATGAAATTCGCTTATATAGAAAAAATCAAAGATAAAACAAATATTCAAACTAGTTCATATAGTGATAATGAGCTTTTAATAGAACAGTTTATTACTAATCTTGTTGTTGGTATTGGAAGATACAATCGTGGTGAAATTATTAGTGCTCATCAATTTGTAAAGACTTCTGCTCTAAAGAAGTTATTACTATTAATCGAGAAAAATAATGATTTAGATAAAAATATAATCCTGGACAATCTTGATCCATTAAGGAGATTCGAATTCGTCTATCCGGAATTAGGAGCAGAAATAAATAATCTCCTACTTAAACCAATTCCTAAAGCAGCAGAAGAACTATTAAATATATTAGAAAGAGAATTGCCGGAAGAAATTAAAATAAAACATGAAAAATCTATTAATATCATCTTTGAAAAATACTTGAAATAGTTGACTCTTAACATATTTTAATACCATTTCATTTTAATTTTTGGATTCTGAAAGCAATTACTTTGAAGTATTTTCTTAAGTCTTAAAAAGGCCTGATGATTTAAAGAAGGAGTGTTTATAGTTGATAAAAGCAGAAAAATTAGATAGAGGCGATAAAGTTGCAGTAGTAAGTTTATCCTGGGGTGGAGCAGGAGATGAAAAATTTAGAGATAGATATGAGATAGGTAAAAAAAGAGTTGAAGAATTGTTCGGCTTAAATGTCATTGAAATGCCAAATAGTTTAAAAGGTAGTGAATATCTGGATAAACATCCTGAAGCAAGAGCTGAAGATCTGATGAATGCCTTTAAAAATAAAGAAATTAAAGCTATCTTTTCTAATATTGGCGGTGATGATACACTCCGGTTATTACCTTTCATAGATTTTGATGTTATAAAAAACAATCCTAAAATTTTTATGGGTTATTCAGATACAACAGTAAATCATTTTATGTGTTACAAAGCTGGCCTGACAAGTTTTTATGGGCCAAGTATCCTGGCAGAATTTGCAGAAAATGTTGAAATGCATGGTTACACAATTAATACAATTGAGAAAACTTTATTCAGCTCTAAGCCAGTTGGAGAAATTAAAGCCAGTAAACACTGGACTTCTGAGTGGCTGCCCTGGGAAAAGAAAGAAAATAGCAAAATCAAACGCAAACTAAATAAAGAAAAAATAGGCTATGAAATTCTTCAGGGGAAAGGTAAAGTAAAAGGTAAGTTAATTGGTGGCTGTATTGAAGTTTTAGACTGGTTAAGGGGAACAATATTATGGCCAGAGATAAATGATTGGGAAGACAAAATATTATTCCTGGAAACAAGTGAAGATCAACCTTCTCCAGACTATATCAGGGAGTTGAGGCTGAAATAGACTGTGATAATAAAACATTTAAAATTAATGGAGCGGGAGTAAAAAAGATATGAAATACAATTTTAAAAAGATGAACAAAAATTATGCAGAAGAAATAGCCTACCAGTGGAAATACAGCGGCATTTATTCCTTCTATGATATAACAGCAGATGAAGATGATTTAGAAGAATTTTTAGATCCAGATGAATGGGATAATAGTTTTGTGGTTTTAAATCAATCTGATCAATTAGTTGGTTTTTATTCATATAATTTTAAAGAAAAAATAATGTGGATTGGCTTTGGCTTAAAACCAGAACTAACTGGAAAAGGATATGGAGCAAATTTTGTTGAAGCCGGTATTCAATTCGGAATAAAAAACTATAATTATGACAGGGATTATTTGATGCTTGCTGTGGCAAAGTTCAATCAGCGGGCGGTTAAAGTCTATCAGAAATTAGGCTTTAAAATCATAGATGAATATTTACAGAAGACAAATGGCGGAGAATATGAATTTTATCAGATGAGACTTGAATTAGAATAGGAGAATTTAAATGAAGCTTAAAAAGTTAGAGAAAAAAGATTATTCGGCAATGAAGAGAATTTTTTTAGATGTCTTCTCAAATGAACCCTGGTTTGATAAATGGGGAGATGACAAGCAGCTGGAAAAATATCTGCATCAACTTACAGATAATAAGAACTCTTTATCCCTTGTTTTGACAAATGAACGGGATGAAATTCTTGGTGTTTCTCTGGGTTATACTTTTAGCTGGTGGCAGGGAGATGAATATTATATAAAAGAATTTTTTATAAAAAGAAACAGACAGAATGAAGGCCTGGGAAGTAAATTTATTGAGAAACTAAATGACTATTTGAAAGAAATTGGATTTAAATATATCATATTAAATACTGATAAAGATACTCCAGCTTTTCATTTTTATCAAAAAAATGACTTTCAGCTTGAAGAAAAAAGTGTTTTTATGAGTAGAATAGTTGACTAAAAAAATAATTTAAAGGAGTTTTTTAATGCAGCAGTTAAATAATCCATTTTTAGAAAATAACAGACCAACAGATAATACATCCTTAAACAGATTACGGGTTATTGATATACCAGATATTCCAGTTGATCCTGAAGTTAAAGGCAAAAGAGGTTTAAGGCTTATGTCAGCTGATAACTTAATTGAAACTATCAAAAAAGAAAGCCGTTACCTTGATTTGGATTTAGAAAATATTCCAGATGTTAAATTGCCGATTCATCTAAATAAAGCTCTGGAATCAGAAAATTTAAAAGTCAGACTAACAGCAGAAAATATAGCAAGGCGGCTGGGAAGAAATTTAGCCTTTATCTTACTTACTTTAAAAAAAGGAGATAGAGTTAATAGGGAGGCCAGACCAGACTGGGAAGATGAACACTGGGATTACTGGAGGCAGGTTGAAAATATAGTTTTTGTCGGCGGGCTCTGCAGCGGTAGTTTAGGTCAGAGATTAAAATATTATATTGATAAACTCTTTCAGGAAACAGAAACTCCTCAATATAGGATAAAATTTGCTAAAAATCCTTCTTTAATTCCCATGATCGGTGCTGCCAGACATGCACCCAAAGAATGCAGCAAATTGCTTGTTTTTGATTTTGGTCAGACCTTAATTAAGCGCGGCTTAGCAAATTTTGAAAATGATAAATTAAATAATATTAATCAATTGTCCAGTTTAGAATCAAAACATGTAGAAGAAATAGAATTTAGAAATGAAAATGAGGAAAAAAAGGAAGCGGAAAAATTAAAAAAATATATTATTAAGACTATAAGTGAGACCTGGAAAGAAGTGGTGACCAATTACAGTAAACCCTGCTCTACTATTTCTGTCAGCATAGCTAATGACCTGATCGATGGTAAGTTTTTTGGCGGCGGCTATGGCAAATTAGGGTTATTATCAGATGATTTGCAAAAAGAAATCGAAACTGAAGTAAATCGTTTGATTGACAGCAATATAGAAGTAACATTTATCCATGATGGTACTGCAGCCGCAGATGCCTATGCTGAAACAGATAATTCTGTACTCTTAAGTTTTGGCACAGCTATTGGAGTCGGATTTCCAATTAAAAAAGCAGGCTTAAGACCTGTTTCAGAAGGTTTATTATAATTATTTCTTATTGCCAGAAAATACAGCTGGATTAAATTTTTTAATTAAAAGAAGGTATTTAAGATGGAAAAAACCATTCTAAAAAGCAAAAGATTAATTCTAAGAACTTTGGACGAAAATTTTGCAGCCGAAGTTCTAGCTTATTATCAAAGAAATAAAGAGTTTCTCAGTCAGTGGGAGCCCAATAAAAAGGAAGAATATTATACATTAGATTATCAGATAAAATTATTAAAAGAGCAGCAGAAAAAAATGAAAAATGGTACTTTATTTAGATTCTGGATTTATAAAAAAAGTAATAATCAGTTAATTGGCTCAATAGCATTCAATAATATTATCAGAGGAGCTTTTCAATCCTGTCATCTGGGATATAAATTAGATAAAGATGAAATTAACGAGGGATATATGACAGAAGCTATAAAAACTGCCGTTGATTATGCTTTCAAAGAACTTAAATTACATAGGATTGAAGCCAATATTATGCCCAAAAACAAAGCTTCACTTAAGGTTGTAGAAAAACTGGGTTTTGTTAATGAGGGGATGTCAAAAAAATATTTAAAAATAAATGGTTCCTGGGAAGATCATATTCACATGGTATTGTTAAATGAAGAGCTGGAATAAATAATAAAGGGGTTTTGAAATTGACTAAAAGAGAGAATTTATTGAGTGATTTAAGAGAAATCCAGCAGAACGAATATAGATTAGAAAGCCAGGCAAAGTTAATGGAATATGGAGATTTAATGCTTGAACACATTGGAGATCCGGACCCGGAATTAAGAGATATTCTTATCTATCGAACTTTTTATCACTGGATATTTGAAAAAGAGTATTTTAATGAAAATGAGCTTTTAGAAATTTTAAAAATAGCCCAGGATAAAAACCATTTATTTTATAAAATAGGGAATAAAAATGATGATTCAATCTTCACCAGAGCTTTTTCTGTGCTTTTAATCGCCCTAATTTTAGCCTACCACAGAAAAAATACTTTTATCAATCAAAATTTATTTTTCGAAGTTAAAGATAATCTGCTTAAATATTATAAAAATGAAAAAGACTTAAGGGGTTATACAGCTGAAAATGGCTGGGCTGATGGAATTTCTCATGCAGCAGATGCCTTTGATGAGCTTATTGCCTGTGAGGAAGGCAGCAGAGAAATTTATTTAGAAGTATTAGAGGTAGTCAAAAAAATGCTGAGCAATGAAAGCCAGATCTTTAAAGAAGAAGAGGATGAAAGAATTAGCAATATTGTTTTTCGGATGGTTAAGGATAATTTGCTGACAGAAACAGAGCTGATTAATTGGCTTGAAAGCTTTGCTGAATTTCAAAAACCAGACACTAACAGAGAAAAAAGAACTGCCAGAATTAATCTTAAAAACTTCTGCCGCAGCTTATATTTCAGGCTGCTTCATTCTGAAGTGAAATCAAAACTCAGACTGAGAGAGGCCTTAATTAAAAGTGAAAAAAAATTAAACTCATTTGTCAGAAACTAATAGCTGCAGGGAGGGTTTAGAATTGGAAACAAAACTTATATTAGTTGAGGGGATTCCGGGAGCGGGCAAAACAAGTATCGCAGAATATATCAGCAGTTATCTTAATCGAAAGAATATTGCTAATGAGCTTTTTAAAGAAGGTAATCTAAATCATCCTGCTGATTATGAAAGTACTGCCTGTCTGAACAAAGATGAGTTTAGAGAAATTCAATCTCAATTAAGGATTGATAAAAGACTATTTTCTAATTACACAACTAATAAAGAAGATTATTATCTCATTGAATATGCAAAGCTTTATCATGATAATAAAATTAATATCAGTGATCAAATACTAAATCAGCTTGCTGAATCTGATGTATATAATTTAACCCCTGCAAAACACAGCCATTTAATTAAAGATAAGTGGCTTAATTTTGCTAAAAAAGCAGTAACTCAAGAACAAGTCTATATTTTTGAATGCTGTTTTCTTCAGAACCCGCTTACAACTATGATGGCCTACCATAATACTTCAAAAGATTATATAATTAAGCATGTTAAAGATCTAGAACAAATAATATCAGAGCTTAATCCGCTATTAATCTTACTTGAACCGAAAAATATTGAAGAGCAATTTGCCAGAGTAATAAAAGAGAGGCCGAAAGAATGGCTTGATTTTATTATTGATTATGTAACAAATCAAAGTTACGGTCAGGAAAATAATTTAAATGGCTATTCGGGGTTAATAGAATTTTATCAAAACTTAGCAGAACTTGAACTCAACATATTTTCAAAATTAAAAATGAGGAAGATTTTGATTAAAGACCCCCATTCTAACTGGGAGCAGAATTATCAAAAAATAAATTCTTTTCTAAAAAAAGCTGCGGAGGTCAATAAATGAAAAGAAAAAGATTGAGAGAGCTGGGTTTTAAAATCGGGAAAAATAATTATGCATTTTTCTGAAATTTGAGATATAATTTATTTAGAGAAAGAAATTAGGTAGCTTAAGCCTTTTCTTTAGTTGATCAGGGATTGTATTTAAGAAGAAATTTAATTTATATTGTTAGAGGTCAATAAGGAGAGGATGACAATGAAGAAAAATGCTGTTGAAGAAGAAGTCTGCTGTCCGCGCTTTGATTATGAAAAGTGGGATGGAAAACTATTCGAATGGAACGATAAGAATTTTGTTAAAGATAGAGTTCACACCGCATTCCATATGCCAATTCGTTTTGGAGCTGTAATGAAAAAACTGGATCAAAAAATTAATGAGGCTGGAGCAGAAATTGAAGATAATCTGTGTCTTTCTAATCATACTTCCAGATGGAATATGGACGTCTATCTGGCAGTTGATAGAAAAATACCGGGCATGAAAAATGTTTCTTTATCCGGTAAGTTTCTCTGCAAGGTTTATGAAGGAGATTATAAAGATACTGAAAAATGGTGTAATGACTTCGAAAAATATGCAGTTAATAAAGGATATACTATAGAAGACTGGTATATGTGGTATACAACCTGTCCTAAATGTGCCAAAAAATATGGAGAAAATTATGTGGCCATTATTGCCAGAGTAGTTTATTGACATCCTCCCCGCTCGTTCGTTAAAATTCACCAACGAGGATTCCTTAAAGAAACTTGCGAGGTTGTCTGCTGATTAAATGCCAGTCCATTTCTGGTAGGCAAGTATAACGCAGACTTCAGGCTGTGCCATCAACCCTCCTGAGATATGGATATACCAACTCAGGCACCTGTACTTTAATCATACAAGCAGATAGTTTGCTGCATACTCCCTGCAATACAGATTATATTCTATTCTAATCACAGATTAGATACTTGCACGGCAAGTTAGACTATAATCCAGTTACAGTTTTTAGTGAGTACCTTGAACATTTTACGCACTAAAGGGTTAGTTAGTACAACTCCTTATATTCACTTGTATTACTAACTATATTATATCACTAAGGAAACAAACGTTCAACAAATATAAAGATTTTTTAACTATAAACCAGCCGATTCATTCCCGCCCATTAACATGAGCGATGCTTTCTCGGCTAAATTCGGTAATTGTGTAAAGAAACTGAAATTAATATTTTATTCTCAATAAAAATAGCTTAAAACGGAATAAAAGCCTCAGTCATATGAGGCTTTTATTTAAGCAAAACAAATGGAGTGGTTAGATGCTAAAACTAAGAAATAAAAGCTTTAAAATTATTACTGAGAATCTAAAAGAAAAAGCAAGACCAATAGATAGAGAACGTTTTAACTATCATTTTAACAATGCAGGGCCAGAAAAACTGATAAAGGAAATAAAAAAGTATCAAAATGAAGATGGAGGCTTTGGGCAGGCCCTGGAGCCAGATTTTAGGCTCCCCTTATCAAACCCAATGGCGACTTCAATTGCTTTAAGCTATTTACAAAACCTCGATAATCATAGTTCTGCCCGGGAACTGATCAAAAAGGCTATTTCTTACCTTGAGAATAGCTTCAATCAAAATAGAAATGGCTGGTATGCAGTCAGCAGAGAAGTCAATGATTATCCCCACACTCCCTGGTGGCATTATGATGAAGACGAGAGGATGACAGTTATCGATAAACACTGGGGTAATCCTTCAGCAGAACTGCTTACCTATCTATTGAGATACAGTAATTACACTAATCAAATTAATTTAGATGCTTTAATTGAAAAAGCATTAAAAAATATTCAGCATAAAAAAGAATATGAATCTGAAAACGAAATCTACTGTTATCTTGAATTATATAAAGCAGTGGATTCTAAAACAAAAGCTCTCTTAAAGGGAAGTATTGCAGAAGGGATCAAACAGCTTATTGTATATGATCAGAATAAATGGCAGGATTACGTACCACTTCCTCTTGATTTTGTTCCAGCTCCAGAAAATGAGCGATTTGGAGTTAGTGAAGCTAAAATAGAAGCGAACCTTGACTTTTATGTTGAATTGATCGAAAAAAGTAAGGATACACTCGTAAAACCACCCTGGGGGAAAAGTTTTTATCAAACAGATCTTAGTAAAGCCTACCAGGAATGGCAGGGTAACTGGACCCTGAAAATATTAATTACCCTGGATAATTACGGCAGAATAGAAAAATAATCATTTTATGCTGGTTATGATAGATGTGAGTGGTTGATATCTATTAAAGAAAAAGATAGTAAAGAGAGTGAGAATAATGGATAAGCTATTATATCAAAAAACAAAAAACTATCTTAATTATTTTTGTAAGGAAGTTAAAGATCGCTCTGTTGGCAGTCCCGGTAACAGAAAGGCTACAAGATTCTTTGATAATACACTTAAAGATCTGGGCTGGCAGACAGATCTACAAAAGTTTGATGCCTTTGACTGGGAAAATGGAGGTGCTGTTTTAAAAACAGCTTCTGAAAAATATGATGTTTTTGTCAGCCCTTATTCCTTAGGCTGTAATGTAAAAGCTGAGCTGGAAACTGCCTCAACTATAGAAGAGCTTGCAAATGGTAATTTTGATAATAAAATACTGCTTTTACATGGTGATATAGCTAAAGAGCAGCTGATGCCCAAAAATTTTGTTTTTTACAATCCAGAAAAGCATCAGCAAATTATTTCGTTATTAGAAAAGAGCGGAGTAAAAGCAATAATTACGGCCACTGAGAGGAATGCAGCCCTTGCTGGCGGAGTCTATCCCTTCCCCTTAATTTAAGATGGAGATTTTGATATTCCTGCAGTCTATATGACAGCTGAAACAGGGAGAAAATTACTGGCTCAGGAGGGGAAAGAAGTTTCACTTAAATCCAATTCAAAAAGAATTGCTGGCCCGGGCTATAATGTGATCGGAATCAAAGGGAAAAATAAATCTCAGCGAATAGTTATCACAGCCCATATAGATGCTAAAAAAGGGAGCCCCGGGGCCATTGATAACGCTACAGGTGTTACTATACTATTAATCCTGGCTGAACTTCTGCAGGATTATGATAGCAATAAACTGATTGAACTGGCTGCTTTTAATGGTGAGGACTATTATTCAGTACCCGGCCAGATGGCATATATCAGAGCCAATCAGAATAATTTTGATAATATTATATTAAATATCAACATAGATGGGGCAGCTTATAAGATAGGAAACACCTCTTTTTCGAGCTTTGATCTAGAAGCTTCACTGGAAAAGAAAATTGAGGAGATAATAACGAGCTATCCCGGTATTGTTAGAGGCAGCAAATGGGCCCAGGGTGATCACAGTATCTTTCTGCAGTATGGTGTGCCGGCAGTAGCTATTTCTTCCAAATGGTTTATTGACAATATTGAGACTCAGCAGATAACCCACACCGAAAAAGATAATTTAGAAATAGTTGATCCAGCTAAAATAATAGAGATAGCTCAAGCTCTAAATCAATTTGTTAGAAAAATTTAGTTAAAGACGAAAGGTCGAGGCTCAATGATCCTTAAAATATTAAAACAAGATTTATTAAAAAAGAAAATTATAAAGTGGACGGCTAGATTACTTGCTCTGGGTTTATTGTTATTTTCTCTTCCCTTTTATTTTGGTTACGGTAATCCTGTTCCTTTTTTAAATCCTGATTACTCGTTTTTAGATAATCTCTGGCTGCTTATTTTCCCTTTAGTTTTTATTAGTCTTGCTCTGGGCTGGAAATATGAAAAACTTGCCGGCATTCTTCTTATAATGTCAATATCCACTGGTCTTCTGGCTACACTAATAATTGAAAATGAATTTATATTTGAAATGATGATTCCACTTTTTATCGGTATTTTATATTTGATTACAGCTTTTAATAACAATAATTAAAACTGGATTATTTGTTTTGAATTACTATTAAATTTTATAGATGGGGGATATTTATGTATACTAAAAAAGATTTAATTAAGGACTTTAAAGAAATTGGCATAGATCCAGAAGGAACTCTGCTGGTTCATTCTTCAATGAAGGCCGTTGGGGAAGTTGAAGGAAGAGCAGATACAGTAATTGATGCCTTTATGGAGTATATGAAAGATGGTTTACTAGTTTTTCCAACTCACAGCTGGAGTAAAGAAAATAATAAGGATAATCTTTTTAATCCCAAAACTGAAAAATCCTGTGTGGGGATTTTAACAAACATCTTTAGAAAAAGAGAAGGGGTTTTAAGATCTCTACATCCAACTCATTCTCTAGCAGCTTATGGTAAGGATGCTAAAGATTTTATTAAAGGGGAAGAAAAAAGAAATACTCCCTGTCCCAGAGAAGGCGCCTATGGTAAGCTCTTTGACAGAAATGCTCAGATCTTATTCTTAGGCTGTACTTTAAAAAGTAATACTTTTATTCACGGAGTTGAGGAATGGAATCAGATTCCCAATCGGCTTGGAGAAAAACCTGTTGAATATAAAATAGTTTTAGATAATCAAACAATTGAAGCTCCGGTTCATCCACATCAGGCACCAGTAGAAGATGTCTCTAAAAATTATGATAAGCTGAGAGAACCATTACTTGAAAAAAATATCTGCCGCACCGCAAAAATCGGAGATGCAGTTTCATATCTCTGTCAGGCTAAAGAAATGGCAGATTTGACATCAACTTTTCTTCAAAAAAATCAGGACCTTTTTCTTGACGATCAGCCGGTTCCTGAACAGTGGTATAAAGACTAAAGAAATAAAAGTTATCATCAATTAATTATAACTATGAGGTGTGGTAATTTGCGCTTAAAACAGGAATTTTATCAAAAAGATGCAGTTCAGGCTGCAAGAGATCTCTTAGGGAAAATTATAGTTAGAAAATATGATGGGAAAATAATTAAAGTTAAAATTGTGGAGACTGAAGCCTATTGTGGTGCAGAAGATAAGGCCTCCCATGCTCACAATAACAAAAAGACTAAACGTACAGCACCAATGTTTAAAGAAGGTGGTCATGCCTATATTTATTTAATCTACGGCATGTATTACTGTTTAAATGTAGTAACAGCAGCAGAAAATAACCCACATGCTGTTTTAATTAGAGGAGTTGAGCCGCTTAAAGGACTTAAATACATCAAAGAAAACCGTCAGATTAAAAGCAGTAGAAGCAAAGATTTAACAAATGGACCGGGAAAATTATCTCAGGCCTTAAAAATTGACAAGAGTTTTGATGGCTGTAATTTAGTCGAAAATAATTCCCTTTATCTCACAGATGGTGGAACTGAAGACTTTGAAATTGAAAGCTCTCCCCGAGTAAATATTGATTATGCTGAAGAATATAAGGATAAAAAGTGGCGATTTTTCATCAAAAATAATAAATATGTTTCAAAATAATAAGCTGATTATTATTTTCACATATTTCTGCAGGATAATTTAACTTTTTGTCTAATCTTTGTAATAGGCCCTAAAAATTTTGAGATGCAGTTTTCAAATTAGAATTTTTTTAGTTTTAAAGTTATGATTAATCACTTTGAAAGGGGTTGTTTTTAATGAAAATTATTGATCTGCTGGAGCTTGATGAAAATGCCGAAGTCATAAATAAAAAGGACCTCAAAGAAATTAAAGAACTTCCCGCTTTTATTATTTCTCAAAAGCAGAAGGAAAAATTTAGTAGTGCAGGACAGTGGCTTGTTTTAGATGAACTGCTGGAGATTGATAATAAATATGTCGTATATCTCCACGATGAAGAAAAAGAAAACACCTGGATCAAACTACCGGCTAATTATGTTGAAGAAGATTATATGGTGGATTATCAGGCGGAGGACAAGTGCCCCCTGGGCATTGATGTTCTAATCAAGGAAGATGGTTATCCAATTGGAGTTATCAAAGGCTGTGATTCGATTCAGCAGGCCAAAGTAGATAACAATTTGGACGGCCACAGATATAAAGGTGAACTGGGAATAACACTCAATAATAAGTATTTTTTAACTTATAAAAAGTATAATGAAGAATTTAAAGTTGTTAAGACTAATGTTGACTGGGATAGAGGAAAACATACAATTTAATTAATAAAATAGCAGAATATAAATTCAGGGCTGTCTTAAACAGCCCTTTTAAAATGGAGGAACTATAAAAATGGCAGATTTTAAAGATTTTTTAAAGTTGGATATTAGAGTAGGAAAAATTATTAAAGCTGAAAATTTTGAAGAGGCAAATGACCCGGCTTATAAGCTCTGGCTTGATTTTGGAGAAGAAATTGGAGAAAAGAAATCCAGCGCTCAAATTACTGATTTATATCAACCAGAGGATTTAATTGAAAAACAGGTGCTGGCAGTTATTAATTTCCCACCAAAACAGATTGCAGACTTTATGTCTGAAGTTCTGGTACTAGGTGTTTATGGAGACCAGGGAGTAGTTTTAATTGAGCCAGAGCAGGAAGTAAAACTGGGCTCCCGTCTGGGTTAAATCTTTTCTGCAGCAGCTTATTTTATGAATGAAAGATATAATATTATACAGCTAAAAAAAAAGAATTTAAAGCAGGATAATTAAAATTTTTATTTAAATAAGCGAATTTCATAATACACTTAATTTAGTTTAATTCAAAAAAATATTGTCTGCGAATCATAAAAATAAGCCTTTTAACTTGAAATTGTAGATTTTAATGATTTACCATAGATTT
>Ga0182238_1000440_pt1 | contig 12596 bp, 13 predicted proteins | sample hydfrates6_PW_90_FD_132439 | JGI IMG/M metagenome (GOLD analysis project Ga0182238, IMG submission 132439) | Subsurface microbial communities from deep shales in Texas, USA - hydraulic fracturing test 6_PW_90 | ecosystem: Environmental > Aquatic > Deep subsurface > Shale gas/oil reservoir >... | reverse complement strand
GTCTTGTTTAGATAAAACCAACTTTAACCGTATGGAGGGGAAGGGGTTTGTCTGGTTTAGTGTTTTATTTTGAGAATCTACTTGATTTTTAAGAAACAATCCACCCAACAAGAATGCATAGGGCTCATTTTCTTTAATCAAGTCAGCTACAACGTTGGCATAACCGTCGGTGGTATAGTTTTCCAGAGTATCGTTTTCAACTACCAAAACCTTGTCGGCACCATAATCTCCCAGGGAAGGGGCCAAATCTGCAACGCCCTTTCCCAACAATACAGCGCACAGCTCTTCTCCCAATTCATCCGCCACCTTACGGCCTGCGGCTAGAATTTCGTAAGCAACTTTCTTTATTTTACCGTCAAGATGTTCAACGAAAACCCAGATACCTTTCGCCATTACGTCACCCTCCTGTCTGATATCATTTTTTGCTTAGACTATTTTGGCTTCTTCATGCAGTAACCTGGCCAGTTCTCTGGCGGCATCCGGAGCTTCACCTTCAATTACTTTACCTGCTTCCCGGGGCTTGGGAAGAGAATAGGAAAGTGCCTGCACTTTGGTAACCACGCTATCCACACCTACATCTGCAGCCGTGGTTTTCTCCATGGGCTTTTTCTTGGCTTTCATAATGCCCTTCATGGACGGGTAACGGGGTTCGTTCAGCCCCTTTTGCGCCGTAATAACGGCGGGAAGAGAAACTTCGATAACCTCGCTGCCGCCCTCAATTTCCCGGGTGGCTGTTGCCTTGCCGCCGGCAACCTCCAGCTTGGTTACCATGTTTACAACCGGGATATTGAGAATTTCCGCAACTCTGCCTGCAACCTGGGCAGAACTATCGTCAATAGCTCTCCAACCGCCTAGGATAATGTCGTATTCCATGCCGCTGAGAGCCTTCGCTAAAATAGTTGCCGTAGCATACTCGTCCACTTCCTCAACACCGGGGTCAATAAGCACGGCCTTGTCAGCTCCCATGGCCAGGGCCTGGCGCAGCGCATCCTGGACCTCAGGCCCACCGACGCTGACCACTGTAACTTGGCCGCCCTCTTTCTCCTTGAGTCTAAGTGCTTCTTCCACGGCAAATTCATCGTAAGGGTTAATGATTAAACTTACGCCTTTGCGCTCTATCTTGCCGTCATTGGTCAACTTAATTTTTGCTTCGGTATCAAATGTTTGCTTGAGGCATACTACAATGTTCATATGCTTCCTCCTTTACCTTTGTCAAGCAAAAGATTAGTCAATTGTCCTGCCGCCATCAACCAGTATTGTTTGCCCGGTTAAATAGTCCGATGCCGCTGACGATAAAAATAACATAGTACCGATAAGGTCACCGGGCTGCCCGATCCTGCCCTGGGGGATTTTGGTCAAAATACTTTTATGCACATTTTCATCACTTAAAAAGTGTTTGGTCTGTTCCGTATAGATATATCCGGGTGCAATAGCATTGACATTAACGTTATACGGGGCCCATTCATTGGCCAGAACCTTGGTCATCTGTGCAATTGCCCCCTTGGTCATGGCGTATATGGACAGCCTAGGGTGCCCGCGAAACGAAGAAACGGACGCGGTATTAATTATCTTTCCCTTTTGCCGCCTTACCATATGTCTTCCGGCCTGCTGGGCCATGAAAAAGGCCCCCTTGGCGTTGACCTCTACTATTTTGTGCCAGTCATCTTCCAGGTAATCCAAAGCCGGCTTCCTTATGTTTAGCCCGGCATGATTCAGCAATATGTCTATTTCGTCAAAAATGTTAATTACATTACTTACCGTTTCAACAATTGCGGCATGTTCTTTTAAATCGCAGCAAAAAATTTCTGCTTTTACCCCGTACACGGATAATTCACTTTTTAAGCCGGAAAGAGCTTCATGTCGCAGGTCTACCAGAGCGAGATGAACCCCATTCTGGGCCAGGGCAATTGCGTACTCCCGGCCGATAGACCCCGCCGCACCTGTAACCAGCGCCACTTTACCGGTTAAATCAAAAAGCGACCTGTAATCTTTATTCACCGTAAACCCCTCTCCACTCATGGATAAATTAAAACCTTCGCCCCTTTTTTGGCCCGCGCCGCCTCAAATGCCGCTACTGATTCTTCAAGCTTAAACTTGTGGGTAATAATGTGCTCATAAGTAAACTGCGGTAATCCGGCGTAATTTATTGCCTGCAAAAAAGATTCTTTATTGGTACCGTAAGTACCCTTTATACAAATTTCCCCCCTTACCATGTAATCCATGGGCAGTGAAAACTTGCCCGTGGATATCCCCACTAGAATCAGCTCTCCCCCTTTTTTTAAGACATGGATGGAATTTTCCGGCACTGACGGGTGTCCGGAGCAGTCAAAAATGACTCTGGCGGGATTTTCCTGCAGTAACGTTATTATATTAGAAAAATCGTTGTCATTAATGGTAAGGGCAATTGCACCTAATTTTTCGGCAATTTCCAGCCTGCCCTGGTCATCACTCAACCCGGCAACAATAATTCTATTTGCCCCCAACCCTTTGCAAACAGCAGTTATGCCCAGGCCTATGGGTCCCGGGCCGAAAATTACTATATCCTGGTTTTTTATCTCCCCGGCCTTATTCACCGCATGCACGCCAACGGCTATAGATTCTAAAATGGCAGCAATGCTGTCCGGCACCCCATCGCCCACCGGCAATACATTGTCCCCGGGGACCACCATGTACTCTGCCATGCCGCCGTTTTTTCGGAAACCGAACTGCAGTGACCGGGGAGGCGCTGTTAAAGTACGCGTGCCGGCCTCACAGATATTTTCCCGGGAATTTACGCAGTTCTCACACCGGTTGCAAGGGATGTAAGGGTTAACAACGACTCTTTTACCCAATATTGCTTTATCCACTTCATTTCCCACGGCTTCCACCGAGCCGGTTACTTCATGCCCCAAAACTATGGGGTAGTCCACCCAGCTGTACCCCTTATGCCCCAGGTACATGTGCAAATCGCTGCCGCAAATGCTGCCGGCGGTCACCTTGACCAGGACTTCCCCGGCCTGCACTTCCGGCACGGGCAAGTCCATCAATGCCATGTCGTACTTCTCCACAGACTTTTTTACCAAAGCTCTCATATACAACAACCCCAATAACAAAAAATAAAAATATTTCCTTACCTGTATCCCAGCTGCAATATTTCCCTGGCTTCATCGGGCCGGGCAACCTCCCTGCCCAGTTCCCGGATTATCCTTGCCGCCCTTTCCACAAACATGGCATTTGTCCCCAGTTTTTTATCATGATAGGAATAATATAAATTATCTTCCAGCCCGACCCTTATATTGCCGCCAAGAATTATGGCCATGGTAATTAAATCGGTTTGCATTCTCCCGATTACTGTCACTGAAAATGTAGACTTTTCCGGCAATATTTCAACCATGTGAAGAAGGTTTTTGGGAGTTCCGGACATAGAGCCAGGTACATTAAAAACGAGGTTGAAATTTAAAGGGGCCTTGAGGATCCCTTTTTTCAGGTAATACCGGGCATTATCCACCATTGATATGTCAAATGCCTCAATTTCGGGTACTACCCCGTTTTCATACATTTTTTTGGCCAGGAATTCTATTAATTCCGGGGGATTCTCATTTATCCTGTTGGAAAAGTTGGACGACCCCGTTGACAAGCTGGCCATTTCCGGCTTCAAATCTATACACTCCCCGCGCTCAAAATGATTGCCGGTGCGTGAGCCAGTGGAAAGCTGCACAATAATATTGCATTTTTCTTCAATTAAGCTTTTTATTTTCCCGTATATTTGTTTATCTGTTGTCGGTTTTCCGTCCTTATCCCGGGCATGCAGGTGGGCCACAGAGGCCCCTAATTCATAACACTCGAATACATCTTTCGCTATTTCCTCCGGGGTAATGGGCGTATTGGGATTATCCTTTTTGGTAGGGACACTACCTACCGGCGCCACTGTGATAATCACCTTTTGTTTCATAAGTAATAGTCCTCCCGTACAACTTTACAAGCCTTTAAAGTTGGGCTTTCTTTTTTCAAAAAAAGCCCTTAAGGCTTCCTTATGATCCCCGGTTCCGGTAACTATGGCCATGTGCGAAGACGCGGTATCCAGAGCGGTGCGCAAGTCGCTTCTCAGTCCCTGGTAAACCATCCTCTTAATTAAGCGGATAGCCACTTGCGGCCCCTCGGCTAACTTATGAGCCATTTCCATGGTGGCCTCCCCAAGCCTATCTGCCGGGACAACCTTATTTATCAGTCCGATGCGCAGCGCCTCGTCAGCATCAATTATCTCCCCGGTCCAAAGCAATTCCAGGGCCTTTGACAGCCCCACCAGACGGGGTAAAAAGAACGCTCCCCCGTCTCCTGGAATCAAAGCCATACGTACGTAAGATTCGGCGAACTTGGCTCTATCTGAGGCTATCCTTATGTCACACATGAGTGCCATGTCTAAACCCGCTCCTGTGGCCGGGCCGTTAATGGAAGCTATCACGGGCTTGTCCATATCTTCCAGGATCAAAGGAATACGGTGAATAAGCTCCCAAAGGCTTTTCTTGTAATCCAGGGGCCCCGGTGGCCCGGCCATATCTTCCTCATTATGCAGAAAGCCTTTACCGTTGCGCATGGATTTAATGTCACCGCCCGCGCAAAATGCCTTGCCCGCACCGGTTAACACTACCACCTTGACACCGTCATCGTCCCTAGCATCCAAAAGCGCCCGGGCCCATCCCTTCAACATGTTAATGCTAAATGCATTGTAACTTTCAGGCCTGTTTAAGGTTATAAAGGCAACACTGTCACGCTTGGTGTACAAAATATCTTTAAACTCCATCCAATCACTCCTTAATAAGCTTGTTGGTGTTATACTTACCTCCCCTTTGAATACCGGCCCCTTCTTCTGCGGGGAGGGCATTATTTGCGTAAAGTGCCAGGTAAACCCCGTTTACTCTAATAAAAACAAGATAGCATGATATTAAAATATAGCAATGTAACTATAAATAATAACCCCGTAAAAACTAGTTGCCATCGTAAACCTACGATTAGCGGGTTAACACCCGTAATATTGGACAAGCTGAGACTGCATGCGGAAAAAGGTGAACAAGTAACCGCCAGCCCCCAGGCAGCCAATACCATGACCGCGAGCAGCGAATGAGGTAACCCGACGAGCTGGGGAGTCAAAGATGAAACTATGCTGGTAATTGTCAAAACCGGGTGAAACCCTATTATTGACAAACCAACAACTATAATGATGATAATGGCCACCAACAGAGTGGGGGAGTCAGAAACACTGTTAAAAACTCCGGGCAAATACCGCCCTATTTTGGAACTGCTCACGGCCACTGCAAAAAAACCAGCCCCCAAGAATATAACTACCTCGTTGGACATGCGAGGCAAGGTATCGCTCAAGAAATTTTTAAAGGATATCCAGTGCCGTTGTTGCTCACCGGCAAATATTGACCATGCGAAAGGATATAACAAAGACATTACCGGAACAATAACTAAAATACCCAGCGAGGTTTTCCAATCCAAAATAATTACAATGCCAAGTAGCAGCATAACCGCAAACACAAGCCAGTAAAAGTCCTTATTAGAGTTATGGTTATCCGGCACGGTGATTGCTGCTTGATTGTTTTCATTTTCAAATTCATTTTTTTTTGTTTTGTATTCTTTTCGTGTTAATAGATTGCTTAGATACTGATTTTCAAACCAGCCCACCGCCAAAGCTATTACTGCCAGCGGCAGTCCAAACGGTATTATTTCAACAACGGAGCCACCCCAGTAGGCAAGAACCAGGCCCACGGCCCCGGAATTGGGTGACCAAAAACAAGTGGTGGTATAACCTCTTGCTGCCGCCCCGGCCATGATATTAGGATTTTTGATATCCGCACCGGCCTTTATTATGTAATACGTCATTGGAATGCAAGCCAGGTTAAATATCACACCCAGCATGTGGGATATTGCGTGGGTAAAAACGTAAACGCTACTGCTGCTACTCTGAATAATTTTTTGTATCACCTGTTTCAGGGAGTGCTGGTAACGGGGAAATTTGAAAGGAACGCTCAACAGAGGTACAAAAAGCATGAGCGTTAAAATATCGCCGTTCTTAATTAACGCGCTTCTCCAAACGGCAATACCCGCGCCACTCCAAATTAGCAAAATCGAACCGATACCAAAAAGGGCGGTAAAGACAACCTTGGTTATAGCATTAATTGCCGGTAGGCATTGAATCAGTACCAACAATGTAATCGCAGCAAGTAACCCTTCCAAACTTGTTATGCCTGCCAAAGCAGTACCTACATACAACAACCCGCAAAAAAAAATCGAATATCCCCGTATACGATCAATCATTATTCCTTAATCCCACACTACAGGGTTTACCAAAAACTCAGGTTTTTCCCCGCGCAATACCGAAACAACCCCTGCGGCCACATCACGGGCCATCCTTTCCAACGCACCATCTGTCATAGCCGCCATATGGGGCGTAACGATAACATTGTTAAGTTGAAACAGGGGATGATTTACCGGCGGTGGCTCTTGAGAAAACACATCCACTGCCGCCCCTGCAATTCTTTTTTCTTTTAAAACTGCGCAAAGATCATCTTCATTTATGATCCCACCACGGGATGTGTTAATGATAAAAGCAGTAGGTTTCATAAGGGAAAGCAGGTCCAGCCCGATTAAATTCTTGGTCCCGGGCGTTAGGGGTAAGTGAACGGAAATAAAATCCGCCCTTCTGAATAACCGGCTCAAAGAATTACAAGGTTCTACACCGGCATCACGCATGTAATCTTCGGATAAAAATTTATCGTAAGCATATACCTGCATGTCAAATCCAGCCTTGCACATTTGCCCAACTCGCCTGCCAATTTTCCCAAAACCAACTAGTCCAACGGTTTTTCCAAATAATTCTTCGGCATTATATCCCAGTTTATTAACCAGTCCAGGTAAAGAGCCCGGCCGGTTAAATAATCCGCTCCGTAATGCTCTATCTGCCTTACTTATTCTTTTACACAGGCATAACATCATTGCCAAAACATGTTCAGCCACGGATTGAACATTAGCCAGCGGTGTGTTGATAACCGCTACTCCCATGGAAGTTGCCGTTTCCAAATCAATATTATCGATTCCTATACCATGTCTTCCTATAACTTTTAACTTCTTACCCGCCTTAATAATTCTGGCCGTTACATCACTACTGCGTACAATAAGAGCATCGGCATCTGAAATTAAATTAACTAAGGTTTCTTCCGAGGAATCGGGTGCAATCACTATCCCGGCTTCATGTATGGGCTCGCTGCATAAAACTTGAGGAGTCAACATTAACACCCCGATTTAAATAGATTGGCTTTTTACTTATGCGTTAAGGGCCTGACCATATAGGTAGCAATTCCTACTGCCACCAGGTTGCCCCGGTCGTCAAATACTTCGGTGGTTCCAATCATCAATTGCCTGCCTTTTTTGACTAACTTGGAAAAAGCAAATAAATCTGAATGACTTACAGGACGCAGGAAATTAACCTTCAATTCGACTGTTGAGGCACCGTAATCAGCACCTATCGTTTCATTGACAATAACTGCAACTGCTGCATCAACAGCAGTTGCAATTATACCACCATGGACGTTGCCATAAACTTGCCGCAAATTTTCCGTAACCTTTACGCGAACCCCGGGCTGCCCCTGTTGATTCCTTACTATTTCCATGCCTAAATATTTCCACACTTTACCTGCTTCCAGGGATGCTAAGTCAACCATGTTGTAACCTCCAATTGCAAATATCCGCTGGTTTTAATTACCGGTTTTCAGCATCTCCCAAGGCAATCCTGGATATAATTAACTTTTGAATGTTCGAAGTCCCTTCCACGATCTGAAGCGATTTGCAATCCCGGTAATACCTTTCCACCGGGTATTCCTTCGAGTAACCGTAGGAACCCAAAATCTTCATTGCTTCGTTGGCCGCATGTACCGCTGCCTCGCTTGCCACCAGCTTGGCTATTGATGTTTCATACTGGTTAGGTAAACCCGCATCCTTCAGCCAAGCCGCGCGGTATACCAGTAATTTTGCTGCTTCATGCTCGGCAACCATTTCGGCAATTTGTGCCTGGATCATTTGGTGAGCACCTATTTTTTTGCCGAACTGCAGCCTTTCATTTGCATACTTAATGGCAGCCTCAATGGATGCCCCGGCAACCCCGAGCGCACCGGCGGCACAACTGATCCTGGTGTTGTTCAACATCCACATGCAAATCTTAAATCCATCGCCCTCTTTTCCCAGAATGGCATCCTTGGGTATTTTGACTTCTTCAAAATTAATTTCACCGGTCGGGGAACAAGCCAGCCCAAGCTTATCAATTGCCCTGGTAGTTATTCCGGGAGTATTTAAATTAATGATAAAGCAAGACATTCCCTTATATTTCTTGCTTTTGTCGGTATAGGCGTAGAGTAATCCCCAATCTCCCACCGGGGCATTAGAAATCCACATTTTCTGGCCGTTAATTTCCCAGTGATCTCCTCTATCCGTGGCGGTGGTGCTCATCCCGGCCACATCCGAGCCTGCATTGGGCTCGGTTATGGCAAAAAAGCCCATTGACTCCCCGTTTACCCAGCCAGGAATATACTTTTCCTTTTGTTCGGGACTTCCAAACTTATTTACGGTAACAGCCGGGCCAATATTTTGCATATTCATGGGAAGACGCCAGGAAGCGCTAACCTTGGCGATTTGTTCTGTTATCAGGACCGATTCCAAAAAACCCATTCCCGTACCACCGTATTCTTCTGGTATGGCACAGCCGAAAAAGCCCAGTTCGGCCATTTTTTTAACTATTTCCCGCCTAAAACGGTGGTTTTTCTCGTCTTCCTCCAGGGTCGGCAATATCTCCTTTTCGGCAAACTTCTTTGCCGTATTCTGAATGATTTTTTGTTCTTCGCTCAACTCAAAATGCATAATGTAACACTCCAATCCATAAAACTTGATTTTAACTTTCCAAGCCCACTTGAAATGCCCTCATGTTATTTTCAAAATTCCGGGGAAATTGTTCCCTGATTGCCTGTAGCATGCTATCAATCTGTACAAGAGAAACATTTTTCAAAATAACGCCAAGAAATAACATATTTATTAAATTGGCACGGCCCAAATCCAACGTTGTTCTATTGAAGGGATAAGAAATTTCATTGCCGGCGCCCAAGGCTGTTACAACATCTCGTTCATAAATAATTAAACAATCTTCATAAGGGCGGTATCGATCATATGCAGTTTGATTTAAAGCCAGCACCACGTTGGGGTTGTCGCATTTGGGGTAATAAATTTCCCTGTCGGAAATTATAACTTGTGCTTCCGAATAACCTCCCCGGGCAGAAATGCCGTAACTCTGAGTCTGTACCACATTTTTCCCTTCCAGGATAGCCGCCCGTGCCAATATCCGCCCCCCTACAATTAAGCCCTGGCCACCTTCTCCGGCCAATATCACTTGCCAGGTATTCTTCACCGCGCATCACCTGCCAAGTCTCTTGAATTCAGTTGTTTATAAACAGTTAAAAAATCCGGCCGGTCCCGGTCCACAAAAACTCCCGTGGCCAAGTAACCAAGGCGTTCTTCTTCACCAAGCTTGTCGTAGCGCGACTTGGATATTGCTTTTTCCTTAAAATAATTCATTAAGGCCAGGCCGCCGCCTTTCATGTTTCTCCTCCCATAGTGGGTGGGGCAGGCATTCATTACTTCCACCATGCTGAATCCCTTTTTACTAATTGCCTGTTCAATCAGTTTTTTCATTTGTTTCACATGATAAACGGTTGTACGTGCCACGTAATTAGCTCCTGCAGATACAGCCAGCTCACACACGTCAAACCCGGGTTCCGGAACGCCATTGGGAGAAGTGCTTGTAATTGCGGCCAGCGGGCTGGTTGCCGAATATTGCCCCCCGGTCATACCGTAATTAAAGTTATTTGATATTATCGCCGTAACGTCTAAATTACGCCTGGCAGCGTGTATAAAATGATTACCTCCGATGGTTACGGAGTCACCGTCACCCATTAGTGCCAGTACATGCACTTCGGGCCTTACCGCTTTTATACCAGTGGCAAAGGCAAGGGCCCGCCCGTGGGTACCGTGAAAGGCATGGGTATTAAAATAATCATCCGCCTTACCCCAACAACCAATGCCCGTGGCTATTACTATCTTTTCCAGGGGAATTTGTAAGCTCGCCAGGGCCTCGGTAATGGACCTGAGGATAATCCCGTTACCGCACCCTGAACACCACATGTACGGCTGCTTCTCAGTTTTTATATAATCCTTGTACGTTAAAGCCATTGACTTTCCGCCTCTCGAATCTTAGTGAGTATTTCTTCAGGTGTTATTAGCTCACCGTCTGTTCGGGATACCTGATATACAGGAACATTTCCTGTGTTTACCCGCTGCACCTCGCCAATGACCTGCCCTTGATTCATTTCCGGCACAATGACCGCCCTGGTTTTTTCCAAGGCCTTTTGCACCTGCTTATCCGCAAAGGGCCACAAAGTGATAAGCCTTAGTAGCTTTACTTTTACACCTTCCTTTGACGCCTTCTCCACTACGTATTTACAGGTCCTGGATACTGCACCGTAGGCGATTATCAATATGTCAGCGTCTTCCGTACCAAAATCCTCGGCCATAACAATATCATCCAAATTGTTATAAATCTTGCTCCTTAACCGGTTAAGCAGCTTTTGATTAGTATCGGGCCTGCTGTTTGAACAGCCGGTTTCATCGTGGCACGAACCTGAAGCATGTAAAATATACTTGTCCCCGTAAGCAGCCATGGGCGGTATTCCATCTTCCCCAGGCTTATAAGGTAAATATTTCTTGGGATCGCCCTGCGGGCGCTTGCGGTTTATGATCTCTATTTTTTCGGGGTCAGGCAGGGCAACACTTTCTCTCAAGTGTCCTATGACCTCGTCACTGAGTAGAATTACGGGAGTACGGTATTTTTCAGCAAAATTAAATGCCTTAACAGTTAAGTCATACATTTCCTTAACCGAAGCAGGGCACAGGGCAATTATGGCATGGTCTCCGTGCGTACCCCACCGGGCCTGCATAACATCACCCTGGGCGGGCCGTGTGGCCAGCCCGGTTGACGGCCCAACCCGCTGCACATTTACAATTACACACGGAACCTCTTGATAAATCCCCAAGCCGATATTTTCCTGCATGAGGCTAAATCCGGGGCCGCTGGTGGCAGTAAACGATTTTGCCCCGGAAAGGGATGCGCCTATAACCGCTGCAATACTCCCAATTTCATCTTCCATCTGCACGTATACCCCGCCGTATTTAAAAAGCTCCTCGGCACACTTATGAGCAATTTCCGAGGAGGGTGTAATGGGATAGCCAGCAAAAAACCGCGCCCCCGCGTCAATTGCCCCCCAAACACAAGCTTCGTTTCCCTGCAATAGATGTACTCCCACCGGCCTGGACATCAATGTTTCACCTCGATTTCTATAGCAAAGTCTGGACAGCGCAAACTACATAAATTACAACCGGTGCAATTTTCCAGATTGACAACAATGGGAGATCCGTCTTTGGCCCGCTCATATACCTTTTGGGGACAGTATTCAATACAATAACCACAAAGTTTGCAGTTTTCTTTCTTGATTTGAATTTCAATGTCTTTTTTATCCAAAGACTTGTTTCACTCTCCTTCCGCTTGGAGAAATGAATTCAATAAGTCCTTTAAATTAAATCTTTCTGCCAAGGTTATTAATTCATCAATAATACTTTTCGGCAAGGCCACGCCCTGTTCCAAGCTTTTTCTTTTATAAGCGTCCTCAATTTCTCCGGGTAAAAATATTTCCTTTACGCCGGGCGCCTTCGGGGAATTCTTGATTGAGTTCAAAAGTAGATCCAAACGGTCAAAGAAAAATTCCCTGTTAATAAAATGATTGATATCAATTGCTACCATAAAGTGCCCCGTTCTTTGCTTATTAATAAAGTCATGGTAAAGAGGTGTAACCTCTTTACCAAACCCCGAGCCCGTTAAAACTCCGGCAATAATATCTATTACAAGCGCGAGCCCGTACCCCTTATGTCCCCCCACCGGCATTAACATTCCCATATCTAAAACCGCCTTGGGGTCGGTGGTTTCCACACCGTTTTTATCCGCCCCCCACCCGGGCGGTATTTCCCGCCCTTCCCGGGCAGCCAGTTGTATCTTACCTATGGCAGCATTGCTGCAAGCCATGTCCAGCACTATTGGCGCGTAACCCCGCGCCGGGATAGCAATACATAGCGGGTTGTTTCCTATTAACCTTTGGGTACCGCCGGTCGCAGCCATCAGCGGCGTGGTATTAGATAATACGATACCTATTTGCCCGTTCTCCACTGCCAGGAGGCCGTAATATGCCGACACCCCAAAATGTGTGCTGTTCCTGACGCCAACGGCCCCAATTCCCGTTTTTCTGGCCTTGGAAACAGCCAGCCACATGGCCCGGTAAGATGTATAGTGGCCCATACCATGTTCTCCATCTAAAACCGCGGTGGCCGCCGTTTCTTTGATTACGCGGGGAACCGCTTTTTTATTTACCAAGCCCAACTCCATTCTTTTCACGTAAATGGGCAGGCGCAGAAGACCGTGACTATGAACACCCCTCAAATCAGCTTCCAGCAAGGCCTGGGATATGATG
>Ga0182238_1000438_pt1 | contig 12632 bp, 12 predicted proteins | sample hydfrates6_PW_90_FD_132439 | JGI IMG/M metagenome (GOLD analysis project Ga0182238, IMG submission 132439) | Subsurface microbial communities from deep shales in Texas, USA - hydraulic fracturing test 6_PW_90 | ecosystem: Environmental > Aquatic > Deep subsurface > Shale gas/oil reservoir >... | reverse complement strand
TTTGATGATTTTTCTCAAAAACGTTGAAAAAAAGTTTGGAAAAACAAAGGTTTTAGATAACATCTCATTCAACATACAAGAAGGGGATGTTATTGCTTATGTTGGACCAAATGGAGCTGGAAAAACGACAACTATAAAACTTATACTTGGACTTCTGAAACCTTCTGCTGGTGAAGTAAAAGTTTTCAGTGAAAATCCTTATTCAAGTTTGAACGCTCGAAAGAAGATCGATTTTGTATTGGATCATCCAGGGGTGGATGACGATCTAACAGCTTATGAAAATCTTAAATTCTATTCAATGTTATATCATGCAAAAGTTAATAATATAGACAACATTCTTAAAAAGGTTGAGCTTTACGGAGTTAGAAATAAACTTGTTAAAACATTTTCAAGGGGTATGAAGCAAAGGTTAACTATTGCACGCTTATTCCTAAGAGAGCCAAAAGCCATAATAATGGATGAACCAACAAGTGGGTTAGATGTAGATGGAAAACTTCTGGTAAGGGACCTTATCAAAGAGCTTACTTTAACTAAAATTCCGATGTTGATAAGTTCTCATGACCTATACGAGCTTCAGCAAATATGTAATAAGGTTATTCTTATTTTCAATGGAAAGATTGTGAAAATGGATTCAATAGAAAATATTTTAAAAAGTGGGAGTGAAGATTACCAGATAATTATAAACGATGAAGCACCAAATTCATTATTAAGATCCTTAGAGATGTATGGTTTTACTTCTTATGACTCTAAAGAAAAAAGGATTTTCATAAGACTTATGGCAGGGAAGATATCTGAAGTTATAAATGTTATTTCTAAAGAAAATATAGAAATAAAAAGTATAGACAAAGTACAAACATCTCTTGAAGATGTTTATAGAAAGGAGAAAAAAAGAGATGTTTAAAGCTATATTTTGGCGTGAATTTAAACGTAATATTAGAAAATTTAAACAGACTCCTAATTTAAATAAGATCTTTCGTGTTATTTATATAGTTATTTTTTTCCTCTTTTCTATATTATTGAGCTTATTAGATGATTCAACCCCGTGGAATGGATTATTCTTTTTTCTAATCAGTTCTACTCTATTTGTGGCAAGTTCTGCAACTAATTTCAAAGAAGATTGGAATAGAGAAATGTTTGATTACATTTTAGCTATGCCAATAAGTCCTAATGGTTATGTATTATCAGTTAGTCTTTTCGGAGCTTTAATGACAACTTTTTTTGTTATTCCAACTTCACTAGTACTTGCTTTAATCATGTTGTTTATTTTTAAAGGATCTTTTACTCTAATTGTTTTTTTCTACATTTTATTAATACCATTTGTGCTAGGTTTTCTCATTGCTTTGAGTAATTCTACTTACCTACTTTTCTCATTAAAAGTTCAATGGGTCTACGGGATAATATATTTGATATTCTTTTTTGTGTCTATTATCATACTTCCTTTTTTACAGCTTATCAGACAAATAGACATTTCGTGGATTCATTTTACTTCGGTTTCCATTTTAATTTTTTTTATGATAGACATTCTAATTGTAGTGTTTTTGGATAAAGAAAAAGCGGTGATTAAACAATGAAATATATTTTTTGGTTAGAGATTAAATCATTAAATAAAACACTTTGGTTTGTTGTTATAACAATTTCTATTGTTATATATATATTACTTTTCATCTCAAAATATATCGGTTTGTCTTTTTTAAATTACCTTCCCATACTTTTAATTGTAACAGTACCCTTGTTTATTCAATCAGATAGATTTAGAAGAATAGACAAATCAAAAGGGTTAATAGACTATTTTTTAGTTATTTCAAGTGCAAGGGCAATTTTGTTGATCAGAGGATTAACGGGGGGATTAATTGGAACGATTATTCTTCTTCTTTCACTACCGGCGATAATCATAATAGGAGGATGGAGTTATCTTTTATTTGCTATTGCCGCTGTCGTATGGACTACTGCCTATATTTTAGTTGAAGGTTATAGTATCTGGTATAGATCTGATAAATTTTCTTCTATATTCACTATTGCTATCATGTTTGGAGTAATAATTGCAATAAATGTTCCTCAATTAGATTTTTTAGTTTTCACTGTTTTATTCATTAGTTTTGTAATTTCAGGAATATTAGCCTTATTTTATGCAGAAAAAGATAAGGAGAAGATTTTGAGTTAAAACAAGGTGCATTTTCAATGTGAAATGAGATAACACTAATTTTTTCTGAAAGGAGGTGAAAGAGATGGAACCTTTATGGAGTTGGTGTGCAGCACTCTGTTCAGCTGGTTGTGCAGGAGGGTGTTCGGCGGGGTGTATCGCATGTGGTTTTACTCCGTTACCCTTAGATGAAGTAATAGGCGCTAAAGGTGCCTCAATAGCTTCCGCTGTTTCATCTGGAGCTGCTGCTGGATCTGCTTCTGGAATCTAAGAATTTATTTTAGAAAAGCAATCGAGTAGGAGGCTACCCGTTAATTGAGTAGCCATCCTCTCGCCCTACCGTACGTACCGTTCGGTATACGGCGGTTCAATAGAATTAGTGGACTAATGAATATTGTAGGCTGATTGATGACAGTCCTAATTTCTTGGGATATTCATTGGTAAGGGCTTTCGCAAGGATAGGGGTAGCTACAATTCGCCTGTAGCTCCTCCTTGTGTTGGCATATTCCCAAGCTTTTAAGTTTGGTATGCCAAGGGATACAAGGTTATCGTGTTTCGTTTTGATTCTTTTTCACTGTTTCCAAAAGCACATCCGTATCCTCCTTCTTAGCCACATATCCAACGTTTTAGCAATCCTGACCATATCCGCAATACCAAAGTAGTTCACCCATCCTACAATGATTTGCTTTAACTTTTCCATTTTCTGGGTTATACTCATAGCATTGCTTCTACCGGTTATTTGCTTGAGTTTCTGCTTGAATTTGGCAACAGATTTAGGGTGGACTCTTACTCCAATTTCATCTTGTTTTTGGTAGAAAGAAAACCCAAGGAATTTTAGTTTCCATGGCCTGTCTACTGCATTTTTCTCTTTGTTGACTTTGAGTTTTAGCTAGCTTTCAATAAAGTGGGTGACACTGGTCATGACCCTATGAGCTGCCTTCCTACTTTTGACGTAGATGTTGCAGTCATCGGCATAGCGGCAGAATTTTTATCCCCTTCTTGTGAATTTCTTATCCAGTTCGTTGAGCACCTCCCCGGGTAAGTACGATAGCTTTCATTTCAGCTACCCGCCACATTTACTGTATGAAATTCGGGCAGTGTCGGACTTCGTTTTGTTCAGTAAACTCATCCACTTCAATTCAGCCTTGTATGCAGTTCTTGTTCATCAGGCCGGGATTTTGCCTCCAGCTTCCTTCAGATTCCACCTCACGGTGGGGCACCCTTGCCTTTGGCTAATGGTTCCCACTGCCAAGCCCATAGCGGACTTTCACCGCCAAGCTATCATACATGTCGGGCGCACAAGATGAAAATAGTGATCGTTTATGACATTCGCCTATTTTTTAAACAATTTCTTTAATCAAAGAGAAAAAGTATTTAATTCCTCACTTTAGAAATGAAGGGAAATTATAATTAGCTTAAAGTTAAGAAGATTGAATAAAAGATAAGAAAGGCTAAAATACAAAAAGTACTGCTTGAATTCTTAATTGATGAAAGTACAATCTTAACGGTAGTATCAGTTTTAATAGGGATAGTGTTGGGAGGATTTTTATCAAGCATCCATAGTTCATTATGAACTTTTCTATTATCTCTTTTTCTTTTGAATCAAGTTTTATATATTTTTCAAATATAAACTATCTTTTTGTAGTTTTGAAATGTCTTTTTCTATTCTTTCAAAGCATTTGAATTATCTCCTTCTACATATATCTGTTATTGTTTCATAATTGTCATATAAAAAAACATAATATTTACTTTAGTTACAATGTTAACGAGCCGATATTTATTCACTTTTCCCTTTTTAATCAATTATATCATAACTATCATCAATAAAGAGAAAGCGAAAACAGAGTATAAAACATGATAAAAAACATCTTAATTAAAGTTTACATAAGGTTTTTTGAGGCAATTTCTGAAAATACGTTTCAATCTATATTTAAGCCCAATAAAAAAATCGCTTGAAAATCATATAGAAAAGGGTATGATAAAAATAGTGAAAGGTCTTTTGAGTTTGTAAGTGAAAAGTGTTACTCATTACATATCAAAAGCTTAACGTAATCACCCCTCATGGAGATTGGAGAAAAATGAAAGAAATGGTAAAATAAAAAACCTGGAAATCACTGATTTTATTATGTAAAGGAGATGATTTGATGCTTAAGAAAGTTATGTCAATTGTGAAAACAGATTTGTTATCCTCGAAAATATTTGTTTTAATGTTTTTTTTAATGTTTGGTTTAGGCTTTGGTTTTTTATATGGACTTATTGTTCGTTTTACACAAGTTTCAGAATTGCTCTATTCATATTGGTTACAAGGAGCAGCTTTTTTATTGGGAGGGTTGTTTTCTTTAATGTTTCCTTTTAGTTTTCTTTTAACAGATAAACGAATTAAAGCTGGTGAAATGATATTAACATCAGGGATCAGACCATTTGAATACATCTTTTCTAAATGGATTAATGGTGTGTTTCTTGGAATTGTTACCGCTTATACCTACTTGATTGTATATACATTGTTAACCTTACCTTTGTATGAGCAATACGGTAATATTTCTGTGTGGTTATACGTATTGTTAATTGCTATAATTTTTGCGTCGTTGGGAGTTACCTTAGGTATAATTTTTACAAAAGTGAATCTGTTAAGAAAGATACTTTTAATTATATTTCTTTTTGTTCTTCCAATTTTGTCGTTTGTTTTATTGTTTATTATAAGCAATACGGGTATATTTCTTAAGTTTTTAATTCCAATTTTGTTAGTTTATTCACTATTATGTTTCTTTTTATCTGTAAGAAACGTAGAAATCAAAGATTTCGTAGCATAGAGGAGGTTATTAAAGGTGAATAAGCATATTGATGCAATTAATGTTGATTTTACTTATGATAATAAAAAACTTGTGTTGAATAACGTCTCTTTAAGTACATATCAAGGCGAAAGTGTTGGTTTGGTGGGACCAAATGGAGCTGGTAAGACAACTCTTGTTAGAGTACTGTTAGGAATTCTCTATCCCAAGAATGGAAATATACAAGTTTTTGGATACAATCCATTAAATAAGAAGGAAAGAGAAAAGATTTATGGACAGATGGGTTACCTTCCTGAAGGAGCTGATGTATATCCACAATTAACCTTGAAACAATATATTGAATTATTTAAAACACTCCATGAGGTTGAAGATAATTCAACTATAGAAGAGCTCTTAGATATGTTTGATTTACAAGATGTGTTTGAAAAAAGATTAGGTACATTTTCAAAAGGTATGAAACAGAAAGCGAAACTTTTGACTATTCTTATACATTCCCCAAAATTACTGATAATGGATGAACCAACAGATGGATTAGACATAGCTTCAAAGGAAGAAACAATAGAATACATGAGAAAATTAAAAAAGAAAGGAACATCAATGTTAATAGCAACTCATGATCCTTATCTTGTTGAAAACCTTTGTGATAGAATAATCATGATAAATAAAGGTGAAATCATATTTGAAGGGACAACACAACAGTTGCAAGAGGTTGCACAAAATGAACCTTGTTATGTAATCGAGTTGATGGAAAAGGTAAAAAAGGAAAAATTAGAAGAGATATTGAATAATATTGGCGAGCCACAAAAGATCATAGTTGAAGAGAATACAATAAAAATTTGGACTGATGATGAAAATATAGCTAAAAATGTTTACAAAAAAGTTGTAGATGAAGGGCTGATAGTAAAGAACTTTGATAGATATTTACCAACTTTTTCTCAAGCTTATAAGAATTTTTTGGAGGGGAAATAAAGTCAATTACTTTTATCCCTGCAATACAATAAGTCTCCTGTATAAATAACTCTTACTCACTTTAGAAATTATGAAACACAGATTCTATAAATGTTTTAAATTTATTCAGAAACACTTCCCCACTTCTAATTCTCACTAATTCTTAATTTCTTTAACTTTTTCGGTACTTGTAGCCAAGGAGGGGGAGAGGGCTCCGCCCTAGACCCATTTTAAATTCAAAATTCCATTTTTAGAAAATTCTCATTTCTAAAGTCCCTAAAATAACTCTGTGTTGCAGGGATAAAATAAAATTAGCAGATTTCAAACTCTCTTTCTTCACCTTCAAAAACATAGAAAGAAGTTGCAGATAGTCTTTTTTAAAGTATATTTATTCACAAATACATTAATTTCTTTTGGCACTTTTGGTCTTAATTCTTTTGGTATCTTTCTTATTTCATAATACCTTCCATAGTTCATTATGAACTTTTTTATTCTAATTCTAAAAGCATTTGAATTATCTCCTTCTACATATATATGCTTTTGTTTCATAATTGTCATTTAATAATAACATAATATTTACTTTGATTCCAATGTTAACAAGTCAATAGTTAATCGTTTTTCTCTTTTTAATCAACTATATTGTAACTATCATCAAAAAAGAGAAAGCGAAAACAGAGTATAAAACATGATAAAAAACATCGTAATTAAAGTTTACATAAGGTTTTTTGAGCTAATCTCTGAAAATACGTTTCTATCTATATTTGAGGCCAATAAAAAAATCGCTTGAAAATCATATAGAAAAGTGTATGATAAAAATAGAACACAGAATAAAAGTGGGAGGTTATTTGAATGCTAAGATATAAAAACTCGAATTATAATGTTATTTTTGAGGATGGAGACAAAGTTGTTTTTGTTAATCTTTTAACAGAAGCAATTGCGACTGTAAATAAAGAAAAATATAATAAAATAAAAGAAATAATGGAATCGCCAAATAAAGAATGGTCAAGAGAATATGCAGATTTAAAAAATGACCTTATATATGGCGGTTATTTAATAGAAGAGAATTTTGATGAAATACAACATTTAAAGGCAATGAACTATAGAAGCAGATATGATGCTAGTTTTATAAGTTTCACAATAATGCCTACAATGAGATGCAATTTGGATTGTATTTATTGCTATGAAACACATGAAGGACCAACTATGGATGAGAAAACAACTGAAACAGTTGCAAATTATATTTCAACTGTGGCAAAAAGTAAACGAAGAATACATATTGGCTGGTTTGGTGGTGAACCTCTTTTAAAATTTGATACTATGAAATATATTAATGAAAAAGTGATAAAAGCTTGTGAAGAATATAAAACTAATTTTTCTTCTTCCATTTCAACAAATGGATACTTACTTTCAGCTGAAAAAGCCAAGCTATTTGACGAATTAATGATACGCAACGTACAAATAACTCTTGATGGCCCAAAGGAATATCATGACAAGTATAGGCCCTTAAAGGGAGGAGGACCAACGTATGATATCATGTTTGAAAATATAAAAAATTTCTTCGAATTGACAAAAGAATCAAGAATTACTCTAAGAGTTAACGTTGGCCCAGATAATTATGACGCAATATATAAGTTGGTGGATGCGCTTGAAATTCTTCCAAAAGACCGTCTAAGAATTTATTTTAGATGGATATTTCAAGGTGGGGAAACGGAAAAAGAAATTCATCGTGAAGTTATGAATTTTAGAGGGGAAAATTCTTACGAAAAATTGGCTAAGTTCTATTACTATGCATCTCAAAAAGGATTTGAAACTTTTCTTCCTATTCTTTCTAATCCGATTTATTGTGAATATGACTGTGAATCTTCTATTTTAATAGGGCCTAAAGGCGAAGTTTTCCCTTGTACAGTTGCAGTAAATGAGGGGAACGAGTTTGGAAAAGTAACAAACAATGGCATCGAATATGATAAAACAAAGTACCTTTTATGGTATAAACACGATGCTTTTCAAGATGAAGAATGTAAAAAGTGTGAGTTACTCCCTCAATGTTTTGGAGGATGTAGAAATGCTATAGTGAATTCAGGAGTTAGAGGATGCCCAGAAGAAAAAACTGCTTTAGAATCTTTCGCAAGATTGTGGTATTTCACAAAAGACATGGAAAGAAAGCTGAAAGCGGTGAAAAAAGATGAAAATATCAAGGTATAATCAACTTATAGAAAAAGATAACTATCTCATTTTATTTAATAGCATTTCAAATGCCATTCTATATGTTGAACCAAACAAAGTAAAAGAAGTTAAAGAAGTTCTTGAAAGTGGAAATATAGAAGAAATAAAGCTATCTGATGAAGATATAGAAAAGTTGAAAAAAGGATTATACATTATCCCTGATGAATTTGACGAAATAACATATTTGAAGATGAGGTTAAACAATTACAAATACAGTGATAGATTTTTAAGATATACTATAAGTTTAACTGAAGAATGTAATTTTTCTTGTGTTTATTGCTATCAACAAATGTTGATAACTTTAATGGATAAGAAACCCGCAAAAATAGCAAAAAATATTGTAAACACAATTCTAAATATGACGGAAAAAAGATTTGAAGAAGAACATCCTAAAGTATTGAGCATAACTTTTTATGGAGGAGAGCCGCTTCTTGCACTCGATGAATTAGAAACGTTAAGTAAAGGTTTTGAAGAAATGTGTAAGAAGTTCGAAGTAAAGTATGAAGCGAATGTCGTAACGAACGGTTATTTGTTAACTCATGACATTGTCAATAGACTACTGAACTGTGGAGTAAACTCCGTAATAATAACAATTGATGGAGATAAGACTCTTCATGACAAATATAGAAAGACTAAAAGTGACAAGCCTACTTTTGATAAAATTATGGAAAATATAAACTATGCACAAGATAAGATGTATGTAACCATTAGAACAAATATCTCTAAAAATAGTATAGAAAATGTGAAAAAAATGATAAAGATACTTGCAGAAAAGGGATGGAGAGTTGATTTTGATTTTCAACCAGTTGAGGTAGTGGAAGAACTATCTACGGGATTTAATGATGAGATGCTTACATTGAGAGAATTTGCTAATGTGGAAGTAGAACTATACAAAGAAGTCATCACACTCATACCCGATTATCCATTCAATCCATTTAGAAGATTAAGAATGGCCAGATGTGATGCCTTATGTAAAAATAGTTGTGTAATAGATGTCGATGGGAGTATTTACAAGTGTTGGGGAGAGATAGGAAATAAATTTTCTTCTGTAGGTAAAATAACAAAAGAAGATATAGAATTAAACCATAAATTTGAAAAATGGATAACTTACGAACCGTTCGAAGATCAAAAATGTATGGAATGTTCTGTACTTCCAATGTGCATGGGAGGATGCGTTTTTAATGCAGTTGTTGTTGATAGGTTAAATAGCTCTCCATGGAGGAAACCATACACATGCATTCCTTTAAAATACAATCTAAAAGAAATGGTTTCTTTATTATCTGATAAAAAATTAGGAGTAAAAATTTAAAAGGGGTGGTGATATTATGGAATTCATAAATGAACCTGTGTTTGATAAAGACAGATATTTAGCTGCTTGTGGAGAAAATGGCGAGAAGGAAGGTTGCGAAACAGTTAAAAATTGTGATTATTGCCACAATCCACAGTGTAACAATCCATGTCAGGATAAAAAATTTCCTTGGCTATGTGCAAATGGAGAAAACAATTAAATTAGCCTCATTTGCAATTAGAAATGATGGCAGAGATTAATCAACCGAAAAGTGGGGTTCAATCGTAGTATCTTTAGGATGAGATTTACTGCATCCACGATATGAATAAAAATGTGATCTTAAAAATATCGAAAAGGTAATGATTATTGCATGATAATGATGTAAAATAATGTATGTTTGTTTAATTTTTATCTTTCGTAAGATATGAATGAAGGGACGATATTCTGGAAACGATAAAAACACAAAACCTAACGAAGATATTCAAAGTAAAAAAGAAAAAAATAAGAGCCATACAAGATATAAACCTATCCATTCAAAATGGAGAGATATTTGTTTTGCTTGGACCTAATGGTGCAGGGAAAACTACCTTTCTAAAAACCATCTCCACTCTCATACTACCGACATATGGAGATGCTTGGGTTAACGGATACAACATCAAAAAAGATGAGTACAAGGTAAGAAAATCGATAGGGTTATCAACAGGATTTGAAAGATCGTTTTATTACAGATTGAATGGTTATCAAAACCTCGAGTTCTTTGGTACTTTGTACGGTATAAAAAGTAAGGACTTAAAAGAAAGGATAAACTTTTTACTCAATCTGTTCAATTTAGAAGACGCCAAAGATTTAAAGTATATGAAATACTCAACTGGTATGAAGAAAAAACTTTCTTTAGCAAGAGCATTATTACATGATCCTGATGTATACATATTCGATGAGCCAACATCTTCTATCGACCCAATAAGTGCAAATGAGATAAGAGACATAATTCTATCTCTCAAGGATAAAAATAAAACTATTATACTTTCCACACACGATATGCATGAAGCAGAACTTCTTGCCGATAGGATAGGTATATTGAACAAAGGGAATATGCTCGCTGTTGATAAAAAAGAAAACTTAAAAAGAGTATTAAAAAAAGAAATAATAAAAGTGAAAATAGATAAAGGTATCAATGAAGATTTAATCGCACAAGACGGCATCAAAGAAAAGATAAACCTATTTAGAAAGATAAAAGATAACGAATTTGAAATAGAAGTCGAAAATTCTTCAGAAGTACTTGATCAACTGATAGAAAAACTGAAAAACCAAGACAGAAAGATACTTACAATAAATGTTGAAACACCTTCAATAGAAGAAGTATTCATAAACTTTGTAAGGAATGATAAAAAATGAGTTTTTTAAAAAAATTATGGATATTCATTAAAAGAGGATTCATAACAAACTTCAGTTATAGAACGTACGCAATACTTGGAATAGCAAGTATGCTGATAGGTGTTTTAAGGTTTGGATTCATGGCTAATTTTTTGCAAGAAGGGAACACCTTCCCCATGCTCGAACCATACGGTGGAGACTTAATGGCATTTCTAATAACAGGAACAATGTATATGAGCTATGTCTCAGTTGCATTAGATTCTTTTAGAAATTCTATAAGGTCAGAACAAACAATGGGAACACTTGAATATTTATTGATGAGTAACACACCATTGTGGCAACTGTTAATATTCAATGGAATAAATAGTTTCATATGGACTACAATAAATGTAGGAGTTATTTTTTTGTTTCTGGTTTTGATATTCGATATTCAAATGACAATAAATATAATTTTATCGTTATTCATTTTAATACTTTCAATAATATGTATAAGTGGGATAGGTCTTATGAGTGCAGGAGTAATAATGGTAACAAAGATGGGAGATCCAATAAGTTGGATTTTTAGTACACTGTCTGGCCTTGTTAGTGGGGTACTATACCCAATATCCATATTACCAGCATGGTTGAGGAGTTTTTCATATTTTTTGCCGCCCACATATGCTTTAAGTGCATTGAGAAAGTCCTTACTGACAGGGGCCACCTTTGCTGATGTGAAGAACGAGATAATAGTTTTGATCATCATGAGTTTACTGACGATTCCTTTGGGATTGTTGTTGTTCAGATTCGGTTTCAATAAAGCAAGAGAAACAGGTAGTTTGATAGAGTATTAGACATTATTTAACTCAAAAAGTTGACTTTTTTGTACAATATGTGTTATAGTTAAATATAACAACAAAACATTGGAGGTGAATGTAAATGTACAGGTATAATTATTTGTTAAAGCTTGTTCTTGCAGTTGTTTTCAGTATTTCGGCTCTTTTTATACCTTCTCTCTTTTTGAAAATCATTTTTTCGACAGTTGCGATTGTTCTTCTGGCTCTTAACTTCAAAAGCTTTAAAATCTTGTTTGTTATTTTAGTGGTGGTTTTATTTGTGATACCAGCAAGTATTTTTTCTTATTTTATGAATTCCTATATAGATTGGGATAATTTATGGAATAATATTTTCAACTGGGAAGAATTATATAACCAAAACGATTATAGTTACAATTCTAATACTGAAGCAATCCAACCTGATATCTACATAGAAAGGGCTGAAAATTTACAAATTGAAGGAATAAATTTAGAAATAATTTTTGATGAAACGTCTGACCAGATTTACATTCCTAGTCAAATTAATCATAGGAGAAATGAAGATACACTAACATTAACATCAAACATTCAAGATCAAAAATATATCATAGTAATTGGCTCAAAAGTACCCTACAAAAACATAAGGATAAACTCAACAGGTTTAAATATGGGGGGGAATTTAGAAGTAGAAAATTTTGATTTAAATACCACTGGGCTTAATTTCAGTACGACGCTTGAAGCGAGTAATCTTTCGATAAATTCAACAGGTTTAAGTTTTGAGGGCAATATACACGTGGATCACGTCGAAGTCAATGCATCAGGGATTAGTTGGGATGGCTTGGTAGATGCCGAAGAGTTGACGCTAAACGGCGCTGGTATAGAAATTGATCTCTCAGTAATTAACGCAGAACATATCTATATTAACGGCGCAGCATTGACAGGTACCATACAATACATGGATAAATGGGTAGGTACGAGGTATTTATCAATTAAAGGGGCTTATGGTGATCTAGAACTTCTAGAACCTTCGGATAATGAAGGAAGGTTAAAGCTCGATACCCAAGGCAGAATTAAGATCA
>Ga0182238_1000437_pt1 | contig 12719 bp, 18 predicted proteins | sample hydfrates6_PW_90_FD_132439 | JGI IMG/M metagenome (GOLD analysis project Ga0182238, IMG submission 132439) | Subsurface microbial communities from deep shales in Texas, USA - hydraulic fracturing test 6_PW_90 | ecosystem: Environmental > Aquatic > Deep subsurface > Shale gas/oil reservoir >... | reverse complement strand
GGTAGTATCCCTGCACCAGCTCGGTCATGGTGCCGAGCGAGTGCGGCAGTTCGCCAAGCTGCGAGTCGATCTCCTGCAGCGACTGGTCGGTGACCTTGGACATGTCGCGCAGGCCCACCTCGTACTGCTCGAACCGCTGGGTCACGTCCCGCATAAACATGGCGCCGCCCGCAGCCACGAACGCGTTCTGCAACGTCATGGCCCGGCGCGTGAGCGCGTCAACGGCCAGCCCCGCCTTGCGGAGCTGGCTCGTTGCCATGTCTTTTGCGCTAATAATTATCTGCGTTTCCGGCATCGTTCCTCCGGGCCATCCGGTTCAGTTCGAATTGCTCCAGGTGCTTGAGCCTGCGAAAAACCCCGGCATCCACGTCCACCGGCGGATCCTGTCTTTCGGCCACCCATTCCACGGCGGGCCAGTCCAGCCCCACGGGGCCCAGCGGCCCGACCCGCCACTGGTTGTTGCAGTCTATCCAGAGGCGCCAGACCGCACGGTTTTCGGGCATGAGCTCCGGGCTGTCCGCGCGGACCTCGCATTCGGCGCACTCTGCGGCGGTGCCGTTACATGTGTCGCAGTAGGCAGCTCGGTCCGGGTCCGCGACCCAACGCCAGACCGCTAGGAGTTTTCCGCCAGCTCGGGCAGGGTGAACGTGTGGCGCTGGGTCTCGGACACCAGCAGCATGACGTCGCGGTTGGACTGGCGGATCTCCTTGAACAGCTCTTCGCCGTACAGATTCTCCACCATGCGCCGCACGTTTTCGCGCGCTTCGAGCACATCGAGTTCGGCCTCGTCCTCACGGCGGCGCAGAATTTCCGTGGCCTCGTCAAAGCCGAGCCCCTTGAGTTCAACGGTCTTGCCGCAGTCCGGCAGCAGAATGGTCTTGGGCATTTATTCCTCCCAGGTCTTGATTTCGTTGCGCAGCCGCACCACGAGCCCGCTGCCTTCGGAGGCAACGTCGTGGAAGGCGCTGTAACTGAATTCTTCCTTCACACCCTTGGGCCCGGAGATGGCCGGGGTGTTTCGCTGATACAGGCATTCGGGCAGCAACAGGGACAGCTGGTAGCCGCTGTTCACCAGCAGGATTTCCAGCCGTTTGCGCTCGCCGGTGTTGGATGCTTCGAGAAACCGCGTGTCCTTGAACAGCGCGGTCATCTGTCCGGACAGCGTCATAAGTCCCTCGGAGAGAGAGCCGCGACGGCCGTCGGCGCCGATGGTGTAGCCGTCCTCGGTGTCCAGATCGTTGGACACGTCCAGCGAAAACGTCTTGAGCCGGTCGGCGAGCAGCACGCCGTCTTCAAGAATCCGCGCCTGACGCTGCTGGAACTTGTACAGCGGCAGGCGGACGGCGGAGGCGTCATAGGGCTGGGTGGAGTCGCTTTCGCCACGGCCGACGATATCCAGACTGGCCGACATGGCGCCGGATTCGCCCACGCTCAGGCCCAGCGAGTTGAGTTTGAGGCCTTCGCACACGGCGTAGAGCGGCAGGTCCGGAAAAGCCTTCTCAGCGAGGAAGCTGGGCATGTCGTCAACCACCACATAGGTGTGATCGAAGAAGCCGGCGCTGGCGGTCGGGGTGTCGTCGAACGACTCTTCGACGAAGGCGGCCGTGATCACGATTGCATCCAGACCGGTTCCCCGACGCACGACGTGCGTGCCGTCATAATTGACCGTGCCGGTGATGACGACTTGCGCGCCGACCGGCAGGCCGTGCCCCTTGCTGGGCAGCGCCACCGTGCCGTCGCCGCGATCCGTTGCATCGCCGAGCAGCGTCACGACCCGGGCCAGCTGGACGGTTTCGGTGCCGTCGAACGCTTCGGCGGCATAGGGGGCGGCAATCACCAGTTCGTTGTCCGTGGTCTCGGTGGCCAGCGAGTGCGCGCCGTCGTAGCCGGTGGTGCCGGAGATGAGCACGGGAGCGCCTGCCGCAAGGCCGTGTCCGGTGGCGGGCAGGCCCACCTTGCCGGCCCCCTTGTCCACGGCGTTGCCCGCGTCCAGCGTCAGGGCAGGCACGGGCTCGGTGGCCGGCAGGCCGAACAGGCCGCGCAGCCAGATGCCGAAGGAATGCGCGTCCACGGGGACGTCGGCGCTGCCGCGCTCGTCGGTGAGTCCTTCGTCCGGCGCCACCGGGTTGCGTGATCCGGTCAGGATTTCGTCCGGCGTCTGATCGCGCGACTCGGCCACCTCAAACGAACGGATCGGGACCCGAAACGCCTTCTTGACGCCGGGCCGCACGCCGTAGGTGGCTTCGAAGTCCACCGTCACCGCGCTTTTGTACCCTCTTGCCTGTCTACCCATGGTGTCCTCCTAAATGGTGTTGTCCTCGACCACCTCGAAAATCAGGTGGCGCTCAAAGAGATGTTTGCCCGGGCGCGAGGTCTCTCCCTCCCAGGACGACGGTGCGGCTTCGCACCCTTCCAGCGCATCAAGCGCCAGCGATTCGAAGCGGCGGATCAGGCCGTAGCCGCGAACCTCGTATCCGTTCGCCAGTTCGTCGCGTTCGCGGCAGTGCAGGCCGATCGCCATCAGCACGGTCCTGCGGGCCGTGCTGCGCTCGAAACCGTCGCGGTCGGCGAACGGGACCACGGCAATGTACGGTGCATCCCCGCTGCCGTGCGGCGCTCTGGGATCAAAGCCCAGAATCAGCACGGGCTCGCCGCCGAGGGTGTCCCGGCAGAAGTCCTGCAGCGCGGGAGAATCCTGCAATGCTGCGACCCATTCTTTGGCGATTTCGTAGCTGTCCATGCGTTACCTCAAAGCGAAAGCCCGGCTGGATTTGCCGAGGTAGTAGGAAATCTTCTGCTCGATCCGTTCGAAAATCTCGTCTCGCGTCCCCTCGTAGACCGGGGTGATCAGATCGCGGGGCGGGCTCTCGATGGTGTCCTCCGCCGGGATGGGCAGCCCGGCCGCGCCGAAGAACCGTCGCATCTTGTCCGTGACGCGCGTGCTGAAGCCGCGCTGCAATGACCACGCGCGCCGGGCCGCTGCCGGAGAGAGCCAGCCCACGCGCACGCGCATGAGCCGCTTGTCGCGGCGGTAGCCGACGGCCTTGACCAGCTGGCCGTATGCGTGGGTGGCGGGTTGCCGGAAGTGTCCCTTCGCATCATCGAGAACGCGCTGCTGCTGAATCTCGGACAGTTCGGGCCAGTTCTCGCCGGGCGGATCCTCGTCGTAGACCGTGTTCTTGATTTCCTGTTGCAACCACCAACCCGCTGAACCGAGAGCGCGGTTGAACTCGGACGGGAACGTGCGCACCAGAAAGGCCATGAACGGAGCCGTGGTGTCCCGGATGGCCACGCGGGCCCCGCCCCGGTGGGACGAGTAAAAGGGATAGGTCCGAAGCACGGTCTTGCCCTGATGGCCCTTGACCGGAAAACGGATCGTGCCTTGGTATCCCTCGAAGTCGCTCCAACTGCTCATGCCGGGCTACTCCCACGTTGTTCGGCCACGCAGCGCAGGCGCCACCAGATCGGGGTCGAAGTCCGGGGTAGGGCATCCACCTGACGGATTTCGTACAGCCGGGTTTCGAACGCGATTTCGTCGCCGTACACGGGAGGTTCGGGATGGTCCGATACGGCGAGGCGAAACGATGCGTGATACCCCAGCCCGTCGAACAGGTCGGCATCGAACCCCGACGGGGCAGAGCCGAACCCGAAGACGGTGACCACCGCACGGGTGGGCACCGCTTCACCGGTCTCGGCCACGTAATCGACCGCGCGGCCGCATTCGGCGAGCATGGACCGGGCATGATCGGACGTCAGCATGCATCAGCCCTCGCGATGCGGGGCTGGAAGCTCTTCCAGGTCGGGCAGGGCTTCCAGCTCGCGGGTCCGGGCGTTGTATTCCTCGGGCGTCGGCACGGTGTAGCCGTCGTCGGTCAGGGCTGCGGCTATCTGGGCAAACGTGGCCCCGACCCTGAGTGCGCCCTTGATCATCAGCAATACTTCCATGGTCCTGTCCTCCGACATTGTCTTATCCTCCGAGGATTCGGTTCATCGCCGCCTTGGCCTGCGTCAGCAGGGACCGGGCCTTGTTCAGCAGGACGGGCCAGTCTCCGGGCCGCGTGCGGGAGTACCGCCACGTGTCGGTGGCGTTGCGCAGCAGCACGAGGACGGTCTTTGTCCGGTTGAGCAGCGGGGCCACATCCGTCTTGAGCTGTTTGCGGGTGTCGGGCTCGACCTGCGGCAGCAGCTGGCGGTATTGCGTATCGACACTTTCAAAGGCCGTGGTGATTTCGTCGGTCACGGCCACGGCCTGTTCGTGGGGCGGCAGGTTCTTGAGCGCGCAGCCGGAAAGGGCGGGCCCCAGCGTGACGATAAGGAGCACGACGCCGAGCCCGGTCTTGTCGGGCTTGCCCGCCACCACCTTGTCTCTGGCCTTGATGCGGCCGTAGATCGTCCCGACGGTGGTCGCCACGGCTGCCAGCAGCGTCAGGATCTTTTCCAGCTCGCCCGCCTGCACATCGAGGCCGAACAGGCTGAACAGCAGCACGCCCATTCCGGCGAGGCTGGAAATGACGGTTTTCGATTGCAACAGATTCTTTTGCATCAGACCTCCTGCAGTCTGCGGTTGAGCTCGGTGACGCGCCTCGTCCACCCGAGCAGGTATTTCATGCTTGCGGAACGCTCCCGGCAGATGCCCCGGTAATGGTCCATGCGGTTGAGCAGCACGTCCTTGGCCAGCAACAGCGAGCGAGTGCGGGAGCTGCCGACGTAGAAGTCCATGGTGCCGAGGGTGCGGGTGCCGATCACGCCGTCCACCACCAGCGAAGGAACCACCTCGCCGTCGATGAACTGGGCGTTGATGCTGCGCTGGAGCAGCCGACCGGCCGCACGGAGACCGAGGTTGACCGCCGTGTCGAACATGACCAGCGCCACATGGGCGGGCATCTGGTCGCAGTTCTGGGCGTGCCAGTAGTCGCGGCGATATATTTCCTTGGCGCCCGCACGGGTCAGGGCCGCGATATCCACGTCGGGGTACGCCCGTGCGCAGATGCCGAAATTGGTTTCCCCGCCCGGATCGTCCGGGTCGTTCACATAGCCGCCCTCGTGCTCAAGCACGAAGCTGAGTGCGTATTCGAGACTGTTCATAAAGCCTTCCTGGGGTCGCCGGAGTCCCGGCAGTGGCGCAGCCGCTCCATGAGCCACGCGGGCAGACGGATGCCCAGCGCGGCGAGATGGTCGGCTGCGGAGAGAAATTCGTTGATGGCCAGATACGCGATCATCAGGTCCCGCGCCGGGCTCTGGAGCCAACTCGTGGAAATGGCCAGGTCCAGCACGTGGGCAATGGCAACGGCGATGACGTAGAGCAGAAACTTGCCGATGCCCTTGCGCATCTTCGCCAGCGACAGCCGCCTCTCGTAAAAGGCGCGCGAAAAGCCCAGCAGATAGTCGGCGCAGAACAGAATCGTGAGGGCGCCGAACGGCAGGTCGAACCCGCCGAGCAGCCAGCCCACGACGCCGAGGCAGGTGCCGCCGATGGCCTTGAGGCCGAACTGATCGGCAACGGGAGCGCAGAGGGCGCGCAGGGTGAGGATGGCGTCGAGGAAACTGTCGCTTTGCATGACCGCTCCGGGGTTGCCCCCGCCTGCGGACCATGGGGGTGGCGTGTCCGCAGGCGGGGATGGTACGGAGGTTACCTCTTGTCGTCGGGGGTTCCGTTGGCGAGCTGCGCTTCCAGCCCCTTGGCGTACTCCACGGCCTCGTCCAGCTTGGCCCTCAGGTCCTCGTTCTCGGCCTTGAGGGTTCTGGCGGTTTCGTTGGCACTGTCGAGTTTGGCCATCATTTCCGCCGCCTCGGCGGACATGGGGGGAGTGGCCGAATCGTCCTCGCCGGGCAAGGCGGCCAGTCCATCCTTGAGCAGGCGGTCGGCTTCGCTGACGGGGAGGGGGTGAACCTTTCCGGCGGCGTACTTGCTCTCGCCGTCAAACAGGGTCGCGAGCAGCTTGACTTTTTTGGTTTTGGCCATGGCTACACCACCTTGTTGTACATGAACGCGCCGGGGTTCTTGGGCAGCGGCACCGGGCGGGATTCCATCAGGACGAACAGCGCGGAGGGGTCGTTCTCTTCGTACGTCTTGACGAACTTCTCGCAGGGGCCGGGGCACTTGAGGTCGTTGGGCAGGCCGAACTCGATGGAGTTGTCGGAGCTGCGGCTGCCGGCCACGGCATAGTCCGGGTGCAGCAGCTGCTTGGCCACGCCGTCCTCCTGATACGTGCCGCCGTAGACGTAGATGTCCACGCCGTTGACGTTGCCCTTGTACAGGCTCTTGACGCGGGGCGAGAGTTCGCCCACGTCAAGGCGGCGGTTGTCCAGCTTGTCGGCGATGCGGTCGCGGAAATGCTTCCACGCGTTGGTGCCCAGCACCACGGTATCCATGCCGCAGCTGGAGGCTTCGAGGATCACGTTGTACCAGTCCTCGAACTGGCCCTCGGGATCGGCGCCGGGATCGGACCACAGGGCGGTGCCGGACAGGGCCAGCTTGTTGCCGGCGGGCATGAGGTAGTCGATGTGCACCTTGGCGTCTTCGCCGCTGAGTGTGATCTCGCCGGTCAGGGCCATGGCGCAGTACAGTTCGTAGGTCAGCTCCAGCCGGTCGTCGAGGTTCTTGAGATCGGCGGCCAGCTTGGCTTCGACGCGGTCCATCGGAGCGCCGGGGCTGCTGGGCGCGGTTCCAGGGACCTTTTCCTTGAGCAGGTCCACCCCGGAATAGGGCAGCTTGGGACGCAGCCGGGGCGCCTTGACGATGCGGCTTTCCCGAGACGTGGCGTCCACGACCTTACCGCGCGAAACCTCGGAGACGACGGGAATAACTTCCTTGCCGCCGACCACGAGCTCCAGTTCCACGGTATTGGTCTCAAGCGCATTGCGCCTGCTGAAAAAAAGCTCCTTGAACAGTCCCGGGAAATGCGGGAACCGCTCCACCACACCCATCATGGTGTAGATGTCGAACGGGTTGTACGAAATAGTCATCGCGTCCTCCTAGATCACGAACAGGCCCACGCCGCGAAGCTGGGCGATGGCGGTTTTCTTCTCGGCTTCGGTGATGCCGTCGGGCCAGATCAGGCCGTCTTCAAGCATCTCGCCGTGGATGTAGACGGGTGCCGCCTCGTCGTCGGCCGCGGGAACCGTGACGTCCATGGCCAGAACGCAGACAGCGGCATCGCTGCCGTCCGCGGCCGCCGGATCGAGCTGCACGTGTTTGTCCTCGGCGGTGATCACTCCGAGCACGGTGCCGGATTCGAGCGTGTACTCGGCTCCGGTGGACTTGAGCTGCACGCTGTCCATGATGGGCTGATGGTCGCCCACGAGCTTTCTGACAACGCGGGATATGGATTCGACGCCGTAGTTCATGTCTCCTCCTAGCGGGTTGCGTGCTTGACCATGCGGTCGATACCGGCCTCGCGGGCCGCCTCTGCGTTGTCAGCGCGTGCGCCGCCCGGGTCCACGTTGTCCTGCATGGCGGCATGCAGCCCCTGCAGGATGGAGGCGCGAGCGTCTTCGGGCTGCTGCGCGTCCGGGGCCTGCTTGGCCGGACCTTCACCGTCCTGCTGCGGCCCGTCTTTCTGCGGCCCTTCCTTCTGCGGAATGATACCGAGCGCGGTGATCTGTTCAGCGCTCAGACCGGCACTGACGCAGGCCTTGATGCGTGCGCTTGCCTTTTCATCGAGCAGGGCTTCGACAATGCTCATGACGCGTTCGGTGGATTCGGTGGCGGCATTGGTCACCGCCTCGTCCAGCTCCTTGCGAACCTTGGCCCGTTCGTCCTGACTGACGCTGGCCACGATTTCGCGGACCGCCTCGGGGTATTCGGCCCGCAATTCCTTTGCCGTTTTGCCCATGGTCTCCTCCTTGATGAGTTTGATGAGCTGTTCCTTGGGCATGATGCCCTTCACCAGGCCGAGTCCGAGAGCGTCCTCAGCTCGGAAAACTTGTCCGTCCGCCCAGTCGTTCGCCTTTTCCGGGGCCAGTCCCATGTTCTGGGCGACGGTCTCCACGAACAGGCGGTAGTTGCCGTCAAGGCTGGCCTGCATGCAGTCGCGCGCTTTCTGGCTCAAGGGTTCATCGGGGTTGCCCAGTGCCTTGTATGCACCGGCGTGGAGCCAGGTGGGGGTGATGCCCACCTTGTCGTTGAACTTGCTCCAGTCCATGTGCAGGCGGAGCACGCCGATGGATCCGACCGAGGCGGTGGGGGCGCTGGCGTAGACGCGGCCGCCGGCGCTGCCTATCCAGTAGGCCGCGCTGGTCATCTGGCTGTTGGCCAGCGAGTAGACGGGTTTGAGTGCGTTCGCCTCGTGCAGGTATTCGCCGAGTTCGTACACCCCGGCCACGGTCCCGCCCGGGGAGTCCGTGTCGAGCAAAATGGCATGGACCGAATCATCCCCCAGCGCCGCCGCAACAGACTTGCGAATGCCGCTGTACGACTGACGAAACCACGAGCGCGGCGAGAGGCTGCCCGTGACGGGGATCACGGCCACGCCGCCATCCACCTTGTAAGGCACCGTTTCCGCATCGCTTCCCGGGAAAACCAGCGACGCCGTTTCCTTGTCACGGACGGCGTGCAGGACCCCGGCAAGGGCGTCCTCGGTGATGGCCCACGACGAGCCGAACAGGTCGGTGGGATCAGGCTGCATTGTCATCTTCCTCCTTCAGGCCGGCCTCATGGAGACGCTGTTTTTCGCGCTTGCGCTGGTCCACGGTGTCTTCCCAGTCCTGCCCCTGTTCGGCGGCCACGTCGGCCAGCGTGAAGATGCCGGCGTCGAGACCCTTGATGTAGGACACGACCTCCTTGACCGGATCCACGTAGCCCCGGGCCGGACCGATCCAGCGGGCGCGCGTCCAGAGCTGACGGGCCTCGTAGAAGTCAGGGCCGGAGCCGGTGGACCACATGCCGCGCAGAAAGGCCTCCTCGATCACGCAGTTCCAGCAGATCTGGGCGAAATGGGCACCGGCGTGGGCCCGGTAGATCTGGAACATGCGCCACGCTTCAAGCATTGCGGCACGGGCGCTGGAATAGTTGGATTCGGAAAAGTCCTTGCTCAGGACCTCGTAGGGGATGTTCAGGCTGGCGCTCATGGCGCGCAGGACCACCTTGGAAAATTCCACGAAGTTGGGGCCGGGAATGTTGGAGGAAAGCGTGCGGGCGTCGTCGCCCGGGCGGCCATAGATGACCTGTCCCGGGGCGTATTCCTGCACCAACGGATATTCCTCAGCTTCGAAATCCTGTTGACCGCCGAGTGCGGGCAGGGTCGGCGGACCGCTCTGGGACGAGATGAACACCGGGAATGATGCGGCGATGATCTGGCCGATGAGGCTGTAGTCCAGTGCCGTGTCAAGCTGACGATGCAGTTTTGCGCCAGAGGAAAACACGCTGCGGCCTCGGTACATCTCCGGCTGGGTGTAGCGGTAGCAGTGGATGAATCCGGGCCAGTGCCCGCGCCGGGCCGGAACCCGCTCGAAGTCCGGCGAGCTCAGGGTGGCGGCGGGCGTGCCTTTGGGCGGGTTGCCTACCCAGTACGCCACCGGACGGCCGTCGTCGTCGATCTCCACGCCGTCGATGATGTCGGTTCGCGTCTGCATGTTTGCGGGCGTCGCCACGCGCTGAGGGTGCAGGTCGAGCAGGCAGAACCCGAAGGTCCTGCCGGGCGCCTTGGACATGCGCGGCAGGAAAACGGAGTCGCCGAGCGACAGCATGGTGGAGATGTTCATGAACTGCAGGTCGCCGAACGTGGCGAGTCCGCGGCTGTGGGATTCGGTCTGCCATAGCTCGAACGCGGCTTCCATGTCCGCCTGGATCTGCATGGCCTCGTCTTCGGGGATGCCGAGCAGGCGGTAGGGGAGGGAGGACTGTGCCCGCAGCCCCCGGCCGATCACGTTGGCGGCTGTGGACTCGATGGCTCCGGCCGCGAACGGATCCGACTCGACGAGCTCCTCGGCCCGGCGCTGGATCAGGCTGCGTTCCGTAGCCTCTTCATGGGGGGAAATAACTTGATGCGGCGCCCAGCCTGTGTATCCCGTACCGTAGCGACCTGCGGGACGACGAACCGGACGGCGGCCGCGCGGTCGAATTGCGGGAGATTTCAGCTTGCGAAAGCTCATCGCACGGGCCTCCCCGCAACGATGGTCAATCCGCCGGGCTTGCCGTCGAGCTTGTTCAGCTCGTCCTCGGCATAGTCGAGCATACTGCGCAGCGCTCGGATGCTGGCCAGCGTGTAGCTCTCGCCCTCGATCTCCACGGTCTGACCCGCCGCCACGCGCCTGAGTGCGCTCTTGTAGACGCCGATCAGCTCAACGAGTTCCTGTCTGGTCCATACGCTCATGCCCCGGAGCTTGATGCTCGCGGCCTGTGATTGTCACGGAACAAACGGAACAAACGGAACAGACGGAACAGACGGAACAGAACGGAAAAATATTCGGGGCTGACATGGATATCCATGTCAGCCCCGAATAGTATGTCAGGTTGAAGGAGAACGCGTGCTCATCAAAGCTCAAGAACATCTCTGGCATGCCCGAGTATGATGAGAACATCACCATCGCAAAGGGGTCTGCTGGCGTCCGGTACAAAGCTAAAATGACCTTCACCACAATACTTAATCGCCACCACCTGAACATTGTGTTTGTTGGTCAAGTTTAAATCGACCAGTGTTCGTCCAGCCCACTTTGTGACAACCAGCTCCCGCGTCAGGACATCCTCACCCAAGTCCAAATAATCCATTATGCCGGGAACTGCCAGCTTGTGGGCAATCTGCTTTGCGACAAATTCCTCGGGAAAGACGACAAAGCTGACCCCAAGGCGCTGAAGAACTTTTTCATGCTGTGCGCTGACAACTTTAACCCAAATATTGTCAACACCAAGCTCTTGCAGGTTCAAAACGGTTAGTATGCTGGCTTCCATTGATTTCCCAATGGATACGATTACTTGATCAAGTTCGTTGAAGCCAAGTTGTTTCAGTACGGCTATGTCGGTCCCGTCCGCTTGGTAGACCTGAGGCATGATGTTTCGTACTTTTTGAACATTTGATTCATGTCTATCGATGGCGATGACCTCTTGCTTGAGGTTGAGAAGCGTTTCCGCAAGTGCACCGCCAAATTTTCCAAGTCCGATGATTCCGATTTGTTTCATCCTACTCATGTGGCATCCTTGATTAGCCCAAAGGCAGGCTGTCCTGAGGCAAACGATATTTTGGGAAAGACTGCCAGCTCTGCAATGCCGCCAGCATCCACACTGGACCAAGACGGCCGACGAACATCAAAACTATCAGGACACCCTTGCCAAAGCTGGAGAGAGTGTCCGTGATCCCCGTCGAAAGCCCTACCGTTCCAAATGCGGATACGACTTCGAACAGGGTGTCGAGGAAATGCCCTCTAACCATACTATGAGGCATGTCTCCCCCTTCGCTCACTTCAAGCAAAAGCACAGCCCCCGCCACAAGTGCCAAGGCAAAAATTAAGAGTGTTAAGGCTCTGTTCAGGGAAGCCGCGTCAAGGGCGAAGCGCCCGATTCTCGCCTGAGAGCCGCCACGAACCTGTGATACGATAAATGCAAAGATTGCCCGGAAGGTGGTGGTCTTGATGCCGCCGGCGCACGACCCCGGAGAACCGCCTATGAACATGAATGCCAGCATGAAAACAAGAGTGACATTGGTAAGACCGCCGATGTCAACGGTGTTGAACCCTGCTGTCCTGCAGGTCACTGAATTGAAGAAGGCAACAAGCATTTGGGTTGAAATGTCCAAGTCGTTTTGGCCGCCATTGTGCTCCGCCAAAAAGAATATGACTGCGCCTCCCAAAAGAAGAAATGCTGTTGTTTTCAGGACAACACTCGTGTGCCAACTGAAGAAGTAGGCCCCTGTCCTTGGTTTTCTCCCGGAAAGAATACCAATGGCCTTGGAAGATACTTCGTGAAGGACATAAAACCCCAGGCCTCCAAGAATGATCAGTAGCATGAAAACGGTATTTACAGACCAGTCTGCCTGCCACTGTGTAAGGCTGTCCGGCTGTAGCGCAAATCCGGCATTGCAAAAGGCACTGACAGAATGAAATGCCGCCGACCAGACGGAAAAATTGGCGTCGGTAAGAAAATATAGGCAGGCCGCGCCAGCCAGTTCCAGGCCGAATGCCCCGAGGACTATCCTCAGCAGAAAGGATTTCAGGCTGAAGCCGGGGTCATGAAGGAGGGTGTTACTGACAGCCATCCGGTCTGCCAGTGAAACATGTCTGCCAAGAAGGTACATGACCAAGCTGGTGTAAGTCATGACGCCAAGCCCACCAAGCTGGATCAGAATCAAAATGACTGCTTGGCCGTATTGGGAAAAAACGCTCCCGGTATCCACAACGATAAGCCCGGTAACGCACATCGCTGACGTGGCCGTAAAAAGGCTGTCCAACCATGACAACTCGGCTCCGGGATGGGCCGCGTCAGCGTGAAGCAGCACGGTTCCAAGCAGTATCCCGGCAAGGAAGAAATATATAGGCAACCAGAACGGCTGAAGCGGTTTGAAGCGCATGCGGCGAGTTCTACGCCGCAGGCCTGCCGCTTGCAAGTTCTAAATTACCGGTTGTTCGGCAGCGAAGGCACGGCTCGGACCGTGTTGTATGTGATGGAGTTGTGTCCCGTCAAGTGGTGTAATTCCGTCTTAGTTCCTAGGGTTGTTGACTTCCTATCGATCCCCTACGCAGCCTCTTCCAGCCCCAGCTCCCCCCGAGGGGGGAGCTGGGAGCTTGGT
>Ga0182238_1000433_pt1 | contig 12773 bp, 11 predicted proteins | sample hydfrates6_PW_90_FD_132439 | JGI IMG/M metagenome (GOLD analysis project Ga0182238, IMG submission 132439) | Subsurface microbial communities from deep shales in Texas, USA - hydraulic fracturing test 6_PW_90 | ecosystem: Environmental > Aquatic > Deep subsurface > Shale gas/oil reservoir >... | reverse complement strand
GGTGCAGAGGGACTGATCGTGCATAAAGTGAAGATCCTTTCAGGTCGCCTGGAAGGCGGAACGAGCGTCAAAGCCGTGGTGGAAGGAAAACGCCGGGGGAAGATCAAGGCGCACCATACGGCGACACATATCCTTCACGAGGCGCTCGTCAGGGTCCTCGGCGACCACGTGAGGCAGGCGGGCTCCCTGGTGACGCCGGATTTCCTGCGGTTCGACTTTACCCATGTGAAGCCTTTGACCACCGAGGAAATCGAGGCCGTGGAAGCCATCATGTACGAAACCATTACCGACAACATCCCGCTTGAAGTCATTCACACCAGTGTGGAGGAAGCGAAAAAACTCGGCGCCAAGGCCCTGTTCGATGAAAAATACGGCGATGAAGTCAGGGTTGTCAGAATTCCCGGATACAGTGCCGAACTCTGCGGCGGCACGCATGTGGATGCCACCGGCGATATCGGCATGGTGAAGATTGTCAGGGAAGAGGGCATCGGGTCCGGCTTGCGCCGCATTACGGCCGTTGCCCATGCCAAAGCCCTCGAACTGTTCCAGGAGCAGTCACAACTGCTTGGGCGCCTTGCCGAAAAAGTCGGCGCCCCGGAAGCGGAACTGGAGGAGAAGCTCGCTTTTCTCCTGGAGGAACGGAAAGCCCTGAAAGACGAGACGGAAAGGCTCGCACTCCTGGCGGCCCTGGAAAAAGTAGATGCCCTTCTGGAAGAGGCCGTCACCGTGGGTGACGTCAGCGTGGTCACCGGGGTCTTCGAAGAAACGCCCCAGGATATTCTCAGGCAGGTTGGTGATCACGTCCGCCAGAGAAAGAGCCCCGTGGTGGCCTGTCTGGCATCGGTGTCGGGGAAAAACGTGACTTTTACCGTCATGGCAGACAAGCCGGCACAGCAGGCGGGAGTCCATGCCGGGAAACTCGCTTCCGCCACGGCGAAGGTCCTGGGAGGCGGCGGAGGCGGAAGGCGCGACACTGCGTCGGCGGGCGCGAAAGACCCTGAGCGCCTCGAAGAGGCCATGGAGAAGGTCCCGCAATTCGTCGGCGAACAGATCGGGAAATGAAACGGTATCTCGGACTCGATATCGGAACGAAACGAATCGGCGTAGCCGTCAGTGACCCCCTGGGTTCCTTCGCGCAGGGGGTCGCTGTTTTGAATGCCGCAGATGAATGGATGGCGGCCCTTGACGACCTCGTCGAAAAATATCATGCCGACGTGATCGTCGTTGGAATGCCCGTGCGGACCGACGGATCTGCGGGGCCCGAGGCGGAAAAGGTGGAGGAGATCAAAGCAGCCCTGAGCGAAAGATACCGGAATCTCGATGTGGTGGAATGGGATGAACGCTTCACCACGGTCAGGGCCGAGCGTGCCCTGCTTGAAGGCGACGTGAGCAGGAAGGGACGGAAGAGCCGCATCGACATGGTGGCCGCTTCGATCCTGCTCCAGGATTATCTCGATTTCCTGAGGAGGGAGGGACCCCCGGAATGAGCGTTCCCGAAGGCGTGAAGGAAACGCCCATGCTGAAGCAGTATGGGAAGTGGAAAAAGGCCTATTCCGACTGTCTCCTCTTTTTCAGGATGGGGGATTTTTACGAGCTGTTCTTCGACGATGCCGAGAAGGCGGCGCGCACCCTCGACATCGCCCTGACGTCGAGGGATCCCAATCGGGAAATCCCCATGGCCGGGGTCCCCTGGCATTCAGCTGAAAATTACATCGCCAGGCTGGTGCAGGCCGGTCACAAGGTGGCGATCTGCGAGCAGGTCACTGAACCCGACGGGAGGAATCTCGTCGACCGCGAAGTCATCAGGGTGATCACGCCCGGGACCTTCGTTCCGGCAGATTCCCCCCAGGATGGCCGGCTGGCCGCAGTGGCCTTTTCCGGTGAAGAGGCGTCAGTGGCGCTCCTCAGGACGGGGACGGGGCGCATCGAAGCGGGAACCATGTCCGCGGAGCAGGCCATGGCGGAACTCGCGGCATTCAAGCCGCTGGAGTTGCTCGTTCCGGCCAACATGCCTTCGCAACAGAGGGACAAGCTTCGGCAGGCCTGCGGCGCTTCACTGGTGGAAGCCGATCCGGATGCCTTCGCTCCGGCGGAAGCCTCGCGCAGGCTGTGCGATGCCTGGAACGTGGCGACCCTTGAGGGGTTCGGAGTCGACGGGGGAGCTCCCGAGTGCGGAAGCGCCTGGGTGGTATACGAGTACCTCAACCGGACACAGTTCGGAGCCGTCGGTCATGTCCGGAGGATTTTCCCGCTTCGTTCCGGACGGCACTTGTACATGGACCGTGCGACGCAGATCAACCTCGAGATCGCCGAAAGCGACAACCTGTCCCTGTGCGATGTGCTTGATGACTGCAGGACGCCCATGGGAAAGCGCCTTCTCCGACAATGGCTCCTGCATCCCCTGCTCGATCCCGAAGCAATATCCGAACGGCATGAGGCCGTGGAAACCCTGACAGAAAGTCCTGATACGCTCCGTGCCCTGAGAAGGGCCCTTTCGCGCTGCGGGGACGTGGAGCGCGCCGTGGCGAGGATGGGCATGGGCCTTGCCGCTCCACGGGATCTGGGAGTTATCCGGGACACCCTTGCGGCGATTCCGGGGGTTCGTGAAGTCCTTTCGGGGACCGCCCTGCCAGAGAGATTCGGCCGGATCGATGACCCCGAAGACCTCAGGAAGGAGCTTCAGGCCGGTCTTTCCGACGAACTCCCGAGGACCCTTCGGGACGGGCGGGTCATCCGCGAAGGGTACGACCGGAAGCTTGACGAGCTCAGGGACTGGCGCAGCCGGTCCGAGGAGCTGCTGCGGGAAATGATCGACAGGGAAAGGGCCGAAACGGGGATCCGGAATCTGAAAATCGGATACAACAAGGTCTTCGGCTATTACCTGGAAGTCAGCCGTTCAAACCTGGAGCAGGTTCCGGAAAGGTATCAACGGAAGCAGACGCTGGTGGGGGCCGAGCGGTACATTACGGGCGAGCTGAAGGAATTCGAGGAAAAGATGCTTTCCAACGACGAGGACATACAGACCCGGGAAGAAGAACTCTACAGGGAGCTTTGCCGCAGGGTCACCGGGGAAACGGCGCTGATCCAGGATATCGGAGCTTCCCTGGCGACCCTCGATGTCCTGGCGTCCTTCGCCCTTGTCGCCCTGGAGCGGGGATATCAACGTCCCCTGGTTGACAGGAGCTATGCCCTCGACCTGAAGGACGGAAGGCATCCCGTCGTGGAAGTGATGCTTGAAGACTCACCCTACACGCCCAACGACATACTTCTCGATTCCGAGGGCCCCAGAATGGCCATCGTCACGGGGCCCAACATGGCCGGAAAATCGACCTACCTGAGGACGGCGGCCCTGCTTGTCGTCATGGCCCAGGCCGGTGCCTTTGTTCCCGCTTCCGTTGCGAGACTGGGGACGGTGGACAGGATCTTTTCGAGGATCGGCGCCCGGGACGAGCTCTCGAGGGGCAAGAGCACCTTCATGGTGGAGATGGTCGAAACGGCGAACATCCTTCACAACGTGACGCCCAGAAGCCTGGTCATCCTCGATGAAATCGGTCGGGGCACCTCAACCTATGACGGCGTGAGCATCGCCTGGGCCGTCATGGAATATCTTCATTCCGCGGCGGAGGGAATGGCCAAGGTGCTCTTCGCGACCCATTACCACGAGCTTTCGGCCCTGGCGGACCGCATGCCGGGCGTGTTCAACCTGAGCTTTACCGTGGAGGAGACCGACAGGGGGGTGCTTTTCCTCTACAGGCTTCAGAAGGCACCTGCAGACCGGTCATACGGGATCGAGGTCGCCAGGCTTGCGGGCGTCCCGGATTCGGTGGTCGCCAGGTCGCAGGAATTGCTCGAACGCTTCGAGGAGGAGGGCGCCATTGCGGGCCCCTCTGCGGGGCAAGGCGTGGAAAAGGATACGGACAAGGGTGGGGCCCGTGACGGCCAGCTGCAACTCTTTCGGCCGGGCGGCGAGGATGTTTTGAGGGATCTGGTTTCCGTCGATCCTGACACTATGACGCCCCTGGGGGCGCTTGAGTTTCTCTACGCCCTCCGGCAAAAGGCGGAGGAGGCCCTGAAGGAAAGATGACGAAGAGGATCAGACGTCTGGATGAATCCGTATCGAGCCGTATCGCGGCCGGCGAAGTGATCGAAAATCCGGCCAGCGTGGTGAAGGAGCTCCTCGAAAACGCCCTTGACGCGTCATCGAGAACCGTCCGGGTCCTCCTGCGGCAGGGCGGCAAGGCCCGGATCGTCGTCGAGGATGACGGCTTCGGGATTCCTTTCGAAGAGCTCCCCCTCGCGGTGGAGCGCTTCGCCACGAGCAAGATCGCCGATGCCGATGATCTCGAGGCCATAGGGACGCTCGGGTACCGCGGCGAGGCCCTTGCCAGCCTCGGGGCCGTGAGCCGCCTGGAGGTCCGGAGCCTTCCCGAAGGTGCTTCGAAGGGAGGCCTTATCAGGTGTACCGGCGGCCTTATGGAAGCGCACCTGGAGATCTCCGCCGAACGGGGAACCAGGGTGCAGGTCGACGATCTTTTCTTCAATCTCCCGGCAAGGCGGAAATTCCTGAAACAGGCGACGTCGGAAACCAGGAAGGTGGCCCGTCTTTTGAGGGAATACGCCGTGGCCTATCCCCATGTGAATCTGTCGCTGGCCAGCGACGGAAGACATATTTTCGATTCGGGCAAGGAAAAGACCCGCAGGGAAGTGCTGCAAAACCAGTGGGGCGATGAACCCGCCGTTCTTTCAAGGAAAGGACGGTCGGGGGATGTGGACATAGAGGCCTGGTGGCAGCCTCACACCACTGGAGGCAGGTTGACGCTGACGACTTTCGTCAATGGAAGGCGCGTGAGTGACCCTGCAGTCCGTGCGGCCCTTTCTTCCCTTGGTCCGAAAGCTGCGGGCCTGTGGTATCTTTTCATCCAGGTCCCGCTGGGATCGGTGGATGTCAATATCCATCCGGCGAAAGCGGAGGTTCGGTTCAAAAACAGCGGGGAAATCTTCCAGGCCGTCTCGGGAGTGGCGGAAACCATGATGAGCAACCAGGAAGGCGACCGGAGCCCTTCGTGGACCATTTCCTCACGGGCATTCCCGCAATCGCCCTTGCAGAAGACGACACGGGCCGAAAGTCTCAAACGGGTGGAGCCGCGGCAGGGGGCATCTCTTTTCGCCAGGGTGAGCTCGCCGCCACCCGACGGGACGGGCAGGGAAACAGCTTCCGGGCCGACGTCGGGCGAAACGGGGGACCTTCGCTACTTCGGCATGCTCGAAAGCGGGTACCTCCTCTTTGAAACAGGAGGCCGCCTTGTCATCGTCGACCCGCACGCGGCCCACGAGCGCATCCTTTACGAAAGGGCCCTTTCCCGCATCGAGTGCGAACAGGGCAAAAGCCAGAACCTTTCCGTTCCCGCGGCGCTTCCCCCTACGCTGGCGGCCTCAGCCTCGGACTTTTCGGAAACTCTCGAGAGGGAAGGCTTCTTCCTGACGGAGCGTGAGGGACAGACACTGTTGACGGCCCTTCCGGCAGTTTCGGGCGACCTGCGGCTCGGCCCGGCGGAAATGCTCAGGATGACCGTTGAAGTGCTGGAGGAGTCGGAAGGGATCGAGGCCAGGCCGAAGCTGCAGGCTCGATGGGCCCTTTGGGCCTGCAAGAGGGCGGTCAAGCTCGGGGAGCCTTTCGAGGCGAAGGAGGCTCTCGGCTTGTGGCGGGATCTTTCCGCCTGCGCTCATCCTGAAGCATGTCCCCATGGGCGTCCCACGTCGATAGCCCTGGACGCCCAGAGGCTCGGAAGGCTTTTCGGGAGGGAATGACCGTGGACTTTCCCCTTCGCATCCTGTGCATCATCGGCCCCACGGCCGCAGGAAAGACACAATTGAGCCTCGAGATCGCGAGGCGTCTGGATTGCGAAATCATTTCCGTTGATTCGAGGCAGGTCTATCGGTACCTGGACATCGGGACGGACAAGGTTTCCGAAGAAACGAAAAAGGCGATTCCCCACCACCTTATTGACGTGACCGACCCGGACCAGGTGTTTTCCGCAGCGACCTTTGTAGAAACGGCGGTGCCCCTCATCGGGGACATCCTGAACCGGGGGAAGATGCCGCTGCTCGCAGGGGGGACCCCTTTTTATTACCAGGCCCTTTTCGAGGGAATACTTACCGAGGAAATACCACGGGACAGGAGCCTCTCGGAATCCCTGGAACAGGAGTGGGAGAGCGGAAAAGCCGAAGAAATGCTGGTTGAACTCGAAAGGGCGGATCCCCTTTCGGCGGCGCGGATTCACCCCCATGACAAGAGGAGGGTGCTGAGGGCCCTGGAAGTCTACCGGTTGTCGGGGTATCCCCTGTCGTCCTGGTACAAGGCGGGAAAAAGAAAAGAAACCGGATTCCGGCCGCTCTACCTCGGCCTGTACAGACCGAAGGAAAGCCTCAGGGAAAGGATTGCAAAACGGGCGAGGGAACAGTTCGAATCGGGATTCCCTGACGAGGTGAATAGGCTTCTCGAAATGGGGTATGATGAGTCCTGTCCAGCCCTGCAGGGATTCGGGTACAGGGAGCTTGTCCTCTACCACAGGGGGAGGATGACCCTGGAAGACGCCCTGGAGGGAGACATCGGCGCCACCAGGGCTTTCGCCAAACGCCAGATGACCTGGTTCCGAAAGTTCTTTCCGGCGCTATGGTATGATGTAACCCGTTCGGAAACCGAAGATGTGATAAGGCAAGTGATTCTTCTTTGGGAAAATCATCTGAAACCGGAAAGTCCCCGCGTGTCGTAATCGCCGAACCCTCAGGCTTTTGTTTCGGGGTCAGGCGGGCCATCGGGAAACTGGAGGCGTCTCTGGAGCAAAGAGGCCGCGTGTACAGCATCGGAAGTCCAATCCACAACCCCCAGGAAACGGCGAGGCTCGAGGAGATGGGACTTGTCATTGTCGAGGGGGCCGAAGAAATCCCCGAAAGGGCGGCGGTCTTCATCAGGGCCCACGGCCTGCCCGCAAAGGATCGTCATGGTCTCGAAGAAAGGAACGTGGAGCTTGTGGACGGGACCTGTCCCTTTGTCCTGAATGTCCAGAGGAAGGCCGCGTTTCTCGATGGCGAAGGGTATGACGTGGTCGTGCTCGGGGACGAGAAGCATCCGGAAGTCCAGGCCATAGCGGGATCCGTGCAAAAGGGAGCAGTAATACTCCCACCAGGCGGGGACGTCCCGGCTTCACTGGAAGGACGCCGGATCGGTATCGTCAGCCAGACGACCCAGCGGCCCCTTGACCTGTCGGATCTTGCCGCAAAATCTGCATTTGTCGGAAAGGAAATCAGAATCTACAATACGATTTGCAAAGCCACCATCGAAAGGCAGAAAGCGGTGGAACAACTTGCCGGTGCCGTGGATGGTATGATTGTCATAGGTGGCAGAAACAGTGCGAACACGGGAAAACTGTTCGCCATTGCACGAACCTTCAATACCCGGACCCTGTGGGTTGAACATGCCGGGGAAATGGACGGGAGGTGGTTGCAAGGGAAAAGCACAATCGGAATAGCCGCCGGAGCGAGTACTCCGGACAGGCTCATTCTTGATCTCATTACGATGCTTGCACCAACGCAGGGCGTCAAGGAGGATGGAAGGCAAAATGATGACGGAAGAACAGAAGAACGAAAGCACCAATGAAGAGCAGCAGGTTGACCAGCCGGAGACGGCCGAAGTGAAGGAAACGGCGGCGGAAGAGGAAGAGACCATGGAAACCATGGAGGATATCCTCGAACAGTATGAAGTGGGTGAAATGCGCCGCGGAAAGGTCGTCGACGGCACGATCGTCGAAGCTTCCGAAGAAGGCTGGCTGGTCGACGTGGGGTACAAATGTGAAGGATTTCTGCCCCGGCGTGAATGGTCTCACAGGGTCCTGGTGGAGCAGAAGGAGACACCCGAAGTCGGAGATACCGTCCGTGTTCAAGTGGTGTCCTTCAAGCAGGGTGAAGAAGCGCAGCTTCTTGTCAGCCGCTGGCGCTGTGAATTCGATGAGCGATGGAGTGAAATCGAGGAAAAGGCCGACGAAAACGACGTCCTGGCCGTCAGGGGACTCAGGAAGGTCAAGGGCGGCCTGATCGTCGATTGTTACGGCATCGAAGGTTTTATCCCCATTTCCCATCTGGCCGAAGAAGGCAGGGGTATCAATCCCTCGAAGCTGGTCGACGAGACCTTTGACGCGAAGATTATCGAAAAGGACCGGAGGAAACGGCGCCTGGTCCTTTCGAGAAGGACCATTCTCGAGGAGGAACTTGCCCGCGAGCGGCAGGGCTTTTATGAAAACACCAGCGAGGGCGACGTTCTGGAAGGAACGGTCACGACAATCACGTCCTTCGGCGTGTTCGTCAACCTCGGGCCCATAGAAGGGCTCGTCCACAATAGCGAACTGTCCTGGCAGCGCAACGCCAAGCCCCGGGAAATCGTCTCACGGGGCGACAAGGTGACTGTCAAGGTTATCGGCATAGATAAGGAACGGGACCGGATCTCGCTCAGCATAAAACAGCTTCAGCCCGATCCCTGGGAGAATGTCCTTGAAAAGTGGAACGACGGAGACGTCGTATCCGGACGGGTGACCAACCTGACGGATTTCGGGGCCTTTGTCGAAGTGGAACCCGGAGTCGAGGGGCTCGTCCACATAGGCGATATCAGCTGGCAGAGGATCAAGCATCCAAGGGACGTTCTCAGGAAGGGTCAGCAGATCGATGTCAAGATACTCGGCATCGATGCCGGGAACAAGCGGATGAGTCTCGGTTACAAGCAGCTCAACGATCCCTGGGAGAACGTGGAGGAAAAATACGCCGTAAAACAGGATTATCCCGTCAAGGTTGTACGGCTCACCGATTTTGGTGCCTTTGTCCGGCTTGAAGAAGGCATTGAAGGCCTGATTCACGTGTCGCAACTGAGCCGGAAGCGGGTCGAAAAGCCTGCCGACGTCCTCGAGGAAGGTCAGGAGATCGAGGCCAGGGTGCTCGAAATCAAGCCGGAGGAAAGGCGGATCCGGCTCAGCATAAGCGCCATCGAGGAAGAGCAGCACCGACGCACCCGCGGTGAGGAAAAGACCCGCAAAAAGAGTGAAACAGACAAGCAGCGTGTCCAGTTCACCGATGACGATCAGGCGACCGTGACCATCGGTGACATCTGGGATCAGGCTGTGAACGGCAACGACGAATAACGCCGTTTTTTGCAGGGCGCCGGCTGTATTTGGCCGGCGCCGACATCACGGGAGAGATCGAAATGGCCGTTTTACCCGTCAGCGAATATCCTGACCCCGTCCTCAGGGAAAGCGCAAAGTCCGTTGAAAAATTCGATGACGAGCTGAAAGCCTTGATCGAGGATATGTGGGAAACCATGAAAGAATACGATGGCGTCGGACTTGCGGCACCGCAGGTCGGTGTAAGCCGCCGGATTGCCGTCATCGCATGGAAGGACAAGAGATACGTCCTCATCAACCCCCGGATCGTCGAATCCGACGGCGAGGAAGTTCAGGAAGAAGGCTGTCTCAGCGCCCCCGGGTTCTACGAGGAAGTCACCCGGCCGTCGAGGATAGTTGTCGAGGCCCTTGATGAGGGAGGCAATCCGCAGCGGATCGAGGAAGAAGGGTTCATGGCCCGTGCCCTTGCCCACGAGATCGACCACCTGGAAGGGCACCTGTTCTTCGACCATCTTTCTGCCATCAAACGCCAGATGATCAAGCGCAAGCTCCAGAAACGCCGGAAGGAATGACGAAAGAGATGCGGATCTGGTTTTGCGGGACAGGGAGCTTTGCCGCCACCTGCCTTACGGCCCTTGACGGCAGAGCGCCCATAGATCTGGTCATCACCCCGGTTCCTTCCCGTTCCGGTCGCGGGCTGAAAACCCGACCCACACCTGTGGACAGGGAGGCCGAAACCCGGGGGTTTCCTGTCGTTCATACTCAGGATCTGAACAAAGATGAGTTCCTTTTGCAGCGCATGCGTGAAGATCCGCCCACGGCCGTTCTTGTGGTGGATTTCGGGCAGCTTGTGAGGGATCCCTATCTTTCACTTGAACCTCCGGGATGCCTGAATATCCATCCTTCGCTTCTTCCTGCCTATCGTGGCGCCGCACCCGTGCAGCGAGCCATCCTCAACGGTGATTCGACGACGGGTGTCACCCTTTTCCGTCTCGTGGAAAAGATGGATGCAGGCCCCATAGCTCTCCAGGAGGAAATCCCCATTCCCCGGGATGCCACGGCTGGGGAGATGCTGGATCTTTTGGCGCGTCGTGGTAGTCAGATTTTTCTAAATGCTTTAGAATTATATCAGGAAGGTGCTCTGACATTCAGGCAACAGCCCCATGAGAAAGCGACCTGTGCCCCGAAGATAGACAAAGGGGAGAGTGAGCTGAGCTGGGAGCGGTCCGCTCGAGACGTGCACAACGTAGTCCGTGCGATGAACCCCGCCCCTGGAGCCTTTATCATTCACCGAGGAAAGAGGTTGAAAATCTGGAGGACTGAACGAGCCTCAGATGAGGGAGAGCCCGGGATGGTCGCTCGCCTTGAAAAAGGCTTCCCTGTGGTGACCTGCCGAGAGGGTGCCGTGTTGCTTCGAGAGGTCCAGAAGGAAGGGAAAGCCTTGCAGCCCGGTGATGCCTGGTTTCGCGGAACAGGTCTGAAAGAAGGTGACCTATTGAAGTGATCCCAATAACAGAACGCATACGTGACCTCGTGAAGGAATACACTTGGCCGAAAGCCGTTGCCGTTACGGGGGCACTCGGCTCCGGAAAGACGGAATGGGTTCTGAATCTCGCATATGGTCTCCTCGGCGACGGAGAAGATGTCACCGTGGCCGACATGGATATAATCAACCCCTACTTTTGCATCAGACAAGTAAAAAATGCTCTCGAGCAAGAGGGCCTCTCCATAATCACCCCCCCGGAAAATGCAAAATGGTCGGACATTCCCGTAATCTCGCCTGAAGTCGGTCGGGAGCTGACGAAAAATGAAGGCAAGCTCCTCATCGATGTCGGCGGCGATGCGTCAGGTGTGCGCGCCCTCAAGCAGTTCTCGGATCTCATTGAAAAAGCGGGGTATCTCCTGGTGCTTGTCGTCAACGTCTTCAGGCCGAAAACGGCCGATATGGAAGGCATTTCCGATATGATCCGGAGGATGGAGGAAATAAGCGGCCTCCAGGTAGGCGCTCTCGTGGGGAACAGTCATCTCATGTCGGAAACCACCGAAGACGATTTTGGACGGGGGCTGGAGATTACACGGGAAGCAGCTGAAGCCACAGGGCTGCCGTTGCTCTACGTAACGGTTCCTCCAGGTCTTCATGACAGGATCGAAAGCCTCGAAAGATCGGCCGGAGTGCCCTTGTGGCCCCTTCAGCGGCGGATGCTTCTCCCCTGGGAGAAAGGATACAATTGGACCTGATGGGAGGTACCGGGCTCTTGAAAAGGGATGGAGGCCCGGTCAGGTCGATACCACATACGAGAGGAGTGGACGGTGTTATGGCAAAAGGGCGGATCGCCGTGCTCGAAAGCTTTTGCAAAAGCTGCGGTCTATGTGTCGAAGCATGTCCCGTCAAGGTTTTGCGGATATCCGACAAGATCAACAGCAAGGGGTTCAGACCCGTTGAGCAGTACAAGGAAGGTTGCATCGCCTGCGGGATGTGCGCGACCATCTGTCCCGACGCGGCGATCGAGGTGTACAAGTTTGAGGAAGACGCATAGAACCGGCCGGAGGTGATGTGAAATGGCACGTGTACTCATGAAAGGCACCGAAGCGATAGCCGAAGCGGCCATTCAGGCCGGTTGCAAGTATTTCTTCGGATATCCGATCACGCCGCAGAACGAGATTCCCGAATACATGTCGGCAAAGCTGCCCTCCATCGGTGGGGCCTACGTTCAGGCCGAGAGTGAAGTCGCCGCCATCAACATGGTCATGGGCGGCGGAGGAACCGGGACGAAAATCATGACCACTTCTTCAAGCCCCGGAATTTCGCTCATGTCGGAGGGAATCAGCTACATTGCGGCATGTGAGATTCCCGCAGTCCTTGTGAACGTCATGCGGGCCGGCCCCGGACTTGGCGGCATCCTTCCCGCCCAGGGGGACTACTTTCAGGCTACGAAGGGAGGCGGCAACGGCGACTACCGGTTGCTCGTCCTGGCTCCGAGCACGCTGCAGGAAGCAGTGGACCTGACGCAGCTGGCTTTTGACCTTGCCTTCACCTACCGGAATCCGGTGATGATCGTGGCCGACGGCTTCATGGGACAGATGATGGAGGCCGTCGAGATTACCGAACACAAGAGCGAAGGCCTTCCCGACGTGACGCCCTGGGCCCTTGGCAATATGGACAAGAGGGGCAAGCGCAATGTCCTCAAGAGCCTTTACCTGGATCCGGAACTGCTTGAACGGCATGTCCTGAAGCTCAAGGAAAAATATGACGCCATGCAAAAAGAGATCCGGTACGAGGAATTTTACACCGACGATGCGGAATATCTCATCGCAGCCTTCGGAACAACGGCGCGGATTGCGCGCTCCGCGATCTCGAACCTTCGGGAGGAGGGTGTGAAAGTCGGCATGATTCGCCCCATCACGCTCTATCCCTTCCCCGGGGAACAGATACGGAAGCTTTCTGAAAAGGTGAAACAGGTCCTGGTTGTGGAGATGAACACCGGCCAGATGCTTGAAGATGTCCAGGCGGCGGTCTGTGACAGGGCATCGGTATCCTTTTTCGGGCGGTGCGGCGGCATAGCCCCCTCGGTGAAGGAAATCGAGGACAAGCTCAGGGAACTCCTGTAG
>Ga0182238_1000431_pt1 | contig 12809 bp, 13 predicted proteins | sample hydfrates6_PW_90_FD_132439 | JGI IMG/M metagenome (GOLD analysis project Ga0182238, IMG submission 132439) | Subsurface microbial communities from deep shales in Texas, USA - hydraulic fracturing test 6_PW_90 | ecosystem: Environmental > Aquatic > Deep subsurface > Shale gas/oil reservoir >... | reverse complement strand
GGTTTTTTATCTTTAGTTATTGGTGTTGGTACTGCTACTATATGAAATTTAGCTTCTTTTAGTTTGCTTTCATCTGCTGTAAAAAAAGCAGTAGATTCTTTGACTGCCTGATCTCCTGCTTCTTTGGTTACATCTATTCCTTTTATATATTTTTCAACCTTGTTGGAATTAATGTCAAAGGCAATTACATCTACTTTTTCTGCAAAGGCTACCGCTAAAGGTAAGCCTACATAACCAAGTCCTACTATTGATATTTTTTCTTTTTTGTTCTTGATTTTTTTTGATAAGTTCATAACATCACAGCCTCATATATAATTTAAACTTTCATTTTAATTTGTTAATAATAATAAATCTTCATATAATTGTTCTTGGATTTTATCAATTTGATGATATTTTTTTCCACATTCCCATGCATTTTTTGCATATTCATTTAAAAGGCTTCTATCATCAATTATATTCTTCAAACTAGTATAAATCTCATCTTCATTTTCTGCAACTATTGCTGAATTATTTTTTATTAAATGATTAATTGATGCCATATCAGAAGTTCCTACCGCAAATATTGGTCTGCAAGATTCAAAATAATCAATTATTTTTGTCGAAAAAGAATGTCTTACTCTAAGTTTTCCTTTAAAATCGGTTGGTTCAACATGCACTAAAATATCAGCATTTTTTTGCACTTCATTAACTTTTTCCGGCGAAATACCTCCCATAAAATAACTCGAGTTTTCTATATTCATAGCGTTTTTCATTTTTTTAGTCATTGGAGTTAGCGAATAAATATATAATTGTATTTTTGTTTCATCTCTATTTATTTTTTTTATTTGTTTTCCAATACTTTCAAGTGATTTCCAGCGTCCATTACCCACGTTACCTGTATAAACCATTTTTAAAGGAAATTCAAATTTATTTTTAAATTTAGATTCAGAAAATTTTTTTCCTTTAGTCAATATTTTACATTTTTTATTAAAAATTTTTTCATATTCTTGTTTTTGGATTTCAGAAATTGTATATATATGTTCACATTTATTAATTACTTTTCTAATTTTTTTCCTCTTTATCAATCTATCTATCCAAAACAAAGGCGATAAAGAAAATTGTTTTAAGGTATAAACATCATCAGAAACATAACATACCATCGGTACATCAGTATATTTTTTAATAAATAAAACAATATCATTAAGATAGTTAGAATAATATAACGGTTGAAAAATAATATCAGGATTAAATTCATCAATAAAATTTCTTAATTCAGGAGACTTCCATCTTCCTATTTTCCAAATTATATCTCTTATCCAAAAAAAGATTTGTAATCTTTTAGTCCTCGTAAAATTAAAGATTTTTTCTTCTGAATCATTTAAATCATCAACCTTTTCTATTTTTTTGATAACTTTACCAGGAGAATAACTTTTATTTATTAAATTTTTTATTAATGACTTTTCTGTAATTTGAAAATGGTCATTAACAATTTTATTATTTGGTATCCCATATCTGCAATAAATATTTGCTATTTCAATGTTATTGAACCCTTTGAAAATATTAGAAAAAGAATTCCCAAAACTATTATTAATATTCCATGCTGTATTAGAAAGTATTAAGATTTTCACTATTTTAAACTCCTATATTTCTTAGTTGATTTAAAATACTTGTTACTCTAAAAGAAAAATCGTTAAAATCATGTTTTATCAATTTAAACATTAGTTTTAAATATATAATTTTAAATTTACTGTTAAAATAAGGATTTATTGATTTCACATTAAAAGCTTCCGAAACCGTTTTTTTATTTAAAAAATTATTTGCTGTTATTTTTTTCTTCTCATATGACCATTTGCATTTCTTAGTATACATACTATTAATGTATATTATTGTATTTCTAGCAAGTAGTTGTTTGCGTTTGTTATTATTTTGAACTGTATCAATATCATTATTTTTATAGAACTTTCTTATTTCTTTATCTATAAATAAAAATATTTTACCAAGTTTCTCATTAAAAGTTGCAGTTATACTATCCTTTCTTTTTAAACAACTAATCGTCGATTTATTATAAAAATCAATACTATTTACATATTCCATCAATCTTAAATTAAACACTATATCTTCAACAGTATAACCAACTGGAAATTTAACTTTATTATTCAAAACAATCTTAGATCTAAATAATACACCAGTTGTCCTCCATGCCCTTCCCTTACTTATTATGACATCAATAGCATAAGTAATTGGATCTGTCTGATAACCCCAATCACCAAAATGTTTTTTTCTATAATTGACCCACTTGCTTCATTAATTTGTATATAACGATCTGGAATTAGTAGATCTGCATTAGACTCATTAATTTTACGAACCATATCTTCAATAACATATTCATTATTAATAGTGTCGTCAGAATCTAGAAAAAATAAATAATCACCTTTAGAAGCATTTATACCAAAGTTCCTTGCCTCAGATAATCCCCCATTATCCTTATGTATAACTAAAATATTTTCAAATTCACTTTCTAATCTATCACAAATAACTGGAGAATTATCAGGGGAACCATCATCCACAAGTATTATTTCAATATTATTATAAGATTGTTCAATTACAGACATTACACATTTTTCAAGATATTTTTCAACTTTATATACAGGCACAATGATTGATACTAATGAATTAACCATATTCATCACACTTTCATAAAATTTATTTTCTCCAGACAACATCATCAATAATTTTAGCATAACTCTGAATAAGTTTAACTACCTTAACTGAGACATTATCATCCTGATAATCATCAGCTAAATAAGTTTTCTCATTATTCTTTTTCATGTTTCTGCTTAATTCAACAGCCTGGACTATATCTTTTTCGGTTATCCCACCGATTACAACTGTTCCTTTATCTAAAACTTCCGGTCTTTCTGTAGAAGTTCTAATTAATACTCCTGGGAAACCTAAAATAGCTGATTCTTCAGAAAGAGTTCCACTGTCAGATAGAGTACAGAAAGAATTTAGCTGCAGCTTATTATAATCAAAAAAACCAAAAGGTTTAAGCTGTTTGATTAAAGGATGAAATTCAAATCCTCTATCTTCAATTCTTTTTTTGCTTCTGGGATGAGTTGAGTAAACAATCGGCATCTGATATTTTTCTGCAATATCATTTAAGGCATTCATCAAAGATAAAAAGTTTTCTTCATTATCTACATTTTCTTCTCGGTGTGCAGAAACAAGGAAATAATTATCTTTTTTAAGACTTAGCTTTTCTAAGACATTACTTTTTTCTATTTTTTCTTTATGTTTTTTTATTACTTCAGTCATTGGGGAACCGGTCACAAAAATATGTTCTTTCCTAATACCCTCTGATAAAAGATATCTGCGGCTGTGTTCTGTATATGGTAGATTAATATCTGAAATATGATCTACAATCTTTCTATTTATTTCTTCCGGTACATTCTGGTCAAAACATCTATTACCTGCTTCCATATGAAAAATAGGTATCTTTAATCTTTTAGCTGCTATTGAGCAGAGGGCAGAGTTTGTATCACCTAAGATTAGAAGAGCATCTGGCATTTCTTCAGCTAAAAGCTCATAAGATTTTGAAATTATATTTCCTATAGTATCTCCTAAATGATCTCCTACAGCTTCTAAAAAAATGATCCGGTTCTCTTAAACCCAGTTCTTTAAAAAAGACCTCATTTAGTTCATAATCATAATTCTGACCTGTATGTACTAAGTGATGATTAAAATATCTATCACAGGCTTTTATAACCTCAGATAAACGGATTATCTCAGGTCGGGTACCTATAATAGTCATTACTTTTAACTTTTCCATTTAATTAAACCTCCAAAAAGTATGTATCTGGATTATCTGGATCATAACATTTATTTACCCACATTACTGTTACCATATTTGTATCACCAGTATTTTCTATATTGTGAGTGTAGCCTGTTGGTATATCTACTACTTCTAATTTATCTCCACTTACCTCATATTCGATTACTTCCTCAGAATAAATATCTCTAAATCTAATTATTCCCTGGCCGCTGACTACTAAAAACTTTTCATTTTTAGTATGATGCCAGTGGTTACCTTTAGTTATACCTGGTTTAGATACATTAATGGAGACCTGACCACTATCTTCAGTTCTCAGCATTTCTGTAAAAGAACCTCTCTCATCCTGATGCATTGTTAAATCATAAGAAAAATTATCTTCTGGTAGATAACTTAAATACATACTGTATAATTTTTTAGTAAATTCATCTCCCATATCAGGTAAATAAAGATTTTCTCTGCTTTCTTTAAAGCTTTTTATTAATTCTGCTAATTTACCAAGTTTAATGTCATGAGTTACTGGTACTTTGCAGTATTTATCTTCTTTAACTACTTGATCATCTAAAGCATTAATAAACTGCTCTACTACATCATCAATATAGGCTAAAGTTAATTCTACTTCTGGATCATGTACTTCAATTTCTAAGTCATTAGCTATATTATGACAGAAAGTAGCTACTACTGAGTTATAGTTTGGTCTTGACCATTTACCAAAAAGATTAGGCAGCCGATAAACATAGACTTCTGCTCCTGTTTCTTTTCCATAGTCAAAGATAATTTCTTCCCCGGCTTTTTTACTTCTACCATAAGGGTTATCTAATTCTGCCTGGATGGAAGAAGTAATTAAAACTGGAGCCTGATTATTATGCTTTTTTAACAAATTTAAAACTTTAGAAGTAAAGCCATAATTACCCTTCATAAATTCTTCATCATTTTCTGGGCGGTTAACACCGGCCAGATGATAAACAAAATCACATTCTTTAGTATATTTATCTAATAGTTTTTCATCTGTTTCTCTATCATAACAAAATATATCTTCATAACCTCTATTTTTTAATTCTGCTCTTAAGTTTTTACCGACAAAACCTTCTGAACCTGTTACTAATATTTTCATTAAAGATCAACCTTTCTTTATTCAGGCCAATTGTTTAATTCATCTTGTACATAATCAAGTTCTAATAATTTTTCTTTTACTTCTTCTACAGTTAATCTCTTTGTATTATGAGAATTATATTCTCGATTACCGGAGAGTTCTTCTTCACCTTCTACAAAATACTTATCATAATTTAAATCTCTAGTATCAGCTGGTACTCTAAAAAAACCTCCCAAATCTTCAGCTACTAGATATTCTTCTTTAGTAAGTAAGGTTTCAAATAATTTTTCTCCATGTCTGGTACCAATTATTTTAATTTCATTATCAGCATTAAATAATTCTTTAATAGCCTGAGCTAAATCTCCAATTGTACAAGCTGGAGCTTTCTGCACCATTATATCTCCTGCTTCAGCATTCTCATAGGCAAAAAGTACTAATTCAACTGCTTCTTCTAATTTCATTAAAAATCTTGTCATATCTGGATTGGTTACAGTAATTGGATCACCATCTTTTATCTGTTTGATAAATAGAGGAATAACCGATCCACGAGAAGCCATTACATTACCATAGCGAGTTCCACAGATAACTGTTTCTTCTGTAGATAACTTCTGTGATTTTGCTACAAATACTTTTTCCATCATAGCCTTAGAAATTCCCATAGCATTGATTGGATAAGCTGCTTTATCAGTGGATAAGCAGATAACTTTTTCTACTCCGCTGGCTACAGCAGAATTAAGAACATTATTGGTACCTAGTATATTTGTTTTAACAGCTTCAACAGGAAAGAATTCACAGGAAGGAACCTGTTTTAAAGCTGCAGCGTGAAAGATATAGTCTACTCCATGCATAGCATCTCTTAAACTATTTTCATCTCTTACATTACCAATAAAAAACTTTATTTTATCATTTTTATATTTTTTGCGCATATCATTTTGCTTCTTCTCATCCCGAGAAAAGATTCTTATTTCTTTAATATCTGTATCTAAAAATCTATTTAAGACTGCATTACCAAATGAACCTGTACCACCTGTTATTAGTAGTGTTTTGTTTTTGAACATCTATATTCTCCTTTATTTCTATAAAATCTACTTGCTATTTAATAAAATGGTTGCTCCCAGAAGAATGCAAATTCTTGAAAACTTCCAGAACGCAAAAAATAAATAATAAAAATCGATAAGATAACCAAATAAACATACATTTTTAAACCTTTATGATCTATTACATCAATAGCTTTTGGAATTAAAATTATATTAAATATGCTAAAATAATAACTTACTCTAAAAAATTCAGCAACAATAGTTGAAAAAGATTGGAAAACTAAACCTAAAAACAATAAATTATATAAAGTAATATTCTTATGATCCTTTTCTAAAACTTTATCTTTAAATGCCCAACAGAATATAAAAATAGCAAACTGAATAATAAATCCTGAATAATTCAAAGTAACTTGTCTATCTGCATATGAAGCAATTGTTTCTGTCCAGGCAATATATCTAATAATTTGTCTAATAAAAGAACTAAAATAAATAGTAATCATTAAAGCAGAAATAATACCAATGATTTGTTTTATATTAATATTAATTTGAGAAATAGGATAGGCAATTAAAAAAATTAAAGCTGAAGCATGAAATAATGATGCAAATAAAACAAATAATATAAAATTCAATAATTTTCGTTCTCTTAAATACTTGTATGATAATAAAATTATTGCAATAGCCGTAGCCTGTCTTAAACCTGTTAAAGAGAAATAAAAATATCCTAAAGAAATTAAAGAAATATAACTTATATATGGTTCATCTGAATATTTATAAATCAATTTTGATACTGAAAATATAAAAATTCCTGATAGAATCGCAAGCCAAAGTTGTGCACTAACACCACTCATATTAAGTATCTTTGAAAAAAATGAAAAAAATGGATCCTTCCCACTATAATTGATTAAATTAAACCATAGTGAAGAAAGACTTTGGTAAGAAAGTTTCCTATAACTTAATACATATCCAATTGGGTCAGAACCAAAATAAACACTTCTTAAAGCTGCTATTATAAATAATGTTGCACCTGATATGTATATAAAACTTTTCTTTTTCGTACTGTTTAATGTAATCAATCTAATGAAACCCGAAAATCCTATATAACTAATTATAATCAGCACTTTTTTCTCCTTTATAGCCTATTAATTCTTTATAAAGATTAATATAATCATTTATTCTATCCGACATTTCAAAATTATCTCTAGCAAATTTGATGCAACTATTTTTAAAATAATTTCTTTCCTTACTTCTTATTTTATTAATACTTTTCAAAACTGATTTAATATTATTGGGTTCACATACATAACCACACCTATCCCCAACTAGTTCAGGATTTGCTGTCGAGTTATAAACAATCACAGGGGTTCCACAAGCCAAAGCTTCAGCTGTAACTTTCCCAAAAGATTCTTCCATAGATAAATTTAAAAAAACATCTGCCATAGAGTAATATTGTGCTAATTGATCCATGTTATCTGTCTCATCAATATGAATAATATTTTGTGGTAGATTAATTTTATTATTAATTTTTCCAACTAGCACTATTCTTGTGTTTTTATTAATTAATTTTGATAAAGAAATAAAATCTTCTAAACCTTTTTTATCACTCCAACCACTTGCAATACCTAAAATAATAAATTTATTATCTAACTCAAGTTTTCGTTCTATTTTATCGTAAGAAACTGGCTTGAAAATATCCATGTCAATCCAATTATATATTCTCTGTATAATTTTAGCTGATGACAATATAGATTTTTTGGCTTCATTAGTGATCCAATCTGAAACACCAATGACTGCTAATCTAGGAATATTATTAAACCAATTTTCTTTGTCTTTTAACATTTGAGTAGTAAAGTCAAAGAACCAACTATTATTATCTTTATGTAACCTTGGACAATTACCACACTGTTCCTGCCATTTATAACATTCATCCAAAGTATAATGAGTACATTTACCAGTGTAAAACCAGCAATCATGTAAAGTTATAACAGTTGGAATATCATTTTCAGAAATATAATTTAATAAAAGCCCTAGATTAATGTAGTTACTATGTAAATTATGTAAATGAATAATATCTGGGTCCATTCTCTCAATATATTTTAACAATCTTTTTGTTCCGTTTTTTGAAAAATATGCTTGTTTACCTGTCAATCTTGATAATAATGCATGAATTTTTTTTTCAAAAACATTACTAATTAAAAATCCATTATCATAATTTTTACCTTTAGAATAAGCTATAAAAACTTCATGGTTTTTTTTATTTAAATGATTTGCTATTTCTATAGTAATTGTTCCAGTACTTTTAACTCCATTAACAGCATTAATCTGCAATAATTTCAAGATCCATTCCCCTTTTTTAAACATAATTTAAACTAATTACTAAAATCATATAATAAATTGTTAAAAAAATAGTTTTTTAATCAATTTCTCATTAATGCATTTTTTAAATATTTTGTTGCCTTTTTACGTTCTTTATATAATATCTCATTAACTTCTAAAAAATTAATATTTAATATATCTTCATATTCTAAGTTATCAAAAAATCTATTTTTAAAATTAAATATATTTAATAAAGTTTCCAATCTTGAAATCATATTACAAGAACTTGTTCTTTCAAAAACAACGAATGGTTTATTAAACAAAATAGAAAAAATAGTACCATGAAATGAATCTGTAAATATAACTTCAGCTGAACTAAAATAATCTAAATATTCTGATGGTCCGGCTACAAATCTTTTTTTATCATGTACATCAGCAAGATTAACTATTTCTAAATCTTCATCGTCAGCAATTTGGTAAATTTGATCATTCCATTTTTTTAATCTGTCCCCAATTATATATGTTAACAAATATTTATTGTTAGGTTTAAAATCGTCTTCTTCTATAATCGATTTCCAATGATTATTAGTTAACAACATTGTAGGATCAACTAAAACCTTAGCATCTCTGCCTGTTAATTCTTTGATTATTTTAGCCCCAGCTTCTTCTCTTATAGATAAAAATGAAAAATCATCCAACCAGTTTCTATAATTTGTTTTATGTGAATCAGGAATTTCTGAAACTCCAAAACTAGGCGAAAATGCTATTTTTTTAGAATTAGAAGTAAAATCTAAAAATTCAAAAGACGGATACTGATTAGTAGGATTCCAAACTTGATCACTTCCAGCTACAAAATAATCAAATTCTTTATCTAAATTTTCATCAATTTTATATTTTTTTTCTGTTAAAAATTGTTCAGAGAACTGTTTGAATTTTTGATTTTTCTTTTGAATAACATCATAATATTTATAATTATAAATCTTTTTATTTATTTTCTTCTTTACAAAATCAATTATTTCATCTAAGCTTTTATTTTTTATTTTCCCTAATTTATCAAAAAAACCTTTCTTGTGATCATTTTTATTAATTTTTACAATTGTTTCAACTTCACATCCCATTTCTTTTAAAATATATTCCACTGCATAGTTTTGTAACCTATTACCATAATTATAATAGCCATTAAGGGTTACAACACCAACTTTCTTCTTTTCACTCATGAAATCACCTACAATTAAAGTTTATTATTAATCTTATGCACTTTTCTAATTACTCGTTTTGGTAAAAAAATTAATTTCTTGAATTTTCTCCAATAATACAATCTATTTAATATCCCATATATCTCAGCTTCAAATTCATCAAAGCTAATCGCATCATTTTTTAATTTATTCCATTCTTTTTTACTTTCCTCCTGCATCTTGTCTTTATATTCAACTTCTTTTTTTGAAAAAAAGTTAATATTTTTACTAGCTTCAACTCTTTTATTAGGAGTAAAACCATCATTTTCTTCAGCCAGAGCCAAACGATAAGATAAATTCTTTCCTTTGATATCAATAACGCCCTGCTGACTTTTAATCACTTTTTCAGCATCAATATTATCTAATTTAATCTCATCATTATTTTTACCACTTAATAATATATCATCAATTTCTTTATTTCTGACAACCAACAAATTATTACCTTTATAATCAGAAGTAAACTCAGGTAACCAGGCATCCATTAATGTAATATCAGCGAGTTCTGCAAAAGCATCATCACAAAAGCTGCAGGCATTATATGCAAACCATCTATTAGTCCATGCTTTACTGATTCCATCACGCCAATATATTTGGCTATTTTTATTATTATTATTAAAATAATAATAATAATTATTTGCTGGCTGGTCGCCAGAATTATTTCTGTAACTAACTTCATTAATTTTGTCTTTCATCCCTGCTAATTTAGAAATATATTCAGTAAAGTTTTTGTTTTTTAATTGACCGCAAACTAAACCTACAGAATAAATAATTCTGTTTCTTAATTTTTTGTCTTTTTCTTTAGCCAGTTCAATAGCTTTTAAAAAGCAGGGCAAAGCTACTATTGCATATCTTCCCTCTTGGTTTAAAACTTTGTTTATCACTTCTGACATTTCAACTGGATAATAAGCAGATCCAGCACCTTTTCTGATTTTTTCTGCACTATCTGCTATTTGAAAATCAAATAGCTTCTCACTATCTTCATTAGGTTTAACATTTATTATGTAATCAACTTTATCTTCAAATAATAATTGTTCTAATAACCAGGTTGTAATACCGCCCGAAGCACTATTCAATCTAAGTTGATCATTATTGTTATGAGCAGAATAGGTGTTTAAATAAAAGCCAAGGTTGCTGTCATATTTTAAATCATTTGAGAAAATATTTTCTGCTAATTGATCTTCATTTTTATTGTTATTAAATGGACATATATCTAAACACAAACTACAGCTATCAAAACAATCACCTGTTAATTTAGAATTATATTCACCATCTTGGTTAAAATCAATTTTCAATGCATTTGTTGGACACAAAGAAGCACAAACTCCACAACCAATGCACATATTATTTTTAACTACTGTATCTGTTACATTAATAATAATCACCTTCAAATTATCCTAAGATTGACTTGATCATATTTTTATCATCTTTATTTAAAACATATAAATAAACCAGTATTAGAAAAGGAATATTAGCAATTGTTCCTCGGATAATAAAATTAATTATTGACATTTCTGGAAGAACCAAATTAAGGAAATATAAAATTAAAGCTGTAGGTCCTATAGCTAAAACAGATTTAAAACTAACTTCTTTAAAAAATTGATAAATCTTTAATCCTAATTCTTTTTTGTAATAATAATTCATAAACAGAACATTACCTAAAGTCATTGCAATTGCTGTACCAAAAGCAGCACCAATAACACCTATTTTAGTTATTAAATAAATACTAATAAGAATATTTGCTATTGCATTAAACAAATATACAATAGATCTTGTTTTATGTTTGTTTTGAGCATATAGAATTTGGTAACCTGTTGTTTGAAATAATGGAATACTCAGCGGCACCATAATTATTAAAGTATACTTATATGCATTTATAAAATCACTACCAACCCATAAAGTAATAAATTCTCTGCCTAAAAAGATAAAGTTAACTACAATAATAATTATTATAACAAACTGATATCTAGAAGCTTTTTTAAAAAATAACAACAATTTTTCTTTACTATTTGAATTAGTTGCCATATTAGTTAATTTAGGTAAAAAAGCAGCAGAAAAACTAGAAGCTATCGTCATAAAATATCTTATTATATTTTGACTGATAGAATATACTGCTATTTCTTCTGTCGAAGTAAAAATCCCTAACAAAACATTATCTGTACGCCAATATATCTGATCTGTTATAATACCTAAAAACACAAAGAAAGAATAAGTTCCAAATTCTTTTTTGAATTCTTGATCTAATTCTCCTAGAGTAAATCTTAAATTTAATTTTTTTATATTAAAAATAAACCAAAATAAATGTAAAGTTTGATTCAATACAAAATCAACTACAAATAAAGTTATTAACCCATATCCAAGTTTAAATATTATAATAATGACAATAACACGCAATATAGATTTAACTACTCTGGTAGCATAAAAATAATCATAACGATTAAAACCTTTGATAACTGCTGAAAAAGTCATAGCTGGTAAATGTAATAATGAATTAGTAAAACCAATCATAAAAATAATTTTACCAACACTGACTTCATTATTAGTTAAATTAAACAAATTACCAAAATTATAATATACAATTAATCCAATTAAAAATCCTAGGATCGCCATTGCAGAATAAATCAAAATACTATATGTAGCAACAGTATTAATTTTTTTATGTTTCTCTTCGGTATTATACATTGCAGTAAATCTAGTCACTGCATTACCTAAACCTAAGTCTAAAATTCCAACATATCCGGTAATAGAATACACTAATTGCATTAAACCATAATTAGCACTTCCAAGAGAAGATACTATAAATGGTAGAATAAAAAAACCGGTTAGCATACTGACTGCTAGATTTATATATGAAAGCACAACATTCTTTTTTGTTCCACCATACTTTTTTGACATTATAAACTCCTTGTAATCAATTAATTACTATTTAATTAAAAACCAAATAATTTTTTAGAAAACTTATCCCCTAAAACTTTTTTAGTGATTTTAATACTTAAAAGACTTAATATTACTACTAAAAATAATTGAATTATTTGAAAAAAAGGTAACATGTTTTGCAAATAATTATTAGAAAAAACACTAATGAGTTTACTAACTATCATTATGTAAGCCATATGTATATAATAAATTCCATAAGATCTATCACCAATTAATTTTAATGATTTTGATTTAAAATTTTCAAAATAAGGTTTTACAATAAAAATTAAACTTGAATTCGGCAAGTAAAAAGTTAAAGTAGTTCTTTTTAGATTTTTGCCGTTAAAAAATCATTTCAATCTATTAAAATTAAAGATTTAGTCTTAATTTAAATAATCAGTTAAATAAAT